>OGUJ01000028.1_pt1 | contig 124329 bp, 125 predicted proteins | sample 1573661 | NCBI WGS metagenome assembly OGUJ01 (sample SAMEA2581933, study PRJEB24529) | metagenome | biome: Human gut stool | place: China | collected 2011
CCGTTCTTCATCAAAAGCATCCATTCGGTTCTCCAAAGTAAGGACTCTGTTTTCTCGATCTTTGCTATAATCATTCATGTACAAACCTTATGCGTACGAATTACCAATCCCCGGGAGAGTTGCAGCTCTTGCGGGGATTTCTTTTAACTGAGAAAAAGCTCCTTCTCTGCCTCACGTCTCCTTACCAATCCCGGAAGCTCATTTCCTCCAGCTCGTACCCAACGCTTGAATTCGTACCCAGCATTGACGACCTTGCCTGCATTGAAGAGCTTGAGAAGCGTCGACCTACGCAGTGCTCCATCGCCGCAGTTATAGGCGAAGTCAAGGAGCGCTATAAACTGCCCCTGAGTCACGGGACGCCGGATCGCACCTGAGAGCGAGTCCCTGAGACGCTCAAGCTCATGCTCAAGCAGTTGGTCGGCCACTTCTTGAGAGATAACAATATTACGGATGACGGGATTCCCGGACAGCAGACGGGTTGACCCATACCCAATGGTCCAGACCCCAACGGGGTCTCGATACGAAGTCAGTCTGCAGCCTTCATGCGACTTAATGAAGGGGACCGCAATTGCCGGGTCCCACACCGAAAATTCTTTCTTTTCAGCCATGATCTCTCCTTATTTTGTCAGCCAAAGGACAAGATTCGGCCCGCACACACCTTTCAATTTCCTGCTCTTTCTGCATATCCATAAGCACACCAACCTCTTGCTTTAGTTTTTGAATTTCAGCTATACTGGCGTTGTGCATAAGTTCCTGTGTGTAAAGTGGGATAAAAAAGCCCTCGGGAGTTCGCTTCTCCCGAGGGTTTTCGTTTGATGGGGAGGATCCCCTATCCTTCTATTTGTCTCTGTGCTGTCGGTGAATCTCTCCCCCGCTCACCACATCTGACGCCATCGCCTCTGACCGCTCTTCCATCGCTTTCAGCATCTTGCGGACCGGCGCCGGGATAATTGACCCATACCCCATGCGCTCAATGTTTTCCAAGATACTGCCAAAGTCGTTCAGGCAGAAAGCAAAGACCGCCGCATCCCTGACACTGACGAAGGGTATAACCGAAGTGATATCCAGCCCATGGCAAAGTGCCACGAGGCTCAGCATGACGATCTTTTTGGTGATGCCAAGGAACCCCGTACGGGAATTCCACTGCCCGGTCTTCATCGCGGCATAAGTACCGCTCAAATAGTCGACTACGATAAAAACAAACAGCCATTCAATCGCGTCATCGACCGGGCCAAAAAGAAAGGAGCACAAGGCTCCCAGAATCCCGCCAACCGCCAGAAAAACGCGGGATGAAAAATCAGGAATCAGATCCACCTGTGCCCCCATCAAAGACATTGCTCAGCCTTCAGCAGCAGAATCCGTGATTTCGTCCCCGGACTCGTCGTATGTCTTCTCAATTCCCTTATTGGCGTCCATCCAAACATCAAAAGATATTGTTCGGACACGAGTCTTCGGCACAGAGGCAAGCGCCTCGCGGAGTTTACGCTGAGTTTCGGCGGAGTCCGCAGAATCACAGTTCATGAGAATTTGAACGGTATACCGGTTGTAAACGGTCATGGTTTGCTCCTATTGAAATGTAAAGATTGATATTTGTGGCCCTATGCCGTACGCCGCCACATATTTACCGCAATGTAGGGGTTGCGGACGCTAAACGCCTGCCCACCCCCTGTTGCCCCAACTCCCACCGTGTGCGTGTGGTTCCCTGCGCCGTCGACTCCGACGTTATGCATATGGCTGGCATTAATATTCACGATGGAGGAATCGGTAGCGTAACCGCTGTTTGACGGTTGCTTGCCCGCTCCAAGGCTGCAGACGCCGCTGGCTGTGATGCCAAGACCGCCCGGGTTGAAAGAGCCCGTGAGGTTGGCTGTGTCCGTTCTTGCGGTGTGCCCATGCCATCCCGCCTCCCCCGTCCACGCAGTATGTGCATGAGACGGCATCTCTTCTACCGTCAGTGTGTGGGTATCTGCCCCCCCCTCACTCCCCACAGCGAAGCCACCGCCTGCTGCCACTAAAGCACGGCCAGCCCCAATTGCCGCCCAAGTTCCACCAAAGAGTGCCCCTGGGTCGGTCGAATCAATGGAGCAATAAATAGAGCCTACTGGATATGCCGCAAGCTTTGCCTCAGCGACAGCCGCCGCGATCAGAGAGCTCAACTCATCCTTTTTCGCGTAACCAGCAAGAACAGAATCCGCCTCAATCGCCTGGATGCTCGCCGCTTCCTGGGCTTGTACGGCACTAACAGCCTTGGTATGAGCTGTTGTGATCGCATCAGTTGCCGTGATCTGGGCGCTTTGTACGGCTGCAACAGAGGTGTCGCCCTGAGATTTAACCGCGGTGACTGATGTGGTCTGCTGAGCGCTAACGTCTGAAAGAGCGGTCGATTTTGCCGAGTTCACAGCCGAAACGGCTGTGGTTTTAGCTGACGCTATAGCGTCCGTGGCCGTGGTCTGTGCTGTCGTGATCGCCGAAACAGCATCCATCTTTGCAGTCGAAATGTCTGTCTTTGCGGTCGCAATTTCTGATTCGAGTTCCGATTTTTCTGACGCTACCGTCGATTCGCTCGCGGCGGCATTTGAAGCTGCTGTTTCTGCGACCGTCTGGATCGCCTTGAAGGCCGAACCCAGAAGGAGCGAGGTTCCCCCTGTCGAGCTGTAACCGACAATCTTGTCGTCCGAGTCGAGCGTCGCTTTCTGCGGAAGATCAGATACTTTGATGACTGCCATTCAAGCTCTCCTTTAAGCCGTGCGCTTCCAGATGTAGACCGCGAGGTACGGGTTTCGGGTCGAGAAAGCCTGCCCGCCGCCCGTGTTGTCGACTCTGACGGCGTGATTATGTTGGCCCTGCCATGAAGTCTCGCCCGACCACGCCCGGGAAGCGTCAAAATTAATCTGGTAGTGCGACTTCATACTGTTGCCGTCATCCATACCCTTGGCGCCCGGAACTTCATTCGCATAGAAGGCTCCAGACTCCTGAGTGAAGTACCTCGTATACAAACCAGCACCAAATCCGCCAACGATATTCATCGACCCGCGGGTGTGGGTATGGCCGCCGGCCTCTGTTGCCTGTGCCGAGTGGCTGTGCGCTGGCATCTCGTTCACGGTCAGCGTGTGAGAGTCTGCCCCGCCTATCGTCCCCGCCGCGAAGGAGCCGCCGGCGTCGATCAGGGTTCTGCCCGCGCCGATTCGCTCCCATGTTCCGATGCCGAACAGCTCTGCCGGATTGGTTGAAGCCGTTGAGATATAGACCGATCCGACAGGGAAAACGACATCTATGACTGCCTGTTTCGACAAAGCCTTCAGGGCATCAACGAACCCGGTATACAGGGCGGATGCGTCGATAGTTGCGTCCTCGGCCGCGTAGTCTTTGATCAGTTCCCCTATGGCATAACCAGCCGAGGCGCCTTGAGCCAAAACGCGATTTACCTGGGCGGACTTGGCGATGCCGCTTTGGAACCCTGTCGTCCTCACTGCCGAGAGCGAATTGCCCTGCCAAGTGGTTTCATCGACAACATTTGCCGAAGCCCCGTTCGCGAACGGGACCAGTTTGTTTTCTGCCATGTGCTACCTCAAGAAGATGAAATATCGATGTAGAGCAGATTTCCGCTGTCGTCCGTCAATAGCGTTCTATCCGTTGCTGCCAAATTTCCGGCAACTCCGTTCTCTATTATTTCCAGAACGCCAGCGTTGTTAAGAGCGATGATTCTGTTTGATAAAATCTGCCAGACAATGGGAGGGACCCGCGATTTGTCGATGTAGACAGTGATTCTCATGTCCTGAGTGTCTACATAGGCGATCTGTGCCGTTGTGACGCCAAACGCCGTTGAGATCTGGTCAATCAAGGCCATGAGATCTTCGTTGCGGCCCGTGTATTGGTTGATCGCGACCTTTGCTTTGAGGACGATTCTATAGATCTCATCCGAAAGAACCGTAATGCCATAGGCGTCATCACGAGCTGTCTGCCAGACCCCGAGGTCAAACCCCACCCCGTCAACGTCATCAAATGCAAAAAAGACATCCGTAATCTTCAGCGCAAGCTTTCTTGTTTCACCAACCCTCACCCCAACTGCGTCGAGCTGGCTGCCAACCGCATAATCAATATCGAAGTCCCGGACGAATTGCTTCATCCTGGATCGGGCCTCAGCGACAGGCTCAGTGAGCTGATAAACCCACTCCGTGAAGCGCGGCTTTTCGCGATGCGCCCCGGCGATCAGTTCGGTGTATTCGTTCTGGCTCGCCATATCTGTTACTCCACGGTGATCGTGATGCTGTCAGCAGAAGTCGAAGCCTTCTCATTCCACGCTATATCAACCGAGGCCGCCGAGCCGTTCAGCGTTATGCTCTCGAGATAAAAATCCGGGTCGTAGATGTCAGCGTCCCGGACGACTTCCGATACGCATTTCATGATGTCAACCTTCTCGCCTATAGCTAAGCCATTGATGTAGGCTGAGAGACGAGTTTTGACATCGTCCTCGTTCGTCGTGAGCCAGGTGTCTGTTGCTTTCAGGGTGATTGCAATGGTGATTGCGACATCAGTCGGGCGGGAAAACGCGATTTCGTTCACGTTGCCCAGGGAGTCTATGTACTCGACCGTCGTCGAACCGTAGGTAGAAACTCCCTGGCTCTTCTTCTTATATATAGTCTCCGCGATCTCATCGGCCGCGCCGCCTGAAACGACAACGGCGATTGAGTGAGCGGGAATTCCCTCGCTTGACTCACTTCCAGTGTCGTTGTGTCTCCCTGCCACAGACTGAACACCATCCAGCTGCTGAATGGATCCTACAAGACCATCCCACAGACCCATTGTGGGCTGCATCGTGGAGAGCGTCTGGCGGTAGCGAAGTTCTGCGTCAGACTCAACCGCCGATCCCTCGACAGCTGCCGCTTTGTTCGTGACGGACTGCCACCCGAGCGTTGGTGTTCCAATTGTTGTGATAGATCCCGCGGGTGCCGATATTGCGCCTTCTGAATCGGCTGTCGCTGTGGCTACGACTTCGCCTGAAAGCGGGATACTCACAGTCTCAGGAAGATTCCACCTGTTCCCTGCCGAGTCCAGAGCGTATCCATTTGTGATGACCGTCCCGGCCTGCCCAATAATCGTGAGGTCTACGGACGAATGAGAGGCTTCATGGCGAGATATTCCGTTTGTCTTTACGGCGCCGTCTAGGGCAACGCCTACGGCTGTAGAAGGGTTGTAGGCGTTGAAAACGGCGATTGCCTGGGCATTCAGGTCGTTGATTGCCGAAGAGAATATGGCCAGAAGCTGCCCATCCTGAGTGTCGGAGTCGAGATTGATGTCGTCTCCGAAAATTCCTTTGGCTTTAGTTTTGAAGTAGTCTAGGATCTCTTCGTAGCTGGGAGCCGTAATACCGGTCGCTGAAACGGTGAAAACAGGGCTGCTTATCGTCATAGCGTCTCCGAAATTTCTGTAGATCCGTAATTCGTGTCTATCGTGACCTGAATCGAAAGCGTCCTGGTGTCGGGGTCAAGGACCGACTGGAACTCCGTGATCTCTTTAACGCCTGGAGTCCCCAGAATACGGTTCCGAATGATCATGTCCACTGCCTCGTGCTTGCCGAGGATGTCTTGCAGCCAGGGTGTGCCATCGTTTGTATCGAGGAACCACTGCCCGCGCCATAGCTTTAATCTGGTCATGACGTTCTGGGCAACTCCTTCTGGAGAGTCCTGAAAGAAATCAGACAAACCGTGCCCGAGCATCATGTCGCCGCCTGAGTCAAGCTTTCGTACCTTCATTTCACGCCCCGTTTGGATATAATTTCCTTGAGAGTTGTGCGCGGGAAGTCTGCCCGCACGTAAAGCCGCCGTTCAGTGCCCGGCAGACGGCTTCTCTCTTATTTGGCATCTAGCTCATAAGCCGTGATCACAAAGCTGATGTCTCTTCCTTTTTTGCGTGTGCTCAAACACACCCTCTGCTTCCCGTAACGAATTGCAACACTTCCGTTTCTTTCTCCGGCTCTCTCGAGTCTGCCGTTTTGAATGGCAGTTGACAGATTCATAAGCACCCTTTTCAGGTTTTGGCCTTTATCCATCCTTCTTTGGATGATGTGTTCCAACCCCGCCTCGGAATCGCCCCAGACGAGGTCGATGTCGCCTATATCGTCTCTGTGAAATGCTCCGCGGATAAAACCTTTCCGTTCCTCAAGCATCTTGAACAACGCCCGACGACCTTTGAGATTCTTGCCCTTGATCTCCTCTCCATAGAACTGTTCGAGAGTTTTCGCTTTGTGCTCTCGCTTAAGCTGGGATTTTGATTTTCTGGTACCAGCACCAAAAGTGGAAAATTTCCCTCCACTATCTCTTGGGTGTTTAGCTTCAAAAGCTGCTCCATCCATGAAAACAATTTGGCAGACATCGTCTATGAAAAGCACGGCGACACATTCCTCATTGGCACAAAAAAACCCCGAAGGACTTTCGTCCGTCAGGGCCTTTCCAAATGAAAAATTACTTTTTACATCTTTTGGTCTGGAGCGGACCCACCGTTGTGCGTGTGACTGTTGTACGTGTCGCGGATAGACTGCATCTTTCCAGTCGAGTCGTAGATCTGGGCGCCGCCGACAATGTCGCCGGAGACGGTCACCTTGCCCGTGAAGGTCGTTTCCGGACAGTCAATCGTCAACTTGGGGCACGAGAGCGACACGGTCCCCGAAACCGCGGCAGAAAGAGTTCCTCCGATCGAGGCTTCCGCACTGCCGCTTGTTTTAAGGGTCACCTGATGGTTCGAAGGGGTGAGAGCGATGTACGCTCCCCGGTCGTCCGTTCTCAGCTCGACCGAATCCGTTGAAACGCTTCCGATCTTCTTTGCCTGAGACCAGACCCCCGGGATTACGAAACCATCAGACAGGTCATGCATCCGCGGCTCGGCCGGAGGCTGCACTCCACCGCTTTGCCACCACAAGTCGATGGATCTGGAAGAAAAAACAACGAGACATTCATCTCCGGTCCTGATCGGGAAGGTCAGGCTGCATCCCCCTGCGTGCGGGAAGACAACGGGGCAATCAAGAAGCAGCGGAAGATTCAAAATTTCCACGCTGCCGGTTTCCGTGACGCGTCGACCCTGAATGGCTGGCTGAACCTCGCACGTCAGAGCGGCGGCGTTGAAACTCTGGATGATCCCTGGCAGCGCTGTCCAGATCATCGCCTGCCGCCCGGTAAAATTCTGCTCGAACTGCCGAACGGGGTCTTCGATGAGTTCGTTTTCTGAGATCATTGGATGTTCGCCAAAAAGTTCCACACGCCCGGTTCGACAAACCCGGCCCCCTCGTTAACGCCTATGGCGATGATGTCCGTGTACCAGTCTTCGCCCCGGGTATCCCCCACATGCTGCCGACTCCGAATCTGGTAGAAACCGTCACCAGCAATAACCTTTCCTCGGGCGGCATAATTCTCTTGGACGGCCTTGTACTCGGTTGAATAATCCGGGGTCTGGATAAGCGACTGATCAATTTGCACGTAGTTTCCGAACTCCAAATCGGGATTCAGCAACGTCCGGGCTTCGATACCGCTCTGTGTCGCGTTAGGGCGGTCTAGAAGGCCGGTTGATGGCGACAAAATAACGATCTTGTTCCCCTGCCCCCGGCGAGGCGACTTCTGAAAGGCTGTCAAGCCCTTATTTGTGTAGCCCCAGTCCAGATTGTTCGTGTCGGCAAAGCTTTGCATTGCATCGCGGGCCATCCCGTACATAACTTTTCCACGGGGAAGCTTCGTGCTCATCAGCCCCGATGTATCCGCATACGATTCAACCCCATAATCCTTCATCGACTGGGCGATCGTGCGGAATACATCAGACTGGGACGAACCGGCGGGCAGAGAAGAATCAACGATTGAGTACTTGTGCGCCCGCTTGCCTGTCGCTGCTATAAGCCGCAGGCACGTGTCGGTTTCGCTAAGCCGGGACATGGATTTCCACCAGAGGTCACCGTTGAAGATGACCGAATGGTGTTCCTGATAACCAGCTTCGATGATGACAGAGATATGTTCGGCGTTATTCCCGTTCGTTACGATTCGTTCGTTAGTCGGAGCGTTGATCTGGTTGGCAGTGTCGTCAGACACGTTGTATACGCTGATCTCGGCAGTGCATGGGCGCCCCACAGCGGCCTGAGTCACCCTGAATGCCACTCGGTAGTCCGACAAATCAAGGGCCGCGGTGTTCGTCCCGTCCTTAGCGACCACAAGCCGGAAATACCTGAGCCATTGCCTTTCTCCGCTCATCAGGAATCCTCCCAATAGAGCTGCAGGTTCGATCCCATGTCGGCATAGGTTGGAGTTTCTGTGTACAAGCCGCCCACCATTGCATAGAGATGACCCAGCCCCAGATATTGGTGCTGCGCGAGTAAATCGACGCCGCACACAAGCGGGATCCCCTCGATCAGACTTTCGCCGTCCAGTGTCTGGATGTCTAGAAACCAACCTCCGTAGACCGCATCCCGGTAAGCGAGCGTCAACGTGTAATAGCTGTGGCCCAGGGCGATGTTGAAAAACTGCGCCCCGGAGCTCAAAGGGATCTGAACCATTTTCATGCGTTCCCATAATCGGATGGCAATTGGAGAACCGTAGAGGTCTCTACAGCCTGTCTCTGACCGCCGTTTGTCGGACTGGCCGTCCGCTCAGGGTTCTGCTGCACATCTTCGGAAAGATTCGTGCTCTGGGCCGAAACGATGATGACTTCTTCAAACGTGATGTCACAGATCAGCGCACTTTCCGTATCGGCAGTGGAACTTGTGGACAACTTTGTTATCAGCATGTTCTGATAGATCCGCTTACCCGTTGAGACCGTCAACAGTTCACGGTTGTCCATCAGCTTTAACAGCTGTTCGTATACCTCTTTGGTCGACAGATAACCCCGTAGGATTGAGGTATCTAAGACCGAATTGATGAGGCGGGATGAATCCGACCATCCGAAACGGACGTTCAGCACAGAGGGATTTTTATAAGCGTGATCGGAAATCGGAGCGCCTTGATCCACGGGGTGCCGGGTAACAGTAACCTCATCGTCGTGCTCCTCAGAGATCACTACATCCGGAATGATGGCGATGGCCTCAGACCCCGATGACGTGATCGACCTCCTGCGCCCGAGCGTAAGGGCTTCGATGGAGTACGGAAGACTGTTCAATGTCGAGAAATCGAGAGGCATTACATCATGCTCCTCTGGCCGTCGGCGATCGCTGCCTTCGTTGTCTGGGCGATATTCCGAGCGGCATTAGAGTCAGAAACGTAAATGGTTTGATTCACGGTCAGCTTGTTGTCGACCCTGCTCCTGTCCCATTCGTGGAAGTTCCTGCTTCGACCTGTAAATTGCGTGGCTCTCCTGATCTCATCCTGAAGCGATGGGTCCATGATGAGCTTTTGGTAGCCGTTCCCGTTTTCCTGACGGGTAATAGCTTCAATCATGGCCTGCATCTGGCGGGGATCACGAAGATCAAGAGCTGTGTAGGCCCCAACGTTCGCCCCGAGGCGGCTTGAGAGGTACTGCGAAACTCGTTTGATATAGCTTACAGTGTCGTTTTCGTTCGCCGGCGCCCAGGTGCGGACGAGGTCCGCAACAGTCTGTGCCCCGGAGTTTTGGTAGCGTTTCAGCTGTTTCCCGAGGGCCTCAACACCCTCCGCAAATGTTCCGTAGGTCTGGAAGGAGTGCTTGTCCTTTCGAATGTTCCCCGGATTGTTGTTGCGTACGCCCTTCGGAGCTTTCGTTCCGATGTAAGAAACCTCACCCGCCGCCGGGATTCCTTTGCGCTCGAGTTCCTTACCCGGAGTGCCGCCCGCTATATTGTTTTTCCCCGCGCTATTGGCGATCATTGCTTCCTGATCGTTCAGAGCGGTCTGAGCGTTCTTCTTGAAATCGCTTACAACATCGGTAAGGCCGATCTTTCCAGAAAAAAGATTTTTTACTGTCTGAATGCCGCCCGCAACGTTCGCAGTTATGTTTTTGATCCCGTCCCCGCCTAGCCACTTCGCCAGGCGGTCAACCATCCCGGAGATGTCGAAAGTTTTATTCAGAAAGCCGACAAGATATGTAAGAGCCTGTTTGCAAACAGCCCACAAATTCCCGAGACTTTTCCACAGCTCGTTGGATGATTCGGCTGTCGAATCAAGCGCTCCCCCGAGGGCTGCGGTCTGTTCCTTCGCTTTCCGCAGCTCTCCAGGAAAATTCTGATTCTTCATGTACTGCCACGAGTCGCCCAGGCCAATAGCGCTCGCCATCGATGCCGCTGTAGCATCATCCATGCCCTGCATCGCCGCAGAGATGTCGGCTACGATGTCGGTAGTATCACGAAGATTCCCGTTCGCATCCCGTACGGCCACGCCGAACAGATTCTCGATCTGATCTGCGTAGCCCGGGATCGTGCGGAGGCGCTCCCCCATCGTCCCGATAACCTTGTCAGCCATCCCGGCGTCCGCTCCCACGGCTTTGAAAGCCATGCGGAGAGAATTCAGCCCCGAGATGGAGGCGTTGGCGTAGTGGGCGATGTTGAAGTCGGTTGAAAGCTTGCTGCTCGCCTTATACCAGGCCGCATACATTGCTGTAGCTGCAGCTGCGGCTTTCAACCCGAGGTGCCTGACCTTCTTCTCAGCCTCCTGAAGTCCGGCGTTGAACCTCGCCTGAGAGTCCTTGTCAACGGAAAATCCGAGGTTTACGAGGAACCCTTCAATCACACTAGCTGCCATTTTCCTTTTCCCTCAAGCGCTGGGCGACCTCACGGTTGTGAGTCTCGTTCCTCAGGTACGTGTTCAAGATGAACAGATCCTCCAGGGTCAGGGATCCATCCTTAAGATCCCCGTACCGGATCATTCCTTCTCTGACAGGTGTCAGGAGCCAGTCTTCGCCGTTCGGCAGGCTCCACCAGTCGGCACTTTCCCAGGCCGCATCTAAGGCTTCTGTTCGGAAGCCATGCCGAACAATGCGGCTCCAATAGGGCGGATCTCACGCACGACCACTTCAAGCGCGAGCCTGAGGACATCTGCGGATCCGACATCGTCGAACGGAACGCCCTCATTGATGACCGCTCCGTAGGTTTTGCCCCGCTTCTTCTCTACGCACGACAGGCAAATCGAGAGAATTTCGTTGAAGTCCTCCTTCGGCATCTTTGCGAGCCGGTCGAAGAGAGGCTGGGCGCAAGAGAGAGCGATTGCGAGCTGGCCGGCGAAATCCTCGTTCGATTCCTTGTCGGCCTGCTGCTTCCACAGCTCAAGGAAAGCCTTCACAACCCCGGAAAACAGGAAGGGAATGACCGGACTAGCGAGGCGGGAGACATTGAGAGCCTGAAAGCAGTCAAGCCGCCCGATGACGTATTCCGAGCCGTTGATTGTGACGTGCTTCGGTTCCATTGTTTAAGCCTCTGCAGGATACGTTCCGGTGACCGTGTCGATCTTGATGCAGTCAAAGACCCACTCGAGAATGCCGCCCTCTTCTCCGTAAGTGCGGTCGGGCTGTTTCTGGAAAGCGCATCCGCGGCACACAACGGTCTCGTTGTTTCCTTTGTTGCGAATCGTGATCACGTTGTTGCCCCAGGAGCTGGAAGACAGAGCCTGGGCGTCGTACATCGCCTGCAGCAGGGCGTTGCGGGTAGATGTGTAGAGCAGCCGAATCGTCACCGTGCCCGACTTGTCGGCCTTCAGGGAGTGCATTCCCTCCCCGTCTGCCCCGATCGTCATTGTGTTGCGGGACGAGGCAAGCGCAACGGAAATCCCTTCTTTCGAATCGCCGGACCCGGCTCCGAGATCAATCACGCCAGTAGATCCCGTCAGCGTCGCGGTCACATCCATAAAAGAATACGTAGCCATCCAATCTCTCCTTACCTGTTAACCGTGATCGTCACGTTGATGAAGTGAACGGCGCCCTTGAGCTTTACAGCAATCTGAATCGGCGGGGCCTTGCGGGCCTCCCGGTCGGACTGGGACTGCTCATCGAAAGGCTGGATGTATACGTAGTAGCCTGTCGAGAGCGTGTCGCCGCTTTCCAGAGCTCCGAAGGCATCCCCGTTCCAGACTCCCGGGGCGATCAGGCCATTGGTCACGCCCTGCTCCAGGCTCTTGTTAACGCAGGAAACGATGGCCGTGGCGCCGGACTCGTCCTGCCCGACCTTCTTCGATGTGTAGAGCAGGTTCCAGAGATCCGTCTCAACTCTGTTCTGAAGCCAGTCAAGACCGTGCGTTTCGTCAATGAACCATCCGCCGGACGTGATGCCTTCCTGGAGGATGCTCGTGTCATTCTGATAGGCGCAGAAGGCGTTGACGTTATGGGACTTCAGGGCCTCGGCCTGAGAGCTGCGAAGGTTTTCCGCTGTGACGCCCGGGAGCTGCTTGAACTTAAGGGTCAGGGTCGTGTTGCTTCCCTCAAAGTTGATCGTCGCCATGCGGCCAAAGACCGAGGCGGCAGCCACAGGAGAATCGCTCGAGTACACGAGAATCGTCCTGTTGTACCCAAGGCCCTTCAGCCTGGAGCCGAGGGTTGAAGAAGCTGTCGAGTCGATTTCCGTAGAGTTCTGAGTCGTGAAGCCGATCATTCTCGAGGGAGAAGCCGCTTCAATCAGCCCCGCAGCCTCGACAATGGAATCATCAGACGCGTCCGGAGCGACGCAGACCATGTACCACGTGTTGTAATCAAGAAGCGCGGTGATTGCGGAAGCCAGAGACTCTGCCGCCACGCCCGCAACAGAGGTGGCAGAACCCGCAAAGCCCATCAGGGAAGACAGAGTCCCGGTGTCTGTCGTGGCCACGGTGGACGAAGTGCCGGTCGTGGCAGACGTGATTACAAAACGCTCTCCGGTCCAGGCGCAGGACCCGGAAACTCCGAGCGCGGACGAGATCTGAGAGGCCACGCCGTTCAGATTCGTTTCTGCGGAAAGGTCGATTGACGCCATCGATTTCGAGGCTCCGTCGATCGTAAGCGAGAGCGTCCCCGTGGTGATGGCCGTAAAGAGGGAAATGTCCTGCTCAGCGCTTGAGAGCGTCCTGCCGCGCAGCCTTCCAGCCGTGGCGGATTTCGCCCAGCGGCCGATGTAAACCTGGGTAGGCTGCGGGGACTGGCTGAAGAAAGCCTGAGCCGCGAGGTACTCCCGGGACGAAATCCCGAAGTCGGTCGCAATGTCAGAGATGCTGCTGTAGAGCCTGATGCGCTCGTCGGTGTCAATGATGTCGGAATCGCCCAGGATCAGGCAGGAGCCGAAGTTCCTGAGAGCCGCCGCCGTGGGCGACATCTCGACCGCGACATTGACCACGCGCGAAACCGGAAGAGTGGTTGCAATTGCCATTTTCAATCCTCACTGTGAGAGTCTGTTTTGATTTGGATATCGCCGACGGCACAGAGATCCCTGATGCCGAAGGTCCTGCGGACGGCCCGCCCGACGGAAAACCGCACGTCGCAACGGTCCACCCATTGTTCGTAAAGAAGATCCGGCAGGCGCTGCACCTGACCGTCGAACCCCTGCAGCTTTAAGCCGAACTTTTCGAGCCATCTGAGGTTCTGAAAGACCTGAGATCCTTCTCTAAACAGATCGGCGTTTAGAGCGGCGCTCGGGCCATAGAACGAGGCTACAAATCGAAACGTCTGATGCGAAACCCGGAGCACGTCTCCGCTTTCGGGTTTCTCTAGATCCCCCTTGCGGTCGATCTGGTCGGGGTTCCCGTGTGTTTCGACAGACTCGAACCCCACAGCGCACCAGTTCTCGTCTACCCCGGGCCTCGTGCCGGGCTTTGGCAGCCATCTCCGCCTGACATGGTCGAGCGGGATGCCTGTTATCTGCGCAACCCATGAACGGATCGTGTTTGTTGGGTCGCTCGTGTTCGAAGACTCAACTGGAGTGAGGACCCCCGCTGTTCTTGAATCAATAACGGCCATTGCCAGCCTCCTCCGGCCAGCAGACGAGCCGTAAAAAGCCTCTTCCAAACTGGCTGTAATCGGCGCAGTCTTTGACAACAAATCGCTTTCCATGCCACAAGACGGCGTCATAAGCCGCCCCGAATCCTTCCGGCGCCATGTCGGACACGCACCGCACGATGATCGTCCCTGCCCGCTGCAGGGCTTCCGGAAGACGGTCAATCGTTTTTTGGTCAGAGGTGACCACGGCGTTAATCTCAGCCGTTTCCCCGTCTGCCCACGCAGGCTCCCCATTGGCATCGGTCGATTCAACCGTCTTGATCAAGGCGCACGGGGATGTGAAAAGAGGGTCTTCGATAACCTCCGATACATCCAGCAGAGCCATGTCACTTTCCCTTTACCACGTAATAGTCGATGGAGTTCCGCAGGGATCCCGTATTGATCAAGGGCCTCACGTTCACTCCGTTCATCTCGTTTTCACGCTTGCTCTTGGTGAGCCTTGATCGGTTGCGGTTTCTAAGGGTCGAAGGCTTGAGCGGAACAAAGTTCCCGGTTGACATCTCGACCTTCACCGCAGAGGAGGCGATGGACCCAGCCTGTTCGAGGAGCCTTTCCATCGCAGCCCCGTCACCGTGCAGCCCGGCCTTCATGGCGGCCTTGAGCTTAGGGATGTAATTCGGAGCCGCCTTCCTCACGCCGGGCCTTAAAAAGGGTCTCTCCGGGATGTTGGCTGCCGGGCTTCCAAACTCGTGAATGAACCCGAGCTCATGGTTGGACGGTCCTCCGTCGCTTCTGGCGTCCCCTTTGCTGCCGGAGGCTATTCCGACGAAAACGGCAGCGCCCTTGATGCGATTTACAGCCTTTTTCACTTCATCAATGCGCGAGGTCGTCGTTATTGACGCGAACGGCTTGACCTTCATATCTGCCTCGCCCCGGCTCCAAAAATCTTGAGCAGCATGTAAAGCTCGCGTCCATACGCCGTGACATTCCACGATCCGGCCCCTGTTTCCGTTACGGAACCCGTATCAAAAGACACGGAAGCGCCGTCCACGGATTTGGAGGAAACCACGCCGGATGCCTCTCCTGAATTCCCGGATCCTCCCGCCGCTCCCGACCCCTGCGCCTTCAGGAAATGGGCCGCGTACAGGCCCATCACGTGATTTCGCAAGGCCTCGTCTGTCCAAACGTCTTCGGAAAAGAACTTGTCGGCAAGCGCCAGGCGGATTTCAACGGAAGGCCCCGGATAGAGCTCTTCCGTGAACTCCGGAAACGAGGAACGAAAAGAATCAACTGTCAGAGCCGTCATCTTTCGCCTCCGCCGCGTCCTTCTTCCTGGTTCTTCCCTTCACGTCGGAAACGGTCAGGATGTACTGACTGAGGTAGCTGTTTCCGGCCACTTCATCAGAGACCACGTACTCCTTCCCCGCGGCAAAAGGGAGCCTCTTACCGTTAAGCCGGAGCGTGACCGGGCCGCTGACAGTGATCCTTTTCATAACTCCTCCACTTAGTCCGCGAGATCGGCGTAGTACACCATCTCGGGGCGGACGAACTCCACACCGCCCAGGGCGCCGTAGTACGGGACAATCTGGCGATAGTCGCGGTACTGCACCGGCAGAGCCTGAATCTGAACGAGCGGGAAGCGAACCACGTCGTCGCGGCGGGTATAGGCAACAATGCGGCCTTTACCGGAGTTAATGCTCGAATCAGCAAGCCACCGAACCGGGCGAATCGTCAGGCTTCCGCCGTTGGCGACTGCCAGGTTGTTGCTGGTGACGTACTGCAGAACATTCATGTTCGTGTTCGGCAGCTGCTGGGAGGCAAGAGCCGAGAACAGCGCGGGCGGAATCAGGCAGGTGTCCGGAATGCGGTTGTAGGCCGTGTTCTTCCAGGCTGCATCGAGCACGGAGTTGAAGAACTTGATGGCCTTTTCAGCCGTGGTGGTCGAAGCATCAAAAGCGCCGACGTTCTCTTTGGCGATAGCAGAGTTGTTGAGAAGGCCGGAAATCCCAAGCTCGGTGTCGCCCATGTACACCTGGGTGTCGATATCGAGCTGGTGCTTCATGCGCATGGCATCGTGCTTCATCTTGTCGATCGGGCGGCCGGCCTTCATGGCCTTTTCCAGATCGAAGATCGTGTAGTCGACCTCCATGCCCCACGGGGTAACGGGGGTAGTGATCTTGTTCATCTGAATGGAGACGCGGGCCGGGGTGGTGGCCTCGCCGCGGATCCAGCTCTTGGTGCCGCTGCCGGTGCCGCCAAAGCCGCCCGCGTAGTTCGTGAGGATGAAGGAAGTCACCTCGTCTGCGATCGTGACATCCTCGCGCAGAGGCATGTCGCGGGACCAGGTGAATTCGGCGATCGGGTCGTAATTGTGGGGGTCGAGTCGTTCAAGCTGGCCAACAAGGAATGCACCAGTGCTCTGAATCTCAGAGTCAGTAAATTTCATGGAAGTGCTCCTTAGATGTTAAAGGCAATTTCAGCCAGACCGTTCGCATCCGCGGGGCCCATGAAGGTCGCTCCGGAGAGGGCGGTGTTGGAGGTGGAATCAGCGGAAATCGCACCGGTCGAAGTGAGATAAACCTGGCCGCCCGCAGCGGCCGTGCCGCTGGAAACGGTGACAGCGATGTAGCCGCGGCGAAGAACGGAGACGAGCTCCATTTCCTGCACGCCATCGTTGTCGGCCTGACCGTATTCGCGCACAGAGAAGCCGTAGACGGCATCGGAGGCGGCGCTCACAGCTGCGGCCTTGCCGCTCGAAAGCTTGACGGGCACGCCGAAAGCCTTGACGGTTCCGTCGTTGACCTTGGTTTCAATGGTCGCGTCAAAAAGACCGCGGGTAAGGTCGCCTGCATAGCCGGGCGTCATGGAGGTGCCGATGAACTGAGACATGGTTATTTTTCCTTCCAAAATTCAGCAAACTTTTTGTTGAGATCCGCATTGCTCGTTGAGCGGGGAGCCTGATCGGCCATATGGACAGCGACCGGGTTGTTCTTGGCGCGGGCCAGTTCGGCAGAAGCCTTGAACGCAATCGCCAAAGAGGCGTCGTCCAGCGTGTCGGCGTCGCCAAACTCTTTCACGCCTGCGGCCTTGAGGGCCTGGCGGCGGAGGCGGTTGAGAACATCCTTAGAGAAGCCGCCGGTCTTGGCGTCAGCCGCGGGCTTCTTGATTCCCGGGCAGACATCCTCTGCGTCAGCGAGAACTTCCTGCGACTCCTCGGCTGGAACGGTCTCGTCAACCGGAGCCGCTTCAGGATCGGGTTCCGGTTGGGCAGGCTCTTCATCCGCAGCCTGCTCCGGCTTTTCCTTGGCTGCCTCTGCGGACTGCAGCTTCTGGACAAAGGCCGTCAGCTCTCCCACCGCCTTCTCGAGCGCTGCGATTCGGTCTTCGGGAGAAGGCGCGGGAGCCGGAGCGGGCTCCGCAGCAGGCTCCGGATCAGCATCCTTAACGTCGACCTTGTCGAGCGCTTCATTGAACTTATCCTCATCGCCGTCACGGAAGAGGCGGCGGAGCATAGTCTTCCAACTAGATTTAGGTTCGTTCATAAAACCATCACCAATAGAACAAACGGGGCCACACCGCCCCTGATTAACAAGAGCAACGTGGTTCCCCACAATGCCCACCTGATGACCGGAATCGGCGCCGTCCCGCACGAAATTCGCGTCGTAGCCGCACGAGATTTCGCAGAGCGTCCCGTTTTCGATCAAGTCGATTCCCTTCTTGTCCAGGACAAGAAGGTCGGCCAGAAGAAGGCCGGATTCGTCACCTTCGCCCCGCCGCACGTTCTGCACGTGCCCGATGGAGATCTTTTTCCACGTCTCCGGGTCCGCAAAGGTGTCGTGCCCGATCACGATTGGCTTGCCCTCAAAGCTCGCGATCGTCTCGGGCTTGAACAGCTCTTCTGCCGGGCGGCCGACATGCACGACAGGGGCGTTCATCGAGACGTCCGCGCCCGTGTAGTCAAATGTGCCGACTCTCGAGATCGGAACGTCCCGGCAGAGCAGATACCCCTCCGGAGTCAGCTCCTTGTGAGGGCTCAGCCGCTCGCTTGTGAGGAAATTTCCATCTCTAAACTTCATGATTCGTACTTCGATTTAGGAAACAACGGTTCTGCCCAGCAGCGGCAGTTCCACAGCTGGCCAGGATGAGAGTGAACGATCTTCTGACCCGGCTCGCTCGTGATCGGCGGGTCGTTCCAGGACTGTATCGTCCCATCAAGCTGCCGATGCCTTGGTCTTACCGCCCCGTCACCTACCGTGTGCCAGATGTAGTGCGTAGACCCGACGGCCTGCGCCCTTGCCTGTGTGTAAGACGTCCTGGCTCTTGCCGTCTCGGTTCTTGCGATGCAGATCGCCCGGCTCATCGTGATGGGCCCGAGCCGCTTTATGTCCTCGGCGAAAGAAGCGAAGCGCTCGCCCGTCATGAGGCTGCGCTGCGCCATCTCCTGAACCTTTTCCGCGGCCTCTCTTGGAAGAGACTTGATCAGGTCGACCTGAAGGTTTTGAAGATCCTCGTAGGCCTTCCCTGTCAGCGCGTCCTTCAGGCGTTTTCTTGTTTCTGCCGAGAGTTCTCCACCCACCAGCTTCCACGTTTCGAAGTCGGCCGCTCCGGCCCGCTTGAGCATGATTCCCGATATCTCGTGCGCCCAGGCGTCGATCTCGTCCGCGTATGAAAAAAGCCGCATCTGGATCTCAGAGGCGGCCTTCACGGGGTCAGCGGCGGCGGAGTAGTCACGGGCGATTCGGTCCACCTGTCGGGCCACCCGCTTGAGGCGCTTTTGGTACCACGCCAACAGCTGCGCCGTTTTGGTTTGCTCCCGGAACGCTTTCGGGTTTGGCATTTAACGGATCCTCCGTTAACTTGGCCTCCGGCGGCATCATCCCGTTGTCTGCCTCTTCGGCGGCATCTATGTCTTCGTCACTGATCGAACCAAAGAGCCCGATCGTGTCGGACAGCTTTCTCAGCTCCTTCATCGCAACTGATGTCGGGATGGCGCCGGCCTGAAGGGCCTGAATGATCGAACCGGCAAGGCCCTGCGCAGCCTGGGACTTCTGCTCGTTCGTCATCTGCCAGAGGCTCTTGAACTCAAAGCCGAAGTCGGCGTCCGGCGCCGAACCAAAGGCCGACTCATACATGACGCGAAGCAGCCTCTTCAGGCCCGGCCTCAGGTCGGAGTCCTGATCGTGCTTCACGTTGTCGTAATAGATCCGAAGGTCCGACTCTCCGGTTGAGTTGAATCCCGCCGGAGACTGCCCAAACAGGCGCACAAGGGGAACGCCGATGGCGCCGGAGATCTGCTGCCCGAACTGCAGCAGAATGTCCGGGATCCCCGTGAACGAGTACTGCATCGTCTGGAACTCATCGGTGCTGTCGCCGATGGTCAGACCCTCGATCCCCTGGAACTCCCTCATGTAGTCCATCTGTTTCAGGAAACCGTCGCGGGCGAGACTGTTCGTCAGGATGTCCCGCAGCCCCTGCACCTTGTAGTAGCGCAGGTACGACTTGCTGATCAGCTGAGCTGCGCCCTGCGTCGCAAGGTCGAACATCTGAACCTGAGGAATGACGGCCTCGAGTATGGAGGCGCCCCACCCCTGATAGGCCTGCCTCAGGTTAAATGGCAGCCTCCGGCCGTCGAGCCTGATCACTCTCGAATGGTGGATCCTGTTGCCAGGGATGTTGACGCCGACTTCCTTTTGCAGGACCTCGTAGTATTCGGGTTTTCCGAAATCGGGTCCAAGCGCCTGAACGAGCTCGCTTGAGGGCTGTATCTGCCAGCGGTCAAGAACGTACAGCCCGCGGAACACCCCTTTTCGGACTTCGGCGAGCGGCTGGCTCATGTCCTGCCCGTCGATCATCATGACGGCGACGGACCCGCCGTAGAGCCGGGCCCACTTGATAGCGTCCGCAATGGAGTCCCACACCCGCCAGTCGTCAAGATCGGCGTTCAGCCGGTCCACAACCTTGGGATTCTCGGACTTGATGTCTATGCCCTCGCGGGTCATGTCCTCGGCGATGATGTCCACCGCGAGGGAGCAGATCCACGACCCCTGATACGCCCACTCGAGCTGGGAGCGATCGAGAGACTCGAACCTCGGAACGTAATGGGTCGCAGCAAAGGTGTTGCGGCTCTGGCTGCCGATCCTGAGCAGGGGATTGATCACCCCGTCCAGAAACAGCCTTTTGGCCGCGGACTTTTTTATGTTTCTTGCGCTGGTTCTGCTCATTGCATCCGTCCTAAAGCGGCCCACTTACTCAGCCCGGGCTTCGTGATATAGCCGTCAAGGGCGTAGCGAAGCCCGTCGATAATGTGGTTCGACTTGTCCAAAATGATCGGAAGAACCTCGTCTGTGGTCTTGTCAACCTTATACGAGTAGAGCCTGAACTCATCCGCGGCGTGTTTGCATCGCGGATGGATGACGATCTTCTCGAAGCTCTTCAGATAGGCGATTCCATCCTCCACGCTTCCCTGCCACTTCGTTGCGGCCGAGATCCGGAAAGGCGGATTGACCCGGTTTGCCAGATAGCTGATGGTCTCAGGCCTGGCCGAGTCGGCCTTGATCGGCCATTCGTGCGCCCCCGGGACGGATTCGTAGAGCTGCGGCATTTCGTCGAGCTCCACCCCGACCGCATACGCCTCGTAGTCAATGTAGAGGCGGCCATCGAGGATGAAGCAGCGGACAAGCGTGTTCGGGTCGTTCGCAAAGCCAAAGTCGGCGCCGAAGAACAGCCTGTCCGCCTTCTTCCAAAGATCGTCCGGAAAGTCTTCGACAACATAGCGGCCTTTGAACACCTGGGCGTCCGATATCGTTCTTGGATACCCCTCCCAGATGTGCAGATAGGCTTCGTAGTCCGACTTCTTCAGGAACTCCATTTCTTTTCGGAGCTCGTCTGGGAAGTAGGCGTTCTCGTCGTAGTTGACTTTGCGAACGCAGGCGTCCGGCGGCGGGTTCTCGATGAACCTTTTCGTCGTCGGATCGTCTGCGTTCAGGGGGTTGAAGGTGATCCAGATTTCGGACCCCGGCTTTCTTATCGTCGGGATCAGGACGGACCATGACGCTTCTGAAACTGTTTGGGCCTCTTCCACCCAGGCGATGTCAATGCCTTCAGTAGACTTGAGCGACTGGTTGTGGGAAAGCCCCTTGAATATGAACCTGCTGCCTGTTTCCTTGCTGCGGATTTCTGCCTCGAGGAAATCGAAGCGGTCGGCGATGCCGAGCCTGTAGGCCGTATCCTTCAGCACCTGGTAGGAAGAATCGCGGATTGAGGCCTGAATCTCCCTGCAGCAAAGAACACGGAGCCTTGCCATGTCGGCCATCACAATCAAGGCCTCGGCCACGGCCCAGCTCTTGCCCGATCCGCGGCCGCCATAGAACACTTTGTAGCGGTGCGGCCTCCAGATCTCAGCAAAGGGGTTACTTACCGGCATCTTTATGGGCCTCGACAGCCTCCCGCATTTTGGCGTAAACCGCATCCATGCCGTCCCCGACGCTGCCGGAATTAACCTCTGCGATCACCTTCTGGCGGTCGCTGAAGCGGTGGTCATCACGAATAGCAGCTTCTCTGGCCAGCTCCTGCATAGCTACCTTGTAGCCGTCTACAACACCCTTGGGGAAGCTGATTCCCTCATTTTCATGGAGCTGGGTCTTCTCTATAAGCTCTTTAACCAGGTCCATGCGCCGATCGTTGTAGAGTTCAGCACTGAACCGCCTAGCTTCGATTGTGGCCGCAAGAAAGTCGGGATACTTCTTCTTCCACAGTCTTAAAGCTTCTGCACTTGGCATGCCCGGCATTTTGCATATCTTTGCCTCGGACTTTCCTTCTCTAATCAGAGAGAGAATCTTGTTAGCCATCTCTGGACCGTAAGCCGATGGCCGCCCACCCATTGTTTTCTGGAACTTTCTAATTGCCATGGCCTTTCTTTTCGTTGATGAGTTTTCTTACCGCCGCTCGACGTTTGACACCCTTGAACTCGACGCCGAGTAACTCTTTGTATTTATTTTCGTCAAACTTTTTATTTTCACTAGGCTCTTTATTTCTTGGCGTACATTTTTCTGCTGTTCCTTCTTTGCTTACAAACTGGCCATTCTTGTCGGAGTGCAATGCACCGTTCCTATCTTTTGTGTCATCGAAAAATACGAATGGAATCAGGTCGTTAAACCTGATAAATCTCTTTTCGGATTCGCGTAATTCAGAATACTCATTGGCAAATTTCATTTGTTTCCTCGCGCGCGAACCGTACAAGAAACCTATTTGCTCCTCCAAACCGTTTTTGACCGTAGAACCTCAAGGAGGTCATACCCTGCCATAGTCAGCTCTGGCTCGATCCTCACGTAGCTCACCTTGCCCGGAAGCGTGCAGCCGTACTGGATGCCCTTGATGTAGCCTGACTCGGACAGAAGTTTCAGGTGACGTGCCACAATGGATTCGAACTTCTCATCGTTCTTTCCGAACAAGATGTCCTTATGGAGATGTTCGATGAATTCCTTCAGTGATTCATCTTCAATCTTTCCGAGAAGCTCTCGGACGACATCCCAGTCTCTTACCATAAGGAAATCCAAAATGTGGCGCCGGGTCGGGGGCCGGCCCAAGGGACAAAAGAAAACCCCGCCCGGCATAAAAATTTAGCCCGGAGATCTTCTGACCTTCGGGCTTACGTTTCTTACGGGTGCAAAAAGGCTGGCCATCGGCCAACCTTAATTACATCTTGCGTCTTTCGCTTACTGATATTTTCATTTTACGCCTCGTCATTATGAAAAGCAAAATTTTTATCTCTGGCGTAAAAATCAAGAATATTGGAAAGCATAACACAAGCGTTATGAAGTTCCTCGTCGAATCTACGTCTATTCAGGCCCATAGCCTTTCCCAGTCTGCCGACAGGAATCATCGGCCTCAGGTAGAGCACGCAGATCATGAGACGATATTTTTCCGGATACAGCGGGGAGCAGAGCGATCGCTCGACGAGTGCAGCATCCGAAGCGTCGACCGGTGTTGGGTTCTTCTTTTCATCCTCCTGACAAAAATCTTCCGGGGTGCCATAGAGGGCGATCATTTTCGCCAGCATGGAAACGTGAACCTTGGGCCTGTCGCGGTAGCAGCGGGCCCAGTTGACGAGACGATAGTCAAGCTCCTGATCGGTCATGCTTGATCTCCTACTTGCCCGGATAAGCGATGATGTCGAATCCGCCGCCCTGACGTTTGTTCCTCGGGTACACAACGAAGAGCGCGAAGGGGTACTGAGTCGCGACCGACTTGCATTTCACTTTTGCGTCGTCGGCGAAGATTCTGGGGCTGCCCTTTACTTCGTGGAGCTCCAGCTCGCCGTTCGGTCGAAGGATCATGAAATCGGGAAGGTACCAGCAGGCGCCATCCGCGACTTTTAGTTTTAGGCTTTCGAACCAGAAGTCCACTATTTTTCCGGCCTGCTTCTCGCCCTCGAGGTACATCGCGTATGCTGACTCGGTTCGATTAAGCTCTCCCTTCTTCATCCGGCCTTTCGCTCTGAGAGCCGTGAGGCCGTAGTTCTTGTGCTGCGTCTTAAAAAACATCCCTCAGGCCTCCTCCATCTCCACATAACCGGGTTCGAGATACTTGAGTGCGCTCTTCGGCAGATCGCTGCCCGCTGCCTGCAGTCGCAGAGCCCACGACTGAAGCTCCCCACATTTCATCGGGCAGGGCATCGCTTGGCTTCGGCAGGTGAGCCTCAAGGTAAAGCCTCGACCGGACTTTGCCCGTGATGGATCTGAGGAAGGCAGGATCCCCGAGCTTCTCCCCGTACTGAGTCTCGAGGTAGCGCCGCTTTATCCCAGAAAGCGGACGACCCGCGGCAATCGCGGTGATCCCCTCCCACTCCCAAAAGTCTTTCGGGCGCGCCCCCAGATCCCTGATGGCCTTAAGGCTGTGGTCGACAGCCCGGGCAATGGCAGGATCCGCAGGGCGCACTTCAGCGACAGAAATTTCACTGGCGCTGGCCTGGTGGGTCTTTTTCTCCAGAGCGCGTTCTCGGATTTCCCGGGCAGTCTTCACGATGTCGGCCGGTGCCGGCATTTTGCTGTGCCTCTTTGGCCAGTCGGTAAGCGCAGAGATAGCCGCCCATGCGGGGACTTCGTCTTCAAGGCAAGAAAGCCAAAGAAGCAGTGCCTTTTCTGATGGGGGTCTTCTGTCCAGAAGATCGGCCAGCCCCAAAAGCTGCTCACTGATTTTTTTGACGTCGGAGCCTTCGTACTTGAAGCCTGTCATTTTTCAGTTTCCTTCCTGTTGTCAGTCAGCCCCAGAGCTTTGATGACAAAATCGACCTTCCTGTCATTGCTGGAGCGAGAATCGAATTCAGCCTGATAGTCCTTAACCGCCTGCCACTCGGCGTTGATAGAAATCCATCCCTTGGTCGCACAAAGCTCTACCGCCTGCTGGATGCTCAGCTCGGATCTGAGGACCTGCGCTTTAAAGTGCTTCCACGCGGTTTCAGTGAGCGGTGAGTGCTTTGCCTTGCGTACCGTCATCCAGTCTCTGAAAGCGGACTCGGTGAGCTCGACACCGAGCTCCGGAGGTTTGAATGCCTGATGAGTTCTGGTTTTCTCTTTCGACGCATCCGGTATCTCGGAGAGCGAGAAGAGGTGTGTCTGTGCCTCCCGCTTCGCCGCAGGCGAGGGGGGAGGAAACTCTTCCTGATTAACTTCCTTATTAATTCCCTTATTACTTCCTTGTTCGGGGTAAAGTTCTTTACCCCCTCCCCCTAAACTTTTATACGGGGTCCCCCTAAAGTTCTTTACCCCCTCCCCTTCAAGTTCTTTACCCCCTTCAAGTTCTTTACCCCCTTCAAAGGCGGTTATTTTGTCGAGGTGTATAGAGAAGAAGCGTTTAGCCCCGGGGGACTGGCTCTGAGAGATGTATCCAAGATCGGTAAGCCTCTTAAGCGCTTTTCGCACTACGAGAGGAGAGCGCCTAGCAAGACGAGAAATCGTCTCCGTAGACGGGAAGCAATCCCCCGTCTGCTCGTTCAAGCAGTGGGCAAGCGCGACCAACACGGCTACTTCAGTACCGTTAGTGAGGTCGCTATTAAGAATTTGGGAGACGCACTCAAAGCTCATGAGAGCCCTCACTTAGCCGCAATCTTTGCGACTTTCGAAAGGTAAATCTCAGGGCGGTCGAAAATATCGGGGCGGATTTCCCACGGGGCGATCCCCGAAGCCTCAGCAAACTGCCAGACTCGGTTCTCAGGGACTTGTCCCCTACGTCTCCATCCAGAAAAAACCTGAGGGGTCACGGGGGCGCTATCAGGTACTCTGCTCATGCGACGGCAGAGTTCGGCGAGAGACCCCGCCCCTTCAATTGCTCGCGTAAACGTATCCATTAAATTCTCCATTTTTAATGTACACCAAAAGTATACGCTTTATTTTGTTTAATGTGAACTTTGCGTTAATCTTTATCCGCCAAAACGGGAGAATTTAAATGACCGCCTCATCTCTTATGAATCGCGTTCGAGCGCTGCTTGATGAAAAGGGCTTATCGCAAGCGTCTTTCGCCAGAAAAATAGATGTCAGCCCTCAAGCACTTTCGGCTTGGTTGTCTGGCAGGAACCGCCCCGGGGTTGATGAAGTAGAGCGAATGTGCGCGGCTCTTCAGGTTTCCCCTTCTTGGTTAATAACGGGGAGAGTGGACGACCCGGCTCATCAATCATTGGTATCAGCGGACTGGGTAAGTATCCCTTTAATGGACGTAAAAGCCTCCTGCGGCAACGGGAGAGAGCTATCAAATACAGCCGTTGTCCAGATGATTCAAGTAAATCGACCGTGGGTGTCCCGACATTGCGGAGATGCAAACCCTAGGGCACTAAACATCATCGGTGTAAGCGGAGACTCCATGAGCCCCACTCTTGAAGACGGGGACTTTGTGATCCTTGACACAAGCGTTAACTCCGTCTATACGGATTCGATTTTTGCTTTTATTTTCAGTGACGAGCTTTTTATAAAACGGATACAGCGAGTTGGCAAAAGCCTAAACATCATCAGTGACAATCATCTTTACCAGACATACACGCTTTCGCCGCCAGACATCGAAAGTGGATTCAAAATTTTAGGGAGGGTCGTCACGACCTGTCTTGTTAGAAAAATCTAAAAACAACAGTTAAAACACTAGCCTCGCACTTGCGAGGCTTTTTTATGCTTCGTTTACATATAGGGGTTATCACTATAAACGTATCGTTTGATTATCGTTAACGGTAAGCGTATATTTTGAGTTGCTGAAAGAAACTAAAAGTTTACAAAGGAGCCCTCATGTACACCTACCGAATCAGCATCACCTCCGATATCGCGGATATCAATGGCAAGCCCGCCGCCGAGTGCGAGCTGATCGATTAACAGGAGACAGACATGAAAGACAACGTCATCTTGGGTACAGCCCTGTTCCTCGCACTCATCGGCGCGGCAACGGTGCTCGGCTGGATGTACTGGGCAATCTGCGCAATTGCGGAGGTGCCGTGATGCGAGGAGCCGGGAAACACTTCTACGCCGCGCTCTGCCAATTCCCGTTCTCTGCCGCCGAGGCGAGTCTCTGGGTTGGGGTCGATTTCCTCACCTGGCATGACTACTACGACACGGAGGAAGAGGCGCAGGTCGCGGTCGACAAACTCAACCTCCGCTGTAACCGTGAGTGGATGGAAAAGCACGGCGAGCTTCTCCCAGTGGCTCACCCTCACTTCTACGTCTCCTCACTCCCGTTCTGAATTTCTGAAGAAAAGAAAAGGCTCACAAAAATGACTGCTGCTATTCAAACGATTTCTCTTGAAGGTCTTACCCGCGCCGACTGGTTGAAACTCCGCCGCCGCGGTATCGGCGGGTCGGATGTCGCCGCGATCCTGGGGCTGAGCAAGTGGCGCACGCCCCTTGAGGTATGGCAGGACAAGACCGCCACGGCCCCGGTCGAAGACCGCGAGCCTTCACAGGCTGCGCACTTCGGCACCGTGCTCGAGGAGACGGTTGCTCAGGAATTCGCCAGCCGCACCGGCTACCGCATCAAGACTGCGCCCGGGATGCTCCAAACCGACGACCGCCCGTGGGAGTGCGCCAACGTTGACCGTCTTATCTACAACCAGGGCGACACGCTGCCCGACCTGCCCCCGGCCGCTCTGCTCGAGTGCAAGACAGCCCGTACCGCTGACGGCTGGGGCCCGAGCCAGGAAGAGGAGATCGTCGCCGGTGGCGATCCCGAAGGCCACGAGATCCCCGTCTACTACGAGACGCAGGTGCAGTGGTATCTCGGCATTACCGGCCTGCCAATCGCGTATGTGGCAGTGCTCATCGCGGGGCAGGATTTCCGGGTCTACTCGGTTCCCCGCAACGACGAAGTGATCGCAACCCTGCGCGAGCGCATGGAGGAGTTCTGGAAAGTCCACGTCATCGGGAAGGTGCCGCCCGAGGCCGCGACCCCGAGCGATGTTCGCGCCCTCTACGCCGACGACAGCGGGGAACTCGAAGAGGCTACCAACGACGAGGCCGCACTCATCGGCGAGCTCCAGACGCTGCGCGGCAGGATCGCGGAGCTCGAGAGCCAGGAGAAGGCGCTTGCCTCAAAGCTCATCGTGGCAATCGGCCCCCGCGCCGGCCTGACCATTGCCGGGAAGAAGGCCGCCACCTACAAGACCCAGACCTCACGAAGGCTCGACTCATCGCGGCTCAAGGCCAACGAGCCCGAGCTTTATCAGGACTATCTCGCAGAGAAGAAGACGCGCGTCCTGCGCCTCGCTGCGTGAACGAACAACCTCAACGAATCTAGGAGCAAAACATGAACACAACGGACAAACTCGCAACCGCCCTCGGGCAGGCCCCGGCCCCCGTCAAGGCCCCCGCCCGCGTCGCCAGCAAGAACCCGATCATCAACATGCTCGTAAGCGACCGCTTCAAGAAGCAGATGGCGCTCGCCCTGCCGAAGTCGCTCACGGCTGACCGCCTCACCCGCATTGTCCTGACCGAGTTCCGGAAGACCCCGGCCCTGCTGAGCTGCGACCGAGAGAGCCTTTTCGGCGCAGTTCTCCAGTGCGCCGCGCTGGGCCTCGAACCCGGCTCCGCTCTTGGTCACTGCTACCTGCTGCCGTACGGAAAGACCTGCCAGCTCATCATCGGCTATCGCGGCATGATCGACCTGGCGCGTCGATCCGGCCAAATCCTGAGCCTGTGCGCGTACTGCGTCCACGAGGCTGACGAGTTTCACTATGAGCTTGGGCTGCACCCGGACGTGCGGCACATCCCGGCCGCCACCGCGGTCCGCGGCCCCGTGACCTATGTCTATGCCGTCGCCGCCCTCAAGGGCGGTGGCGTTCAGTTCGAAGTGCTCAGCCGCGCAGAGATCGAGGCCGTGAGGAAGAGCAGCAGCGCCGGAAGACACGGCCCCTGGGTTGATCACTGGGAGGAGATGGCCAAGAAGACCGTGATCCGCCGCCTGTTCAAGTATCTGCCCGTGAGCATCGAAGCCGCCCGCGCGACCGAGATCGACGAGAAGGCCGACCGAGGCGAAGCCGTCACCGAGCAGGACTGGATCGACAGCAACTTCGTAGAGACCGGAGAAGAAGCCGCGCCCGTGATCGAGCAGGCCCCGGTCGAGGCCCCCGCCCCTGAAGCCGCAGCCGAGTCCCCGGCTCCGGCCGCCGGAAACTGACACCCTATTCAACGAGAGAAAACTATGGCATCAGTCAATAAAGTTGTTTTGCTAGGCCGCCTTGGCCGGGATCCCGAGACGCGCTATGCGTCGGATGGAGGCACGCCAATATGCCATCTGGCCGTCGCCACCTCCCGTCGCTACAAGGACCGAAACGGAGAGCGTCAGGAGGAAACAGAGTGGCACATCGTTGTCCTCTTCGGCCGGGCGGCTGAAATCGCGCAGCAGTACTTCCTGAAGGGAAGCGAAGTCTATATAGAAGGCCGCCTGCGCACCCGCAGCTATGAAAAGGACGGCATCGAGCGGTATGTGACAGAGATTGTCTGTGAGTCTCTGCAGCTTGGCGCCAGACCGGCATCCGGCGCTACGGAAGCGGCAGATAGTCGCCCAGCGACTGAGTACCGTCGCCCGACGAACGTGAATCGTCCGGGGCCGGCCGCTCCTACTGGTGACCTTCCTAACGATGACATCGAATTCTGAAGAGGGGATCAGTGATGACCGAATTCGAAGCAAAGACGATTCTTTCCCCGCTTCTGATGATCTATCGCCTGCGGGGGCAGTTCAGGAAGAGCGAGCGCACTTTCCTGACGAAGTCCCTGGAGGAAGTAATCAGAAACTCTCATCCGATCGACTTCTTTATCCAAGACGACGTACTCACCGCCAATCTTGAGAGCCGTTTGGAATGTGCGCATTTCCTCTTAAAGAACGCCCTGAGCGAGTACGTGGAGACTGGTGTCGCGGTCTGGTCTGATGTCGCATCCGCCATTGATCAGCTGGTCCCGCTTGTGCAGGAGATCGACGCGGCTCACAACTTTCAGATGAGGTAAGCCATGGCAGAAGACAAGATCAATCATCCGAGTCACTACAAAGGATTCAAAGTCGAAGCGTGGGACTGTATCCGGACTTTCGACTTCTTCACCGGGAATGTCGTGAAGTACCTCATGCGCGCCCCATATAAGGGAAATGCAGTTGATGACCTGAAAAAGGCGCGCTGGTATCTGATATGGCTCCTGGAGCATAACTACCCGATAGGCTCGCGCGATCTTTACCATAAGGAATACAGAATGACTTGTGAAAACGCTAATGCGATCAGCGGTCCTGGAGCCAAAGAAATCTCAAAAGCAATCAAGCTTTTTGTGTCCGGATATGGGGAGGAAGCTTTGGCCGCTATAGATAAAGCAATAGATGAACAGGAGAGCGAGAAATGAGGAAGCGTGGCAGAACAATCCCCCCGCTGGGGTTACTGATGGTGGATGTGAAAGAAGCCGCGGCCATGCTCTCGATTGGGGAAAGCACCGTGTGGAAAAAGGTGAAGGAAGATCCCTCGTTCCCTCAGCCCGTGCGCCTCAGCCCAAAGTGCACGAGGTTCAAGGTAGACGATATCAGGAAGTGGGTGAAATCCGTCGGTACGGGAGTCTCAGCGTGAGTTTCCCTTGATGCCGAGAGATTAAAGAGTGGCGTGCAGATGGAGGATAAGAAGAAGCAGACTTCCCAACCCAATAAAAAATATCCAACTGCCCCAGAAACAAATCGCCCAGAGGTGTTTAACCATAGTAACGGCAGTTAGGGCTCTTTCTTCAGTCGGCTTAAATTCAGATGCCCGGACATAATCCGCAAGAGCCCCATTAATCTTCGTCTGTAGCCAATCCTCTTCGCGTATTTTTTGCATTGCGATCCCTCCAGGAGTCTGTGCTGACCATTTTAACAAAGTGGATTCGTTGGAATGGAATATGCTATATTTTCCCTGTCCGGATTCCGGACGCGGGATTGGCGTCCCGACTGTTAGGCGCATAGCTGCCTCATGCGGCTTTTCTTATGCGCGCAGGTCACCTTTTATGGGTGGGCTTGCAGGCTCCCTTTGGGAGGCCGGCTCCTAACACCGGTACGCCAACCTGCAAGGCCTGCCCGCCACACTTGGCGTAGTGGTGGCAGGGATTTAATTCCCTTGTTAGGAGACATGCTTATGTCTAATCTCTCTGTGTTCTCATTTGAGAAATCCCCCGTAAGAACTATCCTCGTTTCGGGTGCCCCGTGGTTTTCGTCTGCCGATGTCGGCAAGATTCTTCAACTCTCGAATATCCGTGCTTCTGTTGCGCTTTTGGATGATGACGAAAAGGGTGTAAATACAATTGACACCCCCGGCGGGAAGCAAGAAATTTCAATCGTTTCTGAGTCTGGTCTTTATGCTTTGATTTTCAAAAGCCGCCGTCCAGAAGCCAAGAAGTTTCGCCGCTGGGTGACAAGTGAAGTGCTCCCCGCTATCCGCAAGACCGGGAGCTACTCAGCAGCCACCCTCACCCCCGCGGAGCAGCTTCAGATCCGCAAGGCAATCTCGGCGCGCGCAAAGAAGAGCGCTGTCGCTTACCAGACGATCTATCACGCGCTCTATGCCCACTTTCAGGTCGCAAAGTATGACCAGATCCGAAGCGAGGACCTTCAGACCGCGCTCGACTTCATCGCGACCTGCGAGGTAAAGCTCCCCGCGCTCGAAGATAAAAACAGCATCACGCTCTCAAGAGACGAGATGGGACGTATCAGAACCCTCGTCTACTACAAAAAATATCTCTTCCGCAGGGAGCTTGACCTTGTCTATCAGCTCCTCGTTGCAGTCCAGTCTCCAGAGGCGCCGCGCTTCTACGAAATGATGAACGAGGAAAACATGAATGAGGTCGAAAAGATCCTCGACCACCACGGCATGGCTGTAAAGGATTTGCCGTGCTATAGGTACCTGGTGGCGGAACACTAAGCGCATCAAAACCACAGCCCTCTTACCCGCCAGAAGAGGGCCTACGGGCTTCAAGGATAAGGTTATGAGAGTGTGAAAATCGGTTTTGGGGTTGAATTGGCAAAAAGATAAAGCAGCCCCTTCCATTTAACCCCAAACTGATTGCATACATCAGGAATCTTAGGATGCTTCTTAGAATCGGGCCTAGGGAGTTCGTGCGTTATGACCATATCCCCGCTGGTCATTGCGTAAGCAATTAAGCTCCCATCTGCCTTCTGTAAAAAATCATTCATATGTGTGAACCCTTTGTCATTAAGAAAGTTCACGATCTTCTTATGGTTTATTATGTAATTTTTTGCCTTTTCTTCTTTAATTACATATTGCTTTCTGCTCTTTATCCAATTCGATACCTCATCGTCTCCTCCAGATACCTCTTTATAGACCGACGAAAGAAGAAGAAACTGCCCCGTTTTAAATCCAGAATCAAGCCATTCCCAAAACCCGGGGAAATAAGTAAATGGGTAGTCTTTATTCTTGGCTTGGAGGAAAATGTTGGTGTCAAGGATAAAAGCCATTTTTATGCTCCAGTAAAGGCAATTTCTTTTGCATATTTATCGATGGATTTTGGCTTTATCCCCGATAATTGCCACATATCGCGATAAAGAATAGCCCCAGACTTAACAGAACTTATCAGGGCTCGAGAAAAATTCCGCCCCAATGCCGCACCTCTGGACTTGTAATAGTCAGCGGATCCACTTGCTTTCGGCTGCATCCGCCCCTGCTCCTTTATCTGGCTTAACGCCGTCCGATACTGTGCCTCAGAAATTCTCCTCAGCACCCTCGCCCTAGTCAGCACTGCCCACGAGCTGACTTTTAACTTCCGAGACAACTGATCAATCTTTCTAATCAGATCATCTTCCTGAATCCTTTTAAACTCATTTTCATCAGGGAGTTCAGACTTGGGAATTAAGACAGCGCCAGCAACATGGTTGGCAAAACTCTCTTTACCTGTAACGAAACGGTCACCTCCAGACACCCCGGAGTCATTCTTGCCTATATGGACAAGTTCATGCACCAAAGAAAAGGCCTGTCCCGCGAGAGCGTCTTTGCTATTTATGAAAATAAAGGGCGCGTAATCGTCAGACAAAGCGAATCCACGAAACTCATTAGGATCAAGCGGTCTTCTTGTATTTACACGAACAATCCCGCTACGCATTACACATATACCCAGCGCTTCTATTTTTCTAGTAAGTGCCGAAATAAACGCGCCACGACTATTCGCTTCTTTTCTCAGATCAGCAATAGAAAGTGTCTCAGAGATAAACTTGGCAGCTTCCTCCGGGTCGTCATAATTGAGAAGGCTCCCAACAAAACCATTGGGTTCACTGAAACCGTTTTTTAGATAGTCCCGGTACCAGTCCTGGCATTCTGTAACGTAATCAATAGTGTCCCTTAGATCGGGACTTGCTTCCACCAAACGCTTCCCTTCAACCGTTCTAAAGTCCGGGATTTGTATGGTGTCTGCTGGGGGGGTATCCAAAAGCAACATCGGGAAAGCAATAAAGGCCCTTTCCGCAAGCCTTTTTGCCTGCGAGATGCTGGGGGCAACCTCCCCGCTCTTCCATTTCCCTATCGTCCCCTCTTTAACCTTGATTTTCTTCTCAAGGTCTTTTTCACCTAGCTTTGTACGAGAAATCGCCCAAGATAGGGTCTGAGGGAAAAAGATTTTTTTAACATTTTCCATATCAGGCCTCCATACCCGATTATGCTCTTGCTTGCCCCGCTCCGCCAAAGCCCCTCTGTTAGACCTGTTTTTAATCCAATCGTTTAGCTAAATCTCCGGCACTTGAACGGTTATACCGCTGGAGCTTAAAGCGCTGCCAGTTTATCCGACATGAACCAATGACATGCAGAATTTCCCCCAGGCATCGTAGACCTCACGCATATCACCCAGAGCCTGCTCCCGATCGTACGCGCACTGGTAGGACTCGTTGCGGTGATCCAAGCAGCTTTCTCTCAGATCGCGCGAAAACGGCTTGTGGGAGTATCCCTTGGCATCCTTGGCCCAAGTATTGAAAGTTGCCCGCGCGAGCCCGTGGAGGGTCACTATACGGGGTTTGCCGGTCTTCGCATGGAACTGATCGGGGTCTACCCAGCCAATCCCGTCAATTCTTTTCTGTTTGTCGTGCATGCACTTAATCAGCGCCCGGACAGAATCACGGGAAAAAGGAGAATTTCTCCCCTTGTTCACATTGGGGAAAATATAGGAATCTGGAGACCTCCCTACCCGTGGGGCTGATTCCAGCAGCTGAACGGCTTCTGGGCAAAGCGGTGTTTTGCGGTCAAAGGGAATCTTTTCGCTCTTCACCTTCATGCGGGCACGAGGAATAACGTGCAGCCACCTCCCATCATCATCCTGCTGGATTTCCCCCCATGTTGCTTCACGCGCTGTTGTGTTGCGCGCTGAAGTAAGGATCGCGAATGCAAGACAGCGGGCCGTCTGACTAACCGGGACAAGCTGCATAAGTGCCTTAAAGAAAGCCGGCATACGTTTCGGCGGCAGTGCCGGCTCGTGCCCGCCTTCCGGTCGATTTAGTGGCAGCAAATCCCCTAAACGCCCGTCCACCACCTGGCACGGGTTAACCATCGGCGGGATCATCTCCGAGCGTATTGCCCAATCAATCGCTCTTTTAGCGTCGCTAAGGATCCTTTCGGGCGTGTCAATCATGGTTCCCCACTTTTCCCCCAGGGCATCACAGAACATCTGAGGTTTCAGGTCTACAACCGGACAGTCTCTGATTTCTTTAGGGATGTGATTCCTGAAAAAGCCATCCCAAACCAGATCGCGGGATTTTTCAGCGTTTTTCCACCTCCCCCTCTTTGTGTTGAACTCAATCCACTTCCAGATAAGTTTTTCAAAGGTTAGTGCGTCCTCCTCTTTTTGAGGTGCCGGGGAGGGGCGTAGCGCGTCTCTGGACGCTTTCTCCTGCTCAGATGGGTCAATCCCTTCCGCTATCAGTTTCCTCCATCTGAGCCCCTTCTCGAAGGCCTCAGCGAGTGACATTTCGGGATACTTCCCGAGAGTAAAGACCCGCTTCAAACCACGATCCCGAAGCAGGAAATAACGGGCATATGTCCCGTCCTTGAGCTTCCTGACTCCAACATAAAGCCCGGGGACAATCCCGCATGAAGCGTCAGCCGTCAGGGCTTTCAAACGCTTGTCAGTCATCCTGTTTGCCACGCGCATAACGCTCAATCTCCGTAATCGAATGTTTCTAAATAATAAATACGATTATTACCACAAAAAATTCCGTTATGTTTGGGGAGAAATTGAAGTTTCCCCGCTCATTTGTGGTAATGATTGTGGCATAGATTCTTAGATAATGACACGCCTTACAGAGAGGATTAGAGACAAAGACAACACGCGTATTGTGTCTTAAGCTCTTGTTTTTATTGAGTTGCCGTAGATGAATACAAAGAAAAAGGAGGCAACTTTCGTTGTCTCCTTTCCTGGAATTGGTCGGGGTGGTGGGACTCGAACTCACGACCCCTTGCACCCCATGCAAGTGCGCTACCAGGCTGCGCCACACCCCGAGAGAGATGAACTATACCACAAAATCTTCATAAAAGGAAATTTTTGATGGAATCCCTGATATTCCGGAGTTCCTCGATCACATTCGGGCTCACGGCGGCTCTGCCTTCAGTCGCCTGAGCGACTGCTGTCTTCCGGTGCTTCAGATGCTTCTTCGCGCCGGCCAGCGTATAGCCCTGATCATAGAGGAGCGAGCGGATCTCACGCGCCGTGAGAATATCCTTCTTCTCATAGCGGCGGCGCGAACCGTGACGGCCCGGCGAAAGCTGCTTGAACTCATCCTCCCAGAACCGGAGAACCGAAGTCGCGACTCCGACCAGCTCAGCCGCTTCGCCGATCGTGAAAAAGCGTTTCTCCGGAATCGGCGGAAAAGCTCCGATTTCTTTCTCTGACATGCCCTTTTCCTTCTCTAGCTGACCTTCCGATTCTAACCGCTAAAAGGACGGGCTTAAAGAAAAGCGGCAGAACCGTTTTACCGGTTCTGCCGCTCTCAAACACTCGGATTACAAAGCGATTTTAATTCGCAGACTTCGCCGGGAAGCCGGCAAGGACTGCATCGCGGAGCTTAGCCGATGCGTGGAACGTAACGACACGGCGGGCCGTGATCGCGATTTCCTCACCCGTCTTCGGGTTGCGTCCGGGGCGCTGGGGCTTGTCGCGCAGCTGGAAGTTGCCGAAACCGGAAAGCTTCACGGGGCTGCCATGCTCCAGGCGGGAGCGAATCTCGTCGAAAAACACATCGACAAGCAGCTTCGCTTCGCGCTTCGAAAGACCCATCCGGTCAAACAGAATATCGACCAGATCGGCTTTCGTCATCGTCGTCCCGACGGTGGGGGAAAAATCATTCTCTTCAATAGCCATTTCAAAGGTTACCTAATTCAGCACGAAGTTTAATGCCAAGGGGTTCAAGTCCAGCGATCACCGCTTCAGTCGCGCCTTCGATCTGGGCTTCAGTCACAGCCTCTTCACCGAAGGACTCCAGCACGAGGCGGAAGGCCATCGACTTATCGGCGGAAGGCTGATTTTCCGGATGGTACACGTCGAAGAGACGGAAGTCGGTGAGACAGGCGAGTCTCACATCCGTTCTCCGGGCGGCGCGCACCGCGTCGAAGATCTGCTTCGAAGTCACAGAGGCCGGCACTGCGAGCGAAATATCGCGCAGCGACTTCTGGAACTTGGAAACGGGCTTATGCTCGGGGACCGGCACGCTGAGCAGCGGCTCTACATCGATCTCGAACACCACAGGGCAGAGGGGGAGATCATACGCCTGCTGAAGCCTCGGGTGCAATTCGCCGATGAGACCGATCCGTTTTCCGTCAAGATACACCCCGGCGCTGCGGCCCGGGTGAAGCGACGGGAAGACTTCCGGAACAAAATCAAGCGTGAGCGGGAAGGCGAGGCGTTCGAGGTCACCCTTCACATCGAAGAAGTCCACGCGGCGGGACTTGATGCCCCACTGCGGAGCGTCCGCGGTGCCGTAGGCGAGACCGGCGAGGTGCTCGGGCTGACGGACGCCCTTCACGGACGTGTCAGAAGGCTCAATCGTCGGATCCTGGAAGAACACGCGGCCGAGCTCAAACACGCGCACACGGTCTTCCTTGCGGTTCAGGTTGTAGCGCAGAATGTCGACAAGGCCGCCGATCAGCTGCGTACGCATCACGGAGAGCTGCGAGGCGATCGGGTTCAGCAGACGGATCGGGGCAGCTTCGCCGCCGAAATCCTTCTCCCACTTCTCTTCGACAAACGAGAAGTTCACGAGTTCCTGATAGCCGCGGCCGGCAAGCTTCAGACGCAGGTCATGCTGCGTGCGGCGATCCTCGCGGGACGGCAGCATCACAGCGCGCTCAAGCGGCGGATTTTCCGGCAGCTTGTCGTAACCCCAGAGACGGGCCACTTCTTCCACGAGGTCCTCTTCGATTTCGATATCGAAGCGGTACGTGGGAGAGGTCACCGTGAAGAGGTCACCGTCACGCGTGTACTCAAACCCGAGACGCTTGAAGGCTTCTTCCATGAAGTCGGTCGGAATGTCCACACCGACGAGCTTGCGGCAGCGTGCAGCGCGGAACTTCACGACGCGGCGCTCCGGGAGATCGGACTCAATGTCGCTCACCGGGCCGACGCGCGTGGTGTCGGTTCCGCAGATCGAGAGAACGAGCGCCGTGATGTACTCGAGATGCTCACGGGTCGTTCCATAGTCGACACCGCGCTCGAAACGGAACGAGGAGTCAGACGAGAAGTTGAGCTTACGGGCGCGGCCCTGGATCGCGGCCGGACGGAAGAACGCGGACTCGATGAAGAGGTTCACCGTGTCATCCGACACAGAGTCCGCCGAGCCGCCCATGATGCCGGCGATCGCCTGCGAACCGTTATCATCCGCGATCACGCCGTAGTACGGGGTCAGGTCAACGGTCTTGCCGTTCAGGAGCTCAATCTTCTCGCCTTTCTTCGCCCAGCGCGCCGTCACGGTGCCGGAGAGCTTATCGAGGTCAAAGAAGTGAGTCGGACGGCCGAGCTCGAGGAGCACGTAATTCGAAATATCGACGAGAGCCGAAATCGGACGCTGACCGCAGCGCTCAAGCCGCTCCGCCATCCATTCAGGCGTCTTCGCCTTGGCGTTCAGCCCCGTGATCACGCGGCTCGTATAACGGGCGCAGAGGTCAGAGGCCTCAATCTTCACGGCATGAGCCGCGTCAGTCGTCACAGCGGCTTCATGGATTTCCGGGAGCTTCAGCTCAGCCCCCGTCACGGCGTGGACTTCACGCGCGATACCGGTGAGAGAAAGCGCGTCACCGCGGTTCGGCGTGACGTTCAGATCCACCACGACGTCGTCGAGGTGAGCGTACTTGCGGATATCTTCGCCGATCGGGGCGTCTTCCGGCAGAAGCCAGAGACCGTCATGATCCTCGGACACGCCGAGCTCACGGGCCGAGCAGAGCATGCCGTTCGAGGGCACGCCGCGCAGCTTCGCCTTCTTGATCTTGAACCCGCCGGGGAGCTCAGCTCCCACCATCGCGCAGGGCACACGCACCCCAGCTCGGACGTTCGGCGCGCCGCAGACGATCTGGATCAGTTCGCCAGTGCCGGCGTTCACCTGGCAGACATGCAGGTGATCGGAATTCTCATGGTCGCGGCATTCAACGACTTCAGCAATCACGACACCCGTGAAATCGGGGGCCGCCTTACGGGCTTCGTCCACTTCGAGGCCGTGCATCGTGAGCGCGTCCTGGAGCTCCTCGCTCGAAATCGCGGGATTCACATACGTACGAAGCCAGCTTTCAGAAAACAGCATTTTTCTTCCCCATTACTCGTTGAACTGGCGAAGGAACCGGAGGTCGCCTTCAAAGAAGAGCCGCAGGTCGTCGATGCCGTAGCGCAGCATCGTGAGACGCTCAAGACCCGAGCCGAAAGCGAAGCCGCAGTACTGCTCGGGATCGAGCCCGTAGTTGCGGACCACGGTCGGGTGCACTTCGCCGGCGCCGGAAATCTCAAGCCACTTGCCCTTGCGGGAGCCGGTGGTGAACATCATGTCCACTTCAACAGACGGCTCGGTGAACGGGAAGTAGCTCGGACGGAAGCGCACGATGAGGTCGTCGGTTTCGAAGAACCGGCGCAGGAACATGGAGTACACGCCCTTCAGATCCGCGAAGCTGATGTTTTCGCCGAGCCACAGTCCTTCGACCTGATGGAACATCGGGGAGTGCGTGGCGTCGGAGTCAACGCGGTAGGTACGTCCCGGAGCAATCACCTTGATCGGCGGCTTGTGGGTGCGGGAGTAACGGACCTGCATCGGGGAGGTGTGCGGGCGCAGCGGCAGCAGCAGCCCCTTCTCATCCTTCATGTCGACGTAGAACGTATCCTGCATCGAGCGGGCCGGATGGTTGAGGGGGTTATTGAGCGCCGTGAACGTGTACCAGTCGTTCTCGATTTCGGGGCCGGAGGCCACGTCGAAACCGATCGAACGGAAAATCTCTTCAATACGCATCCAGGTGCGGATCACGGGGTGGATGCCGCCGGCGGGAGACGTACGTCCCGGCAGCGTCACATCGATCGCTTCCTCGGCAAGCTTCTTCTCGAGAGCGGCCTGCGCGAGCGCTTCGCGGCGGGCGTTCAGCGCCTCTTCCACAGCACGCTTCGCGGCATTGATCTCAGCACCGGCCGCCTTCCGCTGGTCGGCTGCGAGATCCCGCAGACCCTTCATCATTGTCGTGAGGGTGCCGGACTTCCCAAGGAATTTCGCCTTGGCATCTTCCAGCGCTGCAGGCTGCGTCGCTTCAGCGAAAGCCTGCCGGGCGGATTCAATCAGTTTGGATAAATCTTCCATTTTTTGATTCCGATACGGAAAACGTGGGCAGCAGCGGTCTGCTTTCTTGCCCGCAATACAGAAGAAGATAACGAAAAAAGGGGCGGCCCGGTACTGCTGGCCCGCCCCTTTTAAAGCTGGAGCACCTCAGCCGAGGCTTCAGCGCTCCTGTGCTTTGACAAGTGGATTCACCAATTAAGCACGAGCTGCCTTGGCCTTTTCGACCAGAGCAACAAAGCCTTCCTTGTCAAACACAGCCATATCAGCGAGCACCTTGCGATCAAGGAGGATGTTCGCCTTGTGAAGGCCGTTGATGAAGGCGCTGTAGGTCATTCCGTTCTGACGGGTAGCCGCATTGATACGGGCAATCCACAGACGGCGGAAGACGCGCTTCTTCGCACGGCGGTCACGATAGGCGTACTGGGCGCCGCGCATGACGGCTTCCTTGGCCACACGGAACACATTGTTGGCACGAAGGCTGTAGCCCTTCGACAGGGCGAGCAGCTTCTTATGACGGGCACGAGCGGTTACACCACGCTTAACTCGAGGCATCTTTTTATTCTCCTATCCAGATCAGGAAGCGATGGCAAGCATGCGCTTGACGTTGAGCTCATTGCACTTCGCAACCGTCACCATGCCGCGCAGGTGACGCTTGTTCTTGGTCGTGCGATGGGACAGGATGTGACGCTTGGTCGAGTGGCCAAACTTGATGGAACCGCCGGAGCGCACTTTAAAGCGCTTGGCAGCAGCCCGCTTGGTTTTCATCTTCGGCATTTGCCGTTTCCTCTTTATTGATGACTCAAAGGCGCCTTCCGGAAAAAGTTTGGATGGTCTTGAACTGCCCTTGAATCACTTCTTCTAACTCCGACACTTCCCGGGTTGGGAGAAGTTTCGGAGGTACTGCAAAACTGGTCAGAAATGCCGGAGGAGAGAAACGCATCTCCCCCGGACGATTTCGTCTGATTACTTCTTGCGCTTCGGCCCGAGCACCATGATCATCTGGCGCCCTTCGAGCTTCGGATTCTGCTCAACCTGAGCGATATCACCCAGCTCGGTCTTCACGCGGTCCATAAGTTCCACGCCGAATTCCTGATGGGCCATTTCGCGGCCGCGATAGCGGAGCGTAATTTTAGCCTTATCTCCGCCTTCAAGGAAGCGGCGGACAGCACGGATCTTCGTCTGAAAATCGTTTTCGTCGGTCGCGGGGCGGAACTTCACTTCCTTCACCTGCGTGACCTTCTGCTTGGCCTTGGCTTCCTGAGCGCGCTTCTGTTCCTGGTACTTGAACTTGCCGTAGTCAATCAGCTTGCAAACCGGCGGACGCGCCTTCGGCGCGACTTCGACCAGATCCACGCCGAGCTCTTCAGCCTTGTGAAGAGCGTCGTACGTGTTCATGATGACGCTGGTTCCGTCCGGCATCGTGACTCGGACCTCGGGGACCCGGATTTCACGATTCAGACGATGACGATTTTCCTCTTTTGCAGGGTTATCCCTACTATTTGTTATCACTTATTAACCTCAATGTTGGTGTGATCGGCGACCTGAGCCGCGAGCAGCGCAGCAAAGTCGTCAAAACTCATAGCACCGATATTCCGGCCGCCGCGCTCACGGACAGCCACTGTACCTGCCTGCTTTTCCTTCTCACCCACAACCAGGATGTAAGGAACTTTCGTCAGACTAAGTTCGCGAATTTTATAGTTGATTTTCTCACTGCGCAAATCCTCTTCTACTCGATAACCCGCATTGAAGAGTTTCTGATAAACCTCGTGAGCGTAGTCTGCCTGGGAATCCGTAATGGAGGCAACCGCTACCTGAGTCGGTGCGAGCCACGGCGGAAGGGCTCCGGCGTAGTTCTCAAGCAGCATACCAATCCAGCGTTCCAGAGAACCGAGGATAGCACGATGGAGCATAACCGGGACCTTTCTCTGGTCATCGGCATCAACATATTCCGCTCCGAGACGGCCCGGCATCTGGAAGTCAACCTGAACCGTACCGCACTGCCAGCTGCGGCCGAGGCAGTCACGGAGGTGGTACTCAACCTTCGGGCCGTAGAAAGCGCCTTCACCCGGCAGCACCTTGTACTTCACACCGGCGCGGTCGAGAGCGATCATCAGATCCTTCTCAGCCTTGTCCCAGGTCGCGTCGTCACCGATACGCATTTCAGGACGCGTCGCGACGAAGTACTCAATATCGTCGAATCCGAAGTCCTTGTAGACCTTCTTCACGATCGCGGTGAAATTCACGCATTCGTCGAGAATCTGATCTTCCGTGCAGAAGATGTGGCCGTCGTCCTGCGTGAAACCGCGGACGCGCATCAGGCCGTGCAGAGAGCCGGACGGCTCGTTGCGGTGGCACTGACCGAATTCACCGTAGCGGATCGGCAGATCGCGGTAAGAGCGGAGCGCGCTCTTGAAGATCTGGATGTGGCCCGGGCAGTTCATCGGCTTCAGAGCGTAGATGCGGTTCTCAGACTCCGTCGTGAACATGTTGGAGCGGTACTTCGCCCAGTGGCCGGACTTCTCCCAGAGGGAGCGGTCGAGAAGCTGCGGAGCCTTCACTTCCTGGTAGCCGTTGTCGCGGTAGATGCGGCGCATGTACTGCTCGATCACCTGCCAGAGGGCCCAGCCCTTCGCGTGCCAGAAAATCATGCCCGGGGCTTCTTCCTGGAGGTGGAAGAGGTCCATGTCCTTGCCAAGCTTGCGGTGGTCGCGGCGGGCGGCCTCTTCGAGCATGTGCAGATAAGCCTTCAGCTCATCCTTCGTCGCGAACGCGGTGCCGTAGATACGCTGCAGCATCTCATTCTTCGAGTCGCCGCGCCAGTAAGCGCCGGCCACCTTCATCAGCTTATGCACCTTCAGCACACCAGTGCTCGGCACGTGAGGCCCGCGGCACAGATCCGTGAAGTCGCCCTGCGTGTAGAGCGTGATCTTCTGGTCTTCCGGAATCGCCTTCACGAGTTCGACCTTATAGTGCTCGCCGAGCTTATCGAAGAAGGAGATCGCCTCGTCGCGCGTCACTTCGCGGTGCGTGATCGGGAGGTTCTCCGCCACGATCTCGTCCATGCGCTTTTCGATCTTCGCGAGGTCTTCTTCCGAGAAGGGCTTCTTGCAGGAGAAGTCGTAGTAGAAACCGTTTTCGATCGACGGTCCGATCGTCACTTCGGCTTCCGGATAGAGCTGCTTCACTGCCTGAGCCATCAGGTGAGCGGTGGAGTGGCGAATGATGTCAAGACCTTCCTCATCCTTACCGGTGATGATCGCGACAGAGGCGTCGTGATCCACGGTCTCGGAGAGATCCACAAGCTTTCCGTCCACGCGGCCGGCAAGCGCCGCACGGGCGAGTCCGGCACCGATCGAAGCGGCAATCTGCGCCACTGTCACGGGGCCTTCAAACTCGCGCTTTGAACCATCCGGCAAAGTAATTTCCAACATTTGACACTCCCTTTTCAACCCCTTCAGACAGGGACTTCTCTTTCAAAAGATTTCTTGCCCAGACTGTTTGCCGCCTGAAGAGCGGCAACTCTGACCGCCCGTCAGGCGGTTCTGCCGGCCGGTCCGCCCAGGTAAAGGATATCGGCCGCCGGCTCGGGCTGCAAAGAATAAAAAAAAAGTGCGGCCCGAGCCGCACTTTCTTTTTTAAAGCAACAGAACTGCTGTGTGACTCACCATCGGTTTTAGATGATGGTCAGTGTAGTTCGATTCATCAGAGAAAAATCTAACAACACAGCACTCCCAGAAAAATTTGGTAGGCACGATTGGACTCGAACCAACGACCCCCACCATGTCAAGGTGATGCTCTAACCAGCTGAGCTACGTGCCTGAGAGAATTAGAATTCTACGGATCCAAAATAAAAAAGCAAGAGTTCCCCCTAAAAATATTTTATTTTAGGGGTTTTCACTAGCTTCTATGGGCCGAAATGACCCCTTTCACCTCAAGAATCTCCTTCAGGGCCTGCTGCATCAGCGCGGCACCGGCCACTTCCACCCCGAATTTCAGGCGCGCGACGTTCTTCACAGTCTGCGTGTTGACGTTCGTGATGTTGATCTTCAGGCGGATGAAGACATCGGTCACATCTTTCAGAAGACCGATACGGTCGCGGGCGAGAACGAGGATCTCCATCGGGTAGAGAGTGTCCTCGGGCGCTTCACCCCAGGAGACCTCAATCAGACGTTCCTTCGACTGCTCCATCAGGTTCTTCACGTTCGGGCAGTCAGCGCGGTGCACAACGACACCGCGGCCGCGGGACACAAAGCCCACGATCTCGTCAGGCGGCACCGGATGGCAGCACTTCGCGAGCTGCGTGAGAAGCGATCCGACACCAGCAACAAGAATCTGTCCGTTATCGTGATGGGCACGCGGCTGCGCGGGCTTCACCGGGATCACCGGCTCATCGGCCGCCTTTTTCTGCGTCTGAGGCACCACGACCGCTTCGATCGCGCGGTTCGAAATCTCGTCCTTCGCGATGGTGAGGCAGAGATCATCCACGGACTCAAAACCAAGCGTCTTCGCGAGCGACTCAAGGTTATAAGTCGACTTCCCGAGGCGCGCGAGTTCGGTATCGAGCTCATCACGCCCGCGTGCGATCTGCTCCTGGAGGTGCAGCTGGTTGAACCACGTTCTCACCTTGCCGCGGGTCCGGGCCATGGCGGCGAACCCAAGCTCCGGATTCATCCAGTCCTGCGACGGGCCGCCGGACTTCGCCGCGATGATTTCCACCGTGTCGCCGGTCTTCAGCTTATGCGTGAGCGGCACGATCGCGCCGTTCACCTTCGCGCCTCGGCAGCGGTGGCCGAGCTGCGTGTGGACCATATAGGCAAAGTCCACCGGTGTGCTGTTCGCCGCGAGTTCCACAACGCGCCCCATCGGGGTGAGCGCGTAGATCAGATCGTCCTCGACACCCGGCGCGCGCGGCGGCTCAACGTCCGAGTGCCACGCGAGCAGCTGACGGAGCCAGACAACTTTCTGCTCTTCAGCGGAATTCACGCCAAGCGAATTGCCCGCTTCCTTATAGCGCCAGTGGGCCGCGAAACCGAGTTCCGCGAACTCATGCATCTCGCGCGTACGGATCTGGATTTCGACCGGAAGCCCGTTTGAAGCCTTCACAACCGTGTGCAGCGACCGATAGCCGTTCGGCTTCGGATGCGCGATATAGTCGTCGTACTCTGACTGAATCGCGGTGAAATTTTCATTCAGGATCGAGAGCACCTCGTAGCACTGTTCGACCGTATCCACGATGACGCGGAGCGCCCGGAGGTCGAAGAGCCGCTCAAACGGCAGGTGCTTACGCTCCATCTTGAGCCAGATCGAGTAGATATGCTTCGAGCGGCCGGAGACCTCGCCCCGGATATGGTGCGCGGCGAGCAGCGACCGGATCTTCGTCACGGCCTGCTGCACGAAGGCGAGGCGCTCGGCGCGGCTCGCGTCGAGGTGCCGCACGATCTCCTGATAGACCTCAGGCCGCGTGAAGCGGAGCGACAGGTCCTCGAGCTCCCACTTCATCTGCCAGATACCGAGGCGGTTCGCGAGCGGCGAGTAGAGCTGGAGCGTTTCCGCGGCGTAGATCTTCGCGTCATCCGACGGGTGCATCACAAACCAGCGCAGCGTCTGCAGACGGCTCGCGAGACGAAGGAGCACGACCCGGAGGTCGCCGCACATCGCGAGCAGCATCTTTCTCAGCTTCTCGGGCTGGGACGCGGCATTCGCTTCCTTGTTGCTCGAACGGGCCTGTTCGGAGAGCTTCATCAGACGCTGCAGATCGGTGCAGAGCTCGAGCACCTTGCCGCCGAAACTCTTCTCAATCCACTCCTCAGGATTCTTCAGATAATCCTGCACGGAGGAGAGATAGGCCGCGGCAATCAGTTCATCATCATCCCGGATGCCCCGCAGAATGCTGGCCATGCCGTCTGCGTGCGACATACGGGGTTCGCCTGTCTCAAGGCATTGCCCCGCGTAGAGCGGTTCCACCATCGAACGGGCAAGCTGCCAGTTCACTTTAACCGGCGCTTCGGTTTTCTTGTTATCTGGTGCCATCGGACAAATCTTCTCTGCGGTTAATGAGGAATAAACGCCTTCAGACAGGCCTCGCGTGGGAATCCCCTTGCGACAGCCCATTCTATGGCGGCGTGCTTATATCAGTAGAAATCCCGAATCCGGTTTTGCAAATTAATACAAATTCAGATTCTAGGCGAGACTGCGGACGGATTAGGCCGCAGAAATATTCAATTCATGACGCCGATGCGGCGAAGCAGCGTGGCAATGTCAACGCCATTACGGACGTTCAGCTTCCGGGTGGCGGAGCCGCGGTGCACCTTGACGGTCTTCTCGGCGATATTCAGTTTCTCGGCGATTTCTTTGTTCTGGAGCCCCTCGGCAACAAGCTTCACCACTTCTTTTTCGCGCGCGGTCAGCGTCTCAAAGGCCGCCCGGTCCGCGTTATCGCGCTCATCCGCCTCAACCCGCTCGAGGTCGCGCTTCACGGCGGCCTCCACCACGGCGATCAGCCGGTCGCCGTCCACCGGTTTCTGGAGGAAATCCGCGGCGCCCTGCTTCAGCACGTGCACCGCCATATCGACGTCGCCGTGCCCGGTGACAAAGATCACCGGAATCCTGAAACCCCTGGAGTCGAGCAGATCCTGCAGTTCAAGGCCTGTCATGCCCGGCATTCGGGCGTCGAGCAGGAGGCAGCCTGGACGGGCCGGATCATCATGCTTCAGAAAGTCGTCAGCGCTCTCGTAGCATGCGGTCTCGTAGCCTGCGGCCCCGAGCAGGAAGGCGCTCGACTGCCTCACGCCTTCGTCGTCATCCACGATTCTCACCAGCGGCGATTTACTTTCCGACCCCATTTTTCTCTCCAACCCGAAGTCAACCAAAACCCGCCCCCGCTTCTCCAGGCAGAGGCATCCCCACTTTTGTATTGTGAACCTATGCGGGGATGAATTTCAAAAAATTAAGAAAAAAGGCCAGGGACTGAGTCCCCGGCCTTATTCCGGAACACGGATAAAACCGGGAGAATCCCGGTCTCTTATCCGTTAGTTCTTCAGGCTGTGAATCGGAGCCGGGATACGGCCGCCGAGGTTCACGAAGCCTGCGGAGTCACCGCCAGGAACGCGGATGACGGCCGCTTCGCCGAGCAGTCCGCCGAAGACCGCCACGTCGCCCACCGTCTTGCCGGGGACCGGAATCACGCGGACAGCGGTCGCCTTGTTGTTGATCATGCCGATCGCGGCTTCGTCAGCAATGATGCCGCCGATCGTCGAGGCCGGGGTGTCACCCGGGATCGCGATCATGTCGAGACCGACCGAGCAGACCGAGGTCATCGCCTCGAGCTTCTCGAACGTGAGCGCGCCGCTGCGGGCAGCGGCTTCAATCGCCGCGTCCTCGGACACTGGGATGAAGGCGCCGGAGAGGCCGCCGACGTGAGAGGAAGCGAAAACGCCGCCCTTCTTCACCGCGTCATTCAGCATCGCGAGAATCGCGGTCGTGCCGGGAGCGCCGATCGAGGAGAGACCGAGAGCCTGGAAGATTTCACCGACGGAGTCACCGATCGCCGGGGTCGGAGCGAGCGACAGATCGGCCACGCCAAACGGGATGCCGAGTTCCTTCGCCACGTCGCGGCCGATGATTTCACCGACGCGCGTCACCTTGAAGGCCGTGAACTTGATCGTTTCGGCAACATCGTCCACCGTGATATGGCGGCCGTTGTTCTTCTCTTCGATCAGGCGGTCAAGCGCCTTCTTCACAACGCCCGGACCGGAAACACCGACGTCGATCACGACGTCAGGCTCACCGATACCGAGGTAGGCGCCGGCCATGAAGGGCACGTCCTGGGGAATGTTGCAGAAGACAACGAGCTTCGCCGCGCCGATACCGTCGCGGTCCGAGGTCGCCTGGGCGACATCAAGCACGCGCTGGCCCATCAGGGCAACCGCGTCCATGTTGATACCGGCCTTCGTGCTGCCCACGTTGATCGAGGAGCAGACGCGGTCCGTGGTCGCGAGGGCTTCAGGCAGCGAGTCGATCAGGTTACGCTCACCGGGGGTGATGCCCTTCTCAACGAGAGCGCCGAAACCGCCCACAAAGTCGACACCGACTTCCTTCGCGGCAGCGTCAAGCTCGCGGCAGACGGCGGCAAGCTGATCGCGCGTGAAGGAGGAGCAGACCGTACCGATCGGAGAAACCGAAATACGCTTGTTCACAACCGGAATGCCGTAGCGGTCGCCGACCATGTTGCAGGTCTCAACGAGGCGCTTCGCATACTTGCTGATCTTCGCGCGGAGACGATAGGCAAACGTGTCGTAGTCGGTGCTCGCGCAGTCGAACAGGCTGACACCGAGCGTCACCGTACGCACGTCAAGGTGCTCGGCCCGGGTCATGTTGATGGTGGAAAGGATCTCGTTTTCAGAAATCATTGTTGTTTTTCACCCTAAAAGAGTCTTCTGCCGCTCTTGCAGCCGAAATGGAATTAATGAATTTCGATGTGATGCATCGCATCAAAAATGAGGTGATGCTGCATCGTGAGCGAGAGGCCCATGGCCTTGGCGCGTTCCGACATCACGCGGTGCAGCGCGCGGGCGTCAACCGCCTTCGGCACGCTCACTTCAAAAATCTGAACGGACTCACCCTCACCGAGCGGCTTCGCGCGCAGATCGTGAATGTTCACGCGCTGCTCACTCATGATGCGGGAGAAGGTCGACACGATGTCGTTGCCGTCTTTGCCCCAGATCGTCACCACGTAGGATTCGGACTCCGGCACGGAATCCTTCGGCAGTTCTTCAAAGTCGCGGATCACAAGGGAGAGGTGGAATTTGCGGGCTTCGAGCGCCTTGCTGATTTCCTCGTTGAGCGTCTCGTTGGACAGGCCTTCAGGCTTATTCAGCAGATAAATGCCCGAAAACTGGTCGTGCAGCGTGGACTGGGTCATTTCTTCGATATTGCAGCCCAGACGGGTAAGGGCGGAAGAAACGGTGGCAACAATACCGGGCTGATCAAGACCGATGACGGCGACAAGCGCGCTGTTATTTTTCGTATACTGGGTCATTTTCCTTAAGACTTTGCAGGTCAAAGTATTAGAACGTGAGTGTAACTCTATATGGCGTTTCAGTTCTTCTGACGCTCCGGGAGAAACTCACGCATTCCCGGGAATGCCGCAAGAGAATTCGCCTGGAGGGCTGAAAGAAGCTCGTCGCGGGGCATGCCCCGGAGCTGAGCGAGTTCATCGAGATACCCCGCGATATCAGCGGGTTCAGTCCGGAGGTTGCCGCTGTCGCGCCTCGCGCCTGAAGGCATATCCGGAGCGTCGGTTTCAAGCACGATGCTTTCAAGAGGAAGCGTAGCCGCAAGACGCCTGATCCGGCGGCTGCCGCTATACATCATCGCGCCGCCGAATCCGAGTTTGAGTCCAAGCGAAATCAGAATCCTCGCCTGCTCCTCGGAGCCATTAAACGCGTGCGCGACACCGCCTGAAACCGGAATCCGACGAAGCCACTTGGTGACCCAGTCGACAGACCGCCTCACGTGAAGCGAGACCGGCATGCCGGTATCCCGCGCCACCTTCAGCTGGGCGACAAACACCGCTTCCTGTTTCGCGCGGTCCAGATCCGGCACAAAACCATCCAGCCCGATCTCCGCGACCGCCACCACGCGGCTCGCGGGATCCGCCATTTCGCGCCTGAGCGCGTCACGCAGCTCGTCCGCCACTTCAGGGGTCACCGTGGGACGGGCGGTCGCGAGCGGATGAACCCCAAGCCCGACGCACCACCCGGACTCTGCCCCCACCCGGAGGCATTTCGTCCAGTCGCCTGAAATTCCCGCCGCGATGAGCGCGCAGCCGACACCCGACTCTTTCGCCCGCCGGAAGACATCCGGACGGTCATGATCGAACTGCTCAGACTGCATGTGGTTATGCGTATCGATAAGACAGGCCACGGCTCACCCTCCTCCCGGTCACTCCTCAAAGGGCTCAATCGAACCGCCCTTCAGCCTCAGAATCCGGCCGCAGCGCTTCGCGAGTCCCAGGTCATGCGTCACGATGATGATCGCGGTGTTCTTTTCGCTCGCGAGACTGAGGAACCGGTCCCAGACCGCCTGCGCGGTGTCCTGATCGAGGTTCCCTGTCGGTTCGTCCGCGAGAATGCAGGCGGGAGAGGTCACAACGGCGCGGGCAATCGCGGTTCGCTGCCGCTCGCCCCCTGAAAGCTGGGACGGCAGGTGATCAAGCCGCTCCCCGAGCCCGATTTCCTCCAGCACCGCCTTCGCGGCAGCGTTGGCTTCCGCCTCGGGTGTCCTCCGGATATAGAGCGGCATCGCCACGTTTTCGAGCGCCGTGAATTCCGGAAGCAGGTGATGGAACTGATAGACAAAGCCGAGACGCCGGTTTCTCAGGTCACCGCGCGCCTTCTCATCCATCCCTCCGATATCGACACCATCCACCACCACGCGCCCGGCGTCGGCGTCATCCAGCCCGCCGATACAGTGAAGGAGCGTCGACTTGCCGGCGCCTGACGCCCCGACAATCGCGACCGTTTCCCCAGGCCTCACGCGGAGCGACACATTCTTCAGCACCGGTGTTTCACGGTCTCCCTCACGGTACGCCTTGGCGAGACCCTCAACCTCAATCGCAAACTCACTCATATCTCAGAGCCTCAGCAGGCCGGATGCGGGACGCACGCCAGCTCGGATAAACGGTCGCGGCAAGCGACAGGAAAAGAGAAAAAACGGCAATCGGAATAATGTCGGACGCCCGGGGTTCGGACGGCATGCCGGAAATCAGGTAAATCGACTGCGGGAGGAATTCCACATGGAAAACCGCCTCAATCGCGGACACGATGGAACCGAGATTGCACGCGATGAGTAGCCCGATCGCGACACCGGATGCCACACCGATCACGCCGATCACCGCGCCCTGGATCATGAAGATCTTCATGATGGAGCCAGGCGACGCGCCAAGCGTCCGGAGAATCGCGATGTCTGACTGCTTCTCGGTCACGGTCATCACGAGAGTCGACACCAGCCCGAACGCGCCCACGAGCACGATGAGAAAGAGAATGATCGACATCATCCGCTTCTCCACCTGCACTGCGGCGAACCATGTCTTGTTTTCCACGGTCCAGTCGCGGGCGAAGTACCCGGGCGGCAGCGACTTCATGAGACTCTCAGCGACAGCGGGGGCTTCCTGCATATCCGCCACGCGGACACGGACGCCCATCGGGCCCCCGGTGCGGAAGAGCGCCGCGGCGTCCTCAATATTCATGAAGAGCATCGTCGAATCGTATTCGAAGTGCCCAGCCGTAAAGATCCCTGACACCGTGAGCGTCCGGACCCGCGGGATCATGCCGGCGGGTGTCGTGGTGCCCTGAGGGACGACGAGCGCAATCTTATCTCCGGGCGCCACGCCAAGCCGTGCGGCGAGCACCGACCCGATCACCGCGTGGAAGCTCCCCGGCGTAAGTGAGTCAAGCGTTCCGGCGGGCATCGTGGAAGCGACTTCACTCGCCTTCACCTCTTCCTTCGGATCGACCCCTTCCACCATGGTGCCGATCACGCGGTCACCAGTCGAAATCAGCCCCTGCCCTTCAACGAAGGGTGCGGCTCCCCGCACTTCGGAGTTCTTTTCCGCGACCGCGGCAAGCGACCTCCAGTCCGACACGGGACCCGTGCCGCTTGAAATCTGGATATGCGGAATGACAGACAGCATCCGGTCACGAACCTGGGTCTGGAACCCGTTCATCACGGAAAGCACAATGATCAGCGCCATCACGCCGAGCGCGATTGACACGACAGACGTCGCTGAGATGAAGGAAACAAACCGGTCCTTCCGTCCGGTTCGCCGGCCGGAACGCGTATAGCGGAGGCCGATCAGAAATTCAAAAGGCAGAGACACGGAGCTCAAATCCTGAAGTGTTGACTGTTGACTCCGGGCGGATCCCGGAGCTGTGCACACATTCTAAGCAAGAGCGGACCTAACCCGGGACCGTCTTCCGTCTAAAATAGGATCCCTATGTCCACTGCCTATTACCTGCTCCCCGGTGCCCGTCTGCCGAAGGACGTCGCCCCCGCTGTCATTCCTCGAATCGACCGGTCACTTCTCGACCCCATCCTGGAAGGTCTTGGCACCCCTGTCTGCCAGAGGCTTGCCGAGGGGCTGACGCTGCCCTTTGCGCGCTGCACCCATCACCTCTGGTTCTGGGGCGTGGTGCCGCGTGGGAAAACGACTCCGGCTCACGCGGCCTACGTGTGGCTTGAGGATCACGGTCCGACGCTCGCGACGGAAATCTGGTCCGTGACGCCGTGCGTTGAGGAGAACGGCGTTTACCGCTCGCTCGGAAGCGATCCTCTCACCGCGGAAGAAATCGACCGCTGCTCGGAACCGCTCCGGAAGACGCTCGCGAAATTCGGTTTCGTCCTCCAGCAGTGGGATACGCTCTGGTACGCCACCCGCATGAAGGACTGGGAGGCCGTGCTCCGCCCCTGGGAGTGCCAGGACGGCATGGGGCTGGATGAAGGCGCGATCGCGGGGGACCGCGATATGGCGCTTGAGTGCCTCAGGGCGTGTGCTGAGACAATGGCTGGCACCGAGATTACCGCGGGCCGGAAGGCCGCTGGCCGCCCCGCTCCGAACGCCGTATGGATCGCGGGAGGCGGGCGTCAGATCCGCTTCTATCCGCCGACCCTGATCCGCGCCGTGATGTCCGACGAGCCGGTCCTCCGCAGCTGGGCGATGGAGGCCGGGATGCTCTGCCAGTTCGTGAGCCGCACGACAGGAAAAACGTGGCCTGAGGAAGCGGCCCCCGGTGACATGATCGCCGTGATCAGTGACCTCTGGGAACCGTGGCTGCGGGGTGACTGGGACGCGTGGCTCGCCGCGCTCCCCGGTGTTGCTTCCAAAATCGCGGAACTGAAGGCCGCCGCGATTGAGCGGAAGACTGAAAGCACTGCTATCGTAGCCTGCGGCCTCGGCACCACCGCGACGCTCCTCCCCAAAACCGAAGGACTGAAGAGCCGATTCCTCAGCCGGTTTGCCAAAAAAACGCCCCCCGACTACTCCTGGCTCACGGATTCAGACTGAAAACACTATGAAGACCCGCTTTATTACCCGACACTACGATCCGGCCGCCGCCGCAAGGCTGCAGTCGGAAGGTTTCTCCCGTCCTCTCGCTCAGGTGCTTGCCGGGAGGCGGATTGTCGGGAAAAGCGAAATGGATACGGGGCTCGCCGGACTGATTCCGCCCACCGCGCTCCCGCACGCCGCGGAAGCCGCCTCGATGCTCGCGGACGCTCTTGAGAAAGGGGAATCGGTTGCCGTTGTCGGCGACTATGACTGCGACGGGGCAACAGCGAGCACGGTGGCTTATCAGGGACTGCGGCTTCTCGGGTTCCGGCCTGAGAAAGTGTCCTGGTTCATTCCGGACCGCATGTCGATGGGGTACGGCCTTTCCCCCGTGGTGGTCGACGCGCTCACCGAAAAATACGGCCGCCCTGACATCATTCTCACCGTGGATAACGGCATGGGAAGCGTGGAAGGCGTGGCGCGCGCAAACCAGCTCGGTATCCGCGTGATCGTGACAGATCACCATCTCCCGGGCGAATACCTGCCGGCCGCGGCCTGCATCGTGAATCCGAACGGTCCTGACGGCGCCGGTGCGCCGGGGAACCTCGCCGGTGTCGGTGTGATCTTCTACGTCCTGATCGCGCTCCGCGCGGAGCTCCGGGCCCGCGGCGCCTTTGCGGCCGGGCAGCAGCCGAAGCTCTCCAAGCTCCTTGACCTCGTCGCGCTCGGAACCGTGGCGGACGTTGTGCCGCTTGACCGCAATAACCGCATTCTTGTGGCTCAGGGACTGAAGCGTCTCCGGAGCGGCAGGGGAAGCGCGGGGCTCACCGCGCTTTACACGCTCGCGAATCAGAATAAGCGCGATATTTCCCAGATCTCGGTCCGTGACCTCGGCTTCACGCTCGCGCCCCGGATCAACGCCGCCGGCCGTATCGCCAATATGGAGATCGGGATCCAGTGCCTCCTCGCGGGAGAGGCGAACGCCACTGAACTCGCCTCACAGCTTGAGGACATCAATGATCAGCGGAAGGCGCTCGAACGCAGCATGCAGGAAGAGGCGCTGGATTCGCTCTCCGACGCCGATATCGAGCACCGCATGAGCCTCGTGCTCAGCCACCCGGACTGGCATCAGGGGCTTGTCGGCCTCGTCGCGAGCCGCGTGAAGGAACGGACTCACCGCCCGGTGATCGCTTTCGCGCCGACCAAAAATGGCCTTCTCCGCGGCTCCGGCCGCTCCATCCCGGGGCTTCACCTCCGGTACTGCCTCTCGCGGATTGACACAATGTTTCCGGGGCTGATCCTTCGCTACGGCGGCCACGCGCTCGCCGCGGGTCTCACGATCCGGGGGGACGGCCTTGAGCAGTTCCGCGACGCGTTTGAAAAGGTGGTGTCGGAAAATATTTCTCCCGAGCTTCTCACGGAAGACATCGTTGTGGACGGCGCGCTCGCGCCTGAAGAGATTTCCTTCGGTCTCATCCGGGAAATTGATTCTGTCGTCTGGGGGCAGTCCTTCGAGGCGCCGCTTTTCGCGAACGAATTCGATATCGTCCGCCAGACCCCGCTTCGGGGCGGCGAGCATCTCAAAGCGACCGTGTCGACCGCGGGTCAGCATTTCGACGCCATTTTCTTCCGCCACAGCACGCCGCTTCCGGGACGCGTGAAGCTCGCCTATCGGCTGGACGTGAATGAGTGGATGGGCCGGAAGTCGCTCCAGCTCATGATTGAAAACGCTGAGGAGTAGGCGCCTCGCCTCCGTCCTCAGACTGACACGGGGTCAGGGTATTTCACCCCTATCCGGAAAGCCCCCGCGCGGCTTTGCGGCGCCCCGTTCTACTTTATAATTTTCCTTTTTCGTTTCTGTACAGTAAGAGATATAAATGGAAGCTGAACAGCTTAATCAGATCGGGAACAGCATCATCGATCTGGGAGACCGACTTTCCGGTCTCAGGGGGTATCTTTGACATCGACCTCAAAGCCCGACGTCTTGAAGAACTGAACCGCGAGATCGAGAACCCCGATCTCTGGAATGACCCGAAGCATGCCGAACAGGTGTCCAAGGAGAAAAAGCTCCTTGAGGATACGGTCGGAACCTACCGCCAGCTTGAATCCGGCATCCGCGACGCGGGCGAACTCTTCGAGATGAGCCGCGAGGAAGAAGACTGGGATGCGGTCGCGAGCGTCGGTGAAGACGTGAAGTCGATCGAAAAGAAGGTTGAGCAGCTTGAGTTCAAGCGCATGTTCAATAATCCGATGGATTCTTCGAACTGCTACCTTGAAATTCAGGCGGGCGCAGGCGGCACGGAAGCCCAGGACTGGGCCTCGATGCTTGAGCGCATGTATCTGAAATACACGGAAAGCAAGGGCTTCAGCGTGAAGCTCACGAGCGAAACCGCGGGCGACGTCGCCGGTATCAAGAACTGCTCCATTTATATTCAGGGTGACTGGGCCTACGGCACGCTCCGCACCGAGACCGGCATTCACCGTCTCGTGCGTAAGAGCCCGTTCGACTCGAACGCCCGCCGTCACACGTCCTTTGCTTCTGTCTACGTGTACCCCGAAGTGGATGACTCGATTGAGATCGAAATCAATCCGGCCGACCTCCGTATCGACGTGTACCGTGCCTCCGGTGCCGGCGGCCAGCACGTTCAGAAGACGGAATCCGCTGTCCGAATCACGCATATCCCGACCGGTATCGTGACGGAGTGCCAGGACGAACGCTCGCAGCATCAGAACAAAGACCGCGCCATGCAGCAGCTGCGCGCGAAACTCTATGAGTTCGAGATGAATAAGCGCCGCGCCGAGCAGCAGAAGCTGGAAGACGCTAAGGACGACATCGGCTGGGGTCACCAGATCCGCAGCTACGTGCTCGATCAGAGCCGCATCAAGGATCTGCGCACGAACGTTGAAAACACGAACACCACCGCTGTGCTGAACGGCGACCTCGATCAGTTCATCGAGGCGAGCCTGAAGCAGGGCGTCTGACGCCTGGCGCTCACGGAATAATTTTTAAATCAGGAACTGAAATGGCTGAAGAACAGAAGATTGCGCCGGAAGCGGATTCCGCCGCAGAAGAGAATCACATCATCGCTGAGCGCCGCGCCAAGCTGCAGCTGCTCCGCGACGCGAACGCCGCCTACCCGAACGATTTCCGCCGCAAGGACTACTTTGCCGATCTGCACGCGAAGTACGACGCCGAAGACCGCGAAACGTTTGAGGCTTCCGAAAAGGTTGAGGTTCAGACCGCCGGCCGCATCATGCTGAAGCGCGTGATGGGCAAGGTCTCCTTCCTCACCGTGAAGGACATGACCGGCACGATCCAGTACTTCGTCACGCGCGACGCGCTCGGCGAAGAGGCGTACAAGAACTTCAAGACCTGGGACGTGGGTGATATCGTCGGCTCCACCGGCTATCTCTTCAAGACGAAGACGGGTGAACTCTCCGTTCACGTCGAGACGCTTCGTCTCCTCACGAAGTCGATCCGTCCGCTTCCCGACAAGCATAAGGGCATCACGGATCCGGAACTGATCTACCGCCAGCGTTACGTCGATCTGATGACGAATGACGTGTCGCGCAACCGCTTCATCACGCGTTCCAAGATGATCACGGCGATCCGCGACTTCATGACGCAGCACCGCTTCCTCGAAGTCGAAACCCCGATGCTGCACCCGATCCCGGGCGGCGCGAACGCGAAGCCCTTCATCACGCATCACAACGCGCTTGACGTTGATCTCTACCTCCGAATCGCTCCGGAACTCTATCTGAAGCGTCTCGTGGTGGGCGGCATGGAACGTGTCTATGACATGAACCGCTGCTTCCGTAACGAAGGCATGGACGTCCGTCACAACCCGGAATTCACGACGATCGAGTGGTACGCCGCGTACTGGGATTACCGCATCCAGATGGACTTCACCGAAGAACTGATCCGCTACGCCGCGATCAAGGCAACCGGTTCCGCCGTTGTCCAGTATCAGGGCGTCACGGTGGATCTCTCGCAGCCTTTTGACCGTCTCACGCCGAAGGAAGCGATCATGAAGTACTCGGACTACACGTCCGAGCAGATTGATGATGAGGCATTCCTCCGCGCTGAACTCGCCCGCCGCGGCGAGCCGCAGAAGGATTTCGTCGGCTACGGCACGCTCCTCATGGCGATGTTTGACCTTGTCGCCGAAGCGAAGCTGATCCGCCCGACTTTCCTCATCAACTTCCCGACCGAAGTGTCGCCGCTCGCCCGCGCCTCAGACAGCGATCCGAGCATCTGCGAGCGCTTCGAGCTCTATATCGTCGGCCGCGAGCACGCGAACGGCTTCTCTGAGCTCAATGACCCGGACGATCAGGCCCGCCGCTTCAAGGCTCAGGCTGACGCGAAGAGCAAGGGCGACGATGAAGCGATGTACTACGACGCGGACTACATCCGCGCCCTGGAGTACGGCCTCGCCCCGACCTCCGGCTGCGGCATCGGTATTGACCGTCTCGCCATGCTCCTCACGGACGCTCCGAGCATCCGTGACGTGCTCCTCTTCCCGCAGATGCGTCCCGAAGCGGATCTTCTGAAGTAAGAGCGCCATGACCGATACCAAGTGGCGGATTGGGAAATCCTTCGCGAAGTATTCGAAGCAGGCTTCCGCCTCACTCGATCCTTCGCGGAAGAGCCTTGTGATCGGCGGCAGAGCAGCCGGGTCGGTGTCTGAGGACGACGCCCGGCTGATCGCGGAACGGATCGAGGGTGCGGCCTTCGACGGCGCGTCGCTTTCGATCGGCGCCGCGTCTGACAGCGAGGAAACGCTCTCCGCGATCCTCGCGCTCGCCGCGGCTCTCCTCCGGGACGAAGGCCGGATTCACCGCTGGCGCGGCGAACTCGTGGACGTTCAGATGCCGGAAGGCGGTCCCCGCATCGCGGTGCTTGAGCGGAGCGCGTTCCGTCTTCTCGGTCTTCTTACGGTCGCCGTTCATATGAACGGTGTCACGCCGGACGGCCGTATCTGGACCTCGCAGCGCTCAGACACGAAGGACATCAATCCTGGCAAATGGGATAACCTCGCGGCCGGCATGGTGGCAGCAGGCGAAACCCCGCTTGACGCTATGAAGCGCGAAGCCGCGGAAGAGGCCGGGCTTACGCCTGAGGACTATGAGCTCGTCCCCGAGACCGTGTTCCTCACGAGCCGCCCGACCGAGTCCGGCTGGATGCTGGAACGCGCCTACTGCTACACCGCACGGCTCCGTGACGGCGTGACGCCTCATAACGTCGACGGAGAAGTGCAGGCGACGGAACTCCTCGACGCGGACGCCATGGCGGAACTCATCGCCCGCGGCAAGGTGACAAGCGAAGCGTCGCTCGCCGCCCTCCACTGGCTCGCGGCGAAGACTGGGAAAACGCTTCCCGAAGGTTTCTATCAGGCGTTTGTCTGAGCGAATTCCTTCATCTGCGGTTAAAAAAATGAGCGCCGGAATCCTTTCCGGCGCTCATTTTCTTTTATCTCACTCGGGTGTCAGTCTCAGCAGGCAAGCGCTGCCACCATCACGGCCTTGATCGTATGGAGACGGTTGCCGGCCTGGTCAAAGACGATAGAGGCCGGGGACTCAAACACCTCTTCCGTCACCTCGACACCGGTCGCGAGTTCCGGATGCGCGGCGATCACGGCCTGACCCACCTTTGTTTCCGCGTTGTGGTACGCGGGGAGGCAGTGCATGAATTTCACGCGCGGGTTGCCCGAAGCCTTCAGGAGCGCGGCGTTCACCTGATAGGGCATCAGGTCATGAATACGCTGATCCCAAACGTCCGCGGGTTCACCCATCGAAACCCAGATGTCGGTGTGGATGAAATCGACGCCCTTCACGGCTTCTTCCGCGTTTTCCGTCAGCGTGATCTTCGCGCCGCTCTCGCGGGCAAAGGCCTCGCACATATCGAGCACCGACTTCTCGGGCCAGTAGGCCTTCGGGGCACCGATGCGGACATCCATGCCCATCTTCGCGCCGATCATGAGAAGCGAATTCCCGGTGTTGAAACGGGCGTCACCCATGTAGGCGAAGCTGATCTGGTTAAAGGGCTTGTGGCAGTGCTCACGCATCGTAAGGAGGTCACAGAGCATCTGCGTCGGATGCCATTCATCGGTGAGGCCGTTGAAGACCGGAACGCCGGCGTACTTCGCGAGCTCTTCCACGGTCTTCTGGGCAAAGCCGCGGTACTCGATCGCGTCATAGATCTGCCCGAGCACCCGGGCCGAATCCTTCACGCTCTCCTTGTGGCCGAACTGAGAGGCCGACGGGTCAAAGAATGTCGTATGCGCGCCCTGATCGGCCGCTGCCACTTCAAAGGCGCTCCGCGTACGGGTTGAGGTCTTCTCAAAAATCAGGGCGATATTTTTTCCCTTCAGACGCGGCACTTCGTAGCCGCCTCGCTTCGCCCGCTTCAGGTCTTCCGCGAGGTCGACGAGATACGTGATTTCAGCAGGAGTGTGGTGACAGAGGCTAAGCAGGCTGCGATTCCGAAGATTGAACGGCATTTTTTGATCCTTATAAGAAAAGCCTCGCAGGAGGGGCTGCGAGGCTTTCAATAATAACGCAGAGCGGCTGTCGGGAAATCAGACCGAGGCCGCTTCAGCGCCTAGCGCGGCAGGCGTTACTCACGCTCATCGAGCCACGCCTGCAGGATCGCTTCGAGAATCGCTTCAGAGGATTTCTCGGGATCATCCGAGAAGCCGGGGAGCGCGCACACCATATCGTGCAGTTCCGTGAAGCGAAGCGTCGTCGGATCGAGATCGGGATCGTTGTCGTAGAGGGTCTCCGCAATGGTCCCTGTGTCCTTCCAGGTGAGCGCCATATCAGTCGTCCTCGGAAACCTGGTTACGGGTGTACTTCGGGACTTCGATCGTGAGATCCTCGTCCGCCACCTTCACCTGGCAGGAGAGACGGGACAGAGCGCCGACGCCCCAGGCCTTATCGAGGCAGTCGTATTCTTTATCAGACGGCTCCTCGAGCGAATCAAAACCCTTGCGGATGATCACGTGGCAGGTGGAGCAGGCGCAGGACATTTCGCAGGCATGCTCAATCTTCACACCGTGCGAGAGAAGCCCGCGGATCAGGTTCTCACCCGTCGCCATTTCAAACTCCGCGCCCTCAGGACAGTATTTCGGGTTCGGCAGGACAGTAATCTTCGGCATCAGATGCCTCCTATTCGTTAAATGTCATTCACGTTCTGGCCCGCGAGCGCCTTCTGAATGCTGCGGTCCATACGGAGTTCGGCAAAATGCTCGGTACCCTTGGCGAGCGCGTCCATCGCGTCCTTGATCGCCTGGGTGTCATCTGCTTCAGAAAGCGTAAGCGTGTGGCGCACGAGGTCAAGAATCTTCGCTTCTTCTTCCTTCGAAAGCAGATCGCGGTCAGCGGCAAGCGCGGAGACCGTTGATTCAACAATACGCTTCGCTTCGACCTGTGCTTCACGCAGATCACGCGCGGCCTTGTCTTCCTCAGCGTTCTGGTTGCCTTCGCGGAGCATCTTCACGATGTCGTCATCGGTGAGACCGTAGGACGGCTTCACTTCAACGGAGCTCTCAACCCCGGTCGTCTGCTCACGGGCGCTGACAGAAAGCAGTCCGTCCGCATCCACCTGGAACGTCACGCGGATACGCGCGGCGCCCGCCACCATCGGAGGGATGCCTCGGAGCTCAAACCTCGCGAGCGACCGGCAGTTATCAACGAGCTCGCGCTCGCCCTGCAGTACGTGGATCGCCATCGCGGTCTGACCGTCCTTGAACGTCGTGAAGTCCTGGGCGCGGGCCACCGGAATCGGGGTGTTCTTCGGGATCACCTTCTCAACGAGACCGCCCATCGTCTCAAGACCAAGAGAAAGCGGAGTGACATCGAGAAGGAGGAAATCGTTTTCCACTTCGTTGCCAGCGAGCTTATTCGCCTGGATCGCGGCGCCGATCGCCACCACCTTATCGGGATCGATGCCGGCGAGCGGCTCTTTCCCAAAGTAGTCGCGGATCAGACGCGGCACCATCGGCATGCGGGTCGCGCCGCCGACAAGCACAACGCCCTTCACATCAGCGGCATTGAGCTTTGCGTCAGCGAGCGTCGCGCGGACCGCGTCAAGCGTCTTCTGAAGCAGCGCCTTCGTGGCGTCCTCAAATTCAGCGCGGCTGAGCGGAAGTGACACCTCGCGCCCATCCTCAAGCTTCACGTGGAATTCAGTCGATTCGGCATCAGTCAGACGCTCTTTCGCGGCGCGGCTTTCTGCGAGCAGCCGGCGCTTATCCGCGGGAGTGAGGCTGGTATCCGAAACGCCCGTCTTTGCGATAGCCCAGGAGAAAACCGCGCGGTCAAAGTCGTCGCCGCCAAGCGCCGAATTGCCGCCCGTCGCGAGCACCTGGAAAACACCCCGGTCAAGCTTCAGAATCGACACGTCAAACGTGCCGCCGCCGAGGTCATAGACGATGTAAATTCCTTCCGCTGCCTTATCGAGGCCATAGGCCAGAGCAGCGGCCGTCGGCTCATTCAGCAGACGGAGAACATTGAGGCCGGCAAGGCGCCCCGCGTCCTTCGTCGCCTGACGCTGCGCGTCATCAAAGTACGCCGGGCACGTAATCACGGCGCCCACAAGTTCCCCTTCGAGATCCGCCTCAGCCCGGGCGCGGAGCACCTTCAGGACTTCTGAGGAAACCTCTTCAGGCGTCTTCACGCCGGCCGCGGTTTCAATCTTCACCATGCCGGGGTTATCAAGCAGACGGAACGGAAGATGCGAAGGATCCGCAATTTCCGAAAGGGTCCGCCCGATCAGCCGCTTCGCGCTGGAAATCGTATTCTGCGGGTCTTCGGCCGCGCGCTGAAGCGCCTCGCGTCCGACCTGCACCGTGCCGTCCGGGAGATATCGGACAACGGACGGAAGAAGAGCCGAGCCCTTCTCGTCCTCGAGCACGACCGCTTCGCCGTTCTTCACGGTCGCAACGAGAGAATTCGTGGTTCCAAGATCGATTCCGACCGCCAGATGGACGGAGTGCGGAACCTCAGACATTCCGGGTTCTGCGATCTGAAGCAAAGGCATGGATTTTTTCCTTATTCTTTTTTCTTACTGATGGATGGCGGCGGCAATGTCGCGGGCCATCTTGTCGACGAACATCAGGCGGCGGACTTCAGGAACCGCTTTTTCGGGGCTCTGCTCATCATCGAGAAGGGCTGCGAGACGGTCCACGAGCGCTGTCTTCTCCTCCTGCACAACGGAGGCGAGTTTCGCGAGAGCTTCAGGGGAATTCTTCCCCGCCTCAAACTTTTCGCGCCACTCCATCTGCTGCATGAGGAAGTCGACTGGCATGCGGGTGTTGTTCTCGGCGTTCACGGGGAAGCCCGCGGACTCACAGAGATAGACCGCCCGCTTCAGGGGATCTGAAAGTGTGGAAAGCGCTTCGTTCGCGCGCTGAGACCACTGCTCGGCCACGCGCTTCATCGCGGGAGTGGCCGAAGCGAAGCGGTCGGGGTGAACCTGGAGCTCGACCCGGCGGTAGCCTTCATCGAGCGCCTTCTGATCCACCCGGAATTTTCTCGGCACGCCGAGAAGCTGGAACATATCAAGCTTATCTGCCATGACCGGGGCGACCTTCTTCAGACGCTGAAGGACTTGCCGCAGCCGCAGTGGTCTTTTTCGTTCGGGTTATTGAACTTGAAGCCTTCCTGAATGCCCTCGCGGGTGTAGTCGAGCTGGGTGCCGTCGATGTAGACGAGGCTCTTCGGATCCACGATCACCTTGATGCCGTGGGAATCGAACACCTGATCATCCGGTTCGAGAACGTCAGCGAACTCGAGCTTGTAGGCCATGCCGGAACAGCCCGAGGTCTTCACGCCGACACGCAGGCCGATGCCCTTGCCGCGCTTCTCCAGGAACTGGGAAACGTGCTTGGCGGCGGCTTCAGTCATAGAAACGGTCATTCTTCTGCTCCTTTGCCTGGTAATCAGGCCTTCTTCGCCTGCTTCGCGCGGTAATCGGCGATAGCAGCCTTAACGGCGTCTTGGGCAAGAATCGAACAGTGAATCTTCACCGGCGGGAGCGCGAGCTCTTCGGCGATTTCGGAGTTCTTCAGGGCGGCCGCCTCGTCGAGCGTCTTGCCCTTCACCCACTCGGTTACAAGCGAGCTCGAGGCAATGGCGGAACCGCAGCCGTAGGTCTTGAATTTCGCGTCTTCAATGATGCCGGTCTTGTCGTCCACCTTGATCTGAAGGCGCATCACGTCGCCGCAGGCCGGGGCGCCGACCATGCCGGTGCCGACGTCATTCGCGTCGGAATCGAGCGTGCCGACATTGCGGGGATGTTCGTAGTGGTCGATGACTTTTTCGCTATAGGGCACTTTAGTGTCCTCCTTTCAACGCTCCGGGCGGTTTCTTCCGCCCGGATACCGGTTAATTACTGAATCTGTTCCGAAGGAAATCCGACCTTACATCTTGGCCCACTGAACCTTCGTCGTATCGATGCCCTTCTGGTGCATTTCCCAGAGCGGGGAGAGTTCGCGAAGCCGCGTCACGGCCTCCGTGAGCTCCTTGATCGTGTAGTCGATCTCTTCCTCAGTCGTGAAGCGGCCGAGCGTGAAGCGGATCGAGCTGTGAGCGAGTTCATCCGGGCGGCCGAGAGCCTTCAGCACGAAGGACGGCTCAAGCGACGCGGAGGTGCAGGCGGAGCCCGACGACACAGCGAGATTCTTGCAGGCCATCATGAGGGATTCACCCTCGATGTACTCGAAGGAAACGTTCAGGTTGAAGCCCACGCGGTGTTCCCAGGAGCCGTTCAGCACGACGCACGGGATGTTCTTCTGGATGCCTTCCCAGAGGCGGTCGCGGAGCTTGCGGATGCGTTCATTCTCCTCGTCCATCTCCTCCTTCAGGATGCGATAGGCTTCGCCCATGCCGACGATCTGCTGCGTCGCGAGCGTGCCGGAACGCATGCCGCGTTCGTGTCCGCCGCCGTCGATCTGGCATTCAATACGAACGCGGGGCTTGCGGCGGACGTAAAGAGCGCCCATGCCCTTCGGGCCGTACACCTTGTGGCTCGACATGCTCATGAGGTCGATCGGTTGGTTCTTCATATCGAAGTGGAGCTTTCCGATAGCCTGCGTAGCGTCGACGTGGAAAAGCACGCCGTGCTTGTGGCAGATCTCACCGATTTCGAAAATCGGCTGAATCGTGCCGATTTCGTTATTCACGCCCATGATGGAAACGAGCGTCGTATCCGGGCGGATGGCGGCTTCAACAGCGGCCGGATCCACGAGACCGTCACCGTCGACATCGAGGTAAGTCACCTCGTAGCCTTCGGATTCGAGACGGCGCATCGAGTCGAGAACAGCCTTATGTTCCGTCTTCTGCGTGATGAGATGCTTGCCCTTATCCTTATAGAAGTGAGCAGCGCCCTTCAGAGCGAGGTTGTCAGCTTCCGTGGCGCCTGAGGTCCAGACGATTTCACGCGGATCGGCGTTGATCAGCGCTGCGACCTGACCGCGGGCCTCTTCGACCGCCTTTTCCGCTTCCCAGCCGTAAGCATGGCTACGGCTCGCCGGATTGCCGAAGATCTCCGTGAGGTACGGAATCATTTTCTTTGCAACCCGCGGATCAACCGGAGTCGTCGCGGAATAATCCAGGTAAACAGGCAATTTAAGCATTTAAAAGTTTCTCCTCGCTGTAAGGACGCTCAGTTACTTCTGAGTTTCCTTTTGGGCCGTATTCTTATGGCTCCGCCGCATAGCAGCCGGGTCAATTTTCACGTAGGCAATGCCGGACTGGGCAAGCTTCTGCCGCTCTTTGTTCTGCTCGACGAGTTTCGCGAGCGTCGCCTCAGAAAGCACATCTTCGAGTTTCTGATTGAGCGACGCCCAAAGCTCGTGCGTCATACATTCAGCGCCGTCGTGGTGACAGCTTGATTTGCCGCCGCACTGCGTCGCGTCCAGATTGTCCTCAACAACATTGATGATGTCGGCAGCCGAAATCTCGCAGGCACCGCGGGCAAGGCGGTAGCCACCGCCAGGTCCCCGGACGCTGACAACGAGTCCGGCGCGACGCAGCTTTCCGAAGAGCTGCTCGAGGTAAGCAACCGAAATCGATTGCCGCTCGGCGATCTCCGTCAGCGAAACGGGGTTCTCGCCGGCATGGATAGCCATATCGAGAAGAGCCGTTACAGCAAAGCGTCCTTTGGTCGTCAGTCTCATTATTTTTCGGTTCCCTATTCAATCCCACCTAGATGAAACACAGAGATCATACACCAATACCCGACAATTTAACTCAGGATTAAGAACGACGTGAGCCTTATTCGTATGGGTGAAAAAAAGGCCGTCAGGAGACGGCCTCTAAATAAGGGGAAAAAATAAAACCTCTGAAACTAGTGCTCCGCTTCTCCCTTCTGAGGCTGGGGAGCCGGGGCATACATCGATACACGGCGCTTCACGATTTCAAGCAGCCCCTGGCAGGCATCCTCACAGTAGTCGAGCACAAGGTTAAAGCCATTCGTACCGCCATAGTAGGGGTCAGGAATGACCGCGGCATCGTACTCGCTCGCGTAGCGCATCAGCAGGTGCAGCTTATGGCGGAATACCGGGGGGCACTGGCGCTGAAGCTCTGAGAGATTCTCCCAGTCCATCGCCAGAATAAAGTCCGCGCTGGAATAGTCATCAAGCGTGATCTGGCGCGCCCGGTGAGCGGACAGATCGTAGCCGCGCTTGCGTCCGGCCAGCTGAGAACGGACGTCAGGCGCTTCGCCGACGTGATAACCATGGGTGCCAGCGGAATCCACTGCGACTTCGGAACCTATGCCGGCGTCTGTCACCATTTTGCGAAAAACAGCTTCGGCAGTGGGGGACCGGCAGATGTTGCCCATGCAGACAAAAAGGACTTTGATCATATATTCCGAGAGTAAAAAAGTAGCTGTCCGCCGCCAAGGCGGGCAATTATCCGCTCTATCGTACCGCTTTTATTTACGAATTCAAGAGTAGGAATGATACGGATTGTTGCAAACGCCGTTCTTTTCCGTGTTTCAGGCCTTTTCAGGCAGGTCCGGAACCGATGCGCCGAAGAGCCTTTTCTTAAGCGCATCAAGCTGATCACGGACTGCCGCAGCCTTCTCAAATTCGAGATCACGGGCATAGGCCGCCATCTGCTTCTCCAGCTGCTTCACGCGCTGAGACACCGCCTTTTCGTCCGAGAGATCCGTTGTATCCTCCTCCGCCTTCACTTCGGGCGCCCGGTAGACGCCGTCAATGATGTCGCGGACTTCCTTCTTGATGCCCTTCGGGACAATATGGTGCTCTTCATTAAACGCCATCTGCTTCGCGCGGCGGCGGTTCGTTTCCGTGATAGCGGCCTTCATGGAGTCCGTCATCTGATCCGCGTAGAGAATCGCCTTGCCTTCCAGATTCCGGGCCGCGCGGCCGATCGTCTGCACGAGACTCCGCTCGCTTCGGAGGAAGCCCTCCTTATCCGCGTCCAGAATGGCGACGAGTGACACCTCAGGAATATCGAGGCCCTCGCGAAGCAGATTGATGCCGACCAGAACGTCAAATACGCCCTGACGGAGATCCCGGATGATTTCGACACGCTCCACCGTATCGATTTCAGAGTGAAGGTATCGCACCTTCACTTTGTTCTCGGCGAGGAACTCCGTGAGGTCCTCGGCCATCTTCTTCGTGAGCGTCGTGATCAGGACACGCTCCCCCTTGGCGGTGCGCTCATAGATTTCAGAAAGCACATCATCCACCTGGGTCTTCGCGGGCCGCACTTCAACCTCCGGATCCAGAAGCCCAGTCGGACGCACCACCTGCTCCACCACCTGAGCCGAGTGCTCGAGCTCCCACTGCGCGGGAGTGGCCGAGACAAAGATCGAACGGCGCATCTTATGCTCAAACTCATCAAACCGGAGCGGCCGGTTATCGAGTGCTGAGGGAAGGCGGAAGCCGTATTCAACGAGCGTCGTTTTCCGTGAGAGGTTCCCGCGGTACATGCCGCCGATCTGCCCCATCGTCACATGGCTCTCGTCAAAAAACATGATGGAGTCCGCGGGGAAATAGTCGAGCAGGCACGCGGGCGGCTCCCCGGGCTTCAGCCCTGAGAGATGCCGCGTGTAGTTCTCAATGCCCTTGCAGAACCCCACTTCCTGCAGCATCTCGAGGTCAAAAAGCGTCCGCTGCTGAAGGCGCTGCGCCTCGACGACCTTTCCCTCCTTCTGGAAAAATTCGACGCGGTCCCGCAGTTCCTCCTTGATGGACTCAATCGCCCGCATCACGTCATCCTTCGGCGTCACGTAGTTCGAAGCCGGGTAGACCACGAAGCGCGGCACCTTCTGAATCACGTGCCCGGTGAGCGGATCGAAGAGACTCACCTCATCCACTTCGTCATCAAAGAGCTCAATCCGGACCGCTGTTTCCGAGTGTTCCGAGGGGAAGATATCGATCGTGTCGCCCCGGACGCGGAACGTGCCGCGGCGGAACTCCATATCGCTTCGCTTGTACTGCATGCCAACCAGCTGCCGCACGAAGTCCTCACGGGTCTTTGTGTCACCGCGCCGGATGATGAGACGCATCTTCGTGTAGCTCTCCGGCTCCCCGATGCCGTAGATCGCGGACACCGTCGCCACGATGATCACGTCACGCCGCTCAAGGATCGATTTCGACGCGGATAGCCGCATCTGCTCAATGTGGTCATTGATCGCGGAGTCTTTCTCTATATAGAGATCCCGCGACGGCACGTACGCCTCCGGCTGGTAGTAGTCGTAGTACGACACGAAGTACTCCACCGCGTTTTCCGGGAAGAAATCCCGGAATTCGGAGTAGAGCTGCGCCGCGAGCGTTTTATTCGGCGCCATCACGAGCGTCGGCACCCCGGTGCGCGCAATGATGTTCGCCATCGTGAAGGTCTTTCCGGACCCCGTGACACCAAGAAGCGTCTGCCCCATCAGTCCGTCATCGAGCCCCTCACAGAGTTTTCTGATTGCCTCAGGCTGATCGCCGCTCGGCTCATAAGGCGCATGAAGAATGAAAGGGGAATGGGGAAATGAAATGACTTTATCCACGGAACCTCACTTTTTTAACGCATTTGTTTGGCATTACCCGGCGTGCCATAAGGAGAAAATCGTAGCACCTGACGCTCTTTTGGGAACGGCCGGGGCATACACTCTGTATATACTTTTATTCACGGCTTTTTTCCATAACCCACTCCGAAGCACTCCTTCCCGACTGCTTGTGACGCCGGGACGCCGATGCTTCTCTTTTATTGCTGGAATCACATCAATATGACAGATAAGCTCTTTGCAGAAGTTGCTGGTGCCCCTGAAGACCCCATTCTGGGTGTCGGTCAGCAGTACAAAGCCGATCCCCGCGCCGAAAAGGTGAATCTGAGCGTCGGTGTCTATCAGACAGAAGAAGGCAAGATCCCGGTTCTTCGCGCTGTGCGTGAAGCCGAAACCCGCCTCTACAACGCCGCTGCCCCTCACGGCTACGGTCAGATTTCCGGCAATCCGGCTCTCGGCGCTTTTGTCCAGGAACTGCTGTTCGGCAAGGACTCTGAAGTCGTCCGCTCCCGCCGCGCCTGCACGGTGCAGTCACTCGGCGGCACCGGCGCTATCAAGCTCGCCGCTGACCTCCTCCACTTTGTTGTCGGCAAGACCAAGGCCGCGACCTCCGTTCCGACCTGGGGCAACCATAACGCCATCTTCAAGCAGGCTGGTTTCGACGTTTCCCACTATCAGTACTACAACAAGGCTGACGGCACGATCGCCTTTGAGCAGCTGCTCGCTGACCTCCGCGCGAAGGAAGTCGGCACTGTCGTCATTCTGCACGCCTGCTGCCACAACCCGACCGGCCTCGACTTCACGGCTGACCAGTGGAAGGAAGTCCTCCAGATCGTGATCGACCGCGGCCTCGTTCCGCTCCTCGATATCGCCTACCAGGGCTTTGACCGCGGTCTCGAGGAAGACGCTTTCTCGATCCGGCTCTTTGCTGAATCCGGCATCAGCTTCCTCGTTTCCTCCTCCTTCTCCAAGTCCTTCAGCCTGTACGGCGAGCGTGTCGGCGGCCTGACGGTTGTCTGCCAGAACGCTGATGAAGCGGCCCGCGTGCTCTCTCAAGTGAAGCAGATGGCCCGCGCCAACTACTCCAACCCGCCGAACTACGGCGCCTCCCTCGTCGCCACCGTTGCCGGCGACCCGGTGCTCCGTGCTCAGTGGGAAGAGGAACTCGGCGAAATGCGCGCCCGTATCCGCTCGATGCGTGTTGCCCTGAAGAACGCGATGGACGCCGAAGGCTCCCCGCGCGACTTCAGCTTCGTGACGGCTCAGGACGGCATGTTCTCCTTCACGGGCTTCACCCCGGAACAGGTTGAGCGCCTGAAGAAGGAATACGGCATCTACGCTGTGGCGAACGGCCGTATCTGCATTGCCGGCCTCAATAACCACAACGTGCAGTACGTGGCGAAGGCCTTCACGGCGGTTCAGAAGAACTGATTGCGGCATACCGTAAATACGTCAGAAAAGATTCCTTCAAAATTTTTTTCTTGACATTACGAGGATAAATCTGTAAAGTTAATCCTCGTTGATTCCCCGATAGCTCAGTCGGTAGAGCAACGGACTGTTAATCCGTGGGTCGTTGGTTCGAGCCCAACTCGGGGAGCCAGAATTCCAAAAGCCAGAAAGCGAAAGCTTTCTGGCTTTTTCTGTTTCAGCTCCGAAAACCGGGGCTTTCCGGAAACGAAAAGGGCGCATCGCTGCGCCCTTTTCTGTTATTAAATCAATAAGTCACTAATCCGGAATGCCGCGTCCGAATCCCATCCGAAGACCCAGTTCGCGTGCCCGCTCGCGGGTGAGTACATAGCCATAAATCCTGCGGCGTCCATCCGGATCCTTTTCGATATAGACGCCCTGGAGCTCAGGCGTAAATCCTGGAAGCCGGTTCACCCCCTCTTCAAGCGCGAGGAAGTAGTCGAGCACCACCCCCTCCCAGACTTCACCCGGAACGCAGGTGATGACGCCGGGGGGATACGGGAGCGCCCCTTCGAGCGCAATCCGGCCCCGGGCTTCAGAAAGCGGAATCAGTTCACAGTTCCCGCGCACCAGCTCGTAATTCGCCGCCTGGGGAAGCATCGCGCGGCGCGGCAGCTCATCCTTTCTGAACATCGCTTTCTGGATCGACTTCAGGTCGTACTCGCGGTAGTAGTCGTGAAGCTCCTGGCAGAGATCCCGGATCGTGTAGTCGCGGTACCGCTCAGCGTGATTCCGGTACAGAACCGGGAGCACTTCGGAGAGCGGCGCGTTCGCGTCCAGGAGCCGCTCGAAATGCGCGATCCGGTTCACGAGGTTCTCCATCTTCGCGAGATCTTCCGCCGGGGTCATGAGGAAGAGGATCGAATTCAGGTCCGCCTTCTCCGGCACGATGCCGTTCTCACGCAGGTACTCAGCGAGGATCCCGGCCGGCACGCCGAACGGCTCATACTCCCCGCGCTCGATATTGATGCCGGGGGTCGTGAGGAGGAACTTGCACGGATCCACGAAGTACTGATCGGGGCCGTAATCCTCAAAGCCGTGCCACTTCGCGCCCGGCTCATACTTGAAGAACCGGAGATCCCTTGCGATCTGCTCAGTCGGATAGCTGTCCCAGGGCTTTCCGTCCACCTCGGGAGGAATAAACGGGCGGATATAGCGGCAGGTCTTCAGGAGATACTTTCTCGCCTCGATCCCGACCTTCACGCAGTCATCCCAGAGCAGACGCCCGGACGCGCCGGCATGCATCTGAGTGTTGACGTCAAGCGCCGAGAAAAGCGGATAGAAAGGGCTGGTCGACGCGTGCATCATGAAGGCTGAATTAAGCCGCTTATGCGACACGTAGCGCTTCTGCCCCTTGATGTGGCTGTCCTTCTTATGGATCTGTGAGGTCTGAGAAAAGCCGGCGAGCTGCTTATGCACGGACTGCGTGACAAAGATCCCCGGATCCTCGGGCCCGAGTTCAAGCAGGAGCGGCGAGCAGTCCTTCATCATCGGAATGAACTGTTCGTACCCCACCCACGCGGAGTCAAAGAGGATGTAGTCGCAGAGGTGCCCGATCCGATCAACGATCTGACGCGCGTTCCCGATCGTGCCGTCATAGGTCCCGAGCTGGATCACTGCGAGGCGGAAGGGGCGCTTCGCTTTGGCGCGCTCCGGATCCGCTTCCGCCGCGATTCTTCGGATGTAATCCTCATCGAAGCAGTGGTTATCGATCCCGCCGATGAATCCATAGGCGTTCCGCGCGGTTTCGAGATACACCGCCGTGGCACCCGCCTGAATCAGGGCGCCGTGCTGCACGGACTTGTGGTTATTGCTGTCGTAGAGCACCAGATCGCCCGGCGCTAGAAGCGCGGTGAGCACCACCTGGTTTGAGGCGGACGTCCCGCCAAGCACAAAGTACGTGTTATCGGCGTTAAACACCTTCGCGGCGTTCCTCTGGGCTTCGTACGGATAGCCCTCGTGAATCAGGAGATCTCCCATCGACACGTCCGCGTTGCAGAGGTCCGAGCGGAAGATGTTTTCACCGAAGAAGTTATAAAACTCCCGCCCCACGGGATGACGGCGGAAAAACGCGCCGCCCTGATGACCCGGGCAGTCAAATTGGCTCTTCCCCTCCTCCACATACTTCTCAAGCGCGCCGAAGAACGGCGGGAGAAGCGAGTCCTCGTAGCGCTGCGCCGCGGCGTCGATCTGACGGCCGTTATAGGCGAGATTCGTGGGATTGTTATCAATCACCTGGGAAACCTGCCCGATCAGATCCGGGGGAAAGGTCCCTGTACCGTCCTTCACGAGGACAATCGGGATCTCGAAGGCGTGAGCCTTGACGCGGGAGAGCAGACCGCGGTCCGCCTCGGTCGCCGTCATGACGATGACGGAAGATTCCGTCAGGTCAGAGGAACGGATATCGACAACGGTTCTTTCCGCCTGGAAGGCTTTGCGCGCTTCAGGCGTAGCTGCGATGGAAAGTTTTTTCAATTTTCCCTCTTCAATCGATGGGAACACCCCGGATCCTTCGCTTTGCGACTCTGCAGCCAATGAGGAAGGGCGGATCTGCTCCGGAAGGAGTTGACGATCAGGTGGTTCCGCTCTGGGCGAAACCGGCGTTTTCATGATACCAACTGAGGGGGTAACGTCCGCAGAAATTCTTCAGTAATTCGTAAGCAATTGACGGGAAAAATTTCGGCGCAAGGCGGGGCGATACAGCGTAAAGCTTTGAAGAAATAAAAAATCCGCACTGCGTAAACAGTGCGGATTTTGTGAAACTGGTGGAGAAGAGGAGGATCGAACTCCCGACCTCAGCGATGCGAACGCTGCGCTCTCCCAGCTGAGCTACTTCCCCGTGAGATTCAGTATTTTACAGAAATTGCCGGAAAATGCAAACCTGTCATCAGCGAACGGCCGCATTCCCGTGTTTCCGCAAATTACTTCTTCCAGGTTCCGTTGCGGACGATCACGCGATAGCCATCGGGATCCTCAAAAGCGGCTGAGTCACCGTCAGCGTACAGCTGCGGATTCGTCACCTGCTGGAAGCCGGCATCGAAAAGCTGCCCGAGCGTCTTCTTCCAGACTTCGTGCTCCGGAATGGAAAGCACAATAAAGTGATTGGGAGTCGGAGCGCGCGGCACTTCATCCTCGCCCCGCTTCTGCGAAAACTCGAACTGGTAGGGCCAGTCCTTGTGCCCGCAGATCACGCCGTCCCAGCCAACCTGGGCCTCATAGCGGTCGAGAACCTCGAACCCGAGCCCATTGCAATAGAAATTGATGAGCTTTTCGAGATTGTTCGTTGAGCGGGAAAGACGAATCTTCGGAACGACGGAATCCATGTAACGCCTCCACTGAAGGAAAACACATATAGTTAACATTATGGACAGGAGAGGCCCTCAAGGCAAAGATTTATCACCGCTCCAAAGCCCGGATTCCGGCCCAAACGCTCTATATGGCTGAATATGAAACAGATAGATTTCCACTTCAATGTCGGCAACCGACTCTTCTACGCCTGCCGTTTCGTGAATAAGGTCTGGGGAATGGGACTGTCAGTCGCTGTATGGAGTTCAGACCGGATGCGGCTCGATGACTTCAACCGCCGTCTCTGGGCGTTTGAGGACATGTCCTTTATTCCGCACGCCTTCGCAGGGGGGCTCGACGCGGAGTCGGCCCGCGTGATTCTTTCCCCTGATCCGACGGCTCTTCCGGATTCCGATGTGCTGCTGCTTCTCGATGAGGGAACGCCGCCTGACTACGAGAATCTCTTCCAGCGGTTTGACCGTGTGGTGGATATCGTCTCCTCCATCCCGGAAGAAACCGAAGCGGCCCGCAACCGCTATAGAATCTATCTTCATCACAAGTATCCTCTGAAGGCTTACGACCAGGGAAGGCGCTGAACACCATGACGGTTCAAAATTCAAACCCCATCCACACTCCGGTTCTCGCCCATCCTCTGCCCCTCAACTGGGGAAAGCTCAGCAGTCTTTCCGCTCCGATTGATCTGGCCGGAATCTCCGAGCTTTATCAGAGAATCGCTCCCGCCGCTGCCCCGCAGACAGAAACCCCGGCAGCAGCTCCCCGACAAGAAGGTGTCACCATGCAGAATAACGGCTCCCCGGCCCCGTCCTTCAATACTCCGAATTTCGGCAGGACAGAGCCTCAGAGTCCCGCTCCGAGCACCAGTTTCCCGCCCGGAGTACCGGTTTTTTCGGGTGACGGCGGCTTTGATGAGCTGATGCGTGAGCCCCAGAAGCCGGCAGCTCCCGCGCATCCTGCGGCTCAGGCTCCCCGCGAGGAACCTGTGTTTTCGAACCCGCAGAGCGCACCGGCCGCTGAACCGTCCCCCTTCGGCGTGTCGTCCTTCAAGACCCCGTCCTATGTGCCGCCCCACCAGCCGGACCCTGTTCCGGTTCAGCCGGCAGCGCCCCAGCGTGATCCGTCGCAGGAACTGGTCTCCTATCTGCAGCCGATTCTGGAACGCGCCATTTCGGACCGGCTCAGCACCGTGATCGACGCCGCGGCCCGGTCTGCGGCCGATGCCGCGGCGGACCGGATCCGCGCTGAAGTGCTGTCGAAGATTGATCTCATCGTGCGCGACGCGGTCGAGCACGAAACCTCCCGTTTTCTGAGAATGAGAAGGTAACAGCCGGCCTTCCGCCGGCTGGATGACGGCCGGCTCCCCATCCTCACCCGGGAGCCCCGTCTCACACTATTCCGCCGATTCACTCCGGATCGGCCCCGAAACACCACAGTCCCTCTGTTATCTCTGCCTGAAACATGAGAAAATAGCGGGTTACTTTATGTATTCGTATGTCAAGGCTCCTTTGAAATGACTACTCCTCTGATGACAGAGCTCGCCAAGAGCTTCGAACCCGCTTCCATTGAAGCGCACTGGTACCCGGAATGGGAAAAGCGCGGCTACTTCCGCGCCGGACTCGATCAGAACAAGCCAAGCTTCTCGATCCAGCTCCCGCCGCCCAACATTACGGGCATCCTGCACATGGGGCATGCGTTCAATCAGACCGTCATGGATTCGCTCACCCGCTATCACCGCATGGCGGGCTACAACACGCTCTGGCTCCCGGGCACCGATCACGCCGGCATTTCGGCTCAGATCGTGGTCGAGCGCCAGCTTGAAAAACAGGGAATCGATCCCCACTCCCTCACCCGCGAAGAGTTCATGCAGAAAGTGCTCGAGTGGAAGGAATTCTCCGGAGGCACGATTCTGAAGCAGATGCGCCGCCTCGGCGACTCCGTGGATTGGGAGCGCACTTACTTCACGATGGATGAGAAGCTTTCGCGCGTTGTGCGGAAGACTTTCGTCCAGCTTTACCGCGAAGGCCTGATCTACAAGGGCACGCGTCTCGTGAACTGGGATCCGAAGCTGCAGTCCGCGGTGTCCGACGTCGAAGTGGAGCCTGAAGAGGAAGACGGACATCTCTGGGAAATCCGCTACCCGGCAGCCGATGGCGGAAAGGACGTCATCGTCGCGACGACCCGTCCTGAGACGCTGTTCGGCGACGAGGCGATCGCCGTGAACCCGGAAGACGAACGCTACAAGGATCTCGTCGGCCACACGGTTCATCTGCCGCTCTGCGACCGTGAGATTCCGGTTATCGCTGACTCCTACGTGGACCGCGAATTCGGTTCCGGCTGCGTGAAGATCACCCCGGCCCACGACTTCAACGACTTTGAAGTCGGCCGCCGTCACAATCTGCGCTGCATCTCGATTCTCACGAAGGACGCGAAGATCAATGAAAACGCGCCGGCGAAGTATGTCGGCATGGACCGCTACGAAGCCCGCAAGGCCGTGCTGAAGGACCTCGAGGAGCAGGGCCTTCTCGTCGGCACGAAGGCGATCCGCCACATGGTGCCGCGCGTTCCGCGTACCGGTGAAATCGTTGAGCCGATGCTTTCCGAGCAGTGGTACATGGCGATGAGCAAGCCCGCGGGCGAAGGCTCCACCCATCCGGGCAAGAGCCTCGCCGATATCGGTCTTGAAGCGATGGAATCGGGCGATGTGAACATCTTCCCGGAACAGTGGCAGGGCGTGTACCGCCACTGGCTCACGAACATCCAGGACTGGTGCCTCTCGCGCCAGCTCCTCTGGGGCCATCAGATTCCGGCCTGGTATGACGAAGCGGGCAACTGCTACGTCGCCGAGACCGAAGCCGAGGCTCAGAAGCAGGCGGGTGAAGGCGTGAAGCTGCGCCAGGACACCGACGTGCTCGATACCTGGTTCTCGTCCGCCATGGTGCCGTTCTCCACCCTTGGCTGGCCTGACCCGCAGGGTGACGACAAGATCGCTTACGATCTCTACCTCCCCTCCTCCGTTCTTGTGACCGGCTACGACATCATCTTCTTCTGGGTCGCCCGCATGGTGATGATGACGAAGCACTTCACGGGCCGCGTGCCGTTCCATGACGTGTACATGCACGGTCTCGTGCGTGACGCCGAAGGCCACAAGATGAGCAAGAGCGAAGGCAACACGATTGACCCGCTCGACCTGATTCAGGGTATCGATATCGAAGGCCTCATCAAGAAGAACACGATGGGTCTGCGCCGTCCTGAAAAGGCTCCGAAGATCGCGGCGAAGCTCCGCAAGCAGTTCCCCGAAGGCCTGCAGGCCTACGGCGCTGACGCGCTCCGCTTCACGATGGCCGCCTACGCGACCCTCGGCCAGAATGTGAACTTCGACACAAAGCGCTGCGAAGGTTACCGGAACTTCTGCAACAAGCTCTGGAACGCCACCCGCTTCGTGCTGATGAACGTTGAAGGCAAGGACTGCGGCTTCCAGGGCGGCGAAATGTCGCTCAACTATATTGATCAGTGGATCATCACCGAACTCTCGCGCACGATCGAAGCCGTGACGAAGGGCTTTGAGACCTATCGTCTCGACCTCGCCGCGAACGCGATCTACTCCTTCATCTGGGATGAGTTCTGCGACTGGTACCTCGAGGCCGCCAAGGTCCGTCTGAACAACGGCACCGAGGCTGAGCAGCGCGCCACGCGCCACACGCTCGCCTCCGTGCTTGAGGCGACGCTGCGTCTCGCCCACCCGATCATTCCGTTCATCACGGAAGAGCTCTGGCAGAAGGTGTCGCTCATCACCGGCAGCCGCAAGGCTGAGGATGAAGCTTCCATCATGGTCGCTCCGTACCCGAAGGCTGAAGACTTTGCCCGCAGCGACGACGCTGACCGCGCCGTGGCTGTGACGAAGAAGATGATTGAAGCCGTGCGTTCGCTCCGCAGCCAGATGATGCTGCCGCCCTCTCAGAAGGTGCCGCTCGCGATCCAGGGCCCGAAGGAGATCGCGGCCGCTGTCGCTCCGTTCCTGCAGGGTCTTGCCCGTCTTGAGTCTGTGGATCTCGTGGACAACATCGATACGCTGAATCAGGGCGCTATCGCTCCGGTCTCAATCGTTGACGACTGGCGCCTGATGCTCGTCGTGAAGATCGATGTGGCAGCTGAGCGCGCCCGACTCGAGAAGGAAATCGAGCGTCTTCAGAACGAAGTCCGCAAGTGCGAGGCAAAGCTCGGCAACGAGCGCTTCGTCTCCAAGGCTCCGGAAGCGATCGTCAATCAGGAGAAGGCGCGTCTCGCCGACTTCCAGAAAGCGCTTCAGAACAACACGGAGCAGCTCGCGAAGCTTCCCGCCGCCTGATCGCGGTGAGTGTCTGAGGGCATGATCCCTCAGGCCGACATTCCCGGGTGAGGACTCTCCTCCCCCGGGAATTTTTTGTCCCCCTTCAATCCGCTATGATTCAGAGCACCGGAAAAATGGATTGCGAGGTAATGACAGCATGCAGGTGAATACTCTTCTGAAGCCGACCTGGATCATCCCGATTGTCCCCGAAGGCGTTGTGCTTACAAAGCACGTGATCGCGATCGCGGATGGAAAGATCGCGGCAATCGTTCCTGAATCCGAAGCCTCTCAGTTTGAGGCGAAGGAAGTCGTGGAGCTGCCAGGCGAAATCGTGATGCCGGGTTTCGTTAACCTGCATTCGCACGCCGCCATGAATCTGCTTCGCGGCGTCGGCCCTGACCTTAGTCTGATGGACTGGCTGCAGAAAAAGGTGTGGCCGCTTGAAGGCCGCCTGATGAGCCCGGAATTCGTGTACGAAGGCAGCCGCCTCGCCGGAGAGGAAATGGTGCAGAGCGGCGTCACCTGCACGAACGACCATTACTTCTTCCCGGTGGACGCCGCGGCGGGGCTTCGCGAGAGCGGCATGAAGTGCGCGGTCTCCGCGTTCCTTATCGGTTTCCCCTCCGCCTGGGCGAAAACTGACGACGAATATCTGAAGAAGGCGGGGGAAGTGATTGAGCACTTCCGGGGTGACCCGATGGTGCATGTCACGGTGAGTCCGCATGCGCCTTATACCGTGTCTGACGACGCGATGAAGAAGCTTGCCGCCCTGAGTGAACGGAATAACCTCCCGATCCATATTCATGTGCAGGAAACCGAGAGCGAAGTGAGCAACTCCCTGAAGCAGTATGGGATGCGTCCTATTGAGCGGCTGAAAAAACTCGGAATCGTGAATGAGCGCCTGATCTCAGTTCACTCCGTGCATCTTTCTGACAGCGATATCGATACACTCGCGAAAGCGGGGTCGAGCGTCTGCCACTGCCCAAGCTCCAACCTCAAACTGGCAAGCGGTTTTGCTCCTGTTGCTAAAATCATGGATGCCGGAATCAATCTCGGCATCGGCACTGACGGAGTGGCGAGCAACGACAAACTCGATATGCTTGGTGAGACACGTCTCGCCGCCCTCCTCGCCAAAGCTGTTGCCAAAGACCCCACGGCGGCCCCGGTACACAAAATGCTGTACGCCGCGACCATGGGAGGCGCCAAAGCCTTGGGATGGGACCGGGAAATCGGCTCTCTGGAAGCAGGAAAATCCGCCGATCTCTTCAGCTGTCTCCTCGAGGAAATTACCAGTATTCCGGTACTTGAACCTGCGGCTCAGTTGCTTTACAGTGCAGGTAGGGAAAGTATCACCCACGTCTGGATCAACGGTCAGCTTGTTGTAAAAAAACAACAAAAAGCCGAGTCCTTTAGGGGGATGTCCCGTACGAAAGCACTCGACATCGCTCACACGTGGCAGAATAAGTGTTAAGTTGTAGCCTGTGCGGTACACCTTTTTTCATAGAAGGCGCTTATACTTGCACAGCGTGCACGCAGTTATCAGCAGAGGGGGCGAAACCCTGCGTACTGCATTAGATAATGGTCTTCCGTAAGGGAGATCAAAAAAAAGGAAAGAGGAAAAAATGAACACTTCCGCGAAGATTGGTGGCCTGCTTGCTGCCGTCATGCTCGCCGCTTCTGGCTCCGCCATGGCTGCTGAACCGGTCAATCCCTATGTCACCTCCAGCGATGGCAAGGTTGTGATGGATCCGTTCGGCCTTTGCTGGCGCACTGGCTTCTGGACTCCGGCTCTGGCCGAAGCCCTGGGCTACAACGGTGCTGGCTGCCAGTGTGATAAGGAAATCCTGAGCAAGGCCGCCTGCACGGCTCCGGCTGCTCCGGCTCCTGCTGCTGCCCCGGCTCCGGCCCCGGCTCCCGCTCCGGCCCCTGTCGCTGTTGCTCCGACCAAGGAGAAGGTGACCCTCTCCGCTGACACCCTGTTCGACTTCGACAAGGCCACGCTGAAGGCCGAAGGCCGCAAGACCCTGGATGATCTCGTCTCCCGTATGGCTGGCGTTGATCTCGAGGTCGTCACCTCCACCGGCTACACCGACCGCATCGGTAAGGACGCTTACAACATGAAGCTGTCCCAGCGCCGTGCTGACGCCGTCAAGACCTACCTGGTCAACAAGGGCGTCAACGCCAACGTCATTACCGCCACCGGTAAGGGCAAGGCTGACCCGGTCGTGAACTGCCCGAATCCTTCCAAGAAGGGCAAGATCAAGAACTTCAAGCAGCTGATCAAGTGCCTGCAGCCGAACCGTCGTGCCGTCATCGAAGTGACCGGTACCCGTGTCGCCAAGTAATTGAAAGCTGACTCTTAAGTCTTCGGACTAAAGAGCTGAACCTCGTCCGGTTTCCGGGCGAGGTTTATTTTTTGTGTCTTTTCTGTGGAGCCTGCCGTGTCTCAGAAATCCCTCACCTCTTTCCTCTTTGATATGGACGGAACACTGGTAGATTCCGCCGCGGGGCTTGCCGGAGCCGTGAATGATGTCCGCGCTTCCTTCGGATTTCCTCCTCTCCCTGCCGCGGATTTCCGCGAAGCGGCATCAGAAGGATCCGCGGCTCTCCTTCGCGTCGGTTTCGGTGTGACGCCTGAGAATCCCCGCTACCCGTCGCTCCGGGAATCATTCTTCACGGCTTACGAGGCACGCTGCCGGAAGCCAACTCTCTTTCCAGGTGTCACGGAGCTCCTTGCCGCGATCGACCGCAAAGGGCTTGTCTGGGGCATTGTCACCAATAAGCCGCAGGAATTCGCCGAAGCGATTGCCGCTTCCACCCCCGCCATGGCGCGCTGCGCGATCGTCGTCGGCTCCCGCCCCGGCGTTCCTCTGAAACCGGCCCCTGTCGGGATCCTCCGCGCCCTGAAGGAACTCGCCCTGAAGCCTGAGCAGACGCTCTACACCGGGGACGACAGACGGGATATCGAGGCCGGCAAAGCGGCCGGCACATCCACTCTCCTCGCCCTCTGGGGTTATCGCCCGAAGGACGCGGACACGTCACTCTGGGCTCCGGACTTTACGGCCTCGTCTCCTGAGGACATCATCCGGCTCCTTCCCTGAGCGCGGCCGAAAGACCGCTTTATGCCCGGCTCATAAAAAAAGTAACGCATTGATATAATGCCCGTTCCTCTGGAAGCCCCCCAATAGAGGGGCCGGATGGCGCTCTCCCGTCCCGGCCGCCTTCTTCCGGTCTTCTTTCTGCCATCGAACCATCGCGGCCTTCGCCGCGGGAAAACTCATGAAAACTCAGAACCCCCCGATGACACTCTCCTACAAACTGATTCTTACCCTTTTCTCGGCCGCCTTTGCCGCGTCCCTGATCGCCTGCTTCTTCCGCTTCCCGGCTACGGCCGGCGGCATTGAGGGAGTCGCGGTCTGGCTGCTTTATCTTCTCTACATGGTGATCGCGGTCGCCCGCCAGGCAAACCGCCTGATCATCCGCACGCTGCTCGTTCTGATGACCGCGAACGTGGCGCTGGCCGCGGTGCTTCTCATCTATCTCGCGCTCCGTCCCGCCGCCAACCCCTGCCCTCTTGTGCTGGGACCGCTCGGTCTCCTCACGCTCGCCGCGGACTTCACCTTCCATATCTGCCTCTATAAATTCTTCAGTTTCCACGAGGCGCTTCGGAACGGCAAACGCGAAATCTGACACGGAAATCATTTCCTCACATATCGTTACTTCGTACGCTATTTAAGAACTTCTTATTTTCGGTTAATACTCGAAAAAGCCCTCGTCTGACAGGATGCAGGGCTTTTTTCATGGTGTGATCCAGTACCTGGATAAGAGCACCGGAAAGACTTTTTGCCTACTCACACGAACTGACTCTTCACTCTTTATCTCCTTCTATTTCTTTCTTTTCTGCTCTCAGAATGGGTTATTTTGGTTTAAATCTATTAGACTGATCTCAGTCATAGTTGGAGAGTTCTGACCCACGCGCTGTCACGAGCCTGCGCGCCGACAGAAAAAAGAAGGATCAAATGATGAAGCTCAACCGTCTTTCCAAGGTTGCAATCGGCGTCGCCGCGGCCTGCGGCGTTTATTCTGCGATCGGTTTCTGGGGTGTTCCCGCGGGACTCAAATGGGCGGCTTCTAGTCCGGTGTCCGACATTCTTGGGCGCAAGGTTTCGATCCAGGAAGTGAAGTTCAACCCGTGGACTCTGGAGCTCTCGGCTAAGGGAGTGGAGATGGCGGGGCGTGACGCCTCGGATCAGCCCGTCTCAATCGGAAGTCTCTACACGAATATGGCGGGCTTCTCTTCACTCACGCGCTTCGGCGTCGTGCTCGATGAGCTGAAGGTTGATCACGTGAGCGGGCTGCTCTCGATTGATGAAAACGGAAAGACGAATTTCCAGGACATCATCGATAACATCAACCGCCGCTTCCCGCCGACGGAAGAAAAAAGCAAGGAACCCTTCCGCTTCAGTCTCAACAATATTTCTCTCACGAATTCAGACTTCCACATCGTGGTTCCGTCGCATCACGTGGATGAGAAACTGACTGAAATCAATCTCGGTCTTCCCTTCATCGGGTCTATCGGCACGGACCGCGATATCTACGTGAAGCCCGAACTCACGCTGAAAGACAATGGGACGCCGTTTGAGCTGCATGGCGAATCTCTTCCCTTCAAGAACACGAAGGCGACCCGGGTGCATCTCGCGCTCGACGGCTACGATCTGCCGCACCTCGGTGCCATGCTGCCGCTGGATATGGATGTCACCTCCGGCACTCTGAAACTGAATGCCGACATTACGTTTGCCCAGGGCGTGGATGGAGGAAAGAACACGATCCTCGTCGACTTCACGGGAAACGCGGATGACTTCGCAGCCGCTATGCGGGGTTCTGAAGCCAAGACGAACGCGATTGCCTTCAAGAGCCTCAAGATCGATCAGGGATCGGTCGATGTGATCGGCCGCACGGCAACCGTAAACGGCATCACGCTTGAAAGCCCCACGATCGCGCTTGAGCGGCTTGCTGACGGATCAATCGCCTGGGCGAAGGTAGCGGGAACGTCAGATAAAGCGGAGCCGCCCAAGACGGATGACGCAAAGGCGGATGAAAAGAAGCCTGAGGACACCACGCCCGCTTTCGCCTGGACCGTGAAGAACGCCGCCATCACTGACGGTACGCTCCGGTTCATTGACCACGCGGCGCATGACGCCCGGATCGACGCCTCAGCTCTCAATGCCACCGCTGAAAATGTCACGATGATCCCGGGGCAGACCACGAACTTTGATCTCTCTGCGAAGATTCTCGACGGCAGCCTGAAGACGAACGGCAGCCTCGATATCAGCGCTCTGAAGGGAAAGGCCTCGGTTGACGCCCAGAACCTGAACCTCGACCGGATCTCAGGCTACGCGGAACTCGCCGGTCTCACGATCGCGAGCCGAGCGACCGCGAAGGTCGATGCCGAGTATTCGCTGATGGAAGAAAAGCCCTCGGTGAGTGCCGGCGGCACACTGAATCTGAAGAATTTCGCGCTGACGAAGAAGGGGGAGAGCCCGCTCTCCGTCAAGGCGGATAACGCCCGGGCTGAAAGCTTCAAAGCACTCTACGACGGTGATGTATCGCTTGACCTTGGGAAGCTCGCGCTCGCGAAACCCGCGGTGGAACTCCCGAAGAGCTCCTTCAGCGCGGGTTTCGGCGGAATCGACGCGCAGAATTTCTCGCTTGGCTGGAAGGGCAAAGATGAGGCGCTCAGCCTCGGTGCCCGGACGCTCGCGCTCGCCACTCCGGAAATTCACGCCGGCAGCTTCTCCGGCAAAGCGGGCCGCCTCTCCGGAAACACGGTAAAGGTCGGCTGGAACGGCAAACAGGATACCGTGACATTTGACGGCGGCAAGGTCCGTGCGGAAAAGACTGACCTCACGGCCGGAAACTTCAAGAGCACCATCACGGATTCGAACGCTGCGAAACTCGCGGTCAACTGGAACGGAAAGAAAGAACTGCTTGGTGTGACATCTCAGACCACTGGACTCGCCGGGCTCGACTTCAAGGCTGATCCGGTGACAGGCGGTTCCACCGCTGTGAACGCCCAGGCACTGTCGCTCAGCGTTGCCACCCGTGAGGACGGCGGCGTCTCCGTGAAAGCGGCTGACGTGAATTCCAAAGGCACCCGGCTTCAGGTCGCCGGCGGCACTCCTGTGAAACTCGCCGTCGGCACGCTTGACGTTAAGAAGAGCGCGCTGGATATCAAGAAAGCGCTTGCCTTCACGGGATCCAGCGTTTCTGCGGGGGACATTCAAAGCACGGTCGACCTTCTTAACTTCAATACGGGCCACGCTGACATCAACTCCATCAGCTTCACGCGTGACTCCGACATGAGTCTCAAGGTCGCGAGCGCGAACCTCAGCAAGGCGCAGGTGATTTCGCCTGTGAACGCCGCAAAGGTGTCGACGCTTTCGGACACCGTCTCCGCGTCGAATCTCGACTGGAAGAGCGGCGCGTCCGGCCACGCCAATCTCGCCTCCCTCAATATCAACTCCACCGCCTTTGAAATCTCAGGCGGCAAGTCGAAGTTCGGCCGCGTGGACCGCACGACGGTAACAGGCGTCGAAGCACCGGCTACCGGCACCATCCGGGTCTCCGCAGTTGAGATCGCAAAGCCCCGCATGATGCTCTCGCGTGACGCGAAGGGGAACCTGGATATCGATCCGCTCCTCGGAAAGCGGAAGGCTGCCACTGAAGCGAAGAAAGTACAGGCTGTGGTGAAGCAGAAGGTGGAGGAAGCAAAGAAGAAGGCCGGTGTTTCCGCCTCGCAGCCGATCCGTATCGGCGAATTCCGCGTGACCGACGGGGGCTTCTCCTTTGTCGACAATTCGATCAAGCCTGCCGGCCAGTTCCGGTTCGCCGATCTCAATACCACAGTGAAACCGGTCGCGATCGGAGGCGAAAACACGCCTTCCTCACTCACGATGACCGGCGTCGTGAATGGGGTTTCCAAGATCAACGTCACAGGCAGCGGCTCGCCTTTCGTGGATAAGGGGAAACTCACCGCCAAGGGGACAATCTCCGCGGTCTCGATGCCGTTCTTCTCGCCCTACACCGTTCACTATGTGTCCTACCCGATTCAGAAGGGCAACCTCACGATCAAGTCGGATATCACACTGAAGGATAAGACGTTCCTCGATGTTGACAACCACATCCTGATTGAGCAGCTCGCCTGGGGCGACTACATTCCGAATGACACTTCGACCAGCCTCCCTGTGACGCTTGCCACCGCGCTCCTCACGGACGGTCAGGGAAATATCGAATTTGATCTGCCGATCTCGGGCAACCTCGCGGATCCTGAGTTCTCGTTCTCGAGCCTCATTCTCACAGGGCTTGAAAACCTGATCATCAAGGTCGTGGCAGCGCCTGTAAATCTGCTCGCCTCGATCGGAAACCTCGCGCTCGGCGGTTCTTCCTCCAGCGCCGCGGCTTTCGTCCCGTACATGTCCGGCAGCGGCCACATGACGGCCGATCAGCAGAAGAGCACGCTCGCCCAGATCACGAAGGCGCTGAAAGATAACCCCAAGATGAAGGTCGAAATCACGCCGGTGGTCAGTGTGAAGGGTGACGACAACGCGCTCCATCAGAACACGTACCGCGGCCTTCTGAAGATCGTTCAGTCGACGCTTCCTGAAGCTGAACGGAGCCGTGAGAAGGCGGTCGACGCGCTCTATGCCCTCCAGTTCCCCAACGACAAGGCAAGCCATACGCTTGAAGAGAAGGAGGCGAAGCTTTACACCGCTGTGCAGCCTGACGAGAGCAACCTGCATAACCTCGCTGACTGGCGCTCGAGGAACCTCTCGAAAGCGCTTGCCGAAGCGGGTATTGCGGATAAGCGGATCTTCATCACCGCCCCTGAAATGGATAAAAAGGGGAACCTCGGCGGCGTGAAGATCAAGTTCATCAAGTAATCGGCGTAACAAAAAAGGATCCCCGCGATGGGGATCCTTCTTCGGTCTGCAGGCCCGGCAGCAGTGCCGGGCCGCTCTTTTTTATCAGAGCGTATCCTTCTTCGACGTGAAGGAGTCGCTGTAGGTGCAGTCCTTATCGAGACCGACTGCCGTCAGCGCGTTCACGGCATCCGTCACGAGACGCGGCGTACCGCAGATGTAAGCGTCATACTGGGACGCATCCGGGTGATCCGCGAGGAACTGATCCTGCACGTGACCCACGCGGCCAGTCCAGCCTTCGGACTCGTCCGGGCGGCTGAGCACCGGGCAGTAGTGGAACCACTCGTGCTCGGCGTCCCACTTGCGGCAGAGCTCATCCATGTAGAGGTCGACCTTATGGCGGCCGCCCCAGTAGAGATAAACCTGGTGAGGCTTGGCGCTCGGGAGCTTGATGAAGTTTTCAATCATCGCCTTCGCTGGAGCGAAGCCCGTGCCCGTCACGAGGATCAGGATATCGTGCGGGGTGCGCTTATGCAGGCGGAAGTCGCCCGCGGGAGCGGCGATTTCAAGCTTCGTGCCAACCTGGATCGGCTCACCCTTGACGCCAAAGAGACGGTCCGTGAAGAGACCGCCCGGGACGTGGCGGATGTGAAGCTCAAGGCCATTCTCAGCCGGCGTATCGCAGGCGATCGAATAGCTGCGGCGTTCCTTGTTTTCCAGAAGAATGTCGACAAACTGTCCGGGGATGAATTCGATCGGCTTGCCGGAATCGGCCTTCAGCACGAGGCGGATCACATCGGGGGCCACACGGTCCATCGCGGCAACCGTAACGGGGATGTTGCGCACGAGCTTCTTGATCTGCACGGCGATTTCCACGTCACTCGCGGCTTCCGTGCTGCAGGTCAGAATCTTCGGACCGTGGGACGGCACGCCTTCCTTGCTGCCCGGGGCATACGTGATGAAGTCGCCAGAGACAACGTTAGCGGAGCAGGAGCCGCAGAAACCGCTGCGACAGGCGTGAGGGATGTCATAGCCAGCGCGCTCGGCGGCATCCAGAATCCGCTCGCCCTTCTCAGCCGGAAAAGACACATCGGTTCCGGAAATTTTCACCAGAAAAGCCATTCTTTGATTTTCCTTATCGTTTTTCCCGCGGGGGGTCGTTCCCGAAGGAAAGGTATCCATGTAATTCTGAAAAGAATACCAGTACTCCACTGAATCAGCACGGCTTATTCCGGTGACACTATCCCACTTTCGGGGTAAAGTGCGATACACAGTAAATGCTCTTTCCAAAAGCTTTTTTCGGAGACGAAATGACGGATTCATCTATTGAGGCGATTTCCCCAAAGGCAGTGGCGGCGGCCCTCTCGCGGGTCCGCGCCCAGAGACCGCTCGTGCAGTGCATCACAAATGACGTCGTACAGGAAATCACGGCCAATGTGCTTCTGGCAGCCGGAATGTCCCCGGCCATGGTGCCGGCTCCGGAAGAAGCCGCAGCCTTCGCTCAGTTCGCTGCGGACGCTCTGCTCTGCAATGTCGGAACACCTTCCGAAGAAAACAGCCGGGGCATGAAGCTCGCCGCGGCGACGATGTCTGAAGCCGGAAAGCCCTGGACACTCGACCCCGTGGGCGCGGGCGGCACCGCCTGGAGAGATGATCTGATTTCCGATCTGATTGACCTCAGGCCCACCGTGATCCGGGGAAATGGTTCTGAAATTCTCGCCTGCGCCGGGTTTGCCCATCAGTACAAGGGCGTCGACTCACTCGACTCCAGCCGCTCGGCGCTCGACGCCGCCAAGGCGCTCGCCCAAAGATCAGGCGGCATCGTCTGCGTGTCAGGCGAAACGGACTACGCGACTGACGGTACCCGCGTGCTCGCGGCGGTGGGCGGCAACGTCATGGCGACGCTCGTGGTGGGCACCGGATGCTCGCTCTCCGCGCTGACCGCGGGTTTCGCCGCGAAAGCGGAGGATCCGCTGGTCGCCACCATCGCCTGCTGTCAGTTCGTGAAACGGGCCGCGGAAATCGCCGGGAACGCCTCCCGGGGCCCGGGTTCCTTCCACGACGCTTACCTCGACGCGCTCTATACGCTGCAGCCCGAAAACTTTCTTGAAGAGGCCGTCTGATGGCGCTCCCTGATCTGTCGCTTTACCTGGTGCTGGACCCCGTACTCTGCGGAGGCGCGGACGGCATGGTGTCCACCGCGGTCGCTGCTGCCCAGGGAGGGGCCGGCATTATCCAGCTCCGGGCTCCGGACTGGAAGAAGCGGGAGCTCGCGGCCTGCGGACGAGCTCTGATCCGCGCACTTGCGCCCTATGGCGTGCCGCTCGTCGTAGATGATCAGGTGGATGTGGCGATGGCAATCGGCGCGGCCGGCGCTCATGTCGGACAGAAGGACCTCCCGGCAGAAGACGCGCGGCGCCTCATGGGGCCGGAAGCGATCATCGGGCTCTCGGTCTCAAACGCGGCGGAGCTTGAGGCAAGCCGCAGCCTCGCCGCGGCCGGCGTGGTTGACTATCTCGGTATCGGTCCGATCGAAAGCACCTCCACGAAACCCGACGCAGCCGCGCCTCTCGGGCTCCCGGGGTTTGCCGCTCTCGCTGCCGTGAAACCCTGCCCGGTTGTCGCGATCGGCTCCGTGAAGATCCATAACGCCGCGGCTCTCGCCGCGGCCGGAGCGGACGGCATCGCGGTCGTTTCGGCAATCTGCGGCACCGCGGACCCCCGCGCCGCATCAGAAGCGCTTCTCGCGGCTTTCCGTTCAGGATTGAAAAAATAACCTGAGGTGCCAGGAAGAGCCCCGTTTCCCTGGATTGATTCCGCCGCTAAAAGAAGGCAGAACCGCGGGGCAATCCTGATAAAATCGAGCTGCTGACCATACGGTCTGAGGCTCACGCCCGGACCGTACGGAACCTTATTTCTTTTGAGGCAACCGAAGAATGGCTTTGTTCTCTGAAAGCAAACTGAAAAAACTCCGCTATCCCTACAACACAGCAAGGATGGTGAGTCTCGTGAAGGCAATCGAAACCTCGGATGCGGGCGGCAAGTACTGGTCCAAAACCGAGGCTGAAGAGATCACCGCGGAGCTGAGCCGGGAAACCACTCCGGGCTCCAAGGCGTCGGATTTCATCCAGAAGCGCGCCGCGCTCGCCTTCTCCCGGATGTCGAAACGTTCCCCGACGCTTCTCACGATGAAGCTGAACTACGGCTCCCGATCGCTTGTCGCGCTCTGCCTCATTCTCGGTTCCTACCTGCTCGGCGCTTTCGGTGAACGGTTCCTCTCAACCGGCGCGGAGATCAATCTCTTTTCACCGATCTATCTCTTTATCTTCGGGTGGAGCCTCTTCCTCTACGCGGCGCTCATCATCCTGGGGCTCGTAAGCATTGTCCGGCGCCGTCATATCGAATTCCCGCTCCGCACGACACTCGCAAAACTTTCCGATGGACTCTTCGCCCCGAAGATCATCACCTCCGGTATCCGTCAGGCGTTCCTGAAAATCTGGACTCCGACCGTTCTGAGACTCTCCCAGTTCCGCATCGCCCGCATTCTGCACTGGGCGTTCCTCGCCTTCACGGCCGGCGTGATTTCCAGCATCATCGTCCGGGGTCTCGGCCACAACTATCTGATCGGCTGGGATATCGTCGGGCTGCATAATTCGCCGGATAACGTCTGCGATATCTTCAATACCCTCTTTGGCTGGATCCCCGCGGCACTGAATCTCGGCCCGCTGCCGGACGTGAACACGGTGGCCGCGATGCGTCTCGACCGTCTGCAGGACGCCGCTACAACCTCAGCCGCCGCGGCTGCCGCTTTCGCGCCCGCTGCCTCCTGGCTCCCGCGTCTCTTCATTCTCTACGGCGTTGTCGTGCTGATCCCGCGTCTCCTTCTGATCCTCTGGGATACGATCGGGATCCGGATCCGCTCCGAACGCCTCCCGTTTGAGATGGATGGGTATTTCGCGGATATCCTCCGCACCGCTGAAGCGGCTGTCGCGGGTGCTGCCGCTGCCACAGCGGCCGCCGCCGAAACCGTGCACGAAGCCGCCGCGTCGGATGTGAAGGACGCGGTCGAAGTGAAGCCTGATGAGGAATCCGGAAAGCAGTCCTGATTCCTTACGAAGTCTTCTTTCCTTTTAGCCGCTTTCCAATCCGGAAAGCGGCTTTTTTGATGCCTCCATCAGGAGCACCGCCTCGCCCCCTTCCTTCAAAACGTGAAGCAATCGGGTTCAGACGGCTTCAGGGGACCTCCTGCCTGACCAAACCTTAATCCTCCCCTGCTCCGCGCTCTTTCCGCCCTCAAAGGGGGCTCTCCGCCGCGCCAATCCCGGGTTCGGCGGATATCCGTCTCCGGGGTCCGCTTCCTGCCGCCTTACGGGTAAAAAAATTCCCGGGCTGGAAAAACCAGACCGGGAATCTGAAGATCAGAGTCTTTCAGAAAGCGGATTCCTTACGGAACCATTTCGGAAATCTCAGCCTTCTTCACCTTGTGCACGAGGTCTTCACGCTTCACCTTCAGGTACATGGCGATAGCGGCCGCAACGAACACGGAAGAGTAAACCGAGCAGCAGATACCGACCGTCAGAGCCAGAGCGAAGTAGTGCAGCGCCGGGCCGCCGAAGAAATACATCGACAGCGTCATGCACAGCGTTGAGGAATGGGTGATCACCGTACGGGAAATCGTCGCGGTAATAGCTGAGTTAATCACCTCAACCGTGCTCGCCTTTCTCATCGTCCGGAAGTGCTCACGCACTCGGTCGAAAATAATCACGGACTCGTTCACCGAGTAACCGAGCACGGCGAGCAGACTGGTCAGCACCTGCAGTGAGAACTCCCACTGGAAGAACGCGAACAGACCGGCAACAATCACCAAGTCATGCATATTCGCGATCACGGCGGCGACTGAGAACTTCCACTCGAACCGGAACGCGAGGTAGATCATGATGCCCAAGCAGACAAGCGCGAGAGCGGTGGCGCCGTCAGTGGCGAGCTGCTTGCCCACCTGAGGACCGACAAACTCGACGGAGTGCTGCTTCACGCCCGGAGTCTGGGCGGAAAGAATATCCATCACCTGCTTCGCCTGCTGGCCGGAGGTTTCATTTCCCTTCAGCGGCACGCGGATCAGGATGTCTTTGGCCGTACCGTAGTTCTGCACGGAGACCTCAGGCGAGATCTTCTCAGCCAGAACCTTTCGGATCTGATCCGTGTCAGCAGCGCTCGGATACGTCACTTCAATGTTCGTGCCGCCCGTGAACTCAATCGAGAAGGCAAGCCCCTTCGTCGCAAGGAAGAACACAGCGAGGCAGAACATGATGACCGATGCAATATTCAGGTACAGCGAATAGTGCATGAACGGGATCGTTCGGCGAATGCGGAAAAATTCCATTATTTATCTCCTTGATCCGTTCGGTTATTTACCCGCGGACCCGGTGCCGGCAACCTTCTTGGGAGGGTCGGGGCGCCAGATCTTGCCGATGTGAATCTTCTTCAGGTGCTTCTGACGGCCATAGACCAGATTCACAAGACCGCGGGAGACAAACACCGCCGTGAAGAGCGAGGTCAGAATACCGAGACAGTGCACCACAGCGAAACCGCGGATCGGACCGGAGCCGAAGATCAGCAGTGCGATACCGGCGATGAGAGACGTCACGTTCGAGTCCACAATCGTCGCGAAGGCTCTGTCATAACCTTCCTTGATAGCCACCTGAGGCGTCCTCCAGGCTCTCAGTTCCTCTCGGATACGTTCGTTGATCAGCACGTTCGAGTCGACGGACATACCGATTGAAAGCGCGAGAGCGCCGATACCCGGCAGCGTGAGCGTTGCCTGCAGCATCGAGAGGATGGCAACAATCAGGATCACGTTGAAAAGCAGCGTGATCGCTGAAATGATGCCGAACACCTCGTAGTACATCATCATGAAGATCGACACCACGATGAAGCCGTAGATCGACGCCTTGAAGCCCGCGGCAATGTTTGCCTGGCCGAGGCTCGGGCCGACAAGTCGTTCTTCCACGATTTCCATCGGAGCCGCGAGTGAACCGGCTCTCAGCAGCAGAGCCGTATCCGTCGCTTCGATCGTCGTCATCGCGCCGGAAATCTGCACGTGACCGCCGCCGATTTCCTGACGGATCACTGGGGCCGTCACCACCTGGCCGTGTCCCTTCTCGAAGAGGATGATCGCCATGCGCTTGCCGACGTTATCGCGGGTCACTTCCTTGAAGATCCGGGCGCCCTTGTTGTCGAGCGTCAGATTCACGGTCGGTTCCTGCGTCTGGGAGTCGAAGCCCGGCTGTGCGTCCTGAAGGTTTTCACCGGTCAGCAGCACGCGGCGGCGGACGAGCACCTGGTGGTTCTCGCGGTCAGTGAAGACCTCGTCACCGAACGGAACCGTGCCGGATGCCATCTGGGTATAAGCCTCAGGCGTGTCATCCACCATGCGGATTTCGAGCGTTGCCGTACGGCCGAGAATGTCCTTAGCCTTCGCCGTATCCTGCACGCCCGGCAGCTCAACCACAATGCCGGTCGCGCCCTGCTGGGCAATCACAGGCTCCGCAACGCCGAGTTCATTGATTCGGTTATGCAGCGTGGAGATATTCTGCTTGATCGCGTAGTCCTGAACGTCGCGGATCGCCTTATCGGTCATGCGGGCAACAATCTGATAGTTGCCGCCGTCCTGACGGTCTTCAAGCGCGAGATCCGGATCGGTGCCGCGGATCAGATCGAAGGCCTTATCGCGGGAGTTCTCATCCGGGAACTGCATCACGATCGTGTCGCCGGAGCGGTCAACGCCGTTATTGCGGATGTCCTTATCGCGGAGCTGCGTGCGGATATCGGCCGCGTTCGAGTCAATACGCTTCTGAATGGCGGCCTTCATATCGACTTCGAGACGGAAATGCACTCCGCCGCGAAGGTCAAGACCGAGGTACATCGGCTTGCCGCCGATCGCCGAGAGCCATTCCGGAGTGTTCGGCACGAGGTTCAGCGCGATCACATAATCCGGGTTCGTCGGATCCGGGTTCAGAGCCCGTTCCAGCACCTCACGGCCCTGAAGCTGGAGCTCGGAGTCCGTCACGCCGAAACGCACGCGGACGCTGGCGCTCGACTGCTGGCTGCCGGCATCCAGGTGGACGGCCTGAGGCTTGATTCCTGCGGATCGCAGCGCGTCCTCAACCTTCGCCATGGTGGCATCCGTTACCTTCACCGTCGCCTTTCCGGGAGAGACCTGAATAGCAGGCGACTCGCCGAAGAAGTTCGGGATCGTGTAGAGAATACTGATGACGAGGGCAAACAGGATGATGAGGTATTTCCAAATGGGATAACGATTCATCTTGACTACCCAAAACCCGGCCTGATAAGCCGGGCATAAAGAATAATGCAGACCCGCTCGGGCGCTGTATCCAGCGTGAGCAGGGCCTGCCTCAGGAAGCCCGGAAAGGCTTCCTCAATAAATCTGTCCTGCGCGAAACCGGCTTCTCAGAACTTGACGGTTCCCTTCGGGAGCACGTTCGCGATGGTCTGACGGGCCATGACGATCGTCACCGGGGTGCCTTCGACGGTCGAGATCTGGATCTTGACGTTCTGTTCGTCGAGATCAGCGACCTTGCCCATGATGCCGCCGGCGGTCATCACTTCATCGCCCTTGTTGAGACCTTCGACCATCTTCTGGTGTTCCTTCGCGCGCTTCTGCTGCGGGCGGATCAGGAAGAGCCAGAAAACGACGATGATGAGAATGAGGGGCAGGAACTGCATAAGAGCGGCGGAAGCACCGCCGGCTGCGGCGTCCGCCGCGAGAGCATCAGAAATCAGAAACATGAGGTCTCAAGTCCTTGTTTATTCATTAGCCGAAAAGGGTACAGTCCCCCGGCCGGAAATCAATCAGCTGATTATAAAGGAATAGGCCTCCCCGCTGTGCCAGCCGGGGAGGCCCTTCAGAGTGCGGAGCGTCAGCCGACGCCGCGGGCGCGGTCGCGGTAGAACTGCTCTTTCCACTCCTCAAACGTTCCCTTCTCGAGCGCGTCGCGCATCTCAGCCATCAGCGTGAGATAGAAGTGAATGTTGTGGATCGTATTCAGACGGGCTCCGAGAATCTCACCCACCTTGTGCAGGTGGTGGAGGTACGACCGATCGTAGTTGCGGCAGGTGTAGCAGTCGCAGCTTTCATCGAGCGGCGCGAGGTCCTTGATGTACTTCGCGTTCTTGATCTTCACGTCGCCGTAGCGGGTGAAGAGCCAGCCGTTTCTCGCGTTCCGGGTCGGCATCACGCAGTCGAACATGTCGATGCCCTGGGAGACGCCTTCAACCAGATCCTCAGGCGTACCGACACCCATCAGGTAGCGGGGCTTGTCGTCCGGGAGCTGGCTCACGATCTCCTCTTCGATCCGGTTCATCTCAGCCTTCGGTTCTCCGACCGAGAGGCCGCCCACCGCGTAGCCGTCAAAACCGATATCGACGAGTCCGTGAAGCGACTCTTCGCGCAGGTGCTTATACATGCCGCCCTGAACGATGCCGAAAAGCGCGTTCGGGTTCCCGAGGCGGTTGAATTCGTCCTTGCAGCGCTTCGCCCAGCGAAGCGACATGCGCATCGAATCCGCCGCCTGCTTCTCAGTCGCGGGCTTGCCGTCGATTTCGTACGGCGTACATTCGTCAAGCTGCATCACGATGTCGGAATTCAGCACAGTCTGGATCCGCATCGACTCTTCAGGCGACAGGAAAAGACGCCGGCCGTCGATCGGGGAGGCGAACTTCACGCCCTCCTCGGTGATCTTCCGGATACCGCGAAGCGAGAAGACCTGGAATCCGCCCGAATCGGTCAGGATCGGACGATCCCAGTGCATGAAGTCATGCAGCCCCTTATGGAGCCCAACCACTTCAAGCCCCGGACGGAGCCAGAGGTGGAAGGTGTTGCCCAGAATGATCTGGGCACCGTTGTCCTTCAGCTCCTCCGGCGTCATCGACTTCACGGTGCCGCAGGTGCCGACCGGCATGAAGATCGGCGTCTGCACGACGCCGTGATTCAGGTGCAGTTCACCGCGGCGGGCTTTGCCCGACGTTTTCAGAACTTTAAAAGATAGCGCCACGGGCGTGTCCTCCGTTATTTGGCCTGGGGGGCATTTTCGAGGAACATGGCGTCCCCGTAAGAGAAAAACCGATATTTGTTTTCAATCGCGTGACGGTACGCGTCAAGGATCCGCTCGCGGCCCGCGATGGCGGAAACGAGCATCACGAGAGTCGACTTCGGGAGATGGAAGTTCGTGATCAGAGCGTCGATCGTATTGAACTTGTAACCCGGGGTCACAAAGAGCGTCGTATCGCGGGCACCGGACTGAATCCGGCCCGGAGCCACTGCCGCGGCTTCAAGCGTGCGGAGCGACGTGGTGCCGACCGCCACAATGCGGCCGCCCTTCGCCTTCGTCTCATTCACCTTTGCCGCCACTTCAGGCGACACCGAGTACCACTCGGAGTGCATCTTGTGCTCAGAAAGCTTCTCCTCACGGACCGGCTGGAAGGTGCCGGCGCCGACGTGCAGCGTCACATACGCTTCGTCGATCCCCTCTGCCTTCAGTTCATCGAGGAGCTCGCGCGTAAAGTGCAGACCCGCGGTCGGCGCGGCCACCGCGCCCGGGATCTTCGCGTAAACCGTCTGATAGGTCGACTCGTCCTTCGCGTTCGCGTCGCGCTCAATATAAGGAGGCAGCGGCGTGCTGCCGAACTTATCAAGAAGCGGCAGCACAGCATCCGGGAACTCGAGCTCAAAGAACTCGCCCTCGCGCTCACCCACCTTCACCGGGAGCTTCTCACCCTCGTGGTTCTCGAAAATCACTTCCGTCCCCGCCTTCGGGGACTTGCTCGCGCGCATCATCGCGATCGCGCTCTTCTCTCCGGTCACGCGCTCAATCAGAGCCTCAACTGCGCCGCCCGTGGCCTTGTGACCGCGGAGACGAGCCTTGATCACGAACGTGTTGTTCATGACGAGGAGATCGCCCGGGCGGAGGAGCTTCTTGATGTCGTGGAAAAGGAGATCTTCGTATCCGCCCTCAGGCACTACATGCAGCAGCCGGCAGTTGTCGCGCTGTTCCAGCGGAAACTGGGCAATAAGTTCTTCGGGAAGATCGAAATCAAAATCAGATAGATATTGTTCTGTCATGGCTTGACTGGCCAGATAAAGAAAGGAAACGTGGAATTATACGCAGTGGGCAGATTTCGGCAGAGAGAGACGTAAATTTGACAGATGTCAAATCTTCTCAAACGTTAAATGAGAATTATTTTCAATTGGTGATAGTATTTGGCTCATCAGTTCCACGGGGTCGGGACTGGTTAAGCAGTTGGATCGGCAGAGCTTCTCCTCTCTGCTGGTTTTCAGGTATCTCTTTTAGGGGCGGCGTGGACAGACGGCCGCCCCCTTTTTTTTGCGGTTTGGACCAAAGAGAAACCTTTTTTGGCATAATATGACGTCTTTGCATCATGCATTGTCACATTGCCCGGGTGGCGGAATGGTAGACGCAGCGGACTCAAAATCCGCCGACTAAACATCGTGAGGGTTCGAGTCCCTCCCCGGGCACCATCTGATTTTTCCCATTCTCTTCCGCTCTGCCGCATTCCGCGGCCAGGCTTCCCGTACCCTTCAGACATTTATCTCGTGATATCAAACGAGAGCTGGACATCAGACGCTTTTCCCCGGATAACACGGCACTCCACCGGAATATGTCCATAGGTCTTCGAGACCCGTTTATAGAAAATCAGCGGCATATTGGCGATTTTCGGAGCGAGAAGGCGCTTCGCGAGTTCCTCTGTCCCGATATCCCAGGCAATAAAGTTCGAGGTCTCCACAATCTCAACCCCGAACTCCCGCTCGTAGAAGCTGTAGAGCGATTCATCCGGCTCCAGATTCTTATCAAACCGCTCGAATGTCAGCCCCTTGAAATAGTCTCCCCGCAGATAAAGCTCATCGATCCCCTGAAATTCGCCGTTTTTATCGATCTGGTGACGGAGCACATGAATCACGGGGTCATCTTTCTTCAGACGAAGACGGACAGAGAACTCGTCTCCCGCGGGAATGGTTTCCAGAAACAGAACCTTTCGGTCCACTATGATCATCGGCATCCCATCCCGGGTCTGGAAAGGCTGAAAACGGTTCCAGAAGCCCGCGCCTCCGTCCCGATAGGACCGGACATAGGTGCCAGAGCCCTGGCGCCGCCAGAGAATGCCTTCGTCGCAGAGTTCCCCCACCGCGTGACGAAGCGTTCCGACACTGACTCCGAGTTCGCGCGAGAGCTCGCCTTCAGGCGGCAGCTTCGCCCCGGGAAGCCACTCGCGTGTCTCCAGACGCTTCAGGATCTTCCGTTTCGCTGCTTCGTAAAGCGGTACGCCGTTACCCATCTTCCCTCCTCTCCTTTCGCCCGAAGTATACGGATATCGTCCGGACTTCCGCTGCAAAAGATATACATGACTTCGGTTTTACCCGTTATTTTAAACAGCAGACGTCACAATACAGACTGATACGCGGACACTAGATCCGCTTCAGTCCGGCGGTTTCACCGGAATTTCAACTGGAAGGAGACTCGAAGATGGCAGATGCATTTGACCGCTACGTACCCGAAATGATCGAAACCCGGCGCCGTATTCATAAGCGTCCGGAGCTTGGCTGGACAGAATTCGAAACCACCGCGATCGTCGCGAAGAAACTCACCGAACTCGGTTTTGAAATTCATCTCGGACGCGAAGTGGTGAATCCTGACGCGGTTCTCGGGCGTGATCCGAAAGCGGTTGAAGCAGCCATCACCCGTGCCCGTGAGGCCGGTGTTCCGGAGGAGCTCCTCAGCCGCATGGATGGCTACACAGGCTGCGTCGGTATTCTCGACACCGGCCGCCCCGGTCCGACGCTCGCCTTCCGTCACGATATGGACGCGCTCCCGATTCAGGAGATCACGGATCCCGCTTCTGACCATCTGCCCGCGCGTGAAGGCTTCGCCTCGACCTTCAAAGGCAAGATGCACGCCTGCGGCCACGACTCCCACACCGCGGTCGGCCTCGGTGTTGCGCACTGGCTCGCGGATAACAAGGATCGGCTCTGCGGCCGCATCAAGCTGATCTTCCAGCCTTCTGAAGAAGGGACGCGAGGCGCGGGCGCCATGGTGGCAGCCGGCGTCGTTGATGATGTCGACTGGTTCTTCGGTGCTCACGTCGGTGTCACCGCGAAGACCGGCCATATCCAGCTCTGCGCGGACGGCTACCTCGCGACCACGAAGTTCGATGTGAATTTCACCGGTATTCAGTCTCACGCCGGCGCAAAGCCTGAGGCCGGCCGCAGCGCGCTCCTTGCCGCCGCGAACGCCGCGATCATGCTGAACGCCATTTCCCGCACATCAGAAGGCGACACCCGGGTGTCCGTCGGCCGTCTTGACGCCGGTGAAGGCCGCAACATCACGCCGGCTCACGCTCACATGGAGTGCGAGGTCCGCGGCTCCACGCATGAAGCAAACGAATTCATGTTCTCCCGCGCTCAAGAAGTGGTGAAAGGCGCGGCCGACATGCTCGGCGTGAAGTATGACCTCATCAAGACCGGTCAGGCAACGACGCTCGTCACAACGCCGGAGGCCATGGAGACGATGCGGAAAGCGGCTGAGGCGGTTCCCGGTGTCACCGTGGAGGATATCCACCACTGCGGAGGATCCGAAGACTGCACGCTCTTCATGCGCCGGGTCGCGGAGCATGGCGGGAACCCGGGCTTCTTCCTCTTTGGCTGCGAGAACAAGGGGCACCACCGTCCGGATTTCGATATCCAGGACACGGTGAACCTGAAGCCGGGCTTTGAAGTCTTCACGAACATTGCCACCGCGGTCTGCGGGCGCAAAGACTGACATCTGACACCCAGGGCACCACTGCCCCAGAGGTAAAAAAAGGGCGATCCGTCGGATCGCCCTTATTTTTGGCTTTCTCAGGCCGCCTTCTCAGGCCCCTGCTCCGGAAGCCAGAGTTTCACCGCCGCGCCTCCGTCCGGCATATTCGCGGCGGACACCTTCCCGTGATGCGCCTCTGCGATCACGCGTACCAGGGCGAGCCCAAGCCCCGCCTTCCGCTCCCCGCTTTCCGCGGGAGGCGCAGAGGTGGCCTCCCCTGCCGCCACTTCAGCCGCGAAGGCTTTGATGCCCTGCGGAATGCCCTTTCCGTGATCCCGCACCACGATCTCGACCCCATGATTCTTCCCCTGAGCCGAAATCTCAACCGGCGTTCCCTTCGGGGAATACTTTTCCGCGTTATCGATCAGGTTCTCGAGCGCCCGCATGATAAGCGACCGGTCGATCCGGACCTTCGGGAGATCAGAGGACACATCCGTCTGAATCGTCTTCCCGGAATCAATGCTCCAGAACTGTCCCGCGGCTTCCGTGATGAGCTGCGAGATATCGGTCTGCGCGAGATCGAGTTCCGCGTTCCCGGCCTGCAGCCGCGCCATCTCCTTCAGGTTCCCGGTGAGACGGCGAAGCAGCGCGGCCTGCCCCTGAATAGAAGAGACCGCGGCGGAGTACGGGCTCCCGAGCAGCTCAGGGAGGAGTTTCTCCGTGGTCTTCAGAATCGAGTTCACCGGAAGGCTGATATCGCGGGACACGGCGCCAAGCAGCGTCGCGCGCATCCTCTCGGCTTCTCCGCGGATCATCGCGTCTTTCGCGATATTTGAGTACTCGATTCGCTCTATGGTCTGAGCGACCTGCACCGCGCAGGCGTCAAGCAGCCGCTTTGTATCGGGGTTCTCCAACGTCAGGGCACCGGTCGGACTGAGCGCCATCACACCCCAGCAGCGCCGCCTCGTGAGGAGCGGAATCATCCGTTCCTTCGCGGCTGAGAGTGTCATCGTTCCAAGCCCCGCTTCCTGCGAGTGGTCGTAAGACCACTGCGCCACTTCAATATCGGGGAGTTTCTTCGACTTGAAGCTCAGCCGGTCATCGTGATCCGGGAACCCAAGCGAGATATCGGCCTGAAGGAGCGGCGAAAGATGACGCTGCACCACTTCCGCCACCTGTTCCACCGTGATCGACTTCGTGAGTTCCTTCGCGAGCTCCGCCACCGCGGAACTCCGGAAGTCACGCACGCAGGCGAGATCCGCCTCGCGGCGCAGCTTCCCTGACATCAGACCGACATAGACCGCCGTGATGAGGACAAGGAAGAAAGTGAAGATGTACTGCGTGTTATTCGTCGTGAACTTCAGAATCGGCGGCACGTAGAAGAAGTCAAACGCGAGCGCCGCGAGGAACACCGCCCAGGCGGCCGGCCCGCAGCCCCAGACGGCGCCCACCGCGACCGCCATCAGAAGAATCAGAATGATGACGTTCGCGGGCTCGAAGATGGAGAGCAGGAACGCGGTGGCGACAAGCGTCGCCACGCAGGCGATCGTTGCCCAGAGGTAATTGATCGCCGGGGCGTTCCCTTCACCATTCAGCCACTTCGAGCGCTCGCGGGTCTTGGAATCCTCGAGCGCGATCTGCACCACGTCGAGATCCGGGTATCGGGTAAGAAGCTTATCGGCGACCCCCGCGCGGAAAATCGCGAATTTCGAGCGGGGCTTCGCGCCGAGCACGATCTTCGTCACATTGCGGCGCCGCGCGTACTCCGCGATCACCGCGACCGGATCGCTCCCTGAAAGCACCGTGGTTTCGGCTCCGAGCTGACCGGCGAGATTCAGCACATCGAATACCCGCTTCTTCTCTTCACTGTCTGGTCTCGAAGGATCCTCCACGTGGACCGCGATCCACTCAGCCTTCATGCGGTTCGCGAGACGCGACGTTTCACGCACGAGACGCGCGCTGTCGGTGCTCGTGCCGATCGCGACGAGCAGCCGGTCTTGCGCTTCCCACACGGTCGCGATGGCGCTCTCCTGGCGATACGCCCGCATCTGAGCGTCCACGCGGTCCGCCGTGCGGCGGAGCGCGAGTTCGCGGAGCGCGATGATGTTCCCCTTCCGGAAGAAGTTATGCGCGGCGCGTGCCGCGATATTCGGGAGATAGATCTTCCCTTCGTCCAGCCGCTTCAGGAGTTCGTCCGCCGGAATATCGACAAGCCGCACTTCCCAGGCTTCATCAAAAATCCGGTCCGGCACGGTCTCGCGGACCGTGATCCCGGTGATGCCGGCCACCACGTCATTCAGGCTCTCGAGATGCTGGACATTAAGCGCGGTGTATACATCGATCCCGGCTTCGAGCAGCTCCTCCACATCCTGCCAGCGCTTCGCGTGGCGGCTCCCGGGGAGATTGGAGTGCGCGAGCTCATCCACCACGAGGAGCTGCGGGTGGCGCTTCAGTGCCGCCTCAATATCAAATTCGTGAAGGTTGCTGCGGCCCTGAACGGTCCGCTTCGGAAGAATCTCAAAGCCGTCCAGCAGCTCACTCGTTTCCTCGCGGCCATGGGTTTCCGCGAGTCCCACCACAACGTCGACCCCAGCCTTCAGCTGCGCCTTCGCCTCAGTGAGCATCGTGTAGGTCTTGCCAACCCCGGCGCAGGCGCCGAAGAAGATCTTCAGCTTCCCTCGGCCGCTCTCATCCTCAGACTTCTGTATGGAGGCCAGAAGCGCGTCCGGATCGGGTCTCTCTTCGGTATCGTCTCTCATGGTGCATGCCTCCTCTCTGTCAGTCTTTTAGTCGGTCTAGCGGCGCTTTCCGCTCTTGCCGCTCTTCTCGCTCTGCCGGATCTGCTCCGCTCGCCTGTCAAGCTCCATGTTGAGCGCGAGAACATTGATGCGCTCTTCCCCAAGGAAACCGAGGAACGGCTCCTCAGTCATATCGTGCACGAGCTTCTCGAGATCCTGCTTCTTCATTTTTCTCGCTTTCGCCACGCGCTCCACCTGCCAGAGCGCGTCTTCGGGCGTGATATCCGGGTCAAGCCCGGAGGCGGAGGTTGTCGCGAGATCCTGCGGCACCGGTCCCTTCGCGTCGGGGTTCGCCTTACGCTGCGCCGCAACCCGGTCGCGCACCTTATTGATGAGCCAGGGGCTCGTCGGACCGTCATTCGAGCTCGTCGACGTCATGGCGTTATTCGCGCCCCCCGGGATCGCGCTCGGGCGCCCCCAGAAGTACTTCGGCTGAGTCCACTCCTGCCCGATCAGGCGGCTTCCGACCGGTTTCCCGTCCTTATAGACGATCGACCCGTTCGCCTGCTCCGGGAAAGCTTTCTGAGCGATCACGGTGACCAGCGCGGGGTAACCGACACCGCAGACAATCCCGAGAAGGAGAAAGATGATGATCGCGTTTTTCGCTGCTTTCAGAACCATGGCCTTTGCTCCTAGAAGATCCCGAGATAGGCCAGCGCCATATCAATCGCCTTGATCAGCACAAACGGCACAATCAGGCCGCCGAAACCGTACACCACGACATTTCGCCGCAGAAGCCTGATCGGGGAAGAAGCCTTGTAGTGGACGCCTCGGATCGCGACCGGGATCAGCAGCAGAATGATGAGCGCGTTGAAGATCACGGTCGACAGCACCGCGCTTTCCGGTGACGAAAGATGCATCACGTTCAGCACGGAAAGCTCAGGATAAGTCGTCGCAAAGGCGGCCGGAATAATGGAAAAGTATTTCGCGATATCGTTGCTCACGGAGAACGTGGTGAGCGCGCCGCGCGTGAGAAGCATCTGCTTGCCGATATCGATAATGTCGAGAAGCTTCGTGGGGCTTGAGTCGAGATCAATCATGTTCCCGGCTTCCTTCGCGGCCTGCGTGCCGTTCCCCATCGCGACCGCGACGTCCGCCTTCGCGAGCGCCGGAGCGTCATTCGTTCCGTCACCCGTCATGGCAACGAGTTTCCCCTCGGCCTGATAGCGGCGGATGATCCGAAGCTTATCCTCCGGGGTCGCTTCACCCACGTAGTCATCAAGCCCCGCCTCGGCTGCCATCGCGGCTGCCGTATAGCGGTTATCGCCTGTCAGCATCACAGTCCGGATACCCATGCTCCGCAGCTGATTGAACCGCTGCCGGATACCGGTCTTGATCACGTCCTTCAGTTCCACGATACCGAGAACCCGGCCGTTTTCAGCGACGATAAGCGGGGTCGCGCCGCGGCGGCCCATGCTGATCGCTTTCTGCTCAGCCTCTTTCGGAAGCGCCATCCCTTTCTGCCGTAGCCAGGCGCTGATCGCGGACATGGCACCCTTACGGATGCTACGGTCTCCGAGATCGAGCCCGGACATGCGGGTCTGGGCGCTGAACGCGACAAACTTCGCGCCCTTGAAGGAATTGATATCGATCTGCACGTTGTAGCGCTCTTTCGCAAGCCGCGTGATCGAGTAGCCTTCAGGCGTTTCGTCCGCGATCGACGCGGCGGCCGCGGCCGCCGCGAGCTCCGCGACCGTCACGCCCTGAAGCGGCACGAAAGCAATGGCTTCGCGGTTACCGACCGTGATCGTGCCGGTCTTATCAAGCAGCAGCACGTCAACGTCACCCGCTGCCTCAATCGCGCGTCCCGACATCGCGATCACGTTCGCTTTCAGCATGCGGCTCATGCCGGCAACGCCAATCGTGGACAGCAGACCTGCGATCGTGGTCGGCACCACGCAGACAAGGAACGCGACCACCGTGATCACGCGGACCGGCGCCCCGCGGGACGCCATTTCAGAGGCATAGAGCGAGAACGGCACGAGTGTCGCGCAGGAGAGAAGGAGGATCACGGTCATAGCGATCAGCATGATCGTGAGGGCCACTTCGTTCGGCGTCCGGCGCCGCCGCGCGCCGTCCACCATCGAAATCATCTTGTCGAGGAAGGAGTCCCCCGGTTCCACATTGATCCTCGCAATCAGCCGGTCAGAGAGCACACGAGTGCCGCCGACAATCGCGGAATTCGGGCCGCCCGGCTCACGGATCACCGGAGCCGATTCGCCTGTCACCGCGGACTCATCGACAGACGCGACCCCGTCAATCACCTCAGCGTCCGCCGCGATCACGTCCCCCGGCTCAATCAGAATGAGGTCACCCTTCTTCAAGTTCTCGGCGAGCACAAGTTCAGGCGACGTCACATCGTCCACTGACTTGATGCGCTTCGCGAGAATCTCACGCCTTGTGCCGCGGAGCGCGATCGCCTGCGCCCGGCCCCGCTCCTCCGCAAGCGCTTCCGAGAAGTTCGCGAACCAGAGCGTGATCCAGAGCCAGATCATGAGTGACATCGAGAAAAAGATGTCGTGGGCGTGCCTCGGATACGAGTGCGGAAAGATAAGTTCGTAAACCGTGAGCACCGTAACAATCACGGCGCCCATCCACACGATGAACATCACCGGGTTCATCATGAGTGCCACGGGGTTCAGACGATAGAGCGCGAGCCACATCGCGTGCAGGATGTGGCGCGGCGTGAAGAGGTGGCGCGTAAGCGACTGGTTTTCCCGATCCATTTCGTTTCTCTCCCTTACGAGTGATAGCCCCAGAAGAGCTGGATCGATTCAACAATCGGACCGAGCGACTGCGCGGGGAAGAAAGTGATCATGGAGAGCAGCACAGCCACCATGATGAACATGAAGGAGAAGACCGGGCCATCCGTCTGGATCGCCTGAACGGAATTCATCTGACGGGGTTTGGACGCCATATTGCCCGCGATCGCGAGGAGCGCGGTGAGCGTCACCATTCGGCAGATCCACATGCAGATCGCGAGCGCAGTGTTGTAGAAGAAATCGTTCGCCGCGAGTCCTCCGAAGGAAGACCCATTGAAGTTCGAAACTGAGGAGAAGGCGAAAAGGATCTGCGTGAAACCGTGCGGACCCGGTGCGGAAACCGCGTCAACGCCCTGAGGCGTGAGGCAGGCAATGGCCGTACCGATCAGCGTGCAGATGGAAGGCATCAGAAGCGAGACACAAACCATCTTCATGTCATAGGCATCAATCCGCTTCCCGAGATACCGGGGCGTTTTGCCGACCAGCATACCGAGAATGAAGACCGCGACGATCGCAAGCCCGAGCATCGTGTAGAGACCGGAGCGGGAGCCGCCGAAAATCACGTCACCCACCTGGATCAGCCAGAGCGATACACCGCCGCCGATCGGCATCATCGAGTCAAATGACCCGGCAGAGGATCCGGCAGCGCTTGCGGACGACCCTGTCGCGAAAAGCGATGTGAGAAGCGTGCCGAAGCGGACTTCCTTCCCCTCCATGTTCCCGAGCCCGTGCGATACGCCAAGCTCTGTCACCAGAGGATTCGCCGTGCTTTCTGACCAGGCGATCAGCATGAAGGCCCCGATAAAAAGCACCATCATGCCAAAGAGAATTGAGAAGCCGGATTTCACGTTTCCCGTCATCCGGCCATAGGCAAAGACAAGGCTTGCCGCCATGAGCAGCATCAGGATGATCTGGATCATGCAGACCACCGCGGTCGGTGCGGCAAAGGGATGAGCCGAATTCGCGCTGAAAAAGCCGCCTCCCGTGACCGCGAGCACCCGGATCGCTTCCTGGCTTGCCACCGGACCCACGGCAATCTTCTGAATCGGGCCTTCGATCGTCTTCACGACGGTCATCGCGTCAAACGTCTGCGTGCAGCCCTGCCACACGGCAATGATTGAGCAGATTACGGCGAGCGGCAGGAAGAGCCACAGCACGCAGCGCACCATGTCTTCCCAGGCGTTCCCGAGCGATGGATCGCGGCTCTGGATCAGGCCGCGGGCGAAAGCAAAGGCCGCCACAACACCGGTTGAGGAACTGAGAAAGGTGAGCGTACAGAGGCCGAACGCCTGCGAGAAAAGACTCATCACGTTCTCGCAGTCGTATCCCTGCCACGTGGTGCTTGTGGAGAAGGAGACCGCCGTATTGAAGGCGAGATCGGGGGCCAGCCCCTTGAAATTCAGCGGGTTATAGGGAAGATAGCCCTGAAACCGGAAGATCAAGTACCCAATCACCGTGCCCACTACGGTGAGCGCGATGAGCGAAACGCAGTACTCCTTCCAGTCCATCGGCTCACGGCCGGATTTCCCGAGAGGCCAGAGAAAAATGGACTCCACCCGGTACATCCAGGGGAATTTCTGCGAGAGCGTTCCGTCGAAAACCGCGCTCATGTAGATCCCGATCGGCACGCTCAGCGTGAAAATCACAGCAAAGAGCCCGACGAGAAGCAAAACCGCGGACGTGGTATTCATTCTTCTCTCCGGTTAATCCAGAAGTTCCGCGTTGAAAAGCACGACGATCAGGTAGACGAGAGCCAGTCCCGCCGCAATGCCTGCCATCCAGTACACCCAGCTCGGATCGCCATACATGATTAATGCTCCCGGTATTTCTGGCAGAGCTTCACGAACCCTGCCGCAATAAGAACGAGAAGGACCAAAAGTCCGGCAAAGAACAGGTCTTCGAGCCTCATCTCTTTTCTCCTTTGAATGCCGAAAGCCGGCGCGTCAGGCGCCGGCATCCGGGGATCGGGGTCAGGCCCCTTTCCAATGAAAGTCGCTTATTTTATCAAGCCTTTGATCCTGCACAAGCGTCAGAAATCTGACCGCAGGTCCAAGTCCCGGAATGACGGCATCAGGCCGGATTTCATGAAGCGGCTCAAGGACAAAGCGCCGCTCATGCATTCTCGGGTGCGGCACCACGAGTTCCGGCGGCTCATCAATCGGGCTGTCACCGAAAAGCTCGATATCGAGATCGATCGTCCGGGGGGCGTTATGAACGCCCGCGGGGCGGACGCGTCCGAGATCAAGCTCAATTTTCTGCATCGCGTGAAGCAGGTCCTTCGCCGGAATCGTCACCGCGAGCACCGCCGCGGCATTCGTGTAGTCAGGACCCGTCGCGTCGATCGGAGCCGTACGGTAGAGACTGCTTACCCGCTCGACACGAACCCCCGGCACCTTGTCGAGCCGCCTCAGCGCCTCTCCGAGCGCCTCTTCGGGGTTCCCGAGATTCGCCCCCAGGCCGATCACGGCCTCCGTTTCGTGCGCCATGGATCAGCCCTCCTGAATATCAGGATCTCGCTGCGTGCGGCGGGGGGGACGCTTCTGAGGCGTCAGTTTGCGGTCTGAAGGCGCCGGGACGAAGAATCCGATCGGCGCCTCGGGCGCCGCCGGACGGCGGCGGCGTGACCGGCGGCGGCCGCGGCCGCCGTGTGAGTCATCCTCATACTCTTCGTCGCGCGGCTTCGGACCCTGGCCCGGAACCGGATTCAGAGCGAGATCACCCGACGTCGGATCTTTCTTCGGGCGGCGGCTGCGCTTCTTGGAGCCCGCGCCGCGCGCTTCCTTCTCCGCCTGCTCAATCATCTCGTGGCGGCCCGCTTCATCCGCCTCATAGAAGTTCTTCCACCACTCGACAACCTCGACCGGCACTTCACCGTTCTGGCTCCGGAGCAGCATGAAGTCGTAGGCCGCGCGGTACTTCGGATGGTTCACCTGAGCGAACGGCATCTTGCCGAAGCGGCGCTCGAACCGGTACTGCAGCATCCAGATCATCTGGATATCGGCCATGTAACGGCGCTGAATCACGAGCTTTTCGCACTGTGTCTTCAGCACCACATCGCATGCCTCGTAGAGCGCCTGGGCGCGGCTCTTGCCCTTCTTCTCGAAGGACTCCCAGCGGCGCAGCGTCTGGGGCCAGAGGAGCGTGGCAAAGAGGAACGCGGGAGAGGTCTTCTTCCCCGCGTTGATCCGCTCATCCGTACGCTCGAGCGCGAGCATCATGAATTTTTCGCCCGCGGACTCCGTATTCATCATGTCGAGCACCGGCAGAAGCCCGTGATGCAGCCCTTCCTTCCGGAACGCCTCAACGCAGGCCACGGCGTGGCCGCTCGTGAGGAGCTTGATGATTTCGTCAAAAAGACGCGCGTCCGGCACATTCTTCAGGAGATAGGCCATCTTCGGAATCGGACGGCGGGTCGACTCATCGATCCGGAAACCGAGCTTCGCGGCGATGCGGACCGCGCGCATCATGCGGACCGGATCCTCGCGGTAGCGCTCCTCAGGGTCCCCGATGATCCTCAGGCACTTGTCCTTCAGATCCTCGTAGCCGTTGTGATAGTCGAGCACTTCCTGCGTCGACGGATCGTAGTAGAGGGCGTTGATCGTGAAGTCACGGCGCGCCGCGTCTTCCCACATTTCGCCGAAGATGTTGTCGGAAATCACGCGGCCCGCGGCGTCCTTTCTCACGCCTTCGGTATCCAGCGAACGGAACGTGGCGCACTCAATCACTTCACGTCCGAAAATCACGTGCACCAGACGGAAACGCCGGCCGATGATGATGGCGCGCTTCTGGCAGGCCTTCACCTCTTCCGGCGTCGCGTCCGTCGCGACGTCAAAATCCTTCGGCTTGACGCCAAGCAGCATGTCGCGCACGGCGCCGCCCACCACATAAGCCTTGAAGCCGCGGCGCTGAAGCGCTTCACAGGTCCGGATCGCCTGCCAGGCGACGAGCTCCGGCCGGATCCCATGCACTGAGGCGGGAATGATCCGGGGAGTCTTCTGAATAACTCCGCCGGCGGAACCGCCAAGGAGACTTTTTACTTTACGCACAAATTTCTGCAAAACAGCCATTTTGAATAATTTTTATTAAGCATCTATCTTCTGGCGGTCACCCGGGAGGGCTTCTAGCCGCAACCGGTCCCCCTGAAGTCAGTCGGTCACCATTTTAGGAGCGGACTCCTCACGCACAGCGGTGTTCCTTGGAGGAAAACACTGACGCAGCAGAGTACGGGTGATCTTTTTTGAAGCTCCGAGCGCAAAGCGCTCCACTTCGAAGAGCGCTTCGGAAAGCGTTCCCATATCGCGGGGAAGGTGTTCCAGCATCCACTGACGCGCGTCATCGGGCAGATCAATCCGGCTCTCTTCAGCGAGTTTTCTGAGCGCCGCATCTTTCTGCTCATCGGTGAGCGGATGCACCTGAAACACGAGTCCCCAGGAAAGACGTGAAATCACGTCCGGCCTTCCCTTCATCTGAAGCGGCGGAAGATCTCCTGCCGTAATCAGACGGTACTGCCCGAACGGGCCGCCGTCAGAATGACTGCGCACGTCGTTCATCAGCTCAAAGAGTTTCTGCTGAGAATCCTCTCCCAGCTCCTCAACATCATCCACGGTATAAATCAGGCGGCTCTCGGAAAAAGCGGGAACCCGCTCGACGCCGGCCAGAGGATCCATGGCATGGAGCAAGTGCGTGCAGCCGACCCCGGTCTCGCCCCACAGATACAGAAACTGAGGGCCGGAGCCGGTTTCCGCCATCGTACGCAGCACGGACACCAGTTCCGCGTTGTCTCCGACAGCGAAATTATCGAGGCTCGGCGCAGGTCTAATCTGCAAGTTCAGAGTGAGCTGCTCTTGTTCCATGAATGAATATCCGGGGGACGCAGGGCAAAAACTACCCCTCCGTCTGAGGATGCATCGAATAAAATCTCTTAGAATGAGGGTAATGCGATAAACGGAAGTTTAGCGCGCCCACCTTTTCTCATGTTTCTTTGAGACATTTCTACTCATGACTCAACTCTCCTATGATGCAGCCGGCGTTTCCATTGATAACGGAGACGAACTGGTTGAGCGCATCAAGCCCTTTGCCAAGCGTACTCTGATCCCGGGCGTTCTCGGTTCCATCGGCGGCTTCGGCGCACTTTTCGAAATCAGCAAGGAATACAAGGAACCCGTCCTCGTGTCCGGCACTGACGGCGTCGGCACGAAGCTGATGCTCGCCTTCAAGCTGAACCGTCACGATACGGTCGGTCAGGATCTGGTGGCGATGAGCGTGAATGACGTTCTGGTGCAGGGTGCGAAGAACGTCTTCTTCCTCGACTACTTCTCCTGCGGCAAGCTGGATGTCAGCATCGCGGAGCGTGTCGTGAAGGGCGTCGCTCACGGCTGCGAACTCGCTGGCTGCGCTCTGATCGGCGGCGAAACCGCTGAAATGCCGGGCATGTATCCGGAAGGCGAGTATGACCTCGCGGGCTTCGCGGTCGGCGTGGTTGAGAAGAGCCAGATTATTGACGGAAGCAAGGTGAAGCCCGGTGACGTGGTTCTCGGTCTTGCCTCCTCCGGCCCCCACAGCAACGGCTTCTCCCTCATCCGCAAGATCGTTGAGGTGAGCGGTGCCTCCTGGGATATGCCGTTTGACGGCGCGACGCTTGCCGACCGTCTGATGGAGCCGACCCGCATTTACTGCAAGCAGGTCGCGAACGTGATGAAGAAGGTGCCGATCCACGCGATGGCCCACATCACGGGCGGCGGTCTCGTGGAAAATGTGCCGCGCGTTCTGCCTGAAGGCACGCAGGTCGTGATTCACCGCGACTCCTGGAAGCGTCCGGCGATTTTCGACTGGCTGCAGAAGGAAGGCAATGTGGCCGAAGACGAAATGCTCCGCGTCTTCAATAACGGTATCGGTCTCGTTGTGATCGTTCCGGCTGAAGCCGCTGACGCCGCTGTCTCTGCCTTTGAATCTGAAGGCGAAAAGGTTTATCGTCTAGGTGAAGTGGTCAATCGCGCAAACGCAGCTGATCCTGGCTGTGTCGTGATCTGACGAAGTAAAGACGGTCTGCTGTTCGCCCTCAGGCCGCCTCGCAGAAAAGGTCGGAACTTATTCCTCGGTTCCGGCCTTTTTTCATGCCCGGGCGGCAGGCCTCCGCAGATCCCAGTCAAGCGACAGCGCGTAGGCCTTCGCGTCCCGGAGCCCCGACTCGGTATAGGGATCAAACGCCCGGATCTCATCCTTCATGGAGCGAAGCCACGTGATCTGACGCTTCGCGAGCTGCCGCGTCGCGGCAATCGCCTTATCGCGGAACACCGCGTAGTCGGTTTCGCCTGCCAGATACTCGAGCGCCTGGCGGTACCCGACAGAGCGCATCGCGGGGGACTCCCGGTCAAACCCCGGAAGCCCGGTGAGACGCTTCATTTCGTCGAGAAACCCGGCTTCAAGCATCGCGTCAAACCGCTCGGCAATCTTCGCGTGGAGCGCCGCGCGGTCTTCAGGAAGCAGCGCGATCGCAGCAATCCGGAAGGGAGGAGCCGAATGCGGCTGCTCCGCGATTATCGCGGACATCGGCCGCCCGGTCATCCGGTAAACCTCAATCGCGCGGCTGATCCGCTGCCGGTCATTCGGTTTCAGGCGCGCCGCGGTCTCGGGATCCACTTTGGCGAGCTCTTCCCGCATCGCGGGCCACCCCTTTTCCTCTCCTTCCGCTGTCACCGCTTCCCGCACCGCAGGGTCCGTCGCCGGTAGCTCGGCAAGCCCGTGAAGCAGCGCGTTCGCGTAGAGCATCGTGCCGCCCACGAGGATCGGCAGCGCGCCGCGGGACCGGATTTCCGGGATGAACTTCACGCAGTCCTCCGTAAAGTCCGCGACGTTATACGGTTCACCGATATCGCGGATATCAATCAGGTGGTGCGGCACACCGCCCCGCTCTGCTTCAGTAGGCTTGGCGGTCCCGATATCCATCCCGCGGTAAACGAGCGCTGAATCCACCGAAATCACTTCGGCCGGAAGCTCGGACGCGATGGAGAGTGACAGCGCCGTTTTGCCGCTTGCGGTCGGCCCGAGAATCATCAAGGCGTCAAAAGCCATCAGCGCCCCCTCAGGAAAAGCCGGTCAAGGTCGTCAAGCGACATCTGAATCCACGTCGGACGCCCGTGATTGCACTCATCCGCGCGGTCTGTCTTCTCCATTTCGCGGAGCAGCGCGTTCATTTCATCAAGGTTCAGAATGCGGTGGGCACGGATTGCGCCGTGGCACGCCATGGTGGAAAGAATTTCGTTCCGATGCTTCTCAAGCACCTGCGTCCCGCCAAACTCCCGGAAGTCATCCAGAATGTCGCGGATAAGCTGCGGTCCCTCGTGCTCAATATCCGCGGCGATCACAGCCGGAACGGTACGGAGCGTGAGATGCTCGGGAGACGCCGCTCCGACATCGAGCCCGAGGCTCTGAAGCTCGGCCTCATGCTCCTCGAACGCCGCCATCTCAAGCGGATTCACGGAAAAAACAAGAGGAATCAGAAGCTGCTGCGTCGGGATGCGGGAGGCATCCATCTGACGCTTCAGTTTTTCGTAGCAGATCCGTTCGTGGGCCGCGTGCATATCAACAATCACAAGGCCCTCGCGGTTTTCGGCGAGCACATAAATGCCGCCGACCTGCGCGAGCGCGCGCCCGAGCGGGAACGGATTTTCGTCTGTCGGAATCGGGACACCCTCCGGCACCTCAACGCCGCCCGTATGGCCGGCCGGCGTGCTGACGGAGAGAGGCGCTGCCGCGGGAGCAGCTGCCGTCGGTGATGCGGGTTCAGGAGCGCTGCCAGATGCTTCAGGAGCAGAGGCTGGCGGCTGAGGCTCCGTATGAGCCGGCGCGGCTCCCGTATCAAAGAGCTTCAGATAGGCGGATCCGGGGAGAGGCGGTTTCTTCCGGTCCCAGCTCAGCGTTTCGCCACGGCTCTGCTGACCGTACCCCGGTCTCGGGCGGCTTTCAAAAACGTTATCCCGGACCTGCGGCTCGGACGGGTGGCTGAAAAGCGGCTTCTGGGCGGCCGGAACAGGGTTCACACCGCCCGACACCTCAGCCTTCACGCCGGATGCCGCACCGCCTGAAAGCCCGGAAGGCGCTGAGCCGCTTGAAATCGCCGGGGCGAGCGCCGCCTCCACCGCATGGAATACAAACTGATGCACCCGCTGTCCCTCGCGGAAGCGGACCTCACTCTTTGTCGGATGCACATTCACGTCGACCTGCATGGGGTCAACGTCAAGGAAAAGGCAGAAGGAAGGCTGCGCGCCGTTATAAAGCACGTCGCTGTACCCCTGCTTCACCGCGTGCAGCAGCGTCTTATCCTTCACGCAGCGGCCGTTCACGAAGAAGAACTGCGCGTCACTCTTCTGACGCGCAGCGGTCGGTGTCCCAACCCAGCCGGTTACGGTGAGCCCAGGGGCCGACGCGTAGACTTCGCGCGACGCGTCCGCGAATTCCTTCGGGAGAATCATGTTCGCGCGTTCCCGCGGCGCCTGGGCGGGGAGCGCGTGAATTACGCGGCCGTTCGCCATGAAGCGCATATCAACATCGGGGTGGGAAAGCGCCGCGTGCTCAAACTGCCGGAGGCAGTGCGCGGTTTCTGTCGCTTCGGACTTCAGGAATTTCCGTCTTGCCGGGGTCTTGAAGAAAAGATCCACCACTTCGATCTGAGTCCCCTGGCTGCCGGCCGCCGGCATCACGCCATCCTCGCTGATCGACCAGGCGTGATCCTCGTCTGCCGTACGGCTGGTCAGGGTGAGACCCGCGACAGAGGCGATGGAAGCGAGTGCCTCACCCCGGAACCCGAGGCTTCGGACACTCTCAAGCTCAATCAGATTCCGGATCTTGCTCGTCGCGTGGCGCTTCAGCGCGAGCGGCAGCTCTTCCTTCGGAATGCCGCAGCCGTTATCCGTCACGGATATGCGTCTGAGACCGCCGCCCTCGATCCGGACCTCAATCCGGGTCGCACCGGCGTCAAGCGCGTTTTCGACAAGCTCCTTCACGACTGACGCGGGGCGCTCAACCACCTCGCCTGCCGCAATCTGGCTGATCAGCTGGTCCGGGAGCTCGGCGATCGAACGCCTCGCTGCCGGCTTCTCTTCCTTCTCGATTTCTTCCATTCACACTCCGCGGATCATGTATTTAGCCGATTTCCCTACACTAGGTCCAATGATGGAACCCGCCTCAGTTGTTATGATAGGGAATTTCCGGTACTACTATCTGCCAGCGGCTAAAAAGCAAATTCCTCTATGGACTTGAGCGTCATACTTCAGCTATTCACCAACATGGATGCATTCCTGGTCAATCTGGCCTCGAATTACGGAATGATGATCTATGTGGTGATGTTCCTCATCTTCTATCTGGAAACGGGCGTCTTCGTCTTTTCCTTCCTTCCGGGAGACTCGCTCCTATTCGTGGCCGGCACGGTGGCTGCCGCCGGTACAACGAGCCCCTTCGGACTGATGCTCGCCGTGATCATCGGTGCCATCGTCGGGAACACTCAGGCCTATTCATTCGGCCGCTGGTTCGGCCAGAAAATTTACACGAAGAACTTCCTCTTCCTGAAGCAGGATAAGCTCATGCGGGCGAAGGTCTTCTATGACAAGCATGGCGGAAAGACCGTGTTCCTCGGCCGTTTCGTGCCGATCATCCGCGCGTTCGTTCCGATCATCGCGGGCGCCGCGAGCATGAAGTCACTCCGGTTTGAGTTCTATTCGATGACAGGCGCCGTCGCCTGGGCGGTCGGCCTGATCGGCGCCGGATATCTTTTCGGCAACATCCCGATCGTGAGAAATAACCTCACCGTGATCCTTCTGATCGGTGTGGCGGGTGCCTTCTCAGGCCCCATCATCATCGCCTGGATCCTCCGGATGCTGCATGCGAGGGATGCCCGAAAGGGAGTCCCGGTCACGCTGCCGAAGGACTGAGACCGAAAGGTCTTTCCTCTCCACACCCGGAAATAAGAAAACGGAGCTGAATCAGAATTCAGCTCCGTTTTTCATGCCGCTTATCTGAAGCGGTCAGACTCAGTCGTCCGCGCGGGCTTCAAGAGCCGCCACAGCGGGAAGCGTCTTGCCTTCGAGGAACTCGAGGAACGCGCCGCCGCCGGTCGAAATATAGGACACACGGTCCGCGATGCCGAACTGCTTCACAGCGGACACGGTGTCGCCGCCGCCCGCGATCGAGAACGCGCCGTCATCGGTCGCCGCGGCGATGGAGGCAGCAAGAGCCTTCGTACCGCCCGCGAACGGTTCCATTTCAAAGACACCGACCGGGCCGTTCCAGACGATCGTCTTCGCGGCGCGCACTTCACGGTCGAGTTCCTCACGGGACTTCGGGCCGATATCGAGAATCATCTCGTCATCTGCCACATCGCTCACGCTGCAGACACGGAACGGACCCTCGGCAGAGAACGTCTTCGAGACGACGACATCCACCGGAAGCGGCATCGTGGCGTGCTTCTCTTCAAGCGTCTTCAGAACGCGGAGGCATTCCGGAACGAGATCGGGCTCAGCGAGCGACTTGCCGATCGGGAAACCCTTCGCGAGGAGGAACGTGTTCGCGATGCCGCCGCCCACGACGAGACGGTCAACGGTCGAGGCAAGGTGATTCAGAATCGTGAGCTTCGTGGAGACCTTGGAGCCGGCAACGATCGCCATCAGCGGATGACGGGCTTCCTCAACAGCTGCGGTCAGCGCTTCGATCTCACGGGCCAGCAGCGGACCCGCGCAGGCGCACTTCGCGAAGTGCGCCACGCCTTCCGTCGTCGCCTCAGCGCGGTGAGACGTGCCGAACGCGTCATTCACGTAGACATCGCAGAGCGCCGCGTACTTGCGGGCGAGGTCTTCGTTGTTCTTCTTTTCGCCGACATTGAAGCGGCAGTTTTCGAGCATCACAACGTGACCCGGTTCAACCGTGACACCATCCACCCAGTTGCGCACGAGCGGCATTTCGGTGCCAAGGAGCTCGGAGAGGCGGTCAGCCACGTGGATCAGGCTCTCAGCTTCGGTCGGAACGCCTTCCTTCGGGCGGCCGAGGTGGCTCACCACCATCACCGCGGCACCGGCCCTCAGCGCCATCTGGATCGCCGGAACAGACGCCGTGAGGCGGGTCTCGTCCGTGATGCGGCCCGATTCATCGTGAGGGGCGTTCAGATCGCTTCTGATCAGCACCCGTTTTCCCGAAAGCTTTCCGGCGTCAGCCAGTTCCTGCAGTGTCTTAACCCGCATGTATCACTCCGTACAAATGGTTGTTTTAACGGCTGAGGTCTTCATCCCGCCTCAGCCGGCGCACATATTCTAAAGTGAAGAACGGCTTTTTCAAGAAAAAAGTTATCGGTCTTTTCCGGCGTGCCACCGTCCGGTATCCGGCGCCTCCGATGCCCCCGTTTCCTTTACGGACTCCTGCCACTGAGTGCGGGGCCTGATGACTGCGGCGCACACCGCGCGGAGCAGCACCACATCATCCTCCGTCAGAGAGGCGCGGCTGAAGATCGTCCGAAGCCGGTCCATGATCTTCCGATGATCCCCCTCTCTTGTCATTCCGACATGAATCAGCGCTTTTTCAAGATGCGAGATGAACCCCGCAACATCCGACGCTGAAGCGGGTTCCCCCGCCTTGAACCGAAGCTCCCAGGGAAGAAGGTCAGACGCCTTCCCCTCCGTCTCTCTCAGCGCTTCCCGCACCTCATACGCGCAGACCTGGACCGCCTGCGCGAGGTTAAGGCTCGGCATTTCGGAGTCAGCCGGAATCGCCGCGATCGCGTGGCAGAGCATCACCTCTTTATTGGACAGACCATCCCGCTCAGTGCCGAAAACAAACGCGATGTCGCCCGGGGCGGAATCCCCCGCGGTCTCAGAGAGCAGCGCGGCGGACGACGCCGCAGCGGTCCGGAGCGGATAGATCTTCGGCCCGAACTCGTGGTTATAGCCCGAGAGCGCCCAGGCGTAGCGGACGCCTTCCAGCGCTTCAGCAAGCGACGCGGTCTCGCGGCTCTCCGAAAGCACATCCTCCGCCTGAGTCGAGAGCCTCACCGCGTCCGGATCATGCCGGTAGTCCTTCACCCGGGGATTCGATATCCAGAGCTGACGGAACCCCATCGTCTTGATCGCGCGGGCAGCCGCGCCGATATTCGCCGGAATGCTCGGATCCGCCAGAATGAAGCGCACGCGGTCCGCCTTGAAACCCAGATCCATCTTTCTCCACCCGAAAAAAAACGGAGGCTGCCGAAAAAACCGGAAGCCTCCATATTGCCTTCAGAAAATTTTCTGCCGGCGGATTACTTGGCGAGCGCCATCGCGCGGGCCGTGTCGATCATACGGCAGGAGAAGCCCCACTCGTTGTCGTACCAGGAGCCGACCTTCACGAAGTTCGACTTGCCTTCGATCACCTTGGTGAACGTGGCGTCAAACGTGGAGGATTCGTGCGTGTGGTTGTAGTCGTGAGACACGAGCTTCTCTTCGGTGTAAGCGAGAACGCCGTGATAGGCCGGATCCTGAGCGGCAGCCTTCATGATCTCGTTCACTTCTTCCACGGTCGTTTCACGGCCAGCGGTGAAGCAGAGGTCAACGAACGACACATTCATCGTCGGGACGCGCATCGACACACCGTCGAGACGGCCGGCGAGTTCCGGCAGCACGAGGCCGATCGCCTTGGCGGCACCGGTCTTCGTCGGGATGATGGAGGAAACGGCGGAACGGGCGCGGCGCATATCCTTGTGGAACACGTCAACCAGCACCTGGTCATTCGTGAAGGAGTGAATCGTGGTCATCAGGCCGCGTTCAATGCCGAGCGAGCTATTAAGAGCCTTCGCGATCGGGGCGAGGCAGTTCGTCGTGCAGGAGCCGTTCGACACGATCTTCATGTCGGAGGTCAGCACATCATCATTCACGCCGTACACAACGGTCGCGTCGCAGTCCGTGCCAGGAGCGGAGATCAGCACCTTCTTCGCACCGCTCTCAAGGTGATAGGCAGCCTTTTCACGCGTACGGAAAGCGCCCGTGCATTCGAGCACCACGTCCACGTCGCAGGAAGCCCAGTCGATCTCGTGCGGATCACGGGTGGAGAACATCTTGATCTTGTCGCCGTCGACCGCGAAGTCCTGACCGTCGAGGATCTCAACCTTGGAAGCGAAACGGCCGTGGGTCGTGTCGTAGCGCAGCAGGTGCGCGTTGGTTTCGAGGTCACCGAGAGTGTTGATCGCAACAACCTGCACATCATCCCAGCGCTTTTCTTCGTAGAGGGCGCGGAGAACGCAGCGGCCGATGCGGCCAAAACCGTTAATGGCAAGACGAATAGTCATCTGTAGGGTCCTTTAAAAATCGTTTTCTCAGTGAAGGAGGTCCTTGACGCGGGCAACGCCGTTTTCAACCGTCAGACCGAAGAGCGGCCAGAGCTTCGAAGCCGGAGCCGAGGCGCCGAACTGATCGATGCCGAGCGACGCGCCGTTGCCGCGGGTGTACTTGTACCAGAGTTCCGTGCTGCCCGCCTCGATCGTGAGAACGGGGAGACCAGCCGGGAGAACGCTCTCGCGGTAAGCGGCGTCCTGGGCGTCGAACCGCTCCGTGCAGGGCATGGAGACGAGACGCACAGCGATACCTTCCTCAGCGAGCTTCTCCTGGATCGCGCTGCCGAGTGACACTTCCGTGCCGGTCGCGACGATCACAGCCTTCGGGCTTTCAGCGTCGGTGAGAATATACCCGCCTTTTCGGATCAGGTCAGCCTTGGCACCTGCCTGATGCAGGAACGGAACGCTCTGACGCGAGAAGATGAGGGCGCTCGGGCCGTTCTTCTTTTCAAAGGCGCAGCCCCAGGCGACAGCGGCTTCCACCGTATCGCACGGACGCCAGACATCCAGCCCCGGAATCAGGCGGAGGCTCGCGGTCTGCTCAATCGGCTGATGCGTCGGGCCGTCTTCGCCGACACCGATCGAGTCATGCGTGTAAACGAAGATCGAACGGATCTGCATCAGGGCGGCCATGCGGATGGCGTTCTTCGCGTAGTCAGAGAACGTGAGGAACGTGGCGCCGAACGGGATGAAGCCGCCGTAAAGCGCAATGCCATTCATAATCGCGGACATGCCGAATTCGCGGACGCCGTAGGAAATATGGCGGCCAGCGAGGTTATCGGTGCCGAACGCGGTGACGCCTTCCCAGTTCGTGAGGTTGGAGCTCGTGAGGTCAGCCGAGCCGCCGAGCGTCTCGGGGAGCTTCGGGCAGATCGCGCTCAGAGCCTTCTGGCTCGCCTTGCGGGTCGCGACCGATTCAGCGGCCTTCTCGGCAGCTTCCACGGCCTGAGCGACCGTTTCCGCGTAGTTCGCGGGAAGGTCACCCGCGATGCGGCGCTTCAGTTCAGAGGCGAGTTCCGGATACGCGGCAGCGTAGCCGTCAAACATCTTCTGGTAATCGGCTTCGAGCTTCTCACCCGTCGCGCGGGCGTCGAACGCGTCATACACGTCCTGCGGAATCTCAAACGGGCCGTACTCCCAGCCGAGCGCCTTCTTCGCCGCAGCGATTTCCTCGTCGCCGAGCGGAGCGCCGTGCACCTTGGAGGTGCCCTGGAACTTCGGGGAGCCCTTGCCGATCGTCGTCTTGCAGATAATGAGGGTCGGCTTTTCGCTCTGGGATTCGGCTTCATTGATCGCCTGGTCCACCGCGTCGATGCTGTGGCCGTCGATCGGGCCGATCACGTTCCAGCCATAGGCTTCGAAACGCTTTCTCGTATTGTCACCGAACCAGCCCTTCACGTTGCCGTCGATCGAAATGCCGTTGTCGTCATAGAAAGCGACGAGCTTGCCGAGCTGCCAGACACCGGCGAGCGAGCACGCTTCGTGGCTCACGCCTTCCATGAGGCAGCCGTCGCCGAGGAACACATACGTGCGGTTATCGATCACGGGGAAGCCGGGGCGGTTGAATTCAGCGGCGAGCATCTTCTCGGCGAGCGCCATGCCGATGCCGTTCGCAATACCCTGGCCAAGCGGCCCGGTGCTCGTCTCGACCCCCGGGGTCACACCCACTTCAGGGTGACCCGGCGTACGGGAGTGCAGCTGACGGAAGGACTTCAGATCATCCATCGAAAGATCGTAGCCCGTGAGGTGCAGCAGCGCGTACTGGAGCATCGAGCCGTGTCCGTTCGACAGAATGAAGCGATCGCGGCCGAGCCACTTCGGGTCTTTCGGGTTGTGGCGGAGATGGCGGGTCCACAGGGCGACAGCGATATCTGCCATGCCGAGGGGCATGCCGGGGTGACCCGACTTGGCTTTCTGAATGGAATCCATGGCAAGTGCACGGATGGCGTTTGCGAGCTTCTGCGGCGAAACGGAAGAATTCGACATTTTTTCCGGATGTGTTTTTAAGAAGATAATGAATTGGATTTAAGATGCAGGAGGAAAGCTGCACCGGCGATACATGCGTAAAAAGCATGCAGCGGTTTTTTCAGCCCCTAGATTTTAATGACTTTCACGGTGAACTTAAACTCTGAATCTTCACTGTTTCTGTTTTGAACAAATTCATACCGCCTTTCCTATGACGATTCCCCGCTTTTATGTCCCCGGTCCCTGGACCTCTGATCGGATCACGTTCCCTGAAAAAGCCTCCCACCACGCGATGCGCGTGCTCCGGATGAGAAACGGGGATGAGGCCGAGGTGTTTGACGGCGAGGGCCGGACAGCCAGAGGCCGGACAGAGTTCAGCAGTGAGGGGACCGTGCTCATCGCCGAGTCCTACCCCGAGCACGGACGCGAGTCGCCACTCTTCATTACGCTCGCGCAGGCCTTCGTGTCGCCTGACAAGATGGAGTGGATCACGGAGAAAGCGGTCGAGGCCGGAGCCTCCCGGATTGTGTTTTTCCCGGCCGCCCGGTCGGTCACGAAACTTTCAGGCGATAAGCTCACGAAGCGTCTTGAGAAACTCCGCGCCACCGCGGTCTCTGCCTGCGAGCAGTGCGGCCGGAGCCGGATTCCTGAAATAGAGACCTTTGCCTCAGCTGAAGCGATGCTTTCCGGACTGAACGCGGATGCCCGCGTGATTCTCGCTCCGTCGAGCGACCCGGGGCTCGCGCTCGGCGCCGCGCGGTCTGTCGTCTTCGCGGTCGGTCCTGAAGGGGGATTTTCTGAGGAAGAGCTGACGCTCGCGGATGGCGCAGGTTGGACCCGGGGGCTTCTCGGTCCCCGAGTTCTCCGGACAGAAACCGCGGGGCTTGTCGCGATCGCCTGCGCGAACGCCGTGTCGGGCGACTACGACATCACGGGAAGCCGCGCCTGAAAATTTCGATTGGGAGCGGCAGCCTTGGTCAGCCGCCGAAACGGGCGCGCGTGATCCGGGTCAGAATCGATTCGATCACGCCGCCAAGCGTCCAGTCCCAGGCAAGCGAAAAGGCTGCTGAAACCGCGGACAGAATGGCTGCGCCAATCCCGACCGGGAAATAGAAGTCAAAGAAACTCCGGACCGCCGGCTCAAGCGCCGGAGAGCTGATGCTGAGATCCGTGAGATCCTCAAGAATCAGAGTCGCCGCGTAGGAAATCAGGAAAGGGGCGAGCGCGAGAAGCCCGATCACGAGCAGCACCGAGAAAACCTTCTTCACGGGACGGTTCAGCGCGATCGTCCGGTCCATCACAAAGGGCCCCTTATAGCGGAGGCTCTCCTTCCAGAGTCCGATCACAAGACCGATAAAGAAAAGCAGCGTGCTCAGATCCAGAATCAGGATCGTCATGCCCTCAATGGCTCTGAGGAGCCCGTGCATCGCGAGAAGCGGGAACGTGAGGAGGAAGACCGCAAGCGGGAAAAGCCCCCAGCGGAACGCTGTGCCGACAGCGCCCTTTCCGCCGATCTTCGTAAACTGCCGCGCGACATAGGCACAGAGTCCGATTCCCAGCGCGAGGCCGAAAGCGACGATGAGAGTCCGAATCCACATGATGCGTGCGCCCTTATGAGACCGCCGCGGCTATTTTTCGCGAATCCGGTGCAGGATCTCGTAGTCGTCCGATGTGTACCAGTATTCGCCGCTCGTGGCGTAGTTGTTATCGCGACCGGCCCCAGCGACAATGCGCCGCTTGCCGAGACCTTTCACGCCCGGCGTGGGGACGATATAGACACGATAATAGCCTTTCCGCTTGATCGGCAGTTTTTTGTTGCCGTTGCGATACCGGATGCCGTCGTCTTTATAAGGAAAGGGGCCGCCCGCTTTGATAAGTTTCAGTTTCTGCTGGGCCTCAGGCGGAAGCTCTGCGACGGTGACGTCCTCCGCTTCTCCCCAGAGACTGCCCCAGTTCCCATCCTGATCACGCCCGTTCACCAGCACAACGGCTGCGATGGCAATGGTGGCAATCACGGCGATTGCGCCGACGCTGAAGAGCGCCTTGGATTTGGTGAGCAGGCTTTTTAACATATTCGGATTCTTTTATTGACAGTCGGGCCCATCCGCCTCGGAGGCGGAGCGCCGAGCCGTCAGCTTTTGTTAACCAGACTATCGGTTATCAGAAGAAGATCCGGAAAGCCAGTCCTTAAATTCTGAGAAAGTGCCGGAAATCCGTTCGGAGATGGACTCCGCGGGTTTCTTCGCGCGCTTAAGACGAACAGCCTGATTGACGTCGCCTTCCGCGGCAAGGCGGAGACGGCTGTGTTCGCGTGTAATTTTATTGCCATAACTGCCGTCTGTGGAACTGGCGCCCACGCCGACATAGCTCTTAAGCCCGCGCTGCAGGGAACCGGTGTCGTCGATCATGTCACGCAGAAGCTCGGACCCGACCTGCATATTCGTATGGATATCAAAGATTTCGCCGCCGTGACGCTCCACCCGCTGGGAGTGCGCGTTCGGCATGATCTGCATGAGACCGCTCGCGCCGGAGCGGCGATTCTTCGCGAGAGGATTGAACGTGGATTCCGCGGCCGTGATGGAAAGGAGCAGCAGCGGATCGAGATTATTCTTGCGCCCGGCTTCAATCGCCGCGTCAATAATCTGGCTGATACGTTCTTTCGGCACCTGGTAGGCGCGGCTCACATAAGCGATAAGGTTGGCCTTGAGGTCGCTCGTCGATTCAGATGACACCTGAGCCGATGCAGCGCCCGAGGCCGCTGCACTTCCACCCTTCGGCTCCGCCGCTCCCGCAGCCGCAACAGCGGTCACCCCGGCGACCAGAACGGCCGTACGGAGAAATTTTGCAGAATGATGGCGGAGTGAAAAATAAAATGATCGGCTCAAAAGTTTCATAGCATCTTTTTTACGCTCTGGGCCCCTCGGCGGAAAAAAGCAAAAACAACACTCCGCCGCGCCCAGGAGACAGACCCAGCCGGGCCTTCCTCAAGCGTTTTTGTATTTAATTCGTCCTTTTAGGGTGGAAAATTGCGGGGGCGCAAGTTCCCCCTGACCACTCATTTAACTGACCTAGTTTAACGGATTCAGAGCTAACCCGTTTTGCAAATTGCAAATTTTGGTGACAGAGGCGGTTTCTCAGCGGAAGAAAACCGTCGCGAGAGACAGGAAAATCAGGAATCCGCCCGAATCTGTCATGAAGGTAAGAAGCACCGATCCGCCCATCGCCGGATCGCGTCCGAGCGCCTTGAGAAGCATCGGAACCGCCACACCCACGACAGCGCCAAGCAGAATATTGAGCATCATCGCGAGGAACATCACGAACCCGAGCTTCATGCCCTGAGCCGTGTCGGCGTAGAGCAGCCAGGCGAGCGACCCGGCCACCAGGCCGCAGAGAATACCGTTGCAGATCGCCACCATCACCTCGCGGCGCACCACTTCAGGCGCGTTGCTTTCCGTCACCTGGCCCATCGCCATGGAGCGGACAAGGAGCGTGAGCGTCTGATTTCCGGAGTTGCCGGCCATACCGGCGACAATCGGCATCAGGGCGGCAAGCGCCACGACCTTTTCAATCGTCTCATCAAAGGCGCTGATCACGCGCGAGGCGAAGAATGCCGTGCAAAGGTTCACACCGAGCCAGAGCCAGCGGCTCTTCGCGGTTTCCCAGACACTGCTGAAAATATCCTGGTCTTCATCCAGACCGACGGCGCCGTACGCGTCCTCTTCGCTTTCCTCTCGGATCACGTCCACCACTTCGTCAACCGTGAGACGGCCGACGAGGCGCCCCGTCTCATCCACCACGGCGGCGGACACGAGGTCGTAGCGCTCGAACGCCTGCGCGGCGTCACCCACATCGTCAAGCGGCGAGAGCGTGAGCACATCCTTCTGCATCAGATCGCGCACCAGGCTGTCGGGGTCAGAAACCAGAATCTTGGTGAGCAGCAGCGTGCCCTTGAAGTGACCATGGCGGTCCACCACGAACACCTTGTCGGAGTGATCCGGCAGCGAATCAAAGCGCCTGAGATACGCGAGCACGGCGGCAAGCGTCGACTCCTCCCGCACGGACACCATTTCGAAGTCCATGCGCGACCCGACGCTGTCCTCCGGGTACGACATAGCGGCCCGCAGCTGGGACCGTTCTTCAAGCGACAGGGTTTCCTGCACCTCGGCCGTCACATCGGGCGGCAGATCCGGCACCAGGTCAGCGATTTCGTCGGTGTCGAGAGTTTCAACGGCGTCGACCAGCTCGTCGCGGTCCATCGCGTCGATCAGGGTCTCTCGGACGCCGTCGTTCACTTCAATCAGAATCTCGCCGTCCCGCTCGCTCTTTACGAAATTCCAGAGCGCGAGTCGCTCATCAAGAGGCAACGCTTCGAGCACCCAGGCAATATCGGACGGATGGAGTTTTTCGCAGATTTCCCGAAGTTCTTCAGCCGCCTCAGGCGTCACCGGAGCGGCCTCAGATTTCTCCTCATTCTCTCCGGACTCTTTCTTCTGGCGTTTGTTTTCCGGCAGATCCTCAAGCCGCTCGAAGATCTGCTGGACACGCGCGAGAGCGTTGCTTGCGTCATCGGGATCGCGGGTCAGAGCGGACTCATGGCCAGGTGTCTGATCAGCGGCGGCAGCGCCCTCCGCCTTTTCCTCTTCCCTGTTTTCGTTCATTTCTGCCATGAAACTCGGCTCCGATGCTGGATTACGGGCGGGATCGCCCGGAAAAGATTGTACCCGCTCAGGCACTCCTTTCGGAAAAACACTTACTTCACGACGCTTTCTTTTGCTGCCCGAAGCGGCGTGTCACCCATATAGGCCTGAATACGACTGGCCTTTCTCTGGATATAAGCTGAATTCCGGTGTACCTGATAATACTTGGGCCGGGGCAGTATAGCGGCTAGGAACGCGGCCTGAGAACGGGATAGCTGAGAGGCGCTACAGCCAAAGTAATAGCGTGACGCCGCCTCAACGCCGAAGATCCCCTCTCCGAACTCCGCGGTATTGAGATAAACCTCAAGAATCCGGCTCTTAGGCCAGATGTAGTCGAGAACGAGGGAAATCAGGATTTCCCGGCCCTTGCGGATATAGCTTTTCTTATGCGAGAGAAAGACGTTCTTCACGACCTGCTGCGTGATCGTTGATCCGCCGCCGCCCTTTCCCTTCTCAATATGCTTCTCCATCGCGAGTTCGAGCGCGTCCCAGTCGACGCCGTCGTGATGCAGAAATTTCTGATCCTCGGACGCGATCACCGCCCGCTTGATGTTATTGCCCATGCGGGCAAGTGGGATCCACTGATGGCGCAGCTTCACGCCGGGCTTCTCAGCCTTCAGGCGCGCCGCCTCAAGCTTCATGTAAGGCGTCACCTCCGGGTTGATCCAGCGATAGGCAACCGCCTCCCCGATGATGAAAAGGTGCCAGAGGAGAGCTGCCGCGACGAGCAGCAGAAAAACCGTCGTGAGGATGCCGCGGCGCTTTTTCACGGGCGTCACTTCGCTGCGCGCTCCCGGATAAGGCGGCGGATGAGATCGTAGGTCTTCGAGGTATCCGGACGCGTGCCTCTCCAGTCGGCATAGCTTTCCGCGGCCTGCTCAATCAGCATGCCGAGGCCGTCAGCCACTTTCTTCGCGCCGCCTTTCTTCGCGAGCTCCATGAAAGGAGTGGGTTCCGCGCCGTAGACGAGGTCATAGGCGAGGGACACCTCGGCGAACACCGATTCGGGAACCGGGGGCGCGATGTTGGAGAGGCTCGTTGAGGTCGCGTTGATCACGAGATCAAAGTGTTCAGCCGCCGTGGCTTCATACGGAATCGCGTCAACGCCGAAGACATCCGCGAGCGTCTGAGCCCGTTCGAGCGTGCGGTTTGCCACCGCGATCCACTTGGGGTTCTGCTCGAGAAGCGACGGGAGCAGCCCGCGGACGCCGCCGCCCGCTCCCAGCACAAGAATCGAGGCATTCGTGATATTGAAGCCGAACCGGGACGTGATATCGGTGACAAAGCCGATGCCATCCGTGTTGTCGCTGAGAATCTTGTTCCCGAAAACGAGCGTGTTCACGGCGCCGCAGCTTCGCGCGCGCTCCGTAAGCTTATCGGCAAACTTATAGGCATCGAGCTTGAAGGGCAGCGTGATGTTGCAGCCCTTGTAGCCCTCATCGAGGAGCTCTTCCGCTTTTTCCGCGAACTGACCGATAGGCACCTCGATTTTCTCGTACGAGATGTTTTCCCCCAGTTCTGCCGCGAAGCTCTGGTGGATTTCTGGAGAAAAGCTGTGCTGAATCGGATTACCCAGCACCGCGTAACGGTCAGGCTTTGTCATTTCAACGCACTCCTTTTTGCCGGAATTTGGGGCTTTGTCTGTCGCAAAGCCCCCTTTTCTATCTTTCTAGCATAAGCAGGAAAAAAGCGGAATGAACTGCTCCCCAAATTTAGGACTTGTTAAATAAAAATCCTAAGGGGCGATAGA
>OGUJ01000031.1_pt1 | contig 121858 bp, 112 predicted proteins | sample 1573661 | NCBI WGS metagenome assembly OGUJ01 (sample SAMEA2581933, study PRJEB24529) | metagenome | biome: Human gut stool | place: China | collected 2011
GTTTTACACCAATTTATTGTTGTGTTTGCATTAATTGTCTTTCTCTATTCTGTTGTTAATGTCCTTATTCATCAGTTCCGCTCTCTCGCGGACAAGGTATATATTACCACAAATAATATTTTTCGTCAATACTTTTTTTCATCTTTTTAAAAAAAATTTGAATTTTTATTTTAAGCTAATATTTCTTTGTAAAAGTTTAAATAAAATGATAAAATATAAAAGTATTTTTATTTTTCTAAAAAAGGGGATTTATTTATGAATGATTTTAAAGAAACCTTATCTCTAGCTGAAGAGATTTATTACAATCCTGAACTAGGATTTAAAGAGTTTAAAACTTCTAAACTAATAGAGAATTTTATAAAAAAGTATTTTCCACAAGAGAAAATTACTAAATTTTCTGAAACAGGTATTAAATTTAATTTAGGAGAAAAAAAATCTCTACATATTGCACTTATTGCTGAAATGGATGCTGTATATACACCATCACACTTTTATGCTAACAAAGAAACTGGTGCAGCCCACAACTGCGGTCATTATTCACAAGTTGCAATAATGCTTGATCTTTTAAAAAGACTTTCAACTGATAATGAATATAAATCTTTTGATTTTTCTCTTGGATTTGTTTTTACTCCTGCTGAAGAGTATTTAGATTTGGAATTTAGAAAAAAGATGAAAGAAAATAATAGAATTACATATTTGGGAGGAAAACCTGAAGCTATAAAATTAGGTATTTTTAATGAATTTGATTTTGCTATTGCCATACACTCTATGGGAGGAGAACCAACAAGAAGAAGTATTGAATTAAACTGTAATTTAGCTGGTTTTTTATATAAGTATTATACTTTCTTAGGAAAACCTGCTCATGCTGGATTTGCTCCACAAGCTGGTATCAATGCTTATAGTATCTCCACTCTTTTCAATACCGCATTAGGACTTTTTAGGCAACAAATTGATGAAAAATATATGGTAAGAATAAATCCTGTTATCTTAGATGCGCCTATGGGAACAAATGTAATTCCAGATAAAATAAAAATTGGGACAGATATTAGAGCACATTCTGTTGAATATATGTTAGAACTTTCTGAAAGACTAGATACTATAGCTCAATGTTCTGCCAAAGCTTTAGGTGGAGATGTTAAAATAGAAACAGAAATGGGGTATCTACCTTTTTTACAATCCCATTATCTTTCTAATTTTGTTAGAGAAACTTTTAAAAATTTTCCAGAAATTGAGTATTGTAAAGAAAATTCCCCTGTAAGTGCAGCTGGGGATATTGGTGACTTATCGTATATTCTTCCTTGTATCCAAATTGGATATAATGGTTTTTCTGGAACTTTTCATGGAACAGATTTTATACATAAAGATAATGAATATATTTTCTCAATATTCCCAAAATTTTTAATGAAAGTTCTTAAAGATATGAGTGGTAAAATTGATAAATCTAAGTTATATAAAAAAACTTATGAAGATTATAAAAAAATAATTGAAAAACTGGGAGGAGAAAATGAAAAATAAAAATTTGCCTTATTTGATTATATTTTCTGTAATAGTAATTTTAATTGCTGAACTTATTGGTTTTAAAGTACTTTCTATTGGAAAGTTTAAAATTGGTTTACTACCATTATTATTTGCTCTAATTATCACTATGATTTTAGCATTTAATATCTTCAGAAAAGGTATTTTAGAAAAAGTCTATAATGAAGAAAATGTTAATTTTGCTGGAAAATATTTAATAATTATAATGTTACCTCTTATGGCTAAATATGGTGCTGATGTAGCTCCAAGATTAAAAGAAATAATATCTATAGGATGGATATTTTTAATTCAAGAATTAGGAAACGTAGGTACTGTAATTATAGGGCTTCCAATCGCACTACTTATAGGACTTAGAAGAGAGGCTATCGGTTCTACTCTTGGGCTTGGTAGAGAAGGAGAACTTGCTTATATCTCTGAAAAATATACTTTAAACTCTGACGAAGGACGTGGTGTTCTTTCTATGTATATCTTCGGTACTCTTTTTGGAGCTATATTTTTTAGTGTTATCGCTCCTATATTTTTAGAGATTGGTTTTAGAGTAGAAGCTCTTGCTATTGCTTCCGGAATGGGTTCTGCTAGTATGATGACTGCTGCTAGTTCAGCTCTTGCTGCTATTCATCCTGAAAAAGCTGAAATAATAAGAGCTTATGCTGCTGCCAGTCAATTATTAACAAGTTTTATTGGAACATTTACTATGGTATTTATTGCCGTTCCTCTACAAAGATTTATGTATAACAAGTTAACTGGAGGTAAAAAAAATGACTAAAAAATTATTTGAAAATTATTTTATAAAAAATCTTTCAATACTAACTCTAAGTTTATCTTTAATTCTTTTCACTCAATGGATTAAAGTTTTAAAATATGGAGATAAAGGACCTCAAATTACTATTTATACATTCTTAGGATTATTTTGTCTAGGATTATTTGCTATTATAGGAATAATTTTACAAAGAGTTATGCAAAAAGCTCCTATTAAATTTATAAGAGATTTTCCTATCTTAGGTTGGGTATCTATTACTTCTTTATTCTTCTGTATGATAAGTACAGAGGTTATAAAAGCTATTAACTCTGTTGATTTCTTATCTATTACTACCCCAATACTTACTTATGCTGGTATTTCAGTAGCTAATAAATTAGAAACTTTAAGAAGTTTATCATGGAAAGTTGCAATAACAGGAATTTTCGTATTTATAGGAACTTATCTAGGTTCTGCTACTTTAGCACAATTTGGATTATTTCTTTCAAATAAATAAAAAAGTAGGGACCGAGTAATCAGTCCCTATCTTCTATCCTCTCTTATAAAATGCCTTATAAGCTCTATAAGTTTCATATACATCTAGTTTTGATGATACTTCAAATGGTGAATGCATAGCTAGAAGTGCTGGTCCTATATCTATTGTTCTTATTCCTAAATGAGCAAGGTACATAGCTACTGTACCTCCTCCACCTTCATCTACTTTCCCTAACTCTCCTATTTGCCAACATACATTTTCTTTATTTAAAATTCTTCTAATTTTTCCTACATACTCAGCATCAGCATCATTTGTTCCACTCTTTCCTCTAGCTCCAGTATATTTAGTTACAACTACTCCAAAACCTATTTTAGCTGCATTTTGTATATCATGTACTCCTTTAAATATAGGGTCTACACCAGCATTTACATCTGAAGATAGAGATTGAGAATTCCAAAGTACTCTTCTCAACATCATTTCATTAAAATGACCTTTAGATTTTTCTAAAATATCTCCTGTTATATATACTAAATAATCTGATTTTAGTCCTGTGCTTCCAGAAGAACCAATTTCCTCTTTATCTGCTAAGAAACAGATAGCTGTTTTGTCAGGAGTCTTTTCTAAATCTGTTATTGCTCTCATAGAAGTATATCCACAGATTCTATCATCTTGTCCATAAGCTCCTATCATAGATTGGTCAAATCCTATATCTCTTGCTTTCCCAGCTGGTACTAACTCAAGCTCTGCAGATATAAAATCTTCTTCTATTATTCCATAATCTCTATTTAAAATCTCTAAAACTGCATATTTTACCTTAGATTTTATCTCCTTATTATCAATTGTAGTAGGAATACTTCCTACTATTATTTGAAGTTCTTCTCCTTTAATTACCTCTCCTGTTTTTCTATCTCCTTGTATTTTGGCTGCTAAATGAGGTAAAATATCTGGAATTGTAAATACTGGGTCATTATCTTTTTCACCAATAACTATCTCTACTAATTTACCGTTTTCTAAAATTACTACTCCATGAAGTGCTAAAGGGATAGAAGCCCATTGATATTTTTTTATTCCACCATAATAATGAGTTTTCATATATGCTAGTTCAAACTCTTCATATAATGGATTTCCTTTTAAATCTAATCTTGGTGAGTCTATGTGTGACACTACATAATTTATTCCTTTTTCTAAATCCTCTTTTCCTATCACCGCTAAAACAAGATTTTTTCCTCTATTTACATAATAGATTTTATCTCCTGGAATAAGTTGATCCTTAGTATCAGCACTCACAAATCCTTTACTCTCAATATATTTTATTCCTTCATTTACAAACTCTCTCTCAGTTTTTCCTAAGTCTAAAAACTTTTTATAACCTTCACTGAATTTAAAAATTTCTGTTAAATTTTTTATTTTTTTCCAACCGTTTTCTATCTTGTATTCCATCATCTCATCCTCCAAATTGAAATAGTCTTCTCTTTTTCTAGTATAGCATAAAAAAATAAAAATCCCTCTTCATTTTTTGAAAAAGGGATTTTTATTTTACTAATCTATATAAAATATTTTGGGGAAAGATTTATGATATAGTAATACTATTTTTCAATGTCATTTATGTGAAATTTATAAGTTATTTTAGCTGCTTTAATTTAAAAAATAGTTTGACTTTTAAGAGTTTTTCATATATACTATTTCTAAAAATTAAATAAACTCTTGTTTAGACAAGGAGATGTTCTACACAGACAAACCATCTATAAAAAACTAGGCCAAAATTTAAAGTAATTATTTATTTTAAAGAGCAGAGTTTTTCTGCTCTTTTTTATTAGTTATTTTATCTTCCTAGTTTTTTAATAAACTTAGGAGGATAGAATGATATTTAGAAATGAATTACTTTGGTTTTGCATGCTAGTTATTAACTTTGGATTAATACTTTTTGCTTATAAGAAATTTGGAAGAATTGGACTTTATGCTTGGATACCAATTTCAACTATTTTAGCTAATATTCAAGTTGTTCTTTTAGTTGACTTATTTGGCTTTGGAACTACATTGGGAAATATTCTATATGCAGGAGGATTTTTAGTTACAGATATTTTAGCTGAAAACTATGGAAGAAAAGAAGCTCAAAGAGCTGTATATTTAGGATTTTTCTCTCTTATTGCAATGACTTTAATTATGCAGATAGCTGTATCTTTTACACCTTCTAATATTGAAGAGGGAATTATAACATTCAATGGTGTTAAAAGAGTATTTGATTTTATGCCAAGAATAGTAATAGCTTCTCTTATCTCATACCTTATCTCTCAAACTCACGATATTTGGGCTTATGAGTTTTGGAAAAAAAAATATAGTGAACCAAAACATATTTGGATAAGAAATAATGCTAGTACTATGGTTAGCCAACTTATAGATAATGCTTGTTTTACTTTAATAGCTTTCTATGGAGTTTATCCAAAAGAGGTATTAATTGAAATTTTCCTAACTACGTATTTTATGAAATTCTTAGTAGCTGTATGTGACACTCCATTTGTATATATAGCTCACTACTTAAAAAAGAAGAATTTAATAGAACAAGTTATATGATTATAAAAAAGAGGAGCAAAATTGCTCCTCTTAATTTTTTATTCATCTATATAGTTATCAAAATATCCTTGAATTAAGATAATAGGTGTTCCTTTATCTCCACTTCCAGAAGTTAAGTCACAAAGAGATCCTATTAAGTCAGTTAATCTTCTTGGAGTAGTTCCTTGAGTTATCATTTGTCCTTTTAAATCAGAATCTTTACTCTTAATAGCTTCAGTTACAGCTTTTTGTAATTCTTCTCCTTTTAAATCAGCTAAATCATTATCAGCTAGATATTTTAATTTTATTTCATTTGGAGTTCCCTCTAATCCATCAGTATATCCTGGTGAAACAACAGGGTCAGCAAGTTCCCAAATCTTTCCAACTGGATCTTTAAATGCTCCATCTCCATAAACCATAACTTCAATATTTTTTCCAGTTTTATCTTTTAACATTTTTTGGATTTTTACAACTAACTCTTTACAATCGCGAGGGAATAATTTTACACTATCCTCAGTTGCTTTATTTGAACCTAATAATCCATAATCAGAGTTATATCCAGAACCATTTACAGAAGTAGTTAAGATTTCATCCATTCCATAAACTATTTTAGCTCCAGCTTTTTTTAGTAATTTTTTAGTTCTCACACGAGTGTGAATATCACAGTTTAATACACAATCAGTATATTTTAAGATAGCAGTAGGATTATTAGCAAAAATAACTTCAACTTCTGCCCCTTGCTCTCTAATTAATTGTGAATAATACTCTATATAGTTTACTCCTGTAAATACGTGAATTGGATTTCCAAATTTTTCCGTAAACTCAGCTTCAGTTAAAATATCTGTCCAAGGATTAACTCCTTTTTCATCTAGTAAATCATAATCTATAAAGTGGTTTCCAACTTCATCAGAAGGATAGCTAAACATTAAAACTATTTTTTTAGCTCCTCTTGCAATTCCTTTTAAGCAAACAGAAAATCTATTTCTACTTAAAATTGGAAATATAAGTCCTATTGTATTCTCTCCATATTTCTCTTTTACATCAGCTGCAATATCATCAATTGTAGCATAGTTTCCTTGAGCTCTAGCTACTATTGATTCAGTAATAGCCACTACATCTCTATCTCTTAATACAATATTTTCTGATTCAGCAGCAGCTAAAACAGCATCTACTGTAAATACAGATATATCATCTCCTTGCTTAATAATTGGTGCACGAAGTCCTCTTGATATAGTTCCTACTAATCTTCCCATACTCTTACTCCTTTTTTATTTATTTAGAATTTTTACAAGAGTATTATATCATATTTTTTGAAAAAATATTATTAAAAATTAAAAAAATAAAAGAAAAATAAGTTATTTTAATTATTATAATTTTTAAATCCTCCAGAGAGATTATATACATCAAATCCATAATTTAATAATATGTTTTGAGCAACATTTCCAGTTGTCCCTTTATTACAATGAACAACTATTTTTTTATCTCTAGGTAACTCATTTAATTTTTCCCTCAATTTTTCTAAAGGAATATTTATTGCTCCCTCTATATGAGCTGAATTATATTGATTTTCTGAACGAGTATCAATTATTAAATATTCAGAAAAATTAGCCTTTAGTTCTTCTGGAGTTATTATTTTATTTCTTCCATTTATAGCATTATCTAAAATCATTCCTGTATAAGTAACAGGGTCTTTAGTAGTAGAAAAAGGTGGAGCATAAGCTAAATCTATATGAAATAATTGATCCACAGTTGCCCCAAAAGTTAAAAGAGTAGCAAATACATCTAATCTCTTGTCCACTCCATTTTCTCCAACTATCTGTACTCCTAGTAATTTACCTGTTTTTCTATCTGCAATAGCTTTTATCATCATCTCTCTTGAGCTTTCTAAATACTCAGTTTGATTTGGCTTTATATTATGGATAATTTCAATATCATATCCTCTAGCTTCTGCTTCCTCTTGAGATAATCCAGTTTTTCCAACTACAAGATTAAAAACTCTAAATATTGAAGTTCCTAAAACACCTTTAAACTCTAAATTTCCACCTGTCAATCTATCTCCTAAGATTCTTCCCATCTTATTAGCTGTTGACCCCAAAGGTAGATATATTTCCTCTCCAGTTATACCTGAATAGACCAAAGCACAATCCCCAGCTACATATATATCTTTTATATTAGTTTCAAGATATTTATTAACTTTTATAGCTCCCTCTCTACTAACTTCTATTCCTGTTTCCTGTAAAAACTCTGTATTTGGAATCACTCCTATAGCTCCAATTATAAGCTCTCCCTCAATCTCTTTTCCACTAATAGTTTTTATCCTATTTTTTTCAATAGTTTTAATAGAATCCTTTAAAATTACTTCTATTCCTTGTTTTTTCAGATATTTTTCTAACATTCTACTGATGTCTTTATCTAATTTTCCACCTATTCTATCCTCTTGTTCTATAAGAGTAGTTTTTATTCCTCTAGAAGTAAGATTTTCTAACATCTCTAACCCTATAAAACCTCCTCCTATAACAAGAGTACTCTTAGGATTATTTTTATCTATAAACTCTTTTATTCTATCTCCATCTTCAACATTTCTAACATAGAAAATATTTTCCCCTTTATACTCTAGCTCTCTTGCTCTAGCACCACTTGTAATCACTAATTTATCATAGGTATCTAAAAATTCCTCTCCAGTAATCTCATTTTTAACTAGAATTTTTTTCTCTTCTACAATTACTTTCTCAACTTTATGAGCTGTAAAAATATCCACATTAAACCTATCCTTAAACCATTTTACATCTCTAGGTGTTAAGTTTTTTCTCGATATATAATCCTCTCCTACATAATAGGGTATTCCACATCCAGAATAACTTATATCTCTTCCTGCTGTATAACAAACTATCTCCACTTCTTCACTATTTCTTCTAGCTTTTGCTATTACAGAAGTTCCTGCTGCAACAGCTCCAATAACTACTATTTTCATATATCTCTCCTCATTATATTATAAATTGTTGGATAGCATTAAAAAAGTATCCCACTATAATTATTCCCACAGTACAAATTCCTATAAATACTTTTAAAAATTTAGGTTTTATAGCTTTACGTAACATTACTAAAGATGGTAGTGATAAAGTTGTAACAGCCATCATAAAAGCTAAAACACTTCCTAAATTTGCTCCCTTTGTAAATAATGCCTCAGCTATAGGTATAGTTCCAAAAATATCAGCATAAATAGGAACTCCTATTAAAGTAGCTAAGATTACACCAAAAGGATTTTTACTTCCTAATATTCCTATAATCCATCTTTCTGGTATCCAGTTATGAATAGCAGCTCCTATTCCAACTCCAATAATTATATATGGAAAAACCTTTTTAAAAGTTTCTATCATCTGCTGTTTTGCATATCTTATTCTATCTCCTACACTTAATTCTGGAATATCTAAATCTATACTTTCAACACCTTTAACGTTACGGATAAAATCCTCTATCTCATCTTCTAATTTTAATTTTTCTATTATTGTACCACCAATTACAGCAATTACAAGTCCCAATACTACATACCATATAGCAATTTTTATTCCAAATATACTCATTAACAATAATAAAGAACCTAAATCTACCATAGGAGAAGATATAAGAAAAGAAAAAGTTACTCCTAAAGGTAATCCAGCTGAAGAAAAACCTATAAATAGAGGAATAGATGAACAACTGCAAAAAGGAGTTACAGTTCCTAACAGTGCTCCTACTATATTTGCCCATATTCCATGGAATCTTCCTAAAATTTTCTTACTTCTTTCTGGTGGAAAATAACTTTGAATATAACTGATAAAAAATATTAAAGAACAAAGCAATATTATTATCTTAATTACATCATAAAAAAAGAATTGAACTCCTCCAAAGAAATGAGTATCTCTATCCATTCCAAACTTTACTAATATATCTCCCACTAACACATTTAACCATTTCATTCCTAGAATTTGAGTTTGTATAAATTCCCATATTTTTATCATATTTTAATCTTACTCCTTTATATCGATATATATCAATCTATTTTTCTTAATAAAAGGAACTGCTTTTAATAGATTTAACAGTTCCTAAATTTTATTTATAATTTTTTAATATTTCTTTTATCTCATCTTTTGGTAAAACCTTCCCATAAGAAACTATTTTTCCATCTATCCATAATCCAGGAGTAGACATAATTCCATATGTTGCTATTTCTGCAAAATCTGTAACATGTGTTAATTTTGCATCTAATCCTAACTCATTCACTGCTTCTAAAGTATTCTTTTCTAGAGTATGACAATTTTTACACCCTGGTCCTAAAACTCTAATCTCCATTTTATTTCTTTCAACTATTCCTTCACAATTTCCTCCGCAAGAACAAGTTGTTTCTTGAACTTTAGGCTCTTCTTTTACCTCTGTTCTACAAGAACATCCACACTCTTTCTTCCCAAATAACTTATTAAATATACTCATCTTTATACCTCCATTTTTATATTTATATATTTAAATTTATCAATGTATTTCTTAAATTTTTTATATCATACTATCAATAATACCTTTTATATCTTCTAATTTTTCTTTATTAATTGAATAGTGAGTCCACTTACCATATTTTACTCTATTTATAATTCCAGAATCACAAAGTATTTTCATATGATGAGAAAGTGTAGGTTGACCTATATTTAATTGCTCTAAAAGTTTACAAGCACATTGTTCTCCATCTTTTAGTATTTCTAAAATCATTAATCTATTAGGATCACAAAAAGCTTTGAATATTTTAGCTGCTTCCTCAAATTTATTCATCTTTATCTCCTTTTCATATCGATAATTATAAATTTATTATACATCATCACATTGATAATTGTCAATATATTTAAAATAAAAAAGGTGGCAAAAGCCACCCTTTTTTATTACATAGTTAAATTATTTATCAGAAATAGATTCTACTCCTGGTAATACTTTTCCTTCTAAGTACTCTAATGAAGCTCCTCCACCAGTAGAGATGTGAGTAAATTTGTCAGCATATCCTAAGCTTATAGCTGCAGCAGCTGAGTCTCCTCCTCCAATAATAGTTGTAGCTCCTGTTAAGTTAGCTATAGCTTCACAAACTCCGATAGTTCCTTTTGCAAAGTTAGGCATTTCAAATACTCCCATTGGTCCATTCCATACAACTGTTTTTGCTCCAGCAATTTCTTTAGCAAATAACTCTACAGTTCCTTGTCCAACGTCTAATCCCATTTGGTCAGCTGGAATTTCATCGACTGATACAGTTACATGAGCTGCATCATTGTTAAATTCTTTAGCTACTACTGTATCTATTGGAAGAACTAATTTTCCATTAGCTTTAGCTAACAGTTCTTTTGCTAATTCTATTTTATCTTCTTCAACTAATGAAGTTCCTGTATTTTTTCCTAAAGCTCTTAGGAATGTGAACATCATTGCTCCTCCTACTAGAACTTTATCAGCTTTTACTAAAAGATTTTCAATAACTCCTATTTTATCAGATACTTTAGCTCCTCCTAAGATAGCAACTAAAGGTCTTTCAGGATTATCTACTGCCCCTCCTATGAATTTAATCTCTTTTTCCATTAAGAATCCTGCAGCAGTTTTTCCTTCTCCTATGTTAGCAGCTATTCCAACATTTGAAGCATGAGCTCTGTGAGCTGTTCCAAATGCGTCGTTTACAAATAGATCTCCTAAAGATGCCCAGTATTTTCCTAATTCAGGATCATTTTTAGATTCTTTTTTACCATCAAGATCTTCGAATCTTGTATTTTCGAACATCATGATTTCTCCATCTTTTAATTCAGCTACAGCAGCTTCTAATTCTACTCCTCTTGTAGCTGGAACAAATTTAACTGGTTGTCCTAATAATTCAGCTAATCTTTCAGCAACTGGTCTTAAAGATTTTTTAGCTAAATCTTCTTCAGTTTTAACTTTTCCTAAGTGAGAGAAAGCTATTACTCTTCCTCCATTTTCTAGTACATATTTTATAGTAGGTAAAGCAGCAACTATTCTGTTTTCATCTGTTATTTTTCCATCTTTCATAGGTACGTTAAAGTCAACTCTCATTAATACTTTTTGTCCTTTAACGTTTAAATCTGTAACTATTTTTTTAGCCATTTAGATTGCCTCCCGTTAATATCTTTTCTTAAAAATAGCGGAACCTAAAAGTTCCGCTATTCTATTTCTATTTAGTTAATCTCAAATTCAGGTAATTATTTAGATAATTCTACGAATTTTTTAAGAGTTCTGATTAATTGAGAAGTATAAGACATTTCATTGTCATACCAAGCAACAGTCTTAACTAATTGTTTATCTCCTACTGTCATAACTCTTGTTTGAGTAGCATCAAATAATGATCCATAGTTGATTCCGATGATATCAGATGACACTAACTCTTCTTCTGTATATCCAAATGACTCGTTTGAAGCAGCTTTCATAGCAGCATTGATTTCTTCTACAGTTACTGGTTTAGCTAAAACTGATACTAGCTCAGTTATTGATCCAGTAATTACAGGAACTCTTTGAGCAGCTCCATCTAATTTTCCTTTTAATGAAGGGATTACTAATCCAATAGCTTTTGCAGCTCCAGTTGTGTTAGGAACGATGTTAGCAGCAGCAGCTCTAGCTCTTCTTAAGTCTCCTTTTCTGTGTGGACCATCTAATGTGTTTTGGTCGTTTGTATAAGCGTGGATAGTTGTCATTAATCCTTCTACGATTCCGAAGTTATCCTCTAAAACTTTAGCCATAGGTGCTAAACAGTTAGTTGTACAAGAAGCTCCTGATATAACTGTTTCAGTTCCATCTAATATATCGTGGTTTACGTTGTAAACTACAGTTTTAAGATCTCCAGTTGCTGGTGCAGAAATAACTACTTTTTTAGCTCCTGCTTTAATGTGAGCTTCTGCTTTTTCTTTCTTAGTGAAGAATCCAGTACACTCAAGAACTACGTCTACTCCTAATTCTCCCCAAGGTAATTCTTCTGGGTTAGCTTTTGCAAAAGTTTTGATTTCTTTTCCGTTTACTACGAAAGCATCTTCTTTAACTTCGATTGTTCCTTCGAATCTTCCTTGAGCTGAGTCATATTTGAATAAGTGAGCTAACATGTGAGCATCTGTTAAGTCATTGATTGCCACTACATCAAACTCAGGGTTTCCTACCATTAATCTTAATGCTAATCTTCCGATTCTTCCGAATCCGTTAATTGCTACTTTAACTGCCATTTCTATTCCTCCTAAATTTTTATTTAACTATGTAAATTATTTTATGTTTTTTATTATCTACATAAAATATATAACAAGTTCAACGCTTTGTCAATTAAGTCTTTTCTAATAATTTTATTAGAGTTAAATTTCATCTTTTTACGATTATTTTTTAATCAGTTATAGCTGTTTATTTTATATATCTGTTCTATTTTTTCTCACATCAAATACTATTCTAATAATTTTTTCATATCTTCTGGAAGTTCAACTTCTATACTTTTTAAATCTCCTGTTTCTACATCTGAAAATTCTGTTTTATATGAATGTAACATCTGTCTATCTGCTCTATTATCAGCTCCACCATAAAGCTCATCTCCCAAAAGTGGATAACCTTCTAATGCCATATGTGCTCTTATCTGATGTGTTCTTCCTGTTAAAAGCTCAGCTTCTATAAGAGTTAAATTTTTTTCTTGAAATCTTTTCAAAACTTTTACTTTAGTTTGGGCAATTTGCCCTCCATCTTCTGGTTGAAGTTCAACTCTTCTAAGCTCATCACCTATTTTTCCAATAGGTCTATCTATTAAAAACTCATCTTTTTCTACAATTCCTAATACTATTGCTTGATAAAATTTATTTACAATTCCCTTCTCTTGAAGATAAGATTGAGCATAGGCATTCTTAGTTACAATTATTATACCAGAAGTATTCATGTCAAGACGATTATAAAACCTTGGCACCATAACTTTTCCAGTTGTTTTTAAAAAATAATTTACTACTCCATTAGCTAAAGTTTTATCTACTTTTTTCTGAGTAGGATGTACTATTATATATGGGTCTTTATTTATCAAAAGTAAATTTTTATCTTCATAAGCTATTTTTATAGGGATATCCATAGGTTTTATCCCTGTTTCTTTCTCTTTTTCTCTAATATGTAATCTATTTAATTTCCTTACTTTTTTACTATTATTTTTTACTCTTTTTCCATTTAGATATATTTCTAAATTTCTTAATCCTCTTCCTGAATATCCTTTTGTTTCTTTAAGATATGTTCCTATCTCGTATCCATCATATTCTGGTTCGATTATATATTTTTTCATCAATTATATTCCTTTCAAAATTTTAATAATTATATCTATTATATTTTACTATAATTACTATAAAAAGTTAACCTTTTATTTTTTCTTTATAAACTCATAAAACAAATATATTATATTTATAAAAAGTATTAATATCTATTTAATAAAAATATTCTTAAATATATTATTATTCTTAATTTTTATTAGATTATATTATATAATATTATCATACTTAAATATCTAAAAATAAAATAATATTTATTAATATAATTTAGAAAGGACAATATTTTATGAAGAAAAAAATAGTTATCGGAAGTAGAGGAAGTATCTTAGCTCTTGCTCAAAGCGAAATAGTTAAACAACAACTTGAAAAGAATTTTCCAGAGTATGAGTTTGAAATAAAAAAAATAGTTACTAGTGGAGATAAAGATTTAGTTAGTAACTGGAATAATAGTGATAAATCTCTTAAAAGTTTTTTTACTAAAGAGATTGAAGTAGAACTTTTAAACGAAACTATTGATTTAGCAGTACACTCTATGAAAGATATGCCTAGTATTTCTCCTGAAGGATTAATTTGTGGAGCTATTCCCGATAGAGAAGACCAAAGAGATGTTCTTATTTCTAAAAATGGTAAAACATTGATGGAACTTCCTAAGGGAGCTATAGTTGGAACTAGCTCATTGAGAAGAACTATGAATATAAAAAGTTTAAGACCTGATTTACAAATAAAACAACTTAGAGGAAATATTCATACTAGATTAAATAAATTAAAAACAGAAGATTATGATGCCATATTACTTGCTGCTGCTGGCTTAAAAAGAGTAGGATTAGAGAATGAAATTACTGAATATCTCGACCCTAAAATTTTTCTTCCTGCTCCTGCTCAAGGAGTATTACATATACAATGTAGGGAAAATGATGAAGAAATTAAAAATATTTTAAAAACTATTCATAAAGAAGATATTAAAAAAATAGTAGTAATTGAGAGGGAGTTTTCTAAAATATTTGATGGTGGTTGCCATACACCAATGGGTTGTTATTCAGAGGTAAATGGAGATAAAATCACTTTTTATGGAGTATATTTTAAAGATAATCTAGGTTATACAGCCTCTATCACTGAAAAACTTAGTGAAGGAATTAGAGTAGCACAAAAACTTGCTGATACTATAAAGGAGAAAATTCATGAATAAAAAAGGAAAAGTATATATAATGGGAGCTGGTCCTGGAGATGCTGAACTTCTCACTTTAAAAGGAAAAAGAGCTATTGAAGAAGCTGATTGTATTGTATATGATAGACTTATCAATAATCATATTTTAAATTATGCTAAAAAAGATGCCGAAATGATATATTTAGGAAAAGGAAACTGTGAGGGTGGAGTTATACAAAGTGAAATCAATAATACAATTGTAAAAAAAGCTCTTGAAGGAAAAATAGTAGCCAGAGTTAAAGGAGGAGATCCTTTTGTCTTTGGTAGAGGTGGAGAAGAGATACAAGCTCTTCTTGAAAATGAAATAGAATTTGAGGAGATTCCAGGTATAACTTCAGCTATATCTGTTCCTGCATATGCTGGTATTCCTGTAACACACAGAGGTATAGCTAAATCTTTTCATGTATTTACAGGACATACTATGGCTGATGGTTCTTGGCATAATTTTGAAACTATTGCTAAATTAGATGGTACATTAGTTTTTCTTATGGGAATAAAAAATCTTCCAATTATAGTCAGTGACTTAATAGTTAATGGAAAAGATCCTAAAACTCCTATTGCTATTATTGAAAAAGGAGCTACTGCTGAACAAAGAGTTACTACTGGAACTCTTGATAGTATAGTAGAGATAGCTAAAGAGAAAAAAATTGTACCTCCTGCTATTACAATAATAGGAGAAGTAGTAAATCTTAGAGATACTTTTAAATGGTTTGAAAATACTCAACTTTTTGGGAAAAAAGTTTTAGTAACTAGAGATAAAAGACAAGCTAGAGAATTTTCTGATAAGATAGAAAAAATAGGTGGATTTGCTATAGAGCTTCCATTTATTAAAATAGAATCTACCCTTGATAAAATAGATAGAGAGATGTTAAAATCTTATTCTACTCTACTTTTTAACTCTCCTAATGGAGTTAGAGAGTTTATGAATAAAATTGAAGATATTAGAGATATAGCTCATCTTAAAATAGGAGCTGTTGGAAGTAAAACTAAAGAATTATTAGAAAGATATAAAATAAAAGCTGATTTTATCCCTAAGGAATACTTAGTTGAAAAACTTGCTAAAGAAGCTATTCACTACACAGCAGTTGGAGAGAAAATTCTAATTATAACTTCTGATATCTCTCCTTGTGATACAAAAAAATTAAATTCTATTTATGATAGACATTTTGATAAAATAGTTGCCTATAAGACTAAAAAAATAATAAGAGATAAAGAAGAAGTACTAGATACTTTAAAGAAAGTAGAAATAGTTACTTTTCTGAGTTCTTCTACAGTTGATGCTTTTATGGAAAGTATAGAGTATGACATAGAATCTGTAAAAAATATTAAATTTGCTTCAATAGGTCCTGTTACAAGTGAAACTATAAAAAAATATGGATTAACAGTAGACTTTGAAGCAAAAGTTTATGATGCTAATGGAATTATTGAAGCTATCAAATAATCTTAATTTTGGAGTTAATAAATGAATAAAAATTTTTTCCCACTATTTATAGACTTAAAAAATAAAAATATATTGGTTATTGGAGCTGGAAAAATAGCTTTTAGAAAGGTAGAAACACTACTTAAATATAGTGCTAAAATAACTATTATTACTAAAGATATTAAAGAAGAAAAATTTTTAACTCTTAAAAATATAAATATTAAAATAGGAGAGTTTGAAGAAACTCTCCTAGAAGATAAGTTTTTAGTTGTAGCTGCTACTGATAATCCAGAGTTTAATAGATATATCTATGAGCTTTGTAATTCTAAAAATATATTGGTTAACAATATTACCTCTAAAGAAGAGATGAATTGTCGTTTTGCTAGTATTCTAGAAACTGAAGATTATCAAATAGGTATATCTGCTAAAGGAAATCCTAGTAAATCTAAGTCTTTGAAAAATAAATTAAAAGAGATATTAGAAAAAAAAGCTGTTGATTAACAACAGCTTTTTTCTTTAAATAATATTATATTTTTTTAATATCCCTTCTATTCTTTCTTCAATATCTTTAGTCAATGTCCAAGAAGTACTTTCCACATTTTCTTCAATTTGCTCTGGAGTCTGTGCACTACAAATTACAGGTCCTATTTCTTCTTGGTTTACTAACCAATTAATACTTATTTGTGATAATGGCTTTCCAATTTCTTTTGCTATCTCTTTTAATTCCTCTACAATTTTATAATAAAATTTATATGTATCTGAATTTAATTTAGGATTTTTTGCTCTATCATCATTTTTATCAAAATTATTTTCTAATTTAAAACATCCTGTTAAAAGTCCTTGAAATAATGGACTGTATGCTAAAAATGCCATTCCTCTCTCTTTACATATTGGCAAAATTTCTTTTTTACTTCTATATTCTAATTTCTTATGATGATATATTTCAGAGTTTGGTTCTAATAAATTATAAAGTCCTTGATATGTTGCAATTTCAGTTTTTGAAAGACAATACTCTAAATCTTTCTTTGAAAAATTAGATAATCCAACATATCTTATTAATCCCTTTCTTTTCATCTCTTCAAATGTCTCTATTGCCTCATCTATTTGCATATTTTCAAATGGCCAGTGTATTCGATATAAATCTATATAATCAGTTCCTAATCTTTTTAAAGAAGCATTTAGTTCTCTATATAAGCTTTCTCTACTTATACTTTTTGTTACTATTTTTTCTGAAGAATTATCATCCCAAACTAATCCACATTTAGTTGCTATAAATAATTTTTTTCTATCATATCCCTCTATAGCTTTTCCTAAAATTTCTTCTGAATGCCCCATTCCATAGACAGGTGCTACATCAAAGAAATTAACTCCCAAATCTATTGCTTTCTTTATTGTTTCTATCGATTTTAAATCATCACTATTATTCCAAGTTCCTCCTATTGCCCAACACCCATATCCAATAGCAGAAAGTTCTTCATTATTTAAAGTTTTAAATTTTTTATATATCATAATTTCCTCCTTATTTTAATTCTGGCCAATATCCTTTATTTGCTTCAATAAGTCTATCTAATATTTCTTTTGCTTTTTGTGAAGATGATACAGTTTTATTTAAAGTAAATGCCATTAAAGCCTTTACATAAGAATTTTCCATATATGCATCAACTAAACATTTTTCTGATGCTAATTGTTGTTCTATCATTCCTTTATAAAAAGTAGGTATTTCTAAACCATGATATGTTGCTACTGGTCCATCTTTTGTTATATAACATGGAATTTCTACCATTGCATCATCAGGTAAATTTTTAATAGCACCTTTATTTTCAACAATTACTAAATATTTTTTCTTCATATCATTTGCTAAAGAATTTGCTACATCTACAATAAATAAACCATGAGCCCCTACGTGAAAAGCTTCTTTATCATATTTTCCAGTTTTTTCATATTCATCTATCACTTTGAAAAGTGTAGCTTCTCTTCCATCCATAACTTCATTTGCTCTTGTATATTCTTTATTTAATTGTTGTAGTATTAAATCTCCTAAAAGATAATATTGCATATAAGTATTTGGAATATATTCTTCAAATAAATTCATCATATACTTCATATTTTTATAAGTTTTTTGCCAAGATGCATCTTTATGTTGTAAATCATAATTATTTTTAGGAAATAGTCCATTTTCTTTTATAAAATCTTTCATTTCTTGAGTTCTATCTATTCCTTTAACTTTTAAACTTGTAAACCATCCAAAGTGATTTAATCCAAAATATTCAGGCTCTATATCTTCATATTCACACTTAAATACATCTGTCATTTTTTGCATCATACCAACAGGCATATCACAAATATTCAATACTTTAGAGTTTGGTCTAATTCTTCTCATAGCTTCTGCTACAATTGAAGCTGGATTTGAATAATTAATCATCCAACAATTTGAATTTGAATATTTTTCCATATAATCAACAATTTCAATCATAGGTTCAATTGTTCTTAAAGCATAAGCCATTCCTCCTGGTCCACAAGTCTCTTGTCCAATAGTATTTAAACTTAAAGGAATTTTTTCATCCAATTCTCTCATAGGATATTTCCCAACTCTAATTTGAGCAAAAACAAAATCAGCATTTTCAAATGCCTCTTTAGGCTCAGTATGTTGAGAAAATTTTAATCCTGAATCCATTTCATCAACAACACTTTTAGTTATAATAGAAACTTTTCTTTGTCTCTCTGCATCATTATCATATACTCTTAATTCTTTTAATTTAAATTCATTTTTCTTAGTTAGTAAAGCTTTAACAACTCCAGGAGTAAATGTACTTCCTCCTCCAGCTATAACTACAATATACTCTTTCATAAATTTCCTCCTTAATTACTCTTCTGAATTATCTAAATTTAATTTTTTATTTACTGCTATTTTTATTTTTGGAACTGAAAGTCCATAAATTATTTGTACTCCATCTTTAGTTTTTACTATCCCAGAACATTCAGTTTGATTAAGTATTTCTTCATTTATTTTTGTTGTATCTACTAATTGAACTCTCAATCTCGAAAAACAATTTGTTACAACTTTTATATTCTCTTTATTTCCTAATCCTTGAATTATCAATTCAACTTTTTTTCTAAATCTATATCTTTCCCTTTTTCATGAGCTTCATTATACTCACCTTTTGTATAAAGTTTTGTTGCATTTCCTCTTCCAGGAGTTTTTAAATTTAATTTTGTAATTAAAAATCTAAAAATATAGTAATAAATAACAATTTGAACTATTCCTACAATAATAAATTTAATAGTATCTCCCTTAGCCCCTACAGGTAACATCATTGCTAAAAATTCTATTCCTCCTGAAACTGCTATTACTCTTATATCTAATATAGCAACTATTGCCATTCCTATTCCAGCTAAAATAGCATGGACTACAAATAATATAGGAGCAGTGAATAAAAATGAGAACTCTAATGGTTCTGTTACTCCTGCTGTTACAGCAGCTCCTACTGCTGGTATTAGTAAAGCTTTTACTTTTGTTTTATTTTCTTCATCAGCACATTTATATATTGCATAAGCAGCTCCAACTAACTCAAACATTTTACTCATAGCTTTTGTTAAATATACAGCTCCTGGTCCTAATCTATCTACATTACTAGAAGCTAATTCCGCCATTGCTATATTTCTAACTCCTTCTAAATAAACTCCATCAACAACGCCACTACCACTAACTGAAGATAATTCAACAGGAACCCATAACAAATGATGTAAACCAGTTGGTATTAAAATTCTTTCTAAAAACCCATATAAACCTACTCCAAAAGACCCTGTAGATACAATTAAATTAGTCATTTTTGAGATTCCTGTTTGAATTAAAGGCCAGCTATATGTTAAAATTATTGATAAAATTATTACAATTGGAATTCCTATTAATAAAGCTAAATTTGCTCCTCCATATAATCTCATAGCTCCATTAAATTCTATACCAAAATATTTATTATGAATAATTGCTGTCAATACTCCTAAAATAATTCCTAAGAATACACCCATATCTAATATTTGAACTCCTAAAATATTCCCTTGTCCTGTTCCACTTAAATTTCCATCAATTAACAAGCTATTTAATTTCATAAAAGAGTTCATTGAATAAATAAATATAAAAAATAAAACTATTGCATTCAAAGCAGCATTTCCTTTTTTACTTTTTGCCATTCCTGCTGCTATTCCTACACAAAATACTGGCGATAAATTTATAAAGATGCTTAAAACAGAATTTTTCAATATAGTTCCAAACTCAAAAATTTTTTCTATATTTGCTAAAGGAATAGCTTTATTTGTCAGTAAAACACCAAAAGCTAGTAAAATTCCTACAATCGGTAATATAAATACTGGAATTAATATTCCTTTAGAAAATTCTTCTCCAAATCTCGTTCTTCTCCAAATCTCGATAGTTTTGTTCTAATTAATTTACTTTCGTTGTTTTTCATTTAATCCCCCTTATATTTTTAAATTGGTATATACTGATTTTTTAACTAATTTAAGAATACTCCTTTTTTTTATTTGTCAATATATTTTTATTGATTTTTTTTTTTTTTATTTTTATAATGAAAATATAATAAAATCTAGGAGTAAAAAATGAAAAAACCTATTTATTTAACAATTGCTAATGATATTGAAAAAAAAATATTTAATAATGATTATCCTAAAAATGAAAGATTACCTTCTGAAAGAAATCTAGCAGAAGAATATGGTGTTACCAGAATGACAATAAGAAACTCAATTGAATACTTAGTTTCAAAGGGATTATTAGAAAAAAGATTAGGAAGTGGAAATTATGTAAAAAGAACTTCTTTGAATTTAAATTTAAATGAACAGCTTAGTTTTAGTGAAAAAAGTCACTTTTCTGATAAAACTTCAAGAACAGAGGTTATTGAGTTTGAAAAAATTTATAATTCAAAAATTAGTAAAATCTTTAACCTAGATAAAGATAAAGAATTTTTTAAAATAAAAAGATTACGTTACTTAGATGAAGAAGTTGTAAATATAGAAATAACATATCTTCTTTGTGAAATGTTTCCTGATATTTCTATAGAAATCATGGAAAAATCTAAGTATGATTATGTTGAAAATTTCATTACAATAAAAGAAAGTTTTAATAAAATCATCCCAATTATTCCAGATATGGATACTCAAAAAATATTTCATATTGATTCTAATACTCCAATATTTTATAAAACATCTTTAGGTCTTACTACTAAAAATATTATATTTGAATACAGTGAACTTTATTTTAATCCTAAAATATATGAATTTTCATTCATTAGTAAAAGATAAAATAATTATTTTTTATATTTAAAAAATATAAAATTTACAGGAGAATATACTATGGAATTTGGAATAAATATTGATATTTATAAGTTAGGTGAAAAATATCATCTTACTGAATCAGAAGAGTTAGCTCTTAAATATATTGTTAATAATTTTGAAAAATCTCTAGAGATTGGAGTAAGAGGAGTGGCTAAAAATTGTTTTGCTTCAACTTCTGTTGTTATGAATCTTGCAAAAAAATTAGGCTATAAAGGTTTTGTTGACATGGTATATCGTTTAGAATTTAGTATAAAGAATTCTCTTTCTAATTCTAACTCATTAAATAATTATTGTACTAACTTAGATGATGAAAAACTAAAATATTTTAAAAATTTAATAAGTAATACAACTAGACCAATTTTTATTCATGGAACAGGTTTTTCAGGAGCTGTAACAAAATATATGGCAGACAAACTTATGGTACTTGGGTATTATAGTTCTAGATCAGAATATATGGAAACTATGGAACCTAAATACCATCAAAAAGCTATATTATTAGTTGTCTCTAAATCTGGAGAAACTTCTCAAATTATCATGTTATGTGAAAAAGCTAATTTGAGAAATGTTCCAATTGTCTTATTTACAGGTACATCTAATTCTACACTTGAAAACTTAGCTGACCTTACTTTTATAATTAAAGATTCTAATCCCATTGATGATAGAAATCTTAAGGAAAATGATTTTTTTGGAAATACAATTCTTTTTTTTGAATATCTTTTATCAGTAACTAAAAATAATAATTAAATTTTTTTCTCTTTTACTTTGTAATAAAGTATTATTAAGGCTAACATTTCTGTAATACTATTAGCTAATACTATTGGCATATTATTAGTACTTAATCCATAAAATATCCAAAGAGCTGTTCCTATGACAAAAATACTATACATTTTTAAAGAAATACTTTTAGTATCTTTCGTTTTTATAACCATTAAAACTTGTGGTAAGAAAGAACTTGTTGTTAAACATGCTGCTATTAATCCAATTATTTCTATTTTCATTCTGTTCTCCTATATTTTATTAAAAAGGGGGCTTTAAAGCCCCTTTTTAATAATTTTTATTTCAAAACTGGCCAATATTCTTTATTAGCTTCAATTAAATCATCTAAAATATCTTTTGCAACTTTTGCACTTGGTACTGTTTTAGACATTGTTATTGCTTGCCATAATTTTTGATAAGATCCCTCTATCCATGCCTCAACTGTTAACTTTTCAACTGTTACTTGTTGCTCCATCATTCCTTTTTGGAATTGAGGAATTCTTCCAACTACTAATGGCTCTGGTCCATTACTTCCTACAATACAAGGTATTTCTACCATTGCTGTTGAATCAAAGTTTACAATCGCTCCATTATTCTCTACTATTAATAGCATTTTTTCTTTAGTATTAAAAGCTATTGCTCTAGCTAAGTCAACTATATATGAAGCATGCTCATCTATATGTAAAGCGCATCCTTCTGAAGATTGATTTTTTACAACTTTTTCACATTCTCCAAATACAAACTTTTCTCTTCCGTCCATTACTTCATTAGCTCTTGTGTATTCTTTGTTTGAATGTTCAACTACATAGTCTGGGAATAAGTAGTATTTTAAATATGTATTTGGTAAAGTTGTAGGGTCTAATGCAAGAACATCTTTAGCCTTAGCAAATGTATCATTCCAGCTAGCTTCTGTATGTTGATTATCTCCTTTAGGTACTACATATCCATATTGAGATACGTGTTCTCTTAATTTAGGCATTAAGTCATTTCCTTGTTTATCTCTTACTGATTTCCACCATCCAAAATGATTCAATCCATAGTACATAATATCCATATCTTTTCTTGATTCAAGTCCTAAAATTTCAGCCATTCTAACTTCTATTCCTATTGGCATATCACAAATATTTAAAACTTTCGAATTTGGTCTTAATCTTCTTGTTGCTTCTGCAACTATTGCAGCTGGGTTTGAATAGTTTAACATCCAAGCATTTGGAGAATATTTTTCCATATAATCTATAAGACCAATTACTCCTCCAATACTTCTCATTCCATATGCTATTCCTCCTGGTCCGCAAGTTTCTTGACCAACAACACCATGTCTTAAAGGTATTTTTTCATCTAACTCTCTCATTGGATATTTTCCAACTCTAATATGTGCCATAACAAAATCTATATCTGTAAATGCTTCCTCTGGATTTGTTGAATAACTAAATTTTATTTGAGGTGCTTTTTCTTTTAAAAGTATAGCACATGCTTCTCCTATTTTTGCTTGTCTTTCAGCATCATTATCAAACATTTTTATTTGTCTAATCGGAAATTTATCAAGATTATCTAATAACATTAAAATTATTCCTGGAGTAAATGTACTTCCTCCACCTGCAATTAAAATAGAAAATTGTTTCATAATTTATTCCTCCTAATATTAATTTAAATATAGTTATATTAATTTTATATTTATTATACTTAATTTTGTTCCATTAAATTTTCAAAACTCTCTCTAACTTGTGGTACTGAAAGTCCTACTATAACTTGAAAAGCTTTTCCATTTCTTACAACTCCATGTGCTCCTGCTGCTTTAAATTGAATATCTGGTCCAACTTTTTTTTCATCTTTAACACTTATTCTAAGTCTTGTAGCACAATTGTTTACTTGTTCTATATTATCTTTACCACCAAAAGCTTCTAAAAATGCTTTAGCTTTTCCTGAATATAGATCTGAACTATTTGTCTCTTTCCCTTCTCCATTTTTAGCTTTCCAATCTGCCTTAGTATATAGCTTAGTTTCCTCTTCTTCATCTTCTCTTCCAGATGTTTTTACATTATATTTTTCAATTAAAAATTTAAATACCAAATAATATATTCCTATAAAAACTACTCCAATTGCTAATTGTGTAAACATTACTCCTGAGTGATTTTTTATGAGAGGTAACCAGTTAAGTGCTGCTATTTCTATAATTCCCGAACCCATATTTCCAACTACCCCAAAAGCATACATTACAGCTGCCATAGTTGCCGCTAGTACTGCATGAACTACAAATAAAAATGGTGCTATAAATAAGAATGTAAATTCTAATGGTTCTGTTATTCCTACAAGTGCTGCTGTTAATGCTGCTGGAATTAATAACCCTGATACAATTTTTTTCTTTTCTGGACGAGCTGTTTTATACATAGCTAGTGCTATTCCAATACATCCAAAAATTTTACTATTACCATGTAAAGCAAATCCTCCTTGTGGAAATAACTCTTTTAATGGTTGAGTTGAGTTTGCAAAATTTAACAAATTTTCTGCCCAAGCTACTTGAATACCTGTATCAACTACTGCTGGTCCAAATATAAAAGGTCCATAAATAAAATGGTGTAAACCTGTTGGAATTAATATTCTTTCTAAAAAAGTATATAACCAAACTCCAAATGTTCCAGATGTAACCATTAAAGCTTGTAATGATGAAATTCCCATTTGAATTTTTGGCCAAACAAGACATGTTATGTAAGCACAAGGTATCATTACTACAAAAGCTATCGCACTTACTAATGTTGTTCCTTGGAAAGTTCCTAGAAAATCTGGTAATTTTGTATCAAAAAACTTATTATGAATATATATTGTTATTCCTGAAATTACTATTGCTCCTACAATACTTGTGTCTAATGTTTTTATTCCTGCAATTGTAGTAAGTCCACTAACTCCTCCTACATTTTGTGTAAAATCAACCCCAAAACTTGGTCCCCAAAATGTTAAAATTGCACTGATAAAATAGTTGTAAGTTAAATATGTTGCTAAAACTGCTAAACAAGCTCTAGGATGTGCTTTTTTAGCAAGTCCTATTGGTAACCCTATAGCAAATATTAAAGGTAATTGTCTAAATACAGTCCATCCTCCCTCTTCAATAACTGTAATCATTTTATAAAAAGTCCCATTTGTATTAGCAAGTTCTCCTACAAAATCTGGATTTTTTAAAATGATTGTTAAAGCTACTACTAACCCCGCAAAAGGAAATAGCAATACTGGTGCAAATAATGCTCCTCCTAATCTTTGAAAATGTTTTAACATATTCCCAACCTCCATCTTTTAACTTTAATGTGATTATACATTATTTTTAATCCTATTTCAATACTTTAAAGATTAAAAAAACACATTATAATTTAGGTAACATGTTATGTTTTTATGAGAAAAGAAAAAATTATTGATAAAAATTTCTCTTTTATCTTTAATTTTCCTGTCCCCATTTATGCATAAGATTTAAAATCTCCATTAATCCCATTCCTTTTTCTGTTATTGAATACTCTACTTTAGGTGGTACTTGAGGATATTCTTTTCTAATAATTAAATTATCATCTGCCAATTCTTTTAGTTGTTGAGCTAACATCTTATGAGTAATCCCATCTAATTTTCTTTTTAATTCTCCATATCTATGTATCCCCTCTGTTCCTAGATGCCAAAGAATTATTGGCTTCCATTTTCCACCCATAAAAGATAATGTATATTCTATTGAACACTTATATTTATTTTTTCTTTCTAAATCAATCATAACAACTCCTTACTTACTTTTTAGATAGTATATTACTAAAAAGTGCATACTTAACTTTTTTATAGAAATATTATATGCTATATTCATGCACTGTACTACTTATTTTTTAGGAGGTAAATATGTATCCAAGAAATTTTTCACATATTGGAATATCTGTTCCTGATATTCAAAAAGCAGTTGATTTTTATAAAAATATTATGAACTGGTATGTTATTATGAAGCCTACTTTAGTTAAAGAAGAAAAAGATACAGCAATAGAAATAATGTGTATAGACGTATTTAGTGAAGGTTGGGGAGAGTTTAAAATAGCCCATCTTTCAACTGGTGATGGAATAGGAATTGAAATATTTGAGTTTCCTCAAAATAATAAATCTAAACATGAGTTTAATCCATATCCTACTGGTGTTTTCCATTTTTCAGTAAAAGACCCTAATATTGAGGAATTAACTAAAAAGATTGTAGAAGCTGGTGGAAAGCAAAGAATGCCTATCAGAGAATATTATCCTGGTAAAAAACCTTATAAAATGGTTTATTGTGAAGACCCTTTTGGAAATATTATAGAAATATATACTCATTCCTATGAGTTACACTATGGAAGTGGAAGTTATTAGGAGATAATATTCTAGAAATTATATTCAAAAGAAAAAGTATCCGAAATTATTTAAATAAAAAAGTTGAAAATGAAAAAATAGAAAAAATATTAAGAGCTGCTATGCAGGCTTCAACAGCTGGTAATCAACAAGAATGGGAATTTATTGTAATTGATGATAAAGAAATTCCTCACTCTTTAGCTAATATAAGCCCTTATTCTAGTTTTTTAAAAAATGCTTCGTTTTAGGAAATAAAGATAGAATGATTTATCCTGAAAATTTAATTCCTTTTTCAATTATAGGAATAGGTTATTCAGCAAAAGAAATAAATAGTATTAATAATAGATTTAGATTTGATTCAACTAAAGTTCATTTTAACAAATTATAAAAGGGAACTTAATGTTCCCTTTATTTTTATTTATTCTCTTCTTTAGGTAAAATAATATTTAGTAATAAGGCTAGTAATGTAGACATTACAACACTTGAACCAAATATTAATTTTATAAATTGAGGAAATTGAGCAATAGCTTGTGGAACTTGTCCTATACCAGCTCCTATTGCTACTGATAATCCAACTATTACCATTGTTCTACCTGTGATTCCACTTTTACTTATTATTTGAATACCTGTCATTGTTATCATTGAGAATACTGTAATTGTTCCTCCTCCAATTACTGCTGAAGGAATTGTATTTATAATAGCACCAAACTTTGGCACAAATCCTGCTACTAATAAAACAGTTGCTGCTATCCCTATTACGTATCTACTTACAACCTTAGTTAAAACTACAAGACCTACATTTTGAGAATAAGTTGCAGTTGGAAAAGAGTTTAATACTGCTGACATTATTGCTGCCACTCCATTTCCTATTACTCCACCTGATAGCTCTTTATCTGTTACTTCTCTATTTATTCCTCCTAAAGTAATAGCTGATAAATCTCCCACAGCCTGAATAGCTGTAACTAGATACATTATTATCATTGCTACCATAGAACCTACTTCAAATTTAGGAGTTCCAAATATGAAAAATTTTGGAAAAGCAAACCAAGCTGCTTCTTTTACTGGTGCAAAGTTAACTATTCCTAAACAAACTGAAATTACATATCCTACTACTATTCCTATTAAAATCGATGATAATTTAGTAATACCTTTAGTAAATTGATTAAAGAATAATACTGTTGCTAATACAATTAAACTGATAGTCCAGTTTTGATAAGAACCATATGTAGGTGTTCCTACTCCTCCAGCCATATAGTTAATACCAATTGGAAATAGTGATAATCCTATTGAAAATACAACAGTTCCTGCTACTAATGGTGGAAAATATTTTCTTATTTTTTTTAGATAAGCTCCTATTAATATTGAAGCTACCCCCCCTACTATTTGTGCTCCAAATAAAACTGGTAAATTTACTGAGTTTCCTCCTAATATAGCCAACACTGTTGGTAAAAATCCAAAGCTTGTTCCCATTACTACTGGTAATTTAGAACCAATTCTTAATCCAGCAAAAAGTTTTATTGGATAAATTTGTAAAAATGTTGCTACTCCTGCTGCTAACATAGCACATTGAATTAAAATTGTTGTAACACTTGGGTCTAATTTTGCAACTCTAGAAATTATCAAAATAGGAGCTACATTTCCTACAAACATAGCTACAATATGCTGAAAAGCTAGCGGTAAAGCTTCTATAAAAGCTGGTCTACCATCAATCTCAAACAACTCTTTAGCATCTCTTGAAACTCTCTCTTGTTTTAACTCTTTTTCTTTTACTAACATTTTTCCTCCCTAAAATATTATGATTTTTATCACAATTTTTCACTGTGATATTCTAGCATGATTGGGATATAAAATCTAGTAAAAAAATTTTTTCAAATTCAATATATACATTTTTGATATTTTTCTGTTTTTTCTCTTAGCATTTTAACAAAAAAATGGAGAAAATAATTTCTCCATTTTTTAGCATCTTCCAAATTACTCTTCTACTACCTCTTCAGGTTTTGCTTCATTATACTTGGCAATTACAGTATCAGTAATCTCTTTTCTCAACTCAGGAGTAATAGGATGAACTATATCTTTATACTCTCCATCTGGCATTTTTCTAGATGGCATAGCTACAAACATTCCTTTTTGTCCATCAATAATTTTTAACCCATGAATAACAAAACACTCATCAAAAGTTACATCTGCATAAGCTTTTAATTTTAGTTCATTTTCTCCTTTTACTGCTCTTAATCTTACATCTGTAATTTTCATAATCATGCACCTTCCCTTTTTTATGTAATCATTATAACCCTCTGCAAAGATGTACTTCACAGTGTTGTAATTGCTCCCTTATTGTCTCTACTTTTTCTTTTCCATTTTCTGTAAAAGCATAGTATGCACTTCCACTCCCAGACATAAAAAATTTCATGTTAGAAATTTTTCCTAATTTTTTTCTAAATTCTATTATATTAGTATCTTCAAGTAAAAGTCCCTGTTCCAAATTATTTTCTATACTCTCTTCTATTAAAGAAAGCTTATTATCTTCTAATCCCTCAATTATTTTATCTATATTAGCATCTTTTTTATTTTTGAGCATATACATATTTTTATATGCTTTAGCTGTTGATACTCCAAAATTTGGCTTAATCAAAATAATATCTTTATCCAAATTATTCTCTAATATCTCTATTTTCTCTCCAATACCTTTCACTCTACTAGGCTTATTGATTATAAAGAAAGGAATATCTGCTCCAACACTTTTTCCTAACTCTATTAACTCATCTAAAGAAAAGAAGTCTTTATGATATTTATTTAATTCTTTTAAGAAAAAAGCTCCATTAGAACTTCCTCCACCTAGACCAGCTTCATGTGGAATAACTTTTTCTAAATATATTTTTACTCTTTTTTTTGTAAATCCACTTCTCTTATAAAATTTATCATATATTTTCCAAAGAATATTTTCTTTTCCAGTTGGAATACTTGGTTTATTAGTAGTAATCTCTAACTCTCCATCCTCTTCAAATATCTCTCCTTCAAGTTTATCAGTAAGAGATATTGGTATCATTACCATATCCAATAGATGATAGCCATTAGGTAAAACTCCTGTTACATTTAAACCAATATTTATTTTAGCATTTGAATTTAAAGAGAATTTCATTAAAAAATATCCTCCTCACCATCTATATCCACAGTAATTCCTCTACTTTCTAACACATTTATAAGTTCTGAGGTTCTCTCTTTTGCTACATTTCCAGTAGGTACTTCTAATATCTCAAATTTAAAATACTTATTAAAATACTCTAACTCTAATATCTGACCTACTTTTACCTCTGTACTTGCCTTTGCTACTTTACCATTAAGCTTAGCTTTTCCACCATCTACCACGATTTTAGCAATAGGTCTTCTTTTAATTATTCTGCTCACTTTTAAAAATTTATCTAGTCTCATATCTACTCCTCTTTATACTATATATACTACATTTTTTCTATAAGTCAATGGCTTTTTTTGCATTTTGCCAAAGTTTTTCTAAATTTTCCAATGAAGTTTTTTCAATATCACAGTTTTGTTCAACATATCTAAACCTCTTATCAAATTTTTTTATTGTTCCTTCTAGTGCTTCAGTTGCATCTATATCTAAAAATCTAGCTATGTTTACAATGGAAAATAATACATCTCCTAATTCATCTTTCATTTTCTCTTTATCTTTTCTCTCTATCTCAACTTTTAATTCATCTAACTCTTCATAGATTTTATCAAATACTTGTTCTACATTATCCCAATCAAAACCAACTTTTGATGCTTTTTTCTGTATTTTTTGAGCTTTAGATAGTGCTGGAAGATATTTAGGAACTCCATCTATTACTGATTTTCTATTTTCATGCAACTTCTCTGTCTTTTTTATCTCATCCCAATTAGTTAAAACCTCTTTTGTAGATATCTCACTATTTTTTTCCTTAAATACATGAGGATGTCTTCTTATTAATTTTTCATTTATCTCATAAGCAACATCTTCAATATTAAATTTCCCTTCTTTTTCACGAATATCAGCTTGAAAAACTAAGTTCATTAGAACATCTCCTAATTCTCCCTTATGCTCTTCTATATCTCCTTCCATAGCCTCTAATAGTTCTGCTACTTCCTCTCTCAAGCAAGGTTTTAAACTTTCTAATGTCTGCTCTCTATCCCAAGGACAACCATTTTCACTTCTTAATATCCTTATTATATCTACAAGTCTATCAAACTCTTTCATAGTATCCCTCCATTATATTATTGTTCATATACATTTAAAAACTCCTCGATTGTTCCGTTATACTCTATTGTATCATCTTTTTTCTGATATTTTATTAGTCCTTCTTGTATTAGTTTTAATAAAACATCAAAGTTTACCTTATCACTATTAAATTTTATAATAGACTCAACTTTTCCTTTTATCTCAAGAGCATTTTTTATTCCTAATTTTTTAGCTCTAAATTTTAAACCTATATATCTAAAAAATCCTTGTGCCTCTACTGGCATTTTTCCAAATCTATCTATTAATTCATCTTTTATATTTTCTAATTCAATTATACTCTTTACTTCAGTTATTCTTCTATAGACTTTTATTTTTTCATCTTTTTCTATATATTCATTAGGTATAAACGCTGGATAATTTACTTTTATCTCTATATCATCTATATCCTCTTCAAACCTTCCTTTTATTTTATCTATCTCCTCTTGAAGCATCTTCATATATAGAGTATACCCAAAAGTTTCCAATATTCCATGTTGCTTTTCTCCTAGTATCTCTCCAGCTCCTCTTATTCTCATATCCTCCATCGAAAGTTGAAGTCCTCCTCCATCGATCTCTTCAAGATTCTTTATTGATTCTTCTCTTTCTTTAGCTTTCTTTGTTTGATACTCTTTAGTCAGAAGATAACAATAACTTTGTCTATTTCCTCTTCCTACTCTCCCTCTCAATTGATATATTTGTGAAAGTCCTAGCTTATCAGCTCTATCTATAATCATAGTATTAGCATTCTCTATATCTATTCCATTTTCTATAATTGTAGTAGCTACTAATATATCTATCTCTCCATTTTCAAACTCTTTAATTTTTTCTTTTATATCTCTTGGAGTCATCTGACCATGTACAAAATCTATTTTTAAATATTCTGGTAAAATTTTTCTCAACTCTTGAGTCTTTTTTTCTATACCCTTTACTGAGTTAAAAATATAAAATACCTGTCCCTCTCTTGCTATCTCCTTCATAATAATCTCTCTTATATTTTTTTCAAGCCCTTCAACAAAAAAAGTATTGATATGTTTTCTTCCCTCTGGCGGAGTATCTATCACTGATAAATCTCTTATTCCTAAAAGAGCTAAATTTAAAGTTCTTGGTATAGGAGTTGCAGTTAAAGTTAGTACATCTACTTTACTTCTTAGTTTTTTTAATTTTTCCTTTGCTTTTACTCCAAATTTTTGTTCCTCATCTATAATTACAAGTCTCAAATCCTTAAATTCAACATCTTCTGACAAAATTCTATGAGTACCTATTACTATATCTACTCCCCCTTCTTTTATCTTTTTTAAAGTTTGAGTTTGTTCTTTAGAAGTTAATAAACGACTTAATAATTCTATATTTATTGGATAATTTTTCATTCTCTCTGTAAATCTCTCATAATGCTGTTGAGCTAGAACTGTAGTAGGAACCATAAGCACCACTTGTTTACCTTCAATAGCTGCTTTAAAAGCTGCTCTTATAGCTACCTCTGTTTTCCCATACCCCACATCTCCACATACTACTCTATCCATTATTCTTGAAGATTCCATATCTCTTTTTACATCTTCAATAGCCTGTAATTGTGAAGGAGTCTCTTTATATGGAAAACTCTCTTCAAATTCCTCCTGCCATAAATTATCTGGAGCAAAAGAATATCCAGCTTCTAAATCTCTTCTAGCTTGGATTTCTACTATTTCTTTTGCAAATTGTAACATCTCTTCAGCTATTTTTTCTCTTTTTTTCCTAAAACCTTTTCTTCCTAAATTATATATTTCTGGTATCTCTCCATCTATTGATACATACTTTCCTATTTTTCCTATTCCCTCTATTGGAACAAAAAGTTTATCCTCTCCAGCATATTTAATTTTTAAATAATCATGTCCATCTATTATTTCAATTCCTAGATATAGACCTACTCCATAATTCTCATGTATAATATAGTTTCCTTCTTGAATTTCTGCTATATTTTTATATCTTTGAAATCCTTTATCCTTTTTTTCTCTTCTTACTCTAATACCTTTTAATTCTCTATCTGTTAGTACAAGAAGCTTCTCCTCTTTATATCCTTCAAATAATGGATACTTTTCATATTCGAAATTATAACCTTTGAATATCTCTCGGTATCTTTTTTCTTCATCAGATACTATTTTTATTTTTTGTAATGGATCTTTACCAATTTTTTTTACATACTCTATACTCTCAAAATTTTGAAGTTCCTCGTGAGTAAATTTATTTATTTCAACTGATTTAGCTATTTTTAAAAAATTATTATATATTCCTTTTATACTCTTTTCTTTAATCTTACTATTAGAAAGAATCTCTTCTAATTTATAATTTAATAAATCTATATTTTCTATAAAAATTTTTAAATCATTTCTATTATTTAAAAAATCTAAAAAACTATTTTTCTCTTCTATATTATTGTTTATATACATATAAACTTGATTTTTTTTCTCAACACTTTTTTGGGTTTCTATATCAAAATATGCTATTCTCTCTACTTCATTATTAAAACTAAACTCAATTCTAACTGGATACTTACTATTTTTAGGAAAAATATCTAATATATCTCCTCTCATACTGTACTGATTTCTTTCTTCTACCATATACTCTTTATTATATCCACTCTCTTCTAAAGAATTTTCTAATTCTTTTATATCCAAACTTTTTCCTATTTCTATCTCATATCTTTTTCCCTCTAAAAAGTATTCTCTTAAAATAGCTTCTAAAGAAAGTAAAATAATAAAATCTTCTTCTGATTTTAGAATTTCTAATAAGTCATAATTATCTTTTTCTAATTCATCCTTTGATTGAGTATTCTCTAATTTTAATATATTTCCACTATATATATCACTTAATACATTATAATAATCTTCTATATTTCTATTTGAAGAACAAAGATATAGTATTTTTCCTCCTATTTCTTTCAATAAAAAGGGGATTTTTCCTCTATACTCTTTCATTTTTTCCTCCATATTTTTCTTTTACCTATATTTTACCCTTTATTTCTTCACTTTGCAAAAATATATTTTAAATAAAAATGAACTATACAACTTAGTAAGTTACTAAATCATATAGTTCATAAATTTATTTTAATTAATCTATAGTTTCATCATTTAAAAACTTATCATAATATTTCGCAAGTCCACCTGTTGAAGTTTCTTTATAAGCAGAACACATATCTACTCCTGTTTCCTTCATAGTTATTACAACTTGGTCAAAGCTTATTGTATGCTCTCCGTTAGTTGATAGTGCATAATCAGCTGTATTTAAAGCTCTTACTGCTACTATTGCATTTCTTTCTATACAAGGAATTTGTACATATCCACCAACAGGATCACAAGTCATTCCAAGATGATGTTCCATTCCCATCTCAGCTGCATATTCTATTTGTTCTGTTGTTCCTCCTAAGATATATACTGCCATTCCTGCTGCCATAGAGCATGCCGCTCCTATTTCAGCTTGACATCCACCCTCAGCACCAGATATTGTTGCATTTTCTTTTATTAAATTTCCTATAAGTCCAGCTACTGCTAAAGCTCTTAATGCTGTAGTTTCATCTAATTCATACTCTTCTATTAGAGCTCTTAATAATCCTGGAATAACTCCAGCTGCTCCACATGTAGGAGCTGTTACTATTGTCCCTGCACTACTATTTTCTTCTGATACAGCTAGTGCATAAGCAAATATCTTTTTAGTTATTACTAGATAGTTTCTCTTTTTATCTATCTTATCATAGATTTCTTTTGCTTTTCTTGGGTATCTTAATTTTCCAGGAAGTACTCCATCTTTTCTAATACCTCTATCTACAGCTGCATTCATTGTATCTAGTATATCTTTTAAATGAGCCCAAATACTTGGTCCTTCACAATACTCTACATATTCCCAAAGCTCTTTATTATTCTCTTTACACCATGCCATAATATCATCCATCTTAGTTAAATTATAGCATTGTCCAGCTCCACTTCTCTTATCTGTAAGCTCTTTTATTGTTCCTCCACCAACAGAGAATACCAACCATTCCTTCATAACTTTTCCATCTTTATCTAAAGCTATAAATTTCATTCCATTAGTATGATATTCATGAATATACTCTGGCATCCATACTATCTCTGTTTTTGTAGGTTTTAAAGTTTCTTCAATTATCCAATCTGTTAAATGTCCCTTACCAGTAGCTGCTAAACTTCCATAAAGCTCAACTATATATAAATTAGCTCCTTCTGTTTCAGCCTTGAATTTCTTAGCTGCTCTTTCTGGTCCCATAGTATGAGAACTAGAAGGTCCACATCCTATTTTAAATAATTCTTTTAAGCTATCCATTAGTTCTTACCTCTTATCTCTTCTACTGTTTTTATTTTATAATTTTTAAATATTATTGATCCTAAGAATCCAGCAAATATTCCAGATGCAGCACACATTAAGGCTACTTTTGTAACTGTTATTGCATCATTAAATCCATACATTACCATTAATCCTGCTATTGGTGTAGCTGTTCCTGTTGCATTATTTACAAGACCATAAAGTGCTACTACAACTCCTGCTAATGCTCCACCTATAAAGTTTGTTATATATACTGGTACAGGATTAGCAGATATTAAGTCAGCTTGTGTTAATGGTTCTATTGCAACTGCTATTGTTGTTTTTCTATCTCCAAATCCCATTCTATGGAAAAATACTCCATTCATAAATGAAGAACCCATTACTGAAAGCGCTCCAATTGCCATAGGAACTCCTGTTAATCCCATCATTGCTGTAAGTGCCATTGATGATAATGGTGCTGTTGCAACAACTGTTATTACTCCTCCTAATATTATTCCCATTAATATTGGGCTTGAATGAGAAGCTGATTCAAGAATTCCACCTATATTTAATAGAGTAGAATTTACTATTGGATTAGATGCTGATGCTATTAATCTTGCTAATGGCGAAATAAAACAAATTACAAAAATTAAATCTAATCCTTGAGGAACTTTTTGCTCTACTTTTGGAATAACAAAAGATAAAATATATCCAGCTAAGAAACCAGGTAATATTCCAAATCCTGCTACTGATACTCCTACTAATACTGCATATGTTGGATTTACTCCTAAAGCTATAGGTACTAATATTGCTGAAGCAACTCCTCCCATTGAACCAGCAGCTTTTCCTACTTCTCCTAAGAAAGGTATTCCAAATAAATCTCCTCCAACGTATAATTGGAAAGCTTCTACTAAGAAACTTGCTGTTGCTGCTCCTGCTAATGCTCCCATTGCTTTCATACCCTTTGGAGCTTTCATACTAAATAGTGAAAATCCTCCTAAAACTACAAATAATAAAACTACTCCTTTAATTACGTCCATTTTTTCTCCTTTTTTGTTTAATTATACTTAATTAAAATTTAATTTTAATTAACAATATATTACGTTCTTTTTACGTATATTATTGTTATTTTAAATACATCAAAAAGTATAACATAACAAATAAAATATTTCAAGAATTTTTTTCACTAAAATGAAATATCATCTACAGAAATATTGAATTTTTCTGTTCTCTACTCTTTTAATTTTATTATATTATTTTTTAATTTTATTATGTTATTAACTATTTTATTATTTTTTTCATTATACTATATTTATACTTTTTTGAAATTTTTAATTTTTTTTAACTAAACTTAATTTTTTTGTTATTTATATTTTTTATATTTTATTGAATTTACATTAATTAATCTTTATGGTATAATCATATCAATTAAACTTTTTATGGAGGAACAGCAATTAATGAAACTAGGGGAAAAAATTAAAACTATTAGAAAAAACAAGGATTATACATTAAAACAACTATCTGAAATTACTGGTCTTTCAATCGGATTTTTAAGTAATATTGAACGTGACTTAAATAGCCCTTCAATAAATAACCTTCAGCAAATATGTTCAGCTTTAGGAATTAATCTTATGGAAATTTTGGATGAAGAAATTGCTAGTAACCCTGTTACAAGAGCTGCAGAAAGAGAAGAAATATTAAAAAATGTTGAAACTAATACAAAAGTTGAAAGTCTTTTAAATAGAAAAGCAAGTTTAAATGGAATTGCAATAACTATTGAAGAAGAAAGTTCTTTTAGCGATATGTCATGGGGTCATGGATATGACGAAATTGGAATAGTTGTCAAAGGTGAATTAGAAATTGAATTAGAAAAAACCCTTTATCATCTCTATGAAGGAGACTCTATATTTATAAAACAAAACACTCCACATAGATATAGAAATCCAGGTTTTACTTCATCACTAGTATATTGGGTTTCTAGTAAAAAGTAGTTGGTTTTATGAAAATAATAATACTTATAGAAAATGATTTAAGTTGTGATCCAAACTTAGTTAATGAGTTTGGATTTTCTGTTTTTATCCAAGATGAAGATACTTCTCTCATATTTGATACTGGTCAAAGTGGAATATTTATTAAAAATATTGAAAAACTAAAATTAGATACTAAAAATATTCATACTATAGTACTTAGTCATAATCATTACGATCATGTAGGTGGACTTAAAAATTATATTGAAAAATTTGGAAATAATTTTACTCTTTACTTAAATAAAAATTTTTTTGATAAAAGATTTAGTTTTTCAGAACTTTACTCTCGAATCTTAGGAGCTAATTTTTTCCAAGATTACATACTAGATAAAAAAATTAATTTATCTTTTATTAATGAACATATACATATTCTATCTAAAAATATTACAGCTTTTACAAATTTTGAAAGATTAAACGATTTTGAAGAGATTAATCTTTCTTATTACAAGAAAAAAAATTCTACGTTTATTCTTGATAGTATGAGTGATGAAATTGTATTAGGTTTAGATACAAAATTGGGATTTTTTATTCTTTGTGGTTGCTCACATATTGGAATAGTTAACATTATCAAAAATATTAAAAAATGGACTAATAAAAAAATCGTTGGAATTATTGGGGGCTTACACCTCAGTAAAAGTAATTCTGAAAGAATTTTAAAAACAATTAATTATCTGAAAAAAGAGGATATAAAATATCTTGCTTTGTCTCATTGTACTGGAAAAAATATTATAAAAATTTTTAAAGATTCTGGATTTAATATTCTTCCTACTAATACTGGAAATGTATTAGAATTTTAACATAAAAAGAGAACTATATTGTTCTCTTTTTATGTATATAAACAGTAATAATCTTAATTTTCCTCTTCTTCTTTCATAACTCTTTCAATATAATCCTTTATTGCTCCAATATAAATTGCCCTTGTCTTAGCCTTCATTGCTAATAAGAAATTAATATCAACGCCCATTTCTTTTGAGCAAAGTTCCAATGCTTTCTCTTCTATTTTTAATTTTTCATATTCATCAAAACTTTCAAACTCTTCTATCATATCTCTAGGAATATTTGTTTCTTCAACTAAATCTTTTATATTATTTAAAACTGGCTTTTTAACTGTTCTTCTTGCTTGATTAATCAATTTTTTGCTCTTTAATCCCTTTTCTTTTACAACATTACTAAAAAGAGTTAAATTTTGTTTATTATTTTCTTTATCTGTAATAGAAAGATTCTTTATAATTCCGTTAATATACTGCACTAAAGTTGTTTTAACATTAGTTGTCAAATTTTTATAGAGTATATTTAAAATTTCCTTTGTTCTTTCTTCTCCCTCTTCTCTATAAATCTTCTTAATTTTGGTATCTGTTCTTTTATCCCAAGCTCTCATTACATATATATTTCTCTTAGCTTTCTTTATTCTTTCTAAAATTTCATCTGAAAACTCAATATTATCCTTACTTTCTTTAATTTTTATCTCTTTTTTAGGAGTTTTTTCTTTAATATTTTTATCTTTAACATTGTCTGCTATAACTTCAATTATTTCTGCATCTTCAATATCAATATTTCTATCTTTTTTATATCCAATTGAAGCTCTTTCAGCTTTATTTTCTATAAAAGTAGATACATGGCAATCTCCATCTTTTTCCTTATTGAAAATATAATCTAAATAATAAGTATCTTCACTTTTAACATACTCAGCTTTATAACTTAAAATATATTCTAATTCTACTAATACATCAAAAGCTTTTTCTACTCTTTTTAATACTTGTTTTAATCTACATAGAACATACTGTTTTACTTCTCCGTTTTTATTAGCTCTTTCTGTTATTTGCTCTGTTTTAAGAGGAATAACAGCTGCTAATGTTCTTAAATTTATTCTATCTCTATCTTTATCATATCTTATTTTGCTGATATATTTATATATTCTTCCAGCTATTGGATCTTTTGTTAAAATCTCTAAAAGTGAACGTGAATTATACTTAATATATCTCTTATCTTTTATTTTTTGTCTTATATTTTTATTTAATGTAACTCTATAGAATTTTTTTCTACCCTTCTCTAACTTTTGATATGTCAATAATTTAAACTCTTCATCTTCAAATTTATAATTCCCAAGTTTTGTATGATTAGATACTACAAATTGATACTCTGTATTTTTTAAATTTTTTAAAGCTTGTTCAACTTTAGTATAATAAGTTCTATTCATTTTATTTCCTAAAAAGTTAACAATAAAATCTGAAATTTCAAACTCTATATAATCATCTGTATTATTCAATTCTTTTTTCAACTCATACATTGAAATTAAATAAGTATATATTTTTTCTTCAAATATAGAAGGTTGAAATACTTTATCATTGTTATCTTTAGCTATTAGGGTACAAGACATTGTTACCCCTAAATCCTCAAAAGAATATTGAAAATTTACTCTTTTATTTTGCTTTTGAGGAGTAAAAAAAGGAAATACAATCATCTCAACAGGAATATTAATAATGTTATCCTTTAAATTTAAAAAATTTCCTGTTTCTTTTATTACAACTTCTTTTACTTCTATATCTGGAACTTGATTTAATTTTATTTCTACTTTTTTAATATCTTCAAGTAAAGAACCACTTTTAACAATATTAAAACTATCTAATTCGTCTTGATTCTCTAAGTTTCCTTTTTTCATAAAAGCTCCTTTATAATTTAACAATATCAATGTATATAATGAATAATATACCATTTTTTATGTATATTGACAATAATATTTTTTATTTTTTTTTTAACTTTCATTATTTCTATATTTTTACTTACTTCTTAAATTTATAATAGCTATGAATGCTTTAAATTTCCTATATTTTTCTATTGTATATGAACATTAATAACTTTATATTTAATATTTTTTATAAAAAATTAGGAAAACTCTAGTTTTAAATTGTCTATAAACAATAATATTTTTACATAAACTAGAAAAAATATTCTTTAAATATTTGCTTATAAACAATAATATTATTTTGAATATTAAAATCCTTATTTTATGCAGAGTTATAAAATTATTATTTTTCTAATACTTGAAAAAATAATAATTCTCCCATTGTCTATTATCAATAATAAAATTATATTATCATAAATACTGATTTTTTCAAAGATAATAAATATTTCTTCGAAACAATATTCGATAAATACATAACTCTTTTAGTGTATAGTATCAATAATAAATTTAATTAAATAATTATTCATAAAGTTTGATTTTTCAATGTTAAATAAAATTTTAATTTTTAACTTAGTCTATACATAATACAAAAAACAATATACAAAAAACTACTTAATTTTATTTTAAAGGTTTGTTTTATTTTTTTTAATATAAATATTCTTTATGTCTTATTCTAGAAATTTATAATAAATACTTGACAAAATCATAAAAATAATATAAAATCTTTATCTGAAATATAGAATTTTTTCGGAGGTGAAATAGATGAAAAGAACATACCAACCAAATAAAGCTAAAAGAAAGAAAGATCACGGGTTCAGAGCAAGAATGGCTACTAAAAACGGTAGAAAAGTATTAAAAAGAAGAAGAGCTAGAGGTAGAAAAGTATTATCAGCATAGAACCCGGTGTTTAATATCACCGGGTTTTTACAAGAACCTTTTATCAGAAAATAAAGCATTATTTTAGGAGAACAATAATCATGAATAATTTAAAGAAAAATGGAGAGTTTCAAATAATCTACAATTCGGGAAGAAAAAGTTTTGGTTATTACTCTCTTATTTTTTTTAAGAAGAATGATAATAATTTGAAAAGATGTGGGTTTGTTGTAAGTAAAAAAACTGGAAATGCCGTTTGTAGAAATAGATTAAAAAGACTATTTAGAGAATATTATCGTCAAAATGAAGAATCATTAAAAGATGGGTATGATATTATTTTTGTAGCAAAAAAAACAGCTGGAGAAAAATTTAAATTTTTAAAATTTGGAGATATAAAAAAAGACTTAGATAAAACTCTAAAAAATGTAAAGTTATTTAAATAGGAAATTAAATATGAAAAAAATTATACTTTTATTAATAAAACTTTATCAAAAGTATATATCTATATTTTTAGGAAAAAATTGTCGATTTTATCCTACATGTTCAGCTTATACTTATGAAGCAATAGAAAAATTTGGGATAATAAAAGGGATTTTTTTAGGAATAAAAAGAATAATTAAATGCCACCCTTTTCATCCTGGAGGATATGATCCAGTACCAGAAAAAAGAGATAAAAATTAGGAGGATTAATGAGTTATATTTATGGTTTATTGAAAGGAGCTATTTCAGCTCTATTACATTTAATGTATAGTTTAACAGGAAATTTTGGAGTAGCTATTATACTTGCAACTATTGTTATTAAAATTATTTTACTTCCATTGACCTTAAAACAAGATAAATCTATGAAAAGTATGAAAGTACTACAACCAGAAATAGAAAAAATTAAGCAACAATATCAAAATGACCCTAAAATGATGAATCAAAAAACTATGGAGTTATATCAAAAACATAAAGTTAATCCAATGGGAGGATGTTTACCTCTTTTAATACAGCTTCCTATATTATGGGCATTATTTGGTGTTTTAAGAGACCCTGTAACAGTACCTCAAGATTCAACATTTTTGTGGATGCAACTTGTTAATCCAGACCCTTATTATATATTACCAATACTAAATGGAGTAGTATCATTTTTACAACAAAAAGTGATGGGATCTTCTGATAATCCTCAAATGAAAAATATGATGTATATGTTTCCTTTAATGATGGTATTTATATCATATAAAATGCCAGCAGGATTACAAATATATTGGTTAGCATCAAGTGTTGCAGCAGTAGTTCAACAATACTTGATTATGAAAAAAGGAGAATAAACTATTATGAAAAATGTTATAGAAATTAAAGCTATGAGTCAGGAGCAAGCTATAACAAGAGCGTTAAAAATCATGGAAGCAACTCCTGAGCAAGTAGTTAACGTTATAGAGAAACAAAAAAGTAAATCTTTTTTAGGAATTTTTAATAGGGAAGGAGTTTATGAAATAGAGATAGATAAAACTCCTAAAGAGAAAAAAGAAAGTAAAATTGAAAAAATCAAAGATATAGAAGTAACTGAAAAGAAAAAAGAACATGTTAAAGAACAAACTATTGATATTAAAGAAGTAAAAAAAGATAAAAAGGACATATCTGAAACTATTCAAAAGAAAGCTGAAGAACTCTTAGAAAATATTGGTTTAGTGCTAAAAGTTGAAGTAGATAGATTAAGTGATAGAAATTATCTTGTTAATTTATATGGAGAAGATAATGGAATTATCATAGGTAAAAAAGGAAAAACTTTAAATAGTTTTGAATATCTTTTAAATTCAATAATGAAAGATTATAGAATTGAAGTAGATGTAGAGGGATTTAAAGCTAAAAGAACTGAAACACTAAGAGAGTTAGGAAAAAAAATGGCAGAGAAAGCTTTAAAATCTGGAAAACCAGTTAGACTAAATCCTATGCCACCAAGAGAAAGAAAGATAATACATGAGGTTGTAAATAAGTATCAAGAGTTAGATACTTACAGTGAGGGAAGAGATCCTAAGAGATATATTGTTATTAAGAGAAAAAAATAGGGAGGCAATCATGCTTTTTGATACTATAGCGGCTATTTCAACTCCTCGTGGAGAGGGGGGAATTGGTATTGTAAGAATTTCAGGAAGCGATGCTTTTACAATTCTTAAAAAAATTTTTAAACCAAAGTCTGGTAAAAAAATAGAGGAATTGAGAAATTTTAGTATAAACTATGGACATATTTATGATGGAGAGCAACTGATTGATGAAGTAATGGTATCTATTATGAAAGCTCCACATACTTATACAAAAGAGAATATTGTAGAGATAAATTGCCATGGTGGATTTGTAATAACTGAAAAACTTCTTGAAACAGTTTTAAAATATGGAGCAAGACATGCTGAAATTGGAGAGTTTACAAGAAGAGCTTTTTTAAATGGAAGAATTGATTTAACTCAAGCTGAAGCTATAATAGATATAATTCATGGAAAAACAGAAAAATCAGTATCTTTATCATTAAACCAACTTAGAGGGGATTTAAAAGAGCAGATAGAACATCTTAAAAAATTAATTTTAGATGTTGCTGCACATATTAATGTTGTTCTTGATTACCCAGAAGAAGGAATAGATGACCCATTACCAGAGAATCTAGTAGGAAACCTTCAAGAGGTAGTTGATACAACAGATAGATTAATTAAGTCTTATGATAAAGGGAAGATGATTAAAGAGGGAATTAAGACTGCCATAGTAGGAAAACCTAATGTTGGTAAGTCAAGCCTTTTAAATTCAGTTTTACGTGAGGAGAGAGCTATTGTAACTCATATTCCTGGAACAACTAGAGATGTGATAGAAGAGGTTGTAAATTTAAAAGGAATACCATTGATTTTAGTAGATACTGCTGGAATTAGAAAAACTGATGACATTGTAGAAAATATAGGTGTAGAAAAATCTAAAAAAATGATAGAGAATGCTGACCTCATATTATTTGTAATAGATGGTTCAAGAGAGCTAGAAGAGGAAGATATAAAAATCCATGAAAGTATAAATTCTGAAAAAGTAATTGGTATCTTAAATAAGATAGATATGGAAAGAAAGGTAGATTTATCAAAACTAACTAAGATAAAGAATTGGATAGAGATTTCAGCTATGAAAAATATAGGTATTGATGAAATGGAAGATAAAATCTATCATCATATAGTAGATGGAAATGTTGAAGATAGTTCTCAAAAGATAACAATTACAAATGTTAGACATAAATCTGCTTTAGAGAAAACGAAACAGTATGTAGAAAATATTTTTGATACTATACATGCTGGATTACCAATGGATTTAATGGCTGTTGATATAAAAGGAGCTTTAGATTCCCTTTCAGAAGTAACTGGAGAGATTTCTAGCGAAGATTTATTAGACCATATTTTTAGCAATTTCTGTGTTGGAAAATAAAAAATGAGGATGCTCAAATTTGAGTAATCCTCTTTCTTAATTTATGGAGTTAGGAGGAGAAGATGAAAAAAATTTATGATGTAATAGTTGTTGGAGGAGGTCATGCTGGAGTAGAAGCAGCACTTGCTTCAGCTAGACTTGGAAAAGATACAGCTATATTTACACTTTACTTAGATACAATTGCAATGATGTCATGTAACCCTTCAATAGGGGGTCCTGGAAAAAGTAATCTTGTGGCAGAGATGGACATCTTAGGTGGAGAGATGGGAAAACATACAGATGAGTTTAATCTTCAATTGAAACATCTAAATGAGAGTAAAGGACCAGCAGCTAGAATAACAAGAGGACAAGCTGATAAATATCTTTATAGAACAGAGATGAGAAAAAAACTTGAGCATACAGATAATCTTCATATGATTCAAGATTGTGTAGAACAAATTATAGTAGATGATGGAGAGATAAAAGGAGTTAGAACAAGACTTGGAATCTCTTATTTTGCTAAAGCTGTTATACTTTGTACTGGAACTTTCTTAAAAGGAAAGATAGTTATAGGAGATGTAATTTATTCTGCTGGAAGACAGGGAGAGCAATCAGCTGAGAAGCTTTCAGACTCTCTTAGAGACCATGGAATCCATATAGAGAGATATCAGACAGCTACACCTCCAAGACTTGATAGAAGAAGTATAGATTTCTCTAAAATGGAGGAATTAAAGGGAGAGGAACACCCTAGATACTTCTCAATTTTTACTAATAAAGAGAGAAACAATGTAGTTCCTACATGGCTTACACACACAACTGAAAAAACAATTGAAGTGGCTAAAGAGATGTTAAAATACTCTCCAATAGTAAGTGGAATAATAGAGACTCATGGACCTAGACACTGTCCGTCACTAGATAGAAAAGTACTTAATTTCCCAGATAAAACAAACCATCAAATATTTTTGGAGTTAGAATCTGCTGATTCTGAAGAAATCTATGTAAATGGTTTAACTACAGCTATGCCACCATTTGCTCAAGAAGCTATGATGAGAACTATAGCTGGACTTGAAAATGCTAAAATAATGAGACATGGTTATGCTGTAGAGTATGATTATGCTCCAGCTTCTCAATTATATCCAAGTTTAGAAAGTAAAAAAATAGCTGGGCTATTTTTTGCTGGGCAGATAAATGGAACATCTGGTTATGAAGAGGCAGCTTGTCAAGGATTTATGGCTGGGGTAAATGCTGCTAGAAAATTAGATGGAAAAGAACCTGTTATCATAGATAGAAGTGAGGGATATATAGGAGTTCTTATTGATGATATTATACATAAGAAAACTCCAGAACCATATAGAGTATTACCATCTCGTTCAGAGTATAGACTTACTTTAAGATTTGATAATGCCTTTATGAGATTGTATGAAAAGGCAAAGGAAATAGGACTTTTATCTAAAGAAAAATTAGAGTATTTAGAGAATGCTATTAATATTGTAAATAGTGAGATAGAGAGACTTAGAGAGATAAGTGTACCTATGGTTAAAGCTAATGAACTTTTAGAAAAATTAGGTTCTAATCAAAAATTTGCTAAGGGAATAAAGATAGGAGAACTTTTAAAGGTTAAAGAGGTAACTTATGATAGTCTAAAAGATGTTACTGAGATTGGAGATTATCCAGAATTTATTAAAAATCAGATAGAAACTATTATAAAATATGACATCTTTATTCAAAGAGAGAATGAGCAAATAGAGAAGTTTAAAAGATTAGAAGAGATGAGAATACCTAAAGATTTTGATTTTTCTACAGTAAAAGGAATCTCTAATATTGCTAGAAGTGGATTAGAAGAGATAAGACCACTATCTATAGGAGAGGCTTCAAGAATAAGTGGAGTTACAGGAAATGATATAGCTCTATTGATAGGATATTTAAAATAATATGTATATAGACAAAAATAAAATAAGCTCAGATTGACTTTTATTTTAAAGCAAGGTATAATCTAAGGAAATTACGAGAATAAAATTATAGAAGGAAATTAAAATGAATAATGTAAAAATAGATGAACTAAAGAGAAAAATGTGCTCTATATAATTGTCAAGATGAAACATTGTATGGAGCTAAAACTGAAAGTATAAAACTTTCCTATTTCATCAAAAATAGTATTGAAAAGATATATTTGAGTATATCAATTTTGTGATGTCTATTTTTGAAGAAAGATTTAAAATTAAAGGCTACAGCAATGTTTTGTTGTGGCTTTTATTTTGCTTAAAAATTAAGAATAGGAAGGTAATAGATTATGAAAAATTGGAAAAAAGTAGCAAAGAAATTTATAGTAGCACAATCAATTTCTTTATTTGGCTCATCAATAGTTCAGTATGGAATTATATGGTATTTGACATTGGAAACAGGTTCAGCTAAAATTCTAACATTAACAACATTGTGTGGTTTTTTACCACAAATGTTAATATCATTTTTTTCAGGAACTTTGATAGATAAATATAATAGAAAATCTATTTTAATAGTTTCAGATAGTATTATAGCAATTTCTACATTTCTTTTAGCAATCTCATTTTTTCTAGGAGAAAGAAATTATAATCTATTGTTTGTAGTATTAATAATTCGTTCATTTGGAACTGGAGTACAGACTCCAACTGTAAATACTATAATTCCTCAAATTGTACCTGAGGAAAAATTATTTAGAGTGAATGGAATATATAGCACTATTTCTTCAGTTATAAATTTTTTATCTCCAGTTATAAGTGGAATAGTATTGAGTTTAAGCACAATAGAGTTTACTTTAATGATAGATATTATTACAGCAATTATTGGAATTTTAATAACAATAACATTGAATTTAAAACTTTTTTCTAGAGAAGCTAAGAATAAAAAGAATGATTTTTTTATAGAGTTAAAGTTTGGAATAATGTATATAATCAAAAATAAAAGTTTAAAATACCTTTTTTTATATCAGTTTATAATACTGTTTTTAATAAGTCCATCAGCATTTTTAAATCCATTATTAGTGAATAGGACCTTTGGAATGGAGGTTTGGAGGTTTAGTTTTACTGAGATGACATATAGTTTTGGAATGATATTGGGAGGAATTTTTATAACTAAATTAAAAAAAGATTTAGGATTGAAAATAACACTTTTATCTGGAATAATGTATGGTTTATTTATGGTAGGATTAGGAAGTATGAGATATTTTATTTTGTATCTATTGATTAATACTATGATGGGCTTTACTTCTCCATGTTATTCAACACCAATTATAACAACTATTCAAAGGAGAGTAGATAATAGTATTCAGGGAAGAGTTTTTAGTTTTTTACAAATAGTAAATACTTGTTCTTTGCCATTGGGAATGAGTTTTTTCGGTCCAATAGCTGATATTATAAGAATCCAAGATATATTTGTAATTTCAGGAATATTAGTTATAATTTTATCACTTGTATTTCATATAAAAAATATTTTAAAAATAGAGAGTTAAGGAGAGGATATGAGTATATTAGATGTAAAAAATGTCAGCCATGGTTTTGGTTCTAGAGTAATATTAGAAGATGCTTCTTTTAGACTTTTAAAAGGAGAACATATAGGACTTGTAGGAGCTAATGGAGAGGGAAAAACAACATTTTTAAATATAATTACTGGGAATCTTATGCCAGATGAGGGAACAGTTACTTGGTGTAATCATATTACTACTGGCTATTTAGACCAATATAGTACTTTAGAAAAAGGAAAAACTATTAGAGATATTTTAAAGTCAGCTTTTAATCATATGTTTGAATTAGAACAAGAGATGATGGGATTATATGAAAAAATGGGAGATTGTACTCCTGAAGAGATGGATGCTCTTATGGAAGAGGTAGGAGAGATTCAAAGTATCTTAGACAGTGGAGATTTTTACTCTTTAGATTCTAAAATAGAAGAGTATGCTAAAGGACTTGGGCTTATGGATATAGGTCTTGAAAGAGATGTATCAGAACTTTCTGGAGGACAGAGAGCTAAGATATTACTAGCTAAAGTTTTATTAGAAAATCCAATGATATTAATATTAGATGAGCCTACAAACTTTTTAGATGAAAATCATATAGAGTGGTTAAAGAACTTCTTACAAAATTATGAGAATGCTTTTATATTAGTATCACATGATATTCCATTTTTAAACTCTGTTGTAAATGTTATTTATCATGTGGAGAATGCTGTATTGACTCGTTATACTGGAGATTACTATCAATTTAGAGAGATGTATGAATTAAAGAAAAGACAATTAGAGCAAGCATATAAAAAACAACAGAAAGAGATAGAGCATCTAAAAGATTTTATAGCTCGTAATAAAGCTAGAGTTGCTACTACAAACCTTGCTAAAGATAGGCAAAGAAAACTGGATAGAATGGAGATTATAGAAATAGCTAAGGAAAAACCAAAACCAACTTTTGGATTTAGTTCAGCTAGAACTCCAAGTAGAGAAGTTATAACAGTAAAAGATTTAGTTATTGGATATAATGACCCTCTTACAAAACCTCTTAACTTTACTATTGAAAGAAATCAAAAAATAGCTATTAAAGGTGTAAATGGACTTGGAAAATCTACTCTATTAAAAACTTTATTAGGAAAGATAAAACCTATATCTGGAGAAATAGAACATGGACAATTTTTAGAAATTGGATATTTTGAACAAGAGGAAAAAGCAGGAAATACTACTACAGCTTTAGATGAGATATGGAATGAGTTTCCAAGTATGACTAATGCTGAAGTAAGAGCTGCTCTTGCTAAATGTGGTTTAACTACTAATCATATAACAAGTCAGATGCAAGTATTATCTGGAGGAGAAAATGCTAAGGTACGTCTATGTAAACTTATGCTTAGAGAGATTAATTTGCTTGTTTTAGACGAACCAACTAATCACTTGGATATAGATGCCAAAGAAGAGCTAAAAAGAGCTTTAAAAGAGTTTAAAGGAACAATAGTATTAGTTAGTCACGAGCCAGATTTTTATATGGATGTAGTAACAGAAGTTTGGAATGTAGAAGATTGGACAACAAAAATAGTATAATTATTACTGCCCGTATACAAATTTAAATAAAAATAATAAAAGAGAAAACTATAGAGATAAATTTTATCAAGTTTAAAATATAGTTTTCTCTTTTTATTTCAAGTAATAATATTTATTATTTACTCTAAAGCTACTAGCTTAGATGAAACAACATATTTGACAGTTTTTAGATTGACTAATATCTCTTCTATTGGTGTTTTAGTATCAGAAATATCCATTGAAATGATGATTGATGCAACTTCATTGATGGGAATATTTTGATTAATAGTAATAATATTACATTCAACAGAGTATAAAAAATTTAAAGTTTCAGAAAGAGCTCCTTTTTTATCTTCAAGCATTATTGAAATAAGTGCTTTTCTTCCAATATTACTATCTGAAGGAGAAAAAACAAAATCTTTATATTTATAATATGTACTTCTACTTATTCCAACTTCCTTAACAGCTTCACTAACATTTTGAAATTTCCCATCTCTTAGAAGAGTTCTAGCTTCAATAACTTTTTCAAAATAATCTGGTAAGATAGCTTTATCAACAATTAGATACTTTCCCTTCATAAAAGACCTCCTATAAACTTTTATAATCAGAGTATAGCTTTAAAATAATATTTTGTCCATATTAAAAATAAAAAAAACTTGCATAAAATAAAATATTATGATATATTGTCTTTTATACAAAAACACGTGTTTCTAAAATAAAGACAAAGGAGAGAATTACAATGAAAGAAATATACATAAAATGGCATAAAATAAGTCTTATTAAAAGAATAATTTTGGGAATTTTTATGGGAATATTGTTGGTTTTAGTAGCTCCAGAAAAAGCTAGTGGAATTGTTATATTAGGAGATTTATTTGTTGGTGCACTTAAGGCAATAGCTCCTATACTTGTTTTTTTCTTAGTTATGGTAGCAGTATTACAGCATAAAAAAGGTCAGAAGTCTAATATGAAATCAATAGTAGTTTTATATCTTTTAGGAACTTTTTTAGCAGCTGTAGTAGCAGTAGTTGGAAGTTTTATTTTTCCTGTTGAGTTAATTTTAAAAGCTACTGAAGGTTCAATTGCTCCTCCTGAAAATATATATGGAGTTTTAAAAGGACTTCTTATGAATCTAGTAGATAATCCTATGAATGCATTACTTAAGGGAAATTATATAGGAATTCTATTTTGGAGTATACTTTTTGGAGGCTTTTTAAGAGATGGAAAAGAGAGTACAAAACAAGCTTTGATTGATATATCTGAGGTAATTTTAAAAACAGTAAAAACTGTTATTGAGTTTGCACCTTTTGGGATAATGGGACTTATATTTAATTCTATGAAAACAAGTGGAATTACTAGTTTATTTGCTTATGGGAAATTAATTATTTTATTACTTGGATGTATGACTTTTGTAACTTTTATTTTAAATCCTTTAATAGCTTGGATTATGATTAGACAAAATCCATTTCCATTGGTGTTTAAATGTTTAAAATATAGTGGAGTAACAGCTTTCTTTACAAGAAGTTCTGCAGCTAATATTCCTGTTAATATGAATTTATGTGAAGAATTAGGATTAGATAAAGATATGTATTCAGTATCAATTCCTTTAGGAGCAACTATAAATATGGCTGGAGCAGCTATTACAATATCTGTGTTTACTTTAAGTGCAGCTCATACTTTAGGAATTGAAGTAGATATATTTTCAGCTATACTTTTAAGTGTTCTTTCAGCTATTAGTGCTTGTGGTGCTTCAGGAGTAGCTGGAGGCTCTCTTTTACTAATTCCTTTAGCTTGTAGTTTATTTGGTATTCCTAATGATATCGCTATACAAGTTGTTGGAGTTGGATTTATAATTGGAGTTATTCAAGATTCTTGTGAAACAGCTTTAAATTCATCTACTGATGTATTATTTACAAGTATTGCTGAATATGCTAATTGGAGAAAAGAGGGCAAAACTATAATTTTTAATAAGTTAGAAAGTGTAAAATAGTAAAAAAGAGGAAAGTTATAATTTACTTTCCTCTTTTAATTGCAATTATTTAGCTAAATCTTTTTTAAAAATTCCATTTAACATAAGTGCCAAAGCTCCATCTCCAACTACGTTACAAGCAGTTCCAAAGCTATCTTGTAAAGCAAAAATTGTAAGCATCAAAGCAACTCCACTGTCGTCAAATCCTAATACAGATATAATGATTCCAAGTGAAGCCATTACTGTTCCTCCGGGAACTCCAGGTGCTCCAACAGCAAATATTCCTAATAAAATTATAAATAGTACCATAGTTCCTAAAGCTGGTAATTGTCCATATAGAACTTGTGATACAGTCATAACAAAGAATACCTCAGTTAATACTGAACCACAAAGGTGAACTGTTGATCCTAAAGGAATAGCAAAGTTTGCTATATCATCATCTAAAACTTGTGATTTTTTAGCACAACTTAATGCAACTGGTAATGTAGCTGCTGATGACATAGTTCCTACAGCTGTTAAATAAGCTGGTCCATAGAATTTTAATAAACTGAATGGATTTTTTCCTGATACAGCTCCACCTATAGAGTATAGAACAGTTAACCAAATAAAATGCCCTATTAAAACTATAACTACAACTTTTAAGAATACAGGTAGTTGTTTTGTAATTCCACCTTCATAAGCTAATGTAGCAAATGTAGAAGCTATAAAGAATGGTAATATAGGAATAATAATAGCATATACAAGTTTTAACATGATATTATTAAATTCATCTAATAATCTTTCAAAGTTCTCAGATTTTGTCCAAACTACAGCAAGTCCTAAGAAAAGAGCTAATACAAGAGCTGACATAACAGAGAATACTGGTGGTATTTCTACTTTAAATATCATTTCAGGTAATTCTCTTAAACCTTCAACTGTAGATACAATGTTTAATTTAGGAATTAAAGTATAACCAGCAATCATAGAGAAAAATGCTGCTCCAACAGATGAAGTATATGCAAGTAATAACATTACTCCTAACATTTTACTAGCATTAGATTTCATCTTAGTTATAGCTGGTGCTATAAATCCTAAAATAATTAATGGTACAGTAAAGTTAATTAACTGTCCTAATACAAATTTGATAGATTGGATTACTCCAATTACAGATTCGTTACAGAATAAACCTATAACAAGACCTGCAATAACCCCTAGAATTAGCTTAATAATTAAGCTATCCTTCATTTTAGCCATAAAAATTCCTCCTTAAAATTAAATATAACATTAAAATTATTTAATGACTAGATAGATTCATATAAGTAATGCTATTAGATATTTTTAATCATTATATCTAGTATAACTTCGTCAGTTATTTTCATACCTTCTTGTCCTAATATTCCAACATGTTTTATAGTTTTTTCTACATCTTTTCCTACTATTCCTTCTCCAAATTCAAATTTTCTATCTTTTGAAGCTGCATAGTAAGCATCAAAAGCTGCAGATATTCCACTTGCTATTTTAGTAGCACATGAACTTTTTGCACCATCACAGATTACTCCTGACATAGTTCCTAGTGTAGTTTCAATAGCATATCCTATTTGTTTTAATGATAATCCAGATAGAAATGAGATAGCTCCAGCTACTCCAGCACTTGCACAGATAGCCCCACAGTAAGCTGATAATCTTCCTATATTTGATTTTATATGAATAGTTGTCATATGAGAGAAGAATAATCCTCTTATCATATCTTCTTTTGATAATCCTTTTTCTTGGCAGAATTTTATTACTGGTAATGAACAAGTCATTCCTTGGTTTCCACTTCCACTTGTTGTAACTACAGGTAGAGAACATCCATTCATTCTAGCATCACTTCCAGCACTTGCAAAGCTAGCCATTTTGTTTCTTAGGTCGTTTCCATAAACTCCCTCTTCCATTCCCTCTTTTATAGTTTTTCCAATAGCTATTCCATAAGTATTAGTTAATCCTTCATTAGCAATAGCAGAGTTATAATCTATAACTTTTTGGAAAGTTGCTTCGATTAGAGATAAATCTATTGTTTTAGCAAGATTATAGATTAATTCTACTGATAAGAATGTTCTATCAGTCATAACATCTCCTGAACAAACTTCATCACAAGAACATCCTTTAATCTCTACACCATTTTTTATAATTTTAGTTATATTAGTATGATAATGTTGAATTTCAACAGTAGCAGTATCATTTCCATAAGTTCCTTCTAATCTGATGTATAGTTTGATATCTCCTTCATTTAAGAAAACATTAACTTTTTTATCCTCTATATATTTTTTTACTTCAGGAAGACGAGATTTATCAACATGTGCTATAACCATAAGCTCTTTAGAAGAATCTCCTAAGATAGCTCCCATAGCTGTAGAAGCTTCTATTCCTACCATTCCATCAGAGTTAGGTATTTTTACACTTTTAACATTTTTTACTATATTTCCTGAAAGATAAGCATCTATTTTTTCAGGTACATTTCCTAAAATATTTGTTAATTTAGCAGCAGCATAAGCTATTGCTATTGGTTCTGTACATCCTTCAGCAGGTACTAACTCTTCTTTTAAAATACTTAAAACTTTTTCTGTTATTTTTTCCATAAATTTTCTCTCCTTTTATTTTATTACTATTAAAATTAAAATTTGTCAATATTTTAAATTGAATAAAAAAGTCCTCCACCTATTCCAAGAGGTAATCCTAATAAGAACCAAATAATAAGTAATACAATCCAACCTAATAAAAATGCTATTGAATAAGGAATCATTAGAGAAACAAGAGTTCCCATTCCACTTTTCTTATCGTATTTTTGTGCAAAAGCCACAACTAATGGGAAAAATGGCATAAGTGGTGCAATAACATTTGTACATGAATCTCCAACTCTATAAGCTGCTTGAGTTAATTCAGGAGAAAAACCAATTCTCATAAACATAGGTACAAATATAGGTGCCATAATAGCCCATTTAGCAGAGTCAACAGCTATAAAAATATTTATAATAGCAGTCATAACAATAAAAGCAAATATTAAAGGAATACCTACAAAACCTGTATTTTGTAAGAATTCAGCTCCTTTAACTGAAAGTATTATTCCTAAATTTGAATAGTTAAAGAATACTACAAATTGAGCTGCGAAGAAAATAAGTACCATAAATCCAGATAAATTATTTATAGACTTTGTCATAAGCTCTATTACATCTTTATCAGATTTTATTTTTCTAGAACCTATTCCATAGAATATACCAGGTATCATAAAGAATAAAGACATTAAAAATACAATACCACTCATAAAAGGCGAACGTAATAATTCTCCAGTTTGTGGATTTCTTAAAAGTGCATTTTCAGGTAAAACTAATAATCCAACAACAATAAAAAATACAATTAAACTAATTAAAGCAAATTTCATACCTCTTTTTTCATCTAGAGATATATCATTAACTTTTACTTCTTCTTCAGGAATATATTTTCCAAGTCTAGGTTCAATAATCTTTTCTGTAACTAGTGTTCCAATAAATGTAATTAAGAAAGTAGAAGCAACCATAAAATACCAGTTTCCAGTAGGAAGAACAGTATATGTTGGATCAATCATTCTAGCAGCTTCAGTAGACATTCCAGCAAAAACAGGGTCATTTGTTCCTATTAAAAGATTTGCACTCCAACCACCAGAAACTCCTGCAAAAGTAGCCGCAAGTCCTGCTATTGGATGTCTTCCAAAACTCATAAATAGAATAGCTCCTAAAGGAACTAGCATAACATAACCAGTTGATGAAGCAACGTTTGACATTATTCCTAAAAAAATGACAGTAGCAGTTACAGCTTTTTTAGGTGTTATAGCAACTATTTTTTTTAGAACAGCTTCCATAAATCCACTTCCATCAGCAACTCCAACTCCCATAATAATAGTAAATACAGTTCCAAGAGCTATAAAGCTAGTAAAGTTATTAATAATAGAAGTATACATATATCTAATACTATCAGCTGATAAAAGATTAACTGCTATTGTTTCCTTTGTAATTAAAGTTTTAGTAGCAGTATCATAAGTTTCATAAGAAACCTTTAATCCAGCTTTAGCTGCTAACCAAGATATAATAATTAAAACAAGAGTAAATATAATAAACATAGTTGTTGGATGAGGTAAACCATTTCCTATTTTTTCAACTTTGTCTAAAGCTTTGAGAATAAATCCTTCTCTTTTGCTTTTATTTGTCATAAAAACCTCCTAAAAATATAAAATAAGTTCATATATCATAAAATAAGCAAAAAATATGCCAAATAAAAAATTATAAAATTCTTAAAATATAGAATAAGAGTATAAATTATTAAGTATTTTAATTTTCAAAATGAAAATTTTTTCAAAATGAAAAAAGAGTAATTTTTCAAAATGAAAAACTACTCAATTCCAAATCTTTTTAATTTTCTATATAATGTTGTTAAACCTATTCCCATTTTTTCAGAAATAATTTTTTTCCCTTCAGTTGTATTTCCAAATTTTTCTAATCCTTGTAAAATATAGTTTTTTTCAATAATATCAAAATTTTCAAAATCATCAGAAGGATTTTTTATTATTATTTGTGAACTTTTAGGAGGATTTGATACTGATTTTTTAGAAATATTCTCTGGAAGAAGGGAACTATTTAGGATACTACTATTTCCACTAATGTTAAACATTAACTCAATAACATTTTCTAATTCACGTACATTACCAGGCCAATCGTATGAAAGAAAGGCTTGCTTTACTTCATCATCAATAGAAATAATATTTTTTCCAGAGATACGATTATATTTTTTTATTAATTTTTCAATTATTGGTAGAATATCCTCTTTTCTTTCTCTTAAAGGTAAAAGTTTAAAAGGAATAACATTCAATCTATAGTATAAATCACTTCTAAATTTTTGTTCTTTAATTTTTTCTTCTAGATTTACATTTGTTGCAGCAATTATTTTTATGTCTAAATCAATACTTTTATTAGAACCAATTCTTTCTATTTTTTTCTCTTGAATAACTCTTAAAATTTTAGCTTGTAAGTATAATGGCATGTCACCTATTTCATCTAAAAATATTACTCCAGTATTAGCTAATTCAAATTTTCCTATTCTTCCATTATTATTAGCACCAGTAAAGGCACCTTTTACATATCCAAACAATTCACTTTCTAGTAATGAATCTGGAATAGCAGAACAATTTATAACAACAAAAGGTTTATTTTTTCTATTACTATGTGAGTGTAACGAACGAGCTACTAATTCTTTACCTGTACCACTTTCACCAGTTATAAGAACAGTGGAAGAAGTATCTGCTATTTTTAAAATATTTTCTTTTAATTTTTTTGTAGCTTCAGAATTTCCATATATATCATTTAATGAGATAACATTGTTGTTAGTAATTTCAGCAATATTTTCATTTATTTTTTTTATATCTTCAAATATAAAAGCAGAATTTTTTCTATTATCAAAGGAAGTTAAAGATATTTTTTTCCCAACAACTGTAAAATCTTTATTATTAATAGAAAGCTTAAATACTTCTTCATTCATTAGATAATCATTTTGAGTAATGATTATAATTTTTTTTCCAACACATTGAAATTTAAGATTAAGCTTTTCAATAGCGATTGGATTTATACTTACTATTGTATTATCCTTATCTATAATAATTACACCTTTGTTAATATTTTCTAAGATAGTTTTTAATGTATTTTCTTGGTCTTTTTGTAAAAGATTTTCTTGATATTCAAAAAATTTTATTCCGATAAACTCTGCAATTTGTTTTGTAAAATGAAGATAGGATTCACAATTTGCTAAAATCTTATTTTTTTGCTCATCATTAAAACAAACTAATCCTAGTACTCCTATAATTTCTTTGTGACAATAGATAGGAGTAGAGATTTCTAATTTCTCTTTACAATTTTTCTTATCTTTACATTGAGTACATAGAGTATGTAATCTTGGGTTTTCAATAATATGGGTTTTACCAGTTTCTAAGGTATTTTTATAAACACTTCCTAAAGCATAAACACCATCAATGTTTTTATAAAGACCAGTTCCAGTAACTCTAAACATATTTTTATCAACTACCCCAACATCAACATTTAATAAATTTGAAATAATATTTATATATCTATTGACATCTTCTTTGATATTTAGTAAAGAAACCTCCATTTTTTCCTCCATAAAATAGTAGTATATTACATTTTACCATAAACTCTAAATAAAATAAATAGTAGAAAGCTTATTGACAAAATTAAATAAAAATAGTACTTTTAGAATAGAAAAAAGCTGATGGAGGAGAGTATGAAATTAATAGTTACAGATTTAGATGGAACTTTATTATCAGATGAAAAGAAAGTATCAGAATACAATATAGAAATTTTAAATAGAGCAGTAAAAGAGAAAGAGATAGAATTAGTAGTAGCTTCTGGAAGAGATATCTATAGTATAAAAAACTTAACTAAAGATTTAAAAATAAAATACTATATTTGCTTTAATGGAGCTAAAATTTATAATGATGATAAACTTATTTATAAAGAGGCTATTGATGAAAAGATTTGTGAAGATATATTAAAAAAAGGAATGGAATTAAATTTAAAGTTTAGTGCAACATCAGAAAATGAAATACATTATACAAAGATGGACAATGAATATACAAGATTGGAAAATGGAAAAGATAAATTAAAGTTTTTTTATTTAAAAAGTAAGGAGGATATTAAACAAAGAAATTTTGAAAAAATAGTATTTGTAGGGATAGAAGAAGAACTTATACACTTAAGAAATTATATTGAAGAAAAATATGGAGATAAAGCAAATATATTTTATTCAGGAAGTGGTGTACTTGATATAGTAAATAAAAAATGTAGTAAAGGGACAGCAGTAGGAAAAATAGCAACTCTTTTAAATATAGATAAATCAAAAATAATAGCTTTTGGTGATAATGAAAATGATGTTTCAATGTTAGAATTAGTTGGACATCCAGTAATAATGGAAAATTCTAGAAAAGATTTAAAAAAGAAAAAATATAATAAAACAGTTTCTAATAATAATGATGGTGTAGGGAAATATATAAATGATAATATTTTAAATGAATAATTATTATTTACAATATTAAAATTGAACATATAGTTAATAAAAAAGATAAAAAAATAAAAATAAATATAGAAAAAAATAAAAAGTTGTGCTATAATTCAAGTAATGAAAAAAAATTTCGTAGTACTTAAAACTTATTGAAATATAAATGAAAAAGGAGGAAGTTTTATGTTTAGTTACTTACAAAAAATTGGTAAAGCTTTAATGGTTCCAGTAGCAGTATTACCAGCTGCAGCTATTCTAATGGGAATAGGATACTGGATTGACCCAGTAGGTTGGGGAGCAAATAGTCAGCTTGCAGCATTTTTAATAAAAGCAGGAGCTGCAATAATAGATAATATGCCTATTTTATTTGCTGTTGGTGTTGCATTTGGACTTTCAAAAGATAAAAATGGTGCTGCTGCATTAGCAGGATTAGTAGCTTTTGAAGTTGTTACTACTTTACTTTCAGTTGGAGCTGTTGCACAAATGACAGGAGTTCCAGCAGATCAAGTTTCTCCAGCATTTGGAAAAATAAACAACCAATTTATAGGAATACTTTGTGGAGTTGTAGCAGGAGAGTTATACAATAAATTCCATACATTAGAATTACCTAAATTCTTAGCTTTCTTTAGTGGAAAAAGATTTGTTCCAATTATAACATCAGTTGTAATGTTAGTAGTTTCATTTATTTTACTATATATTTGGCCAATTATTTATGCTGGACTAGTAGGATTTGGAATATCTATCGCTAAATTAGGACCAGTAGGAGCAGGAGTTTATGGATTCTTCAACAGACTATTAATTCCAGTAGGATTACACCACGCATTAAACTCAGTATTCTGGTTTAACGTTGCTGGTATCAATGATATAGGAAGATTCTGGGGAGATCCAGCAGCAGCTTATGCAGGATTACCAGAAGCTGTAGAGGGAGCTTACCATGTAGGAATGTATCAAGCAGGATTCTTCCCAATTATGATGTTTGGATTATTAGGAGCATGTTTAGCATTTATAAAAACAGCAAAACCAGCTAATAAAGAAAAAATAAAATCTATAATGTTAGCAGCAGGGTTTGCTAGTTTCTTTACTGGGGTAACAGAACCAATAGAGTTTGCATTTATGTTTGTTGCACCAGGATTATATTTATTACATGCAGTTTTAACAGGAATATCAGTATTTTTAGCTGCATCTTTAAACTGGATGGCAGGATTTGGTTTCTCAGCAGGATTAGTAGACTTCGTATTATCATTACGTAATCCAAATGCTAATAGTCCAATAATGTTAATAGTTTTAGGAATTGTATTTTTCATAATTTACTATGTAGTATTTACATTTGTAATTAATAAATTTAATGTAAAAACTCCAGGAAGAGAAGATGAAGAACTAGTAGAAGTAGTAGCAGAAGGTGGAGTAAATGCACATACAGCAGTAGCAGTAGCATTGTTACCATTATTAGGAGGAAAAGAAAATCTAGTAACAATAGATAACTGTACTACAAGATTAAGATTAGAGGTTGCTGACAGTTCAAAAGTAAATGATGCAGAAATTAAAAAGATAGCAGCAGGAATTATTAAAAAAGGAAATGCAGTACAAGTAATAATAGGGCCACATGTAGAATTTGTTGCGACTGAATTAAAAAAATTAGTATAGTATTTTAAGTAAAAATTATTATTTTAGATTTTTCATTAAAATAAAAGAGCAAGTTAGATAGAAATATCACTTGCTCTTTTTTATATTCTCTATTTTAACCAAGACATCAAAGCTCTCAACTCTGTTCCCACTCTCTCTAATTCATGAGCCTTTGCTTCCTCTCTTTTCTTCTTTAAAAATGGTTGCCCAGCTCTTGAATCCTCTAAAAATTCATCAGCAAATTTTCCAGATTGAATATCTCTTAAAACCTCTCTCATCTTCTCTTTTGTTTCAGCAGTAATAATCTTTGGACCTGTTAAGAAATCTCCATACTCAGCTGTATTAGAGATAGAGTGTCTCATCTTAGCCATTCCTCCCTCATACATCAAATCAACTATTAGTTTCATCTCATGTAAACATTCAAAATAAGCATTTACAGGGTCATATCCAGCCTCCCTCAGTACCTCAAATCCACTTTTAATCAGCTCAGTAATTCCTCCACAAAGTACCACTTGCTCTCCAAATAAGTCTGTTTCAGTCTCCTGTTTGAATGTTGTCTCTAAGATTCCAGACCTTCCTCCACCAATTCCAGCTGCCCAAGCTAGAGCTACTTCTTTTGTATCTCCACTGTAATCTTGCTCCACAGCAACTAAGCAAGGAACTCCAACTCCCTCAGTAAATGTTCTTCTCACTAGATGTCCAGGTCCCTTAGGTGCTACCATAAATACATTTACATCTTCAGCTGGTACAATTTTCTTAAAATGGATATTAAATCCATGTCCAAATCCTAGATATACTCCCTTTTTTAAATATGGTGCTACCTCATTTTTATACATCTCTCCTTGAGTTTCATCAGGAGTTAAAATCATTACTACATCAGCATCTTTTACAGCCTCACTTGTTTCTTTTACTACAAATCCAGCCTTTTCAGCTTTCTCCCAAGATGGCGACCCCTTTCTCAATCCCACAGTTACATCCATTCCAGAATCTTTTAAATTTAATGAATGGGCATGTCCCTGTGAACCATATCCTAAAACTGTTATTTTCTTTCCTCTTAATTTCTCTAAATTACAATCCTCGTTATAATATACTGTTGTTCCTAAAATATTTCCTGCCATATTTAAATCCTCCTAAGTTGTTTTATATTTTAATTATTATTTTTTACTCTCTTAAATTTGCTCTACATTTACAACATCTACAATTTTATATACCTGTCTTTGAACTTGGTCAAAAATCTCATCATTTCCCTCTAAAGTAAGCAAAATTTTTGCATAACCAGATTGATTACTAAAGTCTACACTCATATTATGAATTAGATAATCTCTCTTATAAAAAAGTGTCATCACTCTTTGTAAAAAAACTTTATTATTTTTACTTACAATTGCTAAGTTAAATTTTCTATTCATAATCCTTCACTCCTCTCAGTCCAATCATATCCTCTACTGATTTCCCAGCTGGAATCATAGGATATACATTCTCCTCTTTTTTCACAATACAATTTACTAAAATAGGTTCATCACTTTTTAATATCTCATCTATCTTTTCTAAATCCTCTTCACTTTCTAAGGTAACACTTTTTACTCCATAAGCCTCTGCTACCTTTACAAAATCTGGATTAATCTCTAAATTTACCTCTGAGTATCTTCTCTCATGGAATAGTTCCTGCCACTGCCTTACCATTCCCAAATAAGAGTTATTCATTATAAATACTTTTACTGGAAGTTTGTAGGCTTTCAAAAGTATCAACTCTTGAATATTCATCTGAAACCCTCCATCTCCCACTATGCTTATAATCTTTTTATCAGGACAAGCTACCTGAGCTCCTATTGCACTAGGTAGTCCAAATCCCATAGTCCCTCCTCCACCAGATGAGATTATACTATTGGGATTTCTATAAGTGAGGTGTAAGGCACTCCACATCTGATGCTGTCCCACATCTGTTGCAATTACTCCCTCTCCTTTTAATACTCTATCTATCTCTCTGAGTACTCTTTGAGTAGTCAATCCCTCTTTACAATCTGGAACTATTAGAGAGTATCTTCTCTTGAGATACTCCACTCTATCTCTCCATTCACGAATATCTTCTAACTCTATTCTTTTTTCATTCAAAAGAGTTAATACCTTTTTCAAATCTCCCACCAAAGCTATATCAACCTTTTTATTTTTCTCTATCTCTGATGGGTCAATGTCTATGTGAATAATCTTAGCATTGGGACAAAATTTTTCAATATTTCCTGTAATTCTATCATCAAACCTAAATCCCATTCCAATTATCAAATCAGCCTCTAATGTAGCTATATTAGCTGCTGCTGTCCCATGCATTCCCAACATTCCTAAAAAAAGATTTTTATCTCCTGGATAAGCTCCCAGTCCCAAAAGAGTGGAAGTTACTGGTATCTGTAATCTCTCTACAAACTCTCTAAACTCCTCTGCTCCCTTTGAATGAATTACCCCAGCCCCACTTATAATCAGTGGTTTTTTAGAGTTCTCTATCAACTTTATTCCCTCATCTAACTTGGACAAATTCTCTTGATACCCTCTCTCATATCCAGATAAATCCATCTCTTCTGAATATAGCTCCTCAAATCTTTCTACCTCTATCTTTTCTAATTGTATATCTCTAGGAAAATCTATTAATACAGGTCCAGGTCTTCCACTTTTGGCTATGTGATAAGCCTCTTTTACAATTTGTGGTATCTCCTCAATAGAGAGTATTTGGTAGTTACTCTTAGTTATTGGAAGTGTTATATTTACTATATCTGTCTCTTGAAATGAATCTCTTCCTAGCATTGCTCTATTTACCTGTCCAGTGATAGCCAGTATTGGAATAGAATCCATAAAGGCTGTCATTATCCCTGTTACTAAATTAGTAGCTCCTGGTCCAGAAGTGGCAATACACACTCCCACTTCTCCACTAGCTCTAGCATAGCCATCAGCCTCATGTACTGCTCCCTGCTCATGTCTTGATAGATAGTGTTTTATTCCTTCAAATGAGTATATCTCATCATATATAGGGATTACACTTCCTCCTGGATATCCAAAGACATCCTTTACTCCCAATCTTTTTAAACACTCCAATAATACCCTAGCCCCTGTAATCTCTCTCTCTTTCATAGTTTTCCTCTCATTCCCCAAAAATTTCTACTGCTCCCCTATCTGCTGATGAAACATTTAAAGCATATTTCTTTAAATATCCTTTAGCCTTAGATTGAAATTTTGGAAGTTTCTCTCTTCTTAATTCTAACTCTTTATCATCTACTAAAAGTTCTATTTTTCTATTTGGAATATCTATAAGTATTCTATCTCCATTTTCTACTAGAGCAATGTTTCCTCCGCTAGCTGCTTCTGGAGAGATATGCCCTATAGATGCTCCCCTTGTAGCTCCTGAAAATCTTCCATCTGTTATTAGAGCTACATCTTTATCCAATCCCATTCCTCCTAATAGTGAAGTAGGTGTCAACATCTCTCTCATTCCTGGTCCACCCTTTGGTCCCTCATAACGAATTACTAATACATCTCCCTTTTCTATCTCTTTATTTAAGATTGATTTTACACACTCCTCTTCACTATCGAATACCTTTGCTTTCCCCTCATGTTTTAACATATTCTCTGCTACTGCTCCAGCTTTCACTATACAACCATCTGGAGCTAGATTTCCTTTTAATACAGCTATTCCCCCTGTATTGTATGCTGGTCTATCCCAAGGTTTTATTACATTTTCATCATAGATTACTGCTCTATCCACTATCTCCCCTTGAGTTTTTAGAGCCACAGTTGGAGTATCTAGATGCAATAGATTATTTTCAGCTAATCTTTTTAATACTCCACTTACTCCCCCAGCATTGTATAAATCCTCTATATGATAATCACTTGCTGGTGCTAGTTTACACACCTGTTTTGTTTTATTAGAAATTCTATCAAAATCCTCTAAAGTCAATCCCACACCAGCCTCATGTGCTATTGCTGTAAGATGAAGAGCTGTATTAGATGAACCTCCTAGTGCCATATCCAGAGCCACTGCATTTTCAAAACTCTCTCTAGTCAGTATATCCAATGGTTTTAAGTCCTTTTCTAAAAGCTTCATTATCTGCTCTCCACTACTTTTTGCCAATCTTATTCTCTCTGAATATACAGCTGGTACTGTTCCATTTCCAGGAAGAGCCATTCCCAAACCTTCTGTTAAACAGTTCATAGTATTTGCTGTAAACATTCCTGAACATGAACCACAAGTTGGACAGCTTCTATTCTCTATCTCCTTTAGCTCCTCCTCATCTATCTTTTGAGAGGTAAAGCTTCCCACTGCTTCAAATGTACTACTCAAGCTTATTTTTCTTCCTCTATGTGTCCCAGCTAACATAGGTCCACCACTTACAAATATACTTGGAATATTTAATCTAGCTGCTGCTATTAACATTCCCGGTACTACCTTATCACAATTTGGGATAAATACCATAGCATCAAAGGGAGTTGACATTCCCATAATCTCCACTGAATCAGCTATTAGATTTCTTGAAACTAAGGAGTATTTCATTCCCTCGTGGTTCATTGCCAATCCATCACATACACCTATTGTATTAAACTCCATTGGTATTCCCCCAGCATTTCTTATCCCATCTTTCACTGCTTGAACTAATTGTTTTAGGTGCATATGCCCTGGAATAACCTCGTTATATGAATTAGCTATACCAATCAATGGCTTTTTTAACTCCTCATCTGTCAGCCCTAAAGCTTTTAATAGTGAACGGTGTGGTGTTCTTGTTACTCCCTTTGTCAAATTCTCACTTCTCATTATTTATCCCCCTGTGTTTTAAATTTTTATAAAAAAAAGAGACTCAACGGTATCATCCATTGAATCTCTCATAAAAGTCTTTTATTTATAATAATTTTGAAAACCTAACGCAATTTTACTTTTAACATCTTAATAAGCATTTCAGGTAGCACAAAAATATTATTAGAAACTTTTAACTCATTCAATAGATGATTAATAGAACTAATAATTATTATTATACATATTATGCTTATTATTATGTTAGTTAAAATTAACATCAGCTTTCCTCCTTTTTTCAATCTTATTTTCAATAATATTATCAAAATTTTCTTTTTTTGTAAAATATATATTTTATATAATCAATATTTTAAAATAATATTTTATCAATCTTGCTTTAGCTTCTGAATTTTTTAAAAATTTATTTCCACTATTTATGTTTTTAATAATACACAATTAAAAATTATTTTTCATCAAAAAATACTTAAAATTTAATATTTTACCCCTAGACAATATTAAAAAAAATGATAAAATATCTAATGAGAGAATATTAATTTTTAAGTGGAGGGTTTATGTTTGGAGTTATTAATTATGAAATGTTTTTGACTTCTAGTATTATTTTAGCTTTGATACCAGGGAGTGATACTATGTTTATACTGGGACAAGCTATATCCAATAGTATCAAGTCTGGTAAGTATTCTGCTTTTGGAATTTGTTCTGGGCTTATAGTTCATACTTTTTTAGCAGCCTTTGGACTTTCTTTGTTACTAAAAAATTCCGTAACAGCTTTTAATCTTATAAAGTTTTTAGGAGCTATGTATCTTGTATATATGGGGATTAAAAGTATAAAATCTAAAGATATGCTTGCTGTTAATCAGGGGAAAAAGAAAAGAGAAGATTTAAAAAAGGCTTTCTTTCAAGGATTGGTTACTAATCTTTTGAATCCTAAGATAATTCTATTTTTCTTAGCTTTTTTACCACAATTTATAGACACAAATAACACTTATGGAATGGTACCTTTTGTTTTATTAGGTCTAACTTCAACTATTATCTCTGGAATTTGGTATATATCTCTATCTATTTTTGCTTCTTTTATAGCAACTTTCCTAAAGAGAAATAAAAACTTTGGAAAAATAGTAAACAAACTTTCTGGAACAATTTTTATTATCTTAGGAATAAATCTTCTTAGAGTAAAAAATAGTTAAACTTAAAAATATCTTAATAATATGAAAGGACTATTGTAAACTCTTAAATTGAAATCAAAAAATAAAACAGTTTAACAATATAAAAGGACAATATTATATTTTATAAAAAATTCTGAGAATTACGAAGATTGAGAAGAATAAATAGAGCAAGTCAGCGAAAGTGAACGCTAAAAAACACAATAAACCAAAGGTTTAACCCTTGTGTTTTTAGTGAACTAAGCCTACTTGCTCTTTATTCTTTGAACAAAAGTAATTCTTGAATTTTTTAACTTCTTAGATTATAGAATAATTCTTAAGTTATTTTATAAAAATTTTTCTAACTCCTCTTTTAATTTCTCTTTATTTATCAAATGTATAGTTGAAATTCCTAATTTTTCTGCTCCTTCAGTATTTGCTAAAGTATCATCTATAAATAGAGTTTCCTCAGGATTTAAATTATATTTTTTCAATAGCTCCTCATAGATTTCCTTTTCAGGCTTTAACAGTTTTACATCATAGGATACAACTTTTCCATCAAAATACTTTTTAAATTCACACTTTCTCTCTATCTCTAAAAAAGCCTCTCTGTGAAAATTAGAAAGAATATATAATTTATACCCCTTTTCTTTTAATTTTGGTAATAATTTTAAATTCTCTTCAATAGGAAACAGTACCCCTTGTATATTCTCTTTAAAAAGTTTTTCTATGTTCTCTTTCTCCTCTGGTAAATCCTTTGTAAAAATCTTTATAGCCTCATCATACTCTAATGTTCCTCTATCTAAATCTTGCCACTCTTGCTCTTTAAATACTCTTTTATAGAATCTATCTTGATTTTTCTCAGCTACAAATTCAGAGATAAATCTCTCTGGACTATACTCTATCAACACATTTCCCAAATCAAAAATAATATTTTTTATCATTTTCCCTCCTATTTATCCTTATCAAATATTAAAACATCTTTTTTTATAAACTCCCCTGGAGCCATACCAAGATATTTTTTAAACACAGTACAAAAATGTTTGTAATCACTAAATCCAACTTTTTCAGAGATTTCATACATTTTTAAATCCTCTTTTACAAGAAGTTTCATAGCTTTCTGCACCCTATATTTATTCAATATCTCTAAAAAAGTTTCCTCTAGTTCCTCTTTAAACTTTCTGCTGAGATAACCTGAACTCACTCCCAATTCATCTGCAATCTCAATAATACTTATCTTCTCATTATATCTATTTTGAATTTTTTGTAAAGCTTTATACACATATTTATTTTTAGTCTGAGCTTTCTCAAAACAGATATTTATATTAAAAAATTCCAATTCCTCTTTAGTTTTACTTACTTTCTCCAAAACCTCAAGATTTTTCTTATTTTCCAACTTTTGTTTTACCTTGTCTAATGCTTTATAGAGTAACTCCTCATCTAGTGGCTTTAAAAGATACTCCACTACACCAATATTTATCCCCTCTTTAGCATATTCAAACTCTCCATAACTGGTTAATAAAATTGATTCAAAAACTATATTTTCACTTTGACACCTTTTTATCATTTCCAATCCATTTAAATTAGGCATCTTTATATCTGTAATAACCAAATCTGGTTTAAGCTCTCTTATTTTTTCCAATCCATCTAATCCATTTATAGCTTCCCCCACTATATTACAATCTTTTTCTATCCAATCTATAGTATTTATTAGTCCCTTTCTAATAATCTCCTCATCTTCTACTATCAATACTCTTATCATCTTGCCTCCATTCCAATTTAAATGGAATCTCTATTCCTATATAAGTTCCCCTATTAGAAGAGCTCCTTATATTTAAGCCATACTCTTTTCCATATAATAACTCTATTCTTCTTTGAACATTATACATTCCAATATGCTCTTTTAAGCTTAAATTTCTTTTTAAAAGTTTCTCTTTTAAAAGTTTTAGCTCTTGCTTTTCTATTCCCTTACCATTATCGAAAATTCCTATCTGAATTCTCTCTCTCTTCTGCTTAATCTTAATTAATATTTTAAACTCTTTCTCTTGAATATATCCGTGTTTAATAGAGTTTTCAACTATTGGTTGAATAATTAGTTTAGGTGTTAAATATTCTAAAAATCTCTCCTCTACATCTATAGAATATGAAAACTTATCTCCAAATCTTATCTTCTGAATTTCTAAATAATTTTTTATATAGAAAATCTCCCTCTCTATTTTTACTTCTGAACTTTTATTTTCTATGCTAAATCTCAAGATCGATGCCATATTAATAATTATCTTATTAGCCATTTTTTTATCTAAATGAATAGTATACCTCAACATCTCCAATGTATTAAAAAGAAAGTGGGGATTAAATTGACTTTCTAGCTGTTTTATCTCTGTAACTATACTATGTGTTGCTTCCTCTTTATTTTTTTCTATCAATCTTTTTATATCTAAAAGCATCTGATTATAAGTATCACCTATTATCTCAAACTCATCATTAGATTTTATATTTATCTGAGTATCTAAATCTCCTGTTTCTATATTTTTTATTGCCTTTATTATCTCTTCAATTGTTTTAGTCTTTTTTAAAGCAATATTTTTAGCAACCTTTGACATAAAAATTACAAGAAAAATGAAAACAATAGTTATATAAATAAAACTCTCTATAAAATTATCTATAATATATTCAGTAGAAGATATGCAATATACATCTATATTTGAATAAAAAACCTCCTGCTTAGAAATATAGTATTTTCTTCCCCTATATTTCAGATAATTTTTTTTCTCTCTAAACTCTTTCTTTAATTTATCTAAGGAATCTTTAAAATTGGCATTATTAGTTGAGATAACATTATTATATTTATCTGTTAAAACTACACCAAAATTTTCAGAATCTCCCATTATCTTTTCAAAATTTTTATCTAACATATGATAAACCAAATAACCTATAATCTCATTATTATTTTTTATAGGTTTCCCAACAGAAAAATTACTTACATTTCCCTCTCTAAAATATAGCTTTCCTACATAATTTATAGTCTTTTCATTATTAGATAACATTCTGTAAAAGAGCCCCCAAATATATCCATTACTATTCCCTAGAAACTCTGCATTGGTCATTAAGATATTTATATTTTTATCATATAGTACAAATTTACCATCAATTTCAAGATTTAGAGGACTTTTGTATAGAAGCTCGTAAGCTTTTTCATTGATCTCATCATCAAGTATTACCTTTTTTAAAATCTCATCCTTGCTCAATCTATCAATTTCATTATATACCTTTGAAATTATTTCATCTGTTTGCTGAGATAAATTTTTTAAATTGTTATTATTATTATTTACCATTGCTCTATAACTTAGGTAATATATCATTCCATAACCTATAAGAGCAGTAAAAATAATAGGAATGAGTGAATAGAAAATTAAAATCTTTTTCATCTGCTCTTTAAAACTGACAAATTTCTTATTTCCCATTACAATCATTCCTTTTTATTTTTATTTTATCACTATTTTATTTAAATTTCTAGCAATTAAATATTTACATTTTTTCCACCAGTTACTTTAAAGAAAATTAGAAGAGATACAACTGTTGTTAAAGTCAAAATTGTAGATAGTGCTGCTGCTGTACCATAACTTGCTCTAATTACCTCAGTATATATAGATACTGACATTGTCCTAGTAAATCCTGTATATAAAATAACTGAAGAACTCAATTCATTTATTACTGTTATCCAACTTAGTATAGCTCCTGATAATACCCCTGGTAACATCATTATTGAAGTTACTTTAAAAAATGTTTTCACTGGAGAACAACCTAAACTAATTGAAGCCTCTTCCAAGCTTGGACTTATTTGATATAGTATTGCTGCTGCTGACCTCAATGTGTAAGGTAATCTTCTTATTACAAATGAGATTACTATTATAGCTGCTGTACCACTTAGTAATAGTGGCTTACTATTAAAAGCTAAAAGAAGAGTGATACCAATTACAGACCCTGGAATAATATATGGAAACATTGTCATTGTATCTATTATTCCTGTTAAAACATTTCTTTTTCTTGTAGAAATATAGGCTATAAACATTCCCAAGAAAATTATGATTACTATTGCTATTATTCCATATAGATAAGTATTAAATATAGCATTTCCCATTCTAGAAAAGACTTTCTCATAGCTTTCCAACGAAAACTCTGGAACAAACATCGAACCTTTTGTTTTTAAGAAAGAAGTATATACTACTGTAATTTGTGGAATTATTGATAAGAATACTACTAAATATATAAATATATGCATCAATACTCCCTTTACTCCTTTTAACTCCTTTGCTTGCATAGGTCTTAAAGAGCTCATAACAAAAGATTTCTTATTTACTATATATTTTTGTCCTAAAAATAACAAGATAGTTATAAATACTAAAACTGTTGCCATTGCTGCAGCAAAGTTAGCATTTCCACCCATTTCTCCTACAAACTCAGAATATATCAAAACTGGCATAACATTATACCCTTCTCCTATTAACATAGGAGTACCAAAGTCTGCCATAGCATTCATAAATACCAAAAGTCCTCCTGACATAAGAGTAGGTAAAATTAGAGGCATTATAATAGTGCAAACTTTCTTAATTGTTGTACAACCTAAGCTTTCTGCTGCTTCACTTAATGAAACATCTATTTTTTTTAGAGCTCCTGAAACATATAGATAGATAAATGGATATAGTTTTAATGTAAAAACTAATAGTATTCCTGTAAATCCATATATTGTAGGAAGATTTATCCCCAAAATATCTCTAAAAAACTCTGTAACAACTCCACTTCTTCCACATAGTAAAACCCAAGAGTAAGCTCCTATAAATGGAGGAGATAACATAGAGATAATAATCAATACCTCCACTAAACCTTTTAATTTCACTTTATAAGCAGACATAAAATAAGCCATAGGAACTCCAATAACAATAGCCAGTACTGTTACACAAGAAGTTACCTTAAAACTATTTAAAAGCCCTTGATAATAATACTTTCTTGAAAAAAATCTTACAAAGTTTGTTAAGCTCCACTCATTTGTTATAGGGTCTTTAAAACCACTAATGAATAAAGAGAATAATGGATATATTAAAAATAGTGTAAAAATAAGGGCTATTATTAAAGTTACACTTGTCCAAAAATCCCATTTAAACTTTCTATTTAACATACACCTCAACTCCTTTTATTAAACTCTTTTCTCCATCAGAAGTAAAGATATTTATTTTTTTAGAGTTTGGTTTTAAATATAATTTATCTCCTACACCATATATTTTTGTAGCCTGTCCTATATCTTGAGAAAATTCCAATGCTGGCATATTTTCTACTATATCATCTTTTAAAGCTTCTATCTCATATGTATTATACTTTCCTAAAAAAGTACTTGTCTTTATCTTCATTTCTAGCCCTTCTCCACTTTCATGCACTATTGAAAACTCCTCTGGACGAATTGCTACTATAACTTCTTGATTATCTTTCACTTCATCAACTAAATTTTCCATCTCAATTTCATAACCACTTTTAAATACAACAAATTTTTTACCCTCTCTTATTTTTAAATACCCTCTAAAAAGATTAGAATATCCTATAAATGTAGCTACAAACTGATTGTATGGTCTTGTATATATATCATGTGGAGTTCCTAGTTGTTGAATTACTCCTCTATTGATAACAGCTATCCTATCAGAAATAGCCAAAGCTTCCTCTTGGTCATGTGTTACATATACAGTTGTTATTCCAACTTTCTTTTGTACATCTCTTATAGCAGAACGCATCTCCAATCTCAACTTAGCATCTAAGTTTGAAAGAGGCTCATCCATAAGTAAAACACTTGGATGAATTACAATAGCTCTTGCTAGAGCAACCCTTTGTTGTTGTCCTCCTGATAATCTCTCTGGCAATCTCTCTTGATACTCTGAAATTTTTACAACATCTAATATTTTATCCACTTTTTCTTTAATCTCATCTTTATTAATTTTTCTTAATTTTAGTCCATATTCCACATTTTCTCTAACAGTCATATGTGGGAAGATAGCATAGCTTTGGAATACCATTCCTATATTTCTTTTATGTGCAGGGACATCATTTATACACTTATCATCAAAATATATTTTTCCTCCCTCTATACTATTAAATCCTGCTATCATTCTTAGTAGGGTAGTTTTACCACAACCAGATGGTCCTAACAGTGTAAAAAACTCTCCATTTTTTATATTTACTGTCATTCCTGGTATAATTGTATTATCTCCAAATTTTTTTATAACATTATCCACATTTATTGCTACACTCATCTTTACACCTCTCTCTATCTTAAATAAAAAGTGTCCATTTATTGCTATTTTTCAAGTTTATAAATGGACACTAGCTCAATACTTATTTTGTATAGATATCTTTAAATTTATCTAACCATACTGCTTTTTGAGATTTTACAACTTCAAGGTCATCTTCTATTACATTTATATCCTCTAATTTCTTCAATCCTTTTCCTGGCTCAACATCTTTTCTTATACTTCTTCTATTTAATTGAGCTGTAATCATACTTTGTGCCTCTTTACCAGTTAAGAAATCTACAAATAATTTTGCATTTTCTAAGTTTTTACAATTTTTTACTATATATACACCATCAGGTTTTACTATTACTCCCTCTTCCATATAAACTACTTCTACTGGAGCATCAGAGTTTACATATTTTACTGCTCCCTCTTCAAATGTCAATCCCACTGTATACTCTCCATCTGCAACTCCTTTATATACAGCTGAAGAACCAGAAAGTAAAGTATAGTTTAAATTATCCATTAATTTTTCTACATAAGACCAACCATTATCTGGATTTCCATTTCCCATTGCATATAGCATATTTACTAAATGTTCAAAAGATGATGAAGATTTAGCTGGATCAGAAAAAGCTATTTTTCCTTTTAAAGCTGGATTTAATAAATCTTGATATCCTTCTATTTTGATATCTCCTATAAGATTTTTATTTACCATAATTACACTTGGTACTGCTGTAAATCTTGTCATATTTCCTTCTACATTTTTATAACTATCATAGAAAGCTTCTTCATTTTTAGAAGTATATGGTAAGAAATAATCTTTTATTGGCTCTACTGTTGTTATAGTTCCTCCCCATAGTACATCAGCTAATGGATTATCCTTTTCTGATTCGATTCTCTTCATTAATTCTCCAGTTCCTGCTGCTATTACCTCTACTGATACTCCATATTTTACTTCAAACTCTTTTACCAATGGATCTATAAATTCTAATGGATGTGGACAATATACTGTCAATTTTTTTGTATTTTCAGTAGTTTCTACTTCCTTTTCTCCTCCACAACCTATTAAAAATATAGACATCATAATTCCAATTAATCCTAAAAATAATTTTTTCATTTTACTCCCTCCTTATTTTTTTTCTTAATAAGAGAATACCTTATACCTTCTTTTTTATCAATACTATTTTATGCTATTTTATACTTAAAACTTACCTTTTTATCTTTTTAAAAACAAAATAAAAAGGAACTAATGTAAACCCTTAAGTTACAATAGTTCCCTCTTCTATTTTATTATATATTTTCTAAGGCTCTAGCTATATCTTTCAATATATCCTCTACATTTTCTATTCCCACATTCAATCTAACTGCTTCAGGTAAAACACCAGCTTTTATTTGGTCCTCTTCTGATAGTTGTCTATGTGTTGTACTAGCTGGATGTAATACACAAGTACGAGAATCTCCCACGTGAATTACACTTCTTATCCAAGTAAGCTCCTTTATAAATCTCTCTGCTCCCTCTCTTCCACCTTTGACACCTAGTAATATAACTCCACTTCCCCCTTTAGGTAGATACTTTTTAGCATTTTCATATGAATAACTGCTCTCTAACTTAGGATAATTTACCCACTCTATCTTCTCATGATTTTCTAAAAATTTTGCAACTTTTAAAGCATTTTCACTATGTCTTTCCATTCTTAGATGTAGTGTTTCCAATCCTCTCAAGAAAAGAAAAGCATTAAAAGGATTTAGACAAGCTCCAAAATCTCTCAATAAAGTTACCCTAGCCCTTGTTATATATGCAGCTTTTCCAAAATTTTTCCAATAACTTAAGTTATGGTAAGCTGAATCTGGCTCTACAAGGTCTGGAAACTTTCCATTGTCCCAATTAAAATTTCCACCATCTACAATAACTCCACCCAATGCTGCCCCTTGCCCATCTATATATTTTGTAGCTGAATGAGTTACTATATTTACTCCATATTCAATAGGATTACATAGATATGGAGAAGCTAGAGTGTTATCTACTATAACAGGGACTCCCTTCTCTTTCCCTACTCTCACAAGCTTTTCAAAATCTATTACATTCATCTCTGGATTTCCCAAAGTTTCTCCAAAAAGCACCTTTGTATTCTCTTGAAAAGCTGTCTTTATCTCCTCTTCTGAAGCCTCTGGAGAAACAAAAGTAGCAGTTATTCCATACTTTTTCAAGGTAGATTTAAATAGATTAGCTGTTCCCCCATATATAGTTGCTAGAGATACTATATGGTCACCACAACCACATATATTCAAAATAGCTGTTACATTGGCTGCTTGTCCTGAAGCTAGTGCCAAAGCTCCCACACCTTTTTCTAGCTGTGCTATCTTTTCTTCAAAGGCTGTAACTGTTGGATTTCCTATTCTTGAATACATATACCCATCTCTTTTTAAGTCAAATAGCTCTGCTAAAACCTCTGGAGAGTTGTAGTCATAAGTTGTAGTCTGATATATTGGATATACTCTTGGTTGCCCCTCAGTAAACTCTCCACTTCCTTGTACTAATTGTGTTTCAATTTTAAATTCCTCTCTGCTCATAAAATCCCTCCTGTTTTGTTTATATAAAAAAAATCTCTATTACCATCAAGTAATAGAGATTGATATACTTTAATATCAGCCATCTGTCTGGAATTAGCACCACATCTTTTGATAGGTTGCTGAAACGTCATAGAGCCAGTCTCTCGGTTTCTCTTGATGGTTTGTTATTTTTTATTTCTTTGTTGAAAATGATTATATACCTTTCCTTTTCTTTTGTCAATAATTTTTTCTAATATTATTTTACCTTTTTAAATTCTTCTAAAAATTCTTTTATATACATGATTACTTCTTTTAGCATCTCTTTTCCAAATTCTTCACAAGATTCAATCGGATCTAAATTTCCAATCCATCCATCTTCAATAATATCTTTTGTATTCTTTATTATCTTTACACTTCCATTTTTAAATTTGGCATCTATTGAATTTTGATAAATTATATTAGAGGATATATTTTTTATATTTTGAGGTTTTATTCTTTCAAGTTTAATAATGCTTTTATCTATTGCCATAATAGCACTTGTTTCTTGTTTATCCCCATGTCCTCCTCTATATTTAGGATTTAATTCTCCAGCTAACCTCCACCAATCAATTACAGCTAATTGAATATCTTTAGACAAAAGTGTCAAAGCATCTTCAATAGCAGGAGTATTTCCTCCATGTCCATTTATTATTAATAATTTTTTCATACCATCTTCTTTTAATTTTTTAACTATTCTATATATTATTCCAAATAAAATATCATATCCTAAATCAATTGAACCGGGAAAATCTGTATGATATGGACAAACTCCATATGGTATAGGAGGTAATAAGATTATATTTTCTACCTTTTCTATTTCTTCACAGATATATTTAGGAATCAAAAAATCTGTTCCTAAAACTCCGTGGGAACCATGTTGCTCTATACTTCCAATAGGCAATATAAACACTGGATTATCAGAAATTTTTTCTTTTAATTCTAGCCAAGATAAATTTTCTAATTTCATAAACTACTCTCCAAAATATTTTTTTACTAGATTATCTAATTCTCCTGATTTTTTCATTTTTTCTATTTCTTGATTTACTTTTTCTCTTAATTCATCGCTTCCTTTAGGAAAAACAATTGCAATTCCTTTACTTTCATTATCTTCAACTCTTCCAATTTCATATAATTTAGGATTATTTGCTAAGTATTCATTTTTTACTTCACTAGATATGATAATTGCATCTATTTTTTCTTGGTTTAAATCTAATATTGCACCAGTAAAAGAGTTATATGATACCACTTTAGCCCCTTCAATATTCTTAGCTAAATTTTCTTGTAAAGTTCCTATCTGTACACCTATTTTTTTATTTTTTAAGTCTTCAACACTAGCTATTGGATTATCTTTGTTAGCTATAGCCATTTGTTTCCCTACATAATATCTTTCTGAAAAATCTACATATTTTTTTCTCTCATCTGTAGGTGTTAATCCTGTTAAGACATCAACTTTTCCTGATTGAAGTGCAGAGATTAAACCATCAAAACTCATATTTGTATATTCTATTTTATAACCCAAATTTTCAAAAATTTTAAATACAACATCTATTGAAAATCCTGTCACTTTACCATTTTCTAAATACTCATATGGTTTATACTCAGCATTTCCTCCTATTCTTATTATATTCTCATTTGTTTCCTCTTTTTTTCCACAAGAAACAAATAAAAAAATTGTAAATAATAATGCTAATACTTTTTTCATCTTTCTTCCTCCATATTTTATATATAAAATTATTTTTTTATTATATTCTTTTTTATAAAAAAATAACATACACTTTTTTTATATAATAATTATATTTTAATTAAATAATAAATATAATTACTTTTAAATTTTTATATTATCTTAACTCTAGTTCCCCTCTCTCCAGAAATAGCCTTCTCCACCTGCAGTTTCCTATCAATTCTTACCTTTAAATCCTCAAGGTGTGTAATTATTCCTATCTTGATATTTTCCTCTCTTCTAATATTTTCAATAGCTTCCATAACCTTATCCAGAAGCTTACTGTCCAAGCTACCAAATCCCTCATCTAAGAAGAAAAACTCTAGTGGAATCTTTCCTTTTAGTTGCAGTTGTTTAGATAAAGCAAGGGCAAGACATAGTGAAACAACAAATATCTCTCCACCAGAAAGAGTTCCTACCTTCCTTTTGATACCATCATTAAACATATCTATTACATAGAAGTTACACTCATCATCTGTATATAGCTTGTATCTTCCATTGGTAATTCTAGTGATATAGTGAGAGGCATTTTCAATGACACCTTTCAATTTCTTAGTAGTTAAGAAGTTGACAAAGCCACCTTTACTAAACTTCTTATACAAGTCCTCAGCCATTGCTCTTTTTCTTCTAATCTCTTTCTGCTCTTTTCTCTTCTCCTTAGAATCAGCAAGTTGAGTTTTTTGTAAAGCAATATCACTAGAAATTTGCTCTATTTTCTGATAAGTATCTAAAATCTCTTGGTTTAATCTCTCTTTTAATTGTGAAATCTCTTCCCAAAGCTCAATAGAAAAATCTTTTCCCTGCACTCTGCTCTCTAAATCCCTTAAAAGAACATTTACCTCTTTCCAGCTCTCCTCATAGCTCTCTATCTTTTGAGAATACTCTCTCTCTTCTAATACAGATATATAGCTATCTCTTACCTCTTCTATTGTTACAAAGTGATATTTAGAGATAAGCTCCTCAATAGTTTTATTTAACTCCTCTATTTGAGAGTTTACACTATCTCTCTTCACTTGATAGCTATTTATTCCCAATCTTATCTTCTCTAATCTATCTTTTATCTCCACTATTTGAGAGTCATTTTTAACTATTATCCTATTTATACTTGCTATCTCTTCCTCATATTTTCTTATCTTTTGATAGTTTGCCTTTAGCTCATCTCTTCTTTTTTCTAGCTCCTCTTTTCTCTCATCTACAAAGCTCTCTCCCAATCTAGCTATACTCTTCTCAAGACTAGATTTTCTAATACTATGCTCATCTATCTCAGCTAGATAATCTTGTAGTCTACTCTCTGATTTCTCTATATTTTTCTGAGTATTTTTACACTTCTCTTTCATTTGAATAACTATGCTATTTACTCTTTCCCTTTCCTTTGCAAGAGTGTCAAGCTTTCTCTCTTCCTCTCTATATTCCTCTATTAGTCTATCTTTATCTGAGATTATCTCCTGATAATAGGATTCATCTACAACTCTCTCCTTGTAGATAACCTCTAATCTTTCAATACTCTCCTTAAGGGATAGAATACTTCCACTTATCTTTCCTATATCAGCTATATTTGAAGATTTTTTCTCACTAGCTTTTTTCAAATCCCACTGAATTTTTTCTATATCCTCACTGCTATTATGCTCTATCTTATTGTGATGAATAGACCCACATACAGGGCAAGGCTCTCCCTCTTTTAGCTCCTTAGCCAACTCATAAGCAAGGTTCTCCCTTCTCTTCTCCTCTAGTATTTCCAGTTGAGAGTCTATATCTCTCTCCTCTTCCTTCAGTAGCTCTAGCTTTCTCTCTAGCTCCTCTAGTCTAAGTAGGTACTCTTCTTTTTGAGATTTTTTCTCTCTATAATCTCTAATAACTCTTTGATACTCCTCTATCTCATCTCTATAGTTACTCAGATTCTCCCTTGATACCTCTGGAAGATTAGCTAACTCCCTCTCCTTTTCCTCTAATTCATTGGTATTATTAGCTAAATCTTGAGTATGCACCCCTATCTCTTTTTGAATTTCTTCCAGATTTCTCTTAGCTCTCTCTAGCCCTTTTTCCACATATTCAAGGTTTCCTTTATAGCCAATGACTTCGTTAAGAGTATCCTCCTCTGACTTATCAAAATATATTTGAGATTTCTCTAGCTCCTTTTTAGAAATCTCCTCTTTTTGTATCTTGGTATCCTCTTCTAGCTTTTTAATACCCTCTTGATATTGTACCTCTTGAGTTTCTAGCTCCCTTAACTGATTCTCTACCTTTCTTTTCTCCCCTTGAGATATCTCCAATTTTTCAATATACTCTCTTATCTCATTGGCATTTCTTCCCTTAGTCAGTTGAGTTCTGATATACTCTATACTCTCTTTTTCTAGCTCTAATCTGCTCTTTCTCTCTAGTTGCTCATTATATTTTTCTATCTCTTCCTTAAGATTTTTCAATTCATAATATCTTTTCTCAATCTCTTTATGCTCTTTAGTTTTTCTCTCTACCTCTTCTACTATGTTACTCTTCTCTTTTTCTAGCTCCTCTATTTTCTCAGCAGTTATATCTACTAGCTCTGCTAACTCTTCCTCTAGCTCCTCATCTTTTTTCTTCCAAAAATCCATCTCTTTTTTCATCTTATCTTGAAGAGCTTTTCCATATTTCTCCATAGCAAATATTTTCTCTAGCATCTCTCTTTTATCTGCACCCTTTAGCTTTACAAACTCACTAAATTTTCCTTGAGGTAGTACCACTGTTCTTGTAAAGTCATCATCAGACAATCCAAAATCCTCAGCTATTATTTTTTCCAATTTCTTTATTGAATCAGCTACTATCTCCCCATTTTTTCTAAGGATAGTTTCCTTCTCTTTTAATACTTCCTCTCCCTTACTCTTCCCTAGAGCATACTTTCTACTTACCTCATAGATATCCTCATCTAAAGCAAATTTAAAATATACCTCCATCTTCTTAGAAGAGGTATTCAAAAAGTTTTTCAAGCTTTTACTATCTTGGTCTAACTCAGCAGTTCTTGGAATTTTTCCATATAGTGAGAATATCATAGCATCTAGTATTGTAGATTTTCCACTTCCTGTCTCTCCAAAAATTCCAAACAATCCATTTTCACATAGTTTTTCAAAATTTATTACCTGCTTTTCCTTATAGCTTTGTAATCCTTCTATCTCTAATAACAGTGGTCTCATTACTCTTCCCCCTCTACTAGTCTCATAAATAGCTCTACCATCTCTTCACTTGGCTCTATTCCATCAAACTTTTTATAGTACTCCTTAAAGCTCTCCTTGATATCTAACTCTCCATTTTCATAGTAAGTGATATTCTCTCCCTCATTTTCATCTACATATTTCACATCTATCTCTACAATATTCTTATTCTTACGAAGCTCTCTTATCTCACTACTAGCTAGATACCTATCAGTAATGATTTTAAGATATACCCACTCCTGTACCCCTACAAGAGATTGAGATAATTTAAGAGCTTTATCTATCCCCTCTACCTCATATTTTTTTATAGGCTTGTAGTTCTCTAGTTCTATCTCTCTTATCTCTGTATCTAAATCTCCCTTTACATCAGCTAAGAATATTTTTTTCTTGTATCTATTCTCTGTAACCCTATACTCTATTGGAGAACCAGAGTAACAGGCTCTTTTTCTACTGTACTTCATAGGTTTGTGTATATGTCCCAGAGCTATATAGTCCACCTCTGGCAAGTCATCTAAGTCTACTCCCTTACTTCCACCTAGCTCTGCCTCTCTCTCATCTCCATCTCCTACACTTCCCATTATGAAAAGATGTGCCATTATGATTTTAGGGATATTTTCACTTTCTACCTCCACTACCCCTCTCTTTAGAAGAGCTCCTATCTTTTCAGAGTAAGTTAAATCTCCATCTATGCTCTTTCCTAACTCCTCCTCTTTTTCAACTAAGACATTTTTATACATCTCATCTAAATATGCTTCACTTACATATGGTAAGGAGTAAAGAAATACTCTCTCCCCCTCAATATTTAGGATTAGTCCCCCCTCAGTTGCCCTTTCCACTTGAAATTGTCCATACTCTCCTATCTCCTTTACCTCTAAAGGGTTTTCATAGATGATAATTCCAAAATCCTTAGCTAAATTTTTAGAAGCTACCAATCTCTCTGCACTGTCGTGGTTTCCAGGAATTATAACAATGGCTCTCTTCCCAAAGTTAGAAATCTTTTTCATAGCATCAAAAAATAGCTTTTCAGCCTCTGAGCTTGGAGATGGTGTGTCAAATATATCTCCAGCTATTAAGATAAGTTTTGGATTTTCATCTGTAACTATCTTTTCCAATGTATCTATAAAGAGTTTTTGCTCCTCTATTCTCTTTGCACCCTCTAATTTTTTCCCTAAATGCCAATCTGATGTATGTAAAATCTTCATTTTCATACCCCTCCTACTTTTATCCTGTTTCTATATTAGCATATCTAACTACAAAATTCAAATTTTCCAGCACAACTTATAGGCTTTTAATTTTTCTAGTTTTATCTATTTATATTTAAATTTAGAAATAAAAAAACTCAAGAACAACTAAAATAAAAGTTATCCTTGAGTTAGTTTAATTTAAGTATTCTTTTTTATTATAAATTTTCACAAGGAAATTTCATTCCCCATTGTTTACGAATAGTGTCCATCACATTCATCACTTTTAAAGTTATCTCATGTGGCATCTCTTCACACTCTAACTTACTATTTTTTATAGCTTTATAAGATGCTATTACCTCATACTCATATCCACTTACCTGTTTTGGTATCTCATAAGTTTTTACTAATCTATGCTCCTTATCAAATTGCTCTATTTTCTCAGGATTATTTATATTTGTAATAGCTAAATACCCCTCTTCTCCATAGATATATCCCATTCTATCTGTGGCTGTAAGCATTGTAGCATGTAGTGTTGCCATCTTTCTCCCTTCCCAGAAAAGAGTAATACTATCTGTAAAATCTATTCCCTCTGGAGAAAATGTAGCATGAGCTTGAATATCCTTTACCTCATCTCCAAATACCATCATAGAAAAGTTAATTGGGTAAACTCCTAAATCTAATAATGCTCCACCTGCTAGCTCTGGCTTTCTCATTCTCTCTACATTTTTTATAGGATAACCTAGATTAGCTTGAATAGTATGTACCTCTCCTAACTCTCCAGATTTTATAATTCCATTTATTATCTCTCTTGATGGCATATATCTTGTCCAGATTGCCTCTGTTATAAATATATTTTTCTCCTTAGCTAATCTAAATAACTCTCTAGCCTGCTCTTCATTCACTGTAAAAGCTTTTTCACATAGAATATTTTTCCCATTCTCTATACATAGTTTTCCATGCTGATAGTGATGAGAGTGTGGAGTTGCTATATATACTAAGTCTATCTTCTCATCTTTTACCAACTCTTCATAGCTTCCATAAGCTTTTTTTATACCATACTTCTGTGCAAATTCCTCTGCCCTTTTTATATCTCTTGCTCCCACTACATATAGTTCTATATCCTTATGAGCCATTCCTTTTATTGTTTCTGCCATGATACCACCTATGTATCCAGCTCCTAATATTGCTACCTTCATCTTATCCCTCCATTTTATCAAATTTTCTCCTATATATTTTACCATATTTTTTTACAAATAAAAATAGAGCTACTACCTAGATTGTGTAATAACTCTATTTTCTAATACAAGCTTCTATTTTTCAACAAAACTAATTACCTTTTCTCCATCAAAAATATACTCTAACTTGATTATCTCTTTTACTCCATATTCCATTCTACTAAAATTTTAGTAAGATAGATTTTTTATTATCTTTACTTTCCATACCTTCTATAATTTTACTACTATTTTCTCACTGATATCAACTAATATAAATAAGTATCAGCTCTTTAAATAAAAAAAGGTGTCAATGATTTCTCATCAACACCAAAACTACTAAAATCTCAAAGATAGACAGCTAAGTCCCCCATCAATCTTTCTAAACTCAGATGTATCTGTGCATATTACCTTGTATCCAGCTTCCTCTATTGCTTTTTTCACCTTAGGATATCCACTTGGTACAATCACAGTTCCATTTACCCAGATACAGTTAGAAGCATAAGCCTCATCTTCTGGTATCACTATCTTCTTATAATCTTTGAACTCTTCCTTTGTTATAAACTCTCCAGATACTAAAAGAGTATTATTTTCTATATAGTTTACTCCTGTTTTTAAGTGTAATACCTCTTCTAATGTTACTTCACTTCCAGTATGTCCATACTTTTCTAAAATCTCTATAAACTGTTTTATTCCCTCTGCATTAGTTCTAGCAGATTTTCCCACATAGAAGTGATTTCCTACCATCATTACATCTCCGCCATCTAAAGTTCCAGGCTCTTTTATATACTCTATCTTCTCCTCTGGATAGTATTTCTTTATAGGTTCAATGATATACTCCTTCTCCTTATTTCTACTACTTGCCCCTGGATTTGTTATAATGGCACAATTTTTAGTTAGCACAGCTACATCTTCTACAAAGCAAGAATCTGGAAATTCATCTAGTGGCTCTAATACCTCTACCTCTACTCCACATTTTTTTAATGTCTCTATATACCCCTTATGTTGCTCCAAAGCTTTCTCATAGATAGGTTTCCCTAACTCTGGTGCTGAAGTTATTCCATCACATATTGATTTACTTGGTGTTCTCACAATTACATTTTTAAACATATTTTTCCCTCCGTTGTTTTATATATTAAATTCCATATTTATCTTGTAATTTTTTTAAAGTTCCATCTTCTTTTAACTCAGCTAAAGCCTTATTAAAACTTTGTTGTAAAGCTATATCATCTTTATTGAAAGCTATAGAACAAGCTTCTCCATCACCATAACCAAAGATAGCTAACTCTGGATTTTTTTCTATATACTCATTAGCCACTACCTCTCCTACCATAATACAATCTACTTTCTGACTTTTTAATGCTAACAATGTTCCGCCCGTTGATGAAAAAGCTATTACCTTTGCTCCCTCTATACTTCTAGCTGTTGTTTCATAGCTAGTTCCTAAATCTACTCCAAAAGTTTTTCCCTTTAGTTCTTCCATAGTCATAGGATTATTTTTATTCATAATATAGGCTGTCTTTGATTCGTGATAAGGTATAGAAAAATTAACTACTTTTTCTCTCTCTGGGCTTGAACTTATCCCGGCTATTACAATATCTATCTTTTTAAACTGTAAAGCAGAGATTAATCCATCAAAATTCATATCTTTCCACTCATACTTAATTCCTATCTTCTTTGCCACAGCATCAATTACATCTACATCATAACCTACTATTTTTCCATTTTCCAAAGTTTCAAATGGTGGATACTCAGCAGTAGTTCCAACTTTATATACACGATTTGTGTCTAATACAGTTTGCTTCTCACCTCCTCCACAAGCTCCAAGCATAAGAGCCATAGCTCCTATCAATAGAAATTTTACACTTCCTTTCATAAAATACTCCCCCTTTGATGTAATAAAAAAACAGACCTACTTTTAATGTAAGTCTGTTAAATACAAAAATTATATACACAAAATAACTAGAAAATAGGTATACTAATTACACCTCTCTCCTAATTGTGAAATAGTAAAATTTTCAGACACACTAAAAGTTAATAAACATTTTTTTATTAAATATTTCCTTAACTTCATTGTCCTTAGCATTCTACTACCTCCTCTAATATTGTTGAAATAATAATATCACAACTGTTTTCTTTTGTCAATAATTTTTTATTTCAACTCTAGTACCACCCTATCTCCCACTCTATATTTTAAAGCTTCTTCTCCAGGAATAGTTACATATATTTTTTTCTCCAATCTCTCCACTACAAATAGAGTTGTAGCTCCCATAAACTCTCTATTTAAAATAATAGCATCTCCACTGTCATCCCTTCTCATTTTTATCTCTTCTGGTCTTTTATTTCCTATTTCTAAAAAGTTTATCTTCCCTATAAATTCAGCTACATATCTATTTTTAGGAGAATAGTATATCTCTTCAGGTTTTCCTATTTGAACTATCTCTCCATTTGACATAACAACTATTCTATCAGAGATACTCAAAGCTTCCTCTTGGTCGTGAGTTACAAATATCATACTTATTCCCAATCTCTTTTGTAACTCCTTTATCTCCTCTCTCATAGCTATTTTTAATTTTGCATCAAGATTACTAAAAGGCTCATCTAAAAGTAAAATTTTAGGTTGTAATACCAAAGCTCTAGCTAAGGCAACTCTTTGTTGCTGTCCTCCACTTAGTTCTCCCACAGAGTTTTTTTCATACCCCTCAAGTCCTACTATTTTTAGATACTCCTTAGCTAATTTTATCTGCTCCTCTTTATTATATCCTCTATATTTTAGCCCATATTTTACATTCTCTACTACATTCATATGAGGAAAAAGTGCATAGTTTTGAAATACTGTTACAATCTCTCTCTTCTCTGGAGGGCACTCAGTTATATCTTTATCTTCTAGATAGATACTCCCACTATCATTTTTTACAAATCCACCTATTATATTCAGCAATGTTGTTTTTCCACAACCACTAGGACCTAAAAAAGATACTAACTCTCCCTTTTCCAGTTGAAAAGAGATATTTTTTACCCCTCTTCCCTTTTCAAATATCTTACTAATATTCTCAATTTTTAGATACATTATTCTTTCTCTCCATTATTTAAAAATTTTACTACTAATATGTTTAAAGAAAAAGTGATTAAAGTTATTGCTAAAGCTGTAATAGAAGCTAGTCCATACTCCCCTTGTGAAACATAGTTAAATAATACAACTGTAGCCACATTTGCCCCTGGAGATATCAAAAATATAATTGCTCCTATAGTTGTCATTGTAGCTATAAAACAGTTGACAAAAGCTATTAAAAAAGCTGACTTCAAATTTGGTAAAACTATATCCAAAAGAAGATTGAGCTTAGTAGCTCCCAAATCTCTTCCAGCCTTTAGCAAATTCAAATCAAATCTTGCCAAGATAGAATCTCCAGCCTTTATACCTATACTAATCTGTCTGAATATACAGTTTAATACCACTATGGCAGCTGTTCCTGTCAAAGTTAAAACTCCATCATTAAAAGCTAGTATATATCCCAATCCAAAAAATGTCCCTGGTATTATATATGGCAAGCTTGAAAAAAATTCAATCACTTTTATTAATATGCTATCTCTCTCTTTATTAAAATATGATATCAACACCCCTATTATTGCAGAAAAAAATCCAGCAATTAGAGCATAGATAAGAGTTCTTACAAAGACATCTAGGGTAGAGAGTTTAAATCTTTCAAGATATTCCAATGTAAAAACTATCCCCTTTGTTGTATAGTTATAGAAACCTGAAAAGAAAATAGCTCCATACTGCAGTAACATAATTCCAAAGAAGCTCCAAGCCATAACTCCTAAAACTAATTTTAAATATATTGGAAGAGAAAACTCCACTCTTCTTAAAACATTTCCCTTATTTTGATTATACTCATTTTTCTTCTTAGATAAAAATAATCTGTATAACACATAAGATAGAAGAGCTGGAAAAATAAGAAGCAACGTCATAGCAGAACCCTTTGGCATATTTCCCTCTCCTATCACTGTAAGATATGCTTCTGTAGCTAATGTACTATACCTTCCACCTATGATTACAGCACTTCCAAAGTCAGCTAAATTTTTTGTAAACAGAATAAAAAATGTCCCTAAAAATGCTGGAACTGAAATAGGAAGTAATACTCTTTTTATACTCTCCAACATATTTGCTCCCAATGACCTTGATACAGCTATGAGATTATAATCTAAACCTTTAAATAGTTCATATAGCATAAAAGTAGTAAAGGAAAGTTCTCCTATCAGTTGTAATAATATTATTCCCTTTAGTCCATAGGGATTTGTATGTAATCCTAAAAGTCTATAAGTTATAAGCCCTCTTCTCCCAAAAAGAGTTATATAAGAGATACCAAAAATAAATGGTGGAGATATCATTGTTAACATTAAAATATAGTGAAAAAACTTTCTCACTCTCTCTTTGGAAAATACCATATAGAAAGCTATCATTCCACCAAATATGGTAGAGAGTAGTGCTGAAATTATAGAGGTTATCAGAGTATTTTTTAACAAAGGATAATTATCTCTAAAAATCCCTTCATAATGTTTCAATGTCAATCCACTTTCATCATAGAAACTTACCTCTAGTATTTTATAAATGGGGTAGAAAGAAAAAACTACTACCCCAACTACTACACAAAGCAAGATTCCATAATAAATAAGATTATTTCGCTTTATTTCCAAATCTCTTATTCCATTCATTTAAAACCTTTTCCCTGTCATTTCCCAATACATCTATATCTATATTAATAAGTTTGTCCATATCTATTTTTTTAACTACATCTGGAGTAGCTATTCCATTTCTTACCATTGCTCTTGGGTCTTCATTTCTTATAACTGTTTGACCTTTTTCAGATAGAGCCCAGTCAACAAATTTCTTAGCTGAATCTAAATTTTCAGCATTTTTAAATATTGCCATTCCAGCTGGAACCCAAGGAATCATATCCTCTGGATAATAAGTAGTTACTGGATATTTTTCTTCTAATAGGATAAACTCTCCAGACATTGGGATTACAGCTACACCAAACTCTCCTGTTACCACTTTCATAGGTGGCTCTCCTCCTCTTTTAGCTAAGAAAGGAACATTTTTATTTAACTCTTCAAAATATGCCCAAGCTTTTTCATCTCCCATCTCTTGAATAAGGTTACTTACCATTGCATAGTTAGTTCCAGAGATAGCTGGGTTAGCCATAATAACCTCATCTCTATACTCCTCTTTTGCTAAGTCTGCCCAAGTTTTTGGTGCTTCTAATCCTCTATCTTCTAATATTTCATTATTTACCATAAATCCTACTAGAACTAAAGAAACTCCTGACCAATATCCATCTTTATCTCTATATTTTAGAGGTACTTCTTCCATCTCTGGAGATATATATTTCTCTAAAAGTCCTTTATTTTTTGCACTTATAAAACTATCTAGCCCACCACCAAACCAAACATCTGCTGATGGTTTTCCTTTTTCAGCTTGTAACTTAGATAGTACCTCTCCTGATGACATATCTATGAAGTCTACCTCTATTCCTGTATCTTTACTAAATTGTTGGAATATCTTTTCCTTTCCACCATAAGCTGCTACTACTTTTAATTTTCCTTCTGCAAATGAAGTTAAAGTCATTGCTCCAAAAAGCATTGCTAATAAAATTTTTTTCATCTTTCTCCTCCTAAATTTATACCAAAATATTAATATTCAATTACCTCATATTTTCCATCTTTATAAACCAATGGTTTACATCTATTAGTTTTCAGAGCTTCTATCAACTCTTTTACATTTTTTACTGGATATGGTAACAGTGTTGCAAATACTCCAACCTTACTTTGAATATGAGCATCACTAGAACCTATTACCTGTATCCCTAATTTCTTTCCAATTTGAGCTGCCATATCATTGTGCATATCTTGTGTACTTCCATTGTACCCTTCTATCGCTGTAAGTCCCTTAACAATATTTAATTTCTCTTTTAATCCTCTGTTGTTAGTTCTAAATGGGTGTGCTGCCGTACAAGTTCCTCCCTGTTTATTCACATAATCTATAAACTCTTGAGCTGTCATCTGCTCTTCAGGTAACTTATCTATTCCAAATGCCACTATATCTCCATCTTTAGTTAAATACTCAACACCTGGAAATATTGGAAAGTTATATTTTTTTACTAACTCCTCTATCTCTTCTTTTACTTCAACACTCTCATGATTAGTTAGAGCTATCCCATCTAATCCCTTTCTTCTCGCCTCTTCAACTATCTCAGCTATTGAAACATGACTATCACTTGAATATTTACTATCATGTAAATGTAAATCTACCTTCAATTCTCCTCCTGATAACTAATAAGTTTTCGCTTCTATACTTAAATTCTTAATATTTGTAGTATTATAATTTTTAATAATATATATGCTTAACTTATTTAATAACTTTTCTCTCTTATCCATAATTTTTTCTACACGCTGCCGAAACATTCTCATAATAAATACCTCCCAAATTTTTATTATATAACAGTTAAGCTTCCTTAACACTATTGAATATTATATCATATTTTTTAAATTTTATCTCTTTTATCTAAAAGATTATAGAATAATTTTCCTATATTTTTTAATATATAAAAAAGCTGAATAGTATTCAACCAATACTTTATTCAGCTTCATTCCCACATATTATTTTTATTATAAAAAAATAAAATTTTAATTAATAAATTTCTATATTTTTTATTTTTCCATTCTTATAATATTTTACCCATAATCTCTCTCTTTTTCCTTCTTCATATTTACCTCTTTCTATTAATTTATCATATGAATAAATTAAATATCTTCCATCTAATTTCTTACCACAATATTTTTTTAAAATTTTCTTCATATGTTATTCCTTAGATTTTATTTTTAATTTTTTATCTCCTTCACTAGTATTAATATTTCTAAGGTTATTTTCTTTCTTCAACTCTTTAATATTTGTTCTATATATTTTTTTTAAATAAATATTTATTCTTTTAGTATCTTTTAAATTATATTCTCTAATTATATCTTTTAAAGCTATATTTTTACTTAAATAAATTTCTATTATTTTTTCCAACTTCAGTTTAAAAATATATTTCTCTAAAGTCAATTTTTGAGAAATATAAATCAGCTCCTCTAGTTTCTTCTTTTCTATTTTTAAACTTTCAAAAATTTTTTTCTCTATATCTTCAGGTAATAATTTTATATTAGTTTCTATAATTTTAAAAACTTTTTGATATTTATTTTTTTCTAAAATATTAAAATATTTGAGAGTTTCTTCACTCAAAAAATTATGAATTTTAAAAAATTTAACTATAACTTCTATTGGGTAACAAGGATTTTCCAATAAGTACTCTTCTTTCAAATTACGAATTAATTCAGCACAGTAATTATCAAGGTTAGTATGTATAGTTTTTTCTATTTTAAAAATTCCCATTTCTTTTAAAAAACTCTCTTTTAATGTGATTATAATCATTTTATAGTTATTAGATAATATTTTTATCCCTTTTAAAACATTTTCTACCTTGCTTATTATATATTGTTTTTCTTTCAATATTCTCTCATTATAAAAATAAATTTTTCCTTCTAACAATATCATTATTACAGCTTCTCGTTCATCTAAAATATTATCTAATTGAAGATTATTCTCTACTTTAATTACATTAAAAAAATTATTTGAATATATAATTTTAGTTATTTCCTGCATATACTTTCCTCTATCTTTCTAAATTCATCTACCTTATAGCCATAATAATCTAAAAATTTTTTTAAATACAATACTTTAGAAAATCCTATATTTTTTGCTATTTCATCTATACTTTTGTCATTTCTACTCAACTCATAACAACTTTTACTCAATTTTTTCTCTATAATATATTTTTTAGGAGTTTCATTAAAAATTATTTTAAATATTTTATAATAAGTGGGAATTGATATTTTCAAATCGCTGCATATTCTTTCTACTATATCTTTTATTTTTTTATCAATATTATTATCTATCATGTCAATTATTCTATTTTTATATTTTAGATATGGAAGTTCCTCTATTTCTATTTCTTTATCTATTATTAATTTTAAAATACTAAATATTGAAAAAAATACTTGAATATCACATAACTTTTCTTCAAATTTTCTCCACTTAAAAAATCCAAAAATTTCTTTTGTTTGTACTCTAAATTTTTTACTATCTTGTTGAAATATATCTATTCCTAGTTCTTTAAAAAAATTTTTCTTTATAAGATATATTGTTCCAAAATAATTTTCAGTTATATTTTTTATCTTTTCTAGTTCTAAACTATTTTTTAGAAAAATTCCTTCTTCATTAAACAAAATAATATTATTTATTGAAACTATTCCATTTATATTTATATAAAATACTATATCATCTTTTGTAAAATATTTTTTTATTTCTTGAAAGAAAATTAGAGTTACTTTAAATACTTTTATTCCACCTTTATTATATAATATTATTTTATTATCTATATTTTTTCTCTCCATTTTCCTATCTCCTTTTTAATAGTTATAATAAATATATCTTTTTATTTGTAACAATATAGTTATTTTGTATAAATTTAATTTTTTCATTTTTAATAGTTAATATAATTTCTCCTTTTTTATCATATAAAAGAATTTTATCATTTTCTTTAAAAATTATTTTATCATTATCAAAAATATCAATCTCTCCAATATTAGTTGATAATATCTCTTTTTTATCTTCTAATTCTATTACCTTAATACTATTCTTATCCAATAAAATAGCAAAATACTTATTAAAATTTATTATTGCTTCATAATTTGCTTCAATAACTTCTTTACCTTTTTTATCTATTAATCCACATTTATATTCATCTTCTAAAATTAAGTTCCCATTATTATCCTTTTTATAAAAAGAACTTTTTTTCTCTACACCATAATATCCTTGATAAAAAGGTGTAATTCTTGTATAATTCAAAGGAATAACTATTTCTCCATCTAAATTAATAACACCAAAATTATTATTTTTTTCTACAATAATACTATTAATAGTATTTATAAAAATTGATGAATATCCTTGTAATAAAGGATTACTTTCCCCTATTTTTTTTAATTGTTTAGTATTTCCATAATTTACTACCATATATTCCTCAAAAATTTGTTCTATATCTTCATGGTATAAAATAAGTTTATCATAGATTAAAAAACACTCTTTATCCTTCTGTAATAAGAGAACTTTATCATTTATTTTAAAAATATTCTTTCCTTCATATGTTGTTAATAAATTTAATTCCTCATTATAAACATCTATCTTTTCATTTTCAATAATAAAAAATTTATTATTGTAAAATTTTATATCTTTATTTTTTCCATACGATGCTATTTTTTTATTACCTATATTAATTAAAAATATTTCTTTATCTTTTATCCCTTTATAATAATTGTTATTTAATTTAGTTAAAACATCATATTCAAATTCTAATATTATTTCATTTCTACTATTAATTAGACCAAATTTTCTATTTTTTTCAACAATTACATTATCAGAATTATTTTCGAGGATAAGATTGTCAAAAAGAGGAGCTATTAGAATTTTTCCTCTATTTGACATTACTCCAAACTTCCCATTATATTCAATTTTAAAAAAATCATTTGATAATGCTACGATATTATATTGACTATCATAATCACACTCTATAAATTGCTTTGCATAATAAGTCTTTAAATAAAATATCGCTATTATTATAATAAAAATAATATATATATATTTTTTCATTTTTACTCCCTTATAGATACTGTTACTTGTACTGTACCTTTGTATATACCTAGATTTGTATCTTTAGGGATATCTAATTCCCCACCTAGTATATATTTATAATTATTTTCTAGTGTGCTCTCAGTTATTTCCTCTAATTTTTCCTCTTCTATTTTTGCCTTTAACTCAGGTAAGCTAGCACTATTCTCCTTTATTAAAGAAACTTCTTTAGTATCAAGCACTATGTTCAAATTGGTACTTGAAATTGACTTTGCTGTACTTATAAATACTGTTCCCTTTGCCTTATAACCATTTAACCCCACTATTCCTTGTCCAAAATCCATATTTTCAACTTTATCTATCCTAAGAAAACTCTCTGGAAATTTTACTTTAAATTTATACACAGCTTTTATTGTATCATCTGCTCCTTTAATAACTAATCTAAATCTAGATTCTTTTGAATTTCCCAACATAATTTTAGTAAATGAAAGTTTTAATTTATTATTATCATTCTTATCAAATCCTATTTTCATTTTATTTCCATTTGGAAAAGCAACCTCTACAAAACTATTATCATTAGAATAAAAAGCTGTTTCTCTATTAGTTCTAGATGAAGCAATTTGAACTTGTGCTTTATCTCCAGATTGAATTTTTAACATTCCATGCCCAGTAATCTCTTCTAAACTAATACCAGTTACACTATTTTCTAAACTCAATCCTTCATTAAAAGGATTACTTGCAGTTTTAAAAATTATCTTCTCACCCAATGTATAATCAGAGGTTACATTGATAGTTGCTTGTCCTTCTATTCGTTGACTTCCTATTTTTATCTCTTTTATCAACTCTTTGAAAAATCCTGCTCTTCCAATTCTAAGCAGATAATTATTATCATCAAATATATTTCCTTCTTTATGAGAAGATTGAATAATATAATTCTTATTACTTGGTAAATTATCAGGAACCTCTACATATATATCAGCTTCTTGAGATTTTCCTGCAATACTTGATATCTCTCCACCACTAGTTTTCATAATAATTTTTGCTTTATAACTTGTTGGAGTAAGTGTTCCTTCCTCTAAAATATCTACCTCTAAAGATTGATTTTCTATTCTTAATCCTTGTGAATCATTTTCATCTTTAGTTATCTCAATATCATAGTTTTTAGTTCTTACTTTGCCTAATTTTACCTGTTTTTTTCCATTGACAGAATTTCCATTGGATAAATTAATACTTACACTTGCTAGTTTCCCTATTGTATCTGTATTTTCGTCATAATAAGTATATGGATCAAAATCTGGCAATTCAAAATTAAATTTAAAATATTGGTTTGTTTCTGGATAACTTTCTATATAGTGTTTTATTAATATTTCTCCAGAACTTGCCCTATAATTCCATTTATTTAAAGCCATATAAGTTTTTGTATCTTTTCCTTGAGAAATAGTTACTTTATTTCCATCACCTATATCTAAATTTTCCCAATATCCTCCACTTCCATTAGAAGTAATAAATCCTTTTATTATCCTTCCATCATTATCTAAAATTTCATAGTTATGTTTTCTTGTAGTATAATTATATTGTGCAATTTCTCCAGATAAATCAATAGTTTGATTATAATTATATCCATCTTTATTGGGATTTAAATAAGTTATATCCTGGTTTAAAATACTAAAAAATTCACTTTTTAATAACGGCGTATTTTCTTTAAAAGTAATTTTTGAAATAGAAGGTTCTACTTTATTTGTTATTATCTTAATTTCAGAAATTAGAGTAGAATTTAATACTCCATCACCTCCTCCCTCTCCAAAAGGGCAAGTATCTAAATTAATATTAATTTTAATATTTCCTCCTTTTAATGTATAGGTCTTCCCTCCACCATTTCTTAATAATTTATGATATTCATCTTTTGATAAGATAAGGTAAATAGTAGAACCATTTCCTCCTGCCTTGATTGAAGTATAATAATTTCTCATCTCCAATGCAGTTTCTATATTACTTCGCTGAAAAGAAAGGCTTACACTTATTTTATTTCCATTAGTATCTTCTAAGTATGCTGTACTAGGCAGTTTTACTTCAGGAGATTTACTTGCATTACTCTTTAGTATCCCAATATCATCATAGGATTTAAAATAAACTGTTCCTAAATTAATAAAATAATCTTTTGATGAATCCAAAAACTTATCACTTACATCAACATATTTTATAATATTTTTATTTATGGATGATATAGAGTTATCAATTAATGAACCCACACTAAATTTAGGAATTACTATCCTATTTTCGTATTCATATATACCATCTACTCCTACTAATTTTATCTCTCTATCACTTTTTTTTAATTTTAATTTATCTACATATAAATAGTAATAATCAAAGCCTGTTGGCCCAGTTTCCACATACTGAGTTCTAAATTTTACATTTGAAACTTTAGGAGGATTAGTAATATCCCCATCTACAGTATTACCATTTATTTTATAGTAAAAAGGCTTATTTCTTCTTTTTGCTACCATAAATTTAGTTGCTATTCCATTAAAATAAGTAATAATATCTTGTCCATTTTTTTGATTAGATATTAAATATTTATCTGAAACACTAGAAGAACTTATAAAAGGAAAACCATTAATTACCCCCTCGATTACCTCTATAAATTTTTGAAAATTATTTGTAACTCCAAAGGAAACTGAAAAATCTATTCTCCTTTTCTGATTACCATATTCAAAGTAATATTTAGGGAAATTGAAATATTGAGTAGTGCTATAAGTTGGATTTATCCATTCACTTGGAAGAGATGTTTGAAAATTAGTTATGTATCCAGAAATTTTTTTATTACTTATATTATTTAATCCTGTTATTGTTTCAGTTATATTTAATTCACTATCCTCATGAATTTTAATCCTATCGCTATCTTCTGCCCAAATTTGTGTTACATCACAAAAATCATATTTCATTACACTCAAAGAATCAGTTATAAAATTTATAACATTTATTTTTTCAGTATTACTTACAGCTATACCATAGCCTACTGAACCAAAATATTTTGGAGTAGCTTCGGCATATAATTTAGGAAAATATTCAATAAACTTTTTATTATTTATAAACATCTCTACTGTTATTTCTTGACGTATAGTTCCATCAGAAGCTTTATGTACTATCTTAAATTTTACATATCCATCAGTTGTTCCATTCTTTCTCAATGTAAATTCCAACTTTGAACTATCACTCCAGATTCTAGTTTTTAGATTATATCCTGGTATACTACATTCAGCATATTCATTTCTATATCTATAAAAACTTCCTTTACTGTTTTGAATATTTGAAATTGAAGTACTTCCTGCTCCGCCAATATTTTGGAGTTCTATATAATCACTATCTTCATAGTCATAAACTAATGGACTTCCCTGTATATCAAAAACTGTATTAAGTCCATTTTGTTCAGTAGCAGATTCAGGAAAAATAAACTCTCCATTTTTTCTTATTTCAATATTTCCACTACTGTTGTTATTTGGATTTATAATTAAATTTGTTAAGCTTCCCATCTCTTCTCCAAACAACCACAGCTTAACTGAAACACTATTCCCTCTAGGTGCGGAGTAATCTCTATAATTCGCTCTATATATTTTCTCTAAATTAAAATTTTTATCTGTAACTGCCAAATATGTATTTTTAGGTAACTCTTTATAGTCTATCTCTAACTTTGTTCTCTTCTCTCCAGTTGTTATATCATATCTTGTAGTTCTTAGATTATTATTAACTCTCATTCTATTTATATTTCTTCTGCCTAAGCTAGTATTAGGATTGGGAATATCCTCTATATTTTCAACTGGATAAATATTTTTCCCCTCTATTCCCTTTAAAGTTAAAAGTAGTTTCTTTCTATTTTTATCTACTTCAACTGGAATCTCTTCTGTTTTTAATTTTGTTACTGTTATATTAAGTTCAGCTTTATCTTTATATTTTTTTAGAGTCTCTATGGTAGTAACATCTTTTTTAGGATTTTCAGTAATAATACTATGTGGTATCTCTCTTTCTACCGCCAATATATTTATAAAAAAAATCATAAAATATAATAAAAGCTTTATTTTTCTTTTTAAATATTTAATCATTATTCTCTCCCAAACTTACTTTAATACTATCTTTTGACCAGGATATATATCAGTTACACTTTCTAAACTATTTAATCTCAATATTTGTTTCCAATCTAGTTCATATTCTAAAGCTATTGAAATAATATTTTCTCCTCTTTGAACTATATGATATTTTGGAAGTTTTTCAATATCTATACTCTTCTTTTTTTCTAAATAGATTTTTTGTTTTGGATAAATTAAATTAGGATTTTTTAACTCATTTATCTGTACTAATTTTGCTGGTCTTTTTTGATAATCTTTAGCTATTTTATTTAAGTATTCTCCTTTTCTTACTTTATGATAAGGGTACTCTTCAAAATCATTTTTTATCTCTTTTTTCTCCACACCAACAATATTAACCAAAACTAAATTTTCATCTATCTTTTCTACTTCAAATCTTAAATTTTCTACACTTAAAGTTTTAAAACTAATAATTACATAAAATATTAAAATTAACTTCTTCATTTTTTCCCTTTAATTTATAAGCCTTCCATACTGTGAAACAATAATAGGAACATACCCTATATACTCTCCCTCTATTATTTCTGCTTCTTCTCCATTATCAATATCTCTTTTATTTAAAACTGCATATATCCTCACATACTCAACTTCTTTTGTTACTATAAAATCATTATTTTTTGTTTCTAATCTATACTCTTTTATTTTTACCCACTTTTTTCTATTAGTTATCAATCCTTTTTTAGGAAAATAAAATTTTAATTTTTTCCCTTTATCCTCTTTTAAATTATCTGTAGCTATCTCTAATACTCCTTCTCCTATAACTTCTTCACTACTTATAGTATTTGTTATTACCTCTTTAAATCTAATTGGTTCAAAAATTTTTATTCCAATTTCTGAAAGAGCTATTAGAGAGTTTAACATAAATAATAAAGTAATCCCTATTTTCCTCATCTTTACTCCTTTATCTCTATTGTCATATATACTTTTTTCTTAAAAGTACCTTCCTTTGAAATATTTTCTCCATCTATATATAAAATATTATCTGTTTTTATCTTTGTATTGATAAATGGAGAGGAGTAGATAAACGTATCTGTTTTTCCATCTTGATCTATATCTATTTCAGTCTCACTATAGCATAATTTATAATAATCTTTCTTCTCTGGAACCTTATTAAACTCCACTTCAAAAGGTATTTCTAATTTTTGATTATCTAAGATAATTGCTTCTATATCAATATCAGATATAATCTCTAATGGAACAAAAACATTTACTCTACTCTCTAAATATACTGTGGTATTTTTCTCTAATTCTCTCTTTCCTATAATATTTCCTTGTAAGTCAACTTCTGTTAAATCATCAGTTGGAAGTTGAGGAATTTTCATTCCGTCTTCTAATTCTAAATATGGTGGATATACTTCTATTTTATCTTCAGAAAAACTGAAAATAAAATTAAAAAAAATAATGATAATTAAAATAACTCTCCTACTCAACTTCATATTCTCCTTTTTTATTTAAGCTTATTGTATTTTCTAATAAATTAACAACAAACATATTTCCATCTGTCTTATCAAAATAACTCAACTGTATTATCTCTTCATATTTTTCAAAGTTTTTATCTATTCCAGTATATGTAATTTCTAAATAATATTTTTTTGGAAGTAATCCACTTATTTCAAAAATTCCTGTTTCATCAGGAATAGCCATATCTAAAACTTTTCCTGAAATATCCTTTACCTTTATTAAAATTTCTCCAAACATAGCTATTTTTTCATTTAAAGTTTTATTTAAACTACTATCAACATTGACTATTCCTGTTAGAGTTAATAAAGGCTTTACTGGAATATATGCTACTAGTGTAGATGAAGTTGTTCCTCTTATTTTTATTTTATTATTTCCTAAAACAAATGATGGTTTCCTTATAGTAGGATTTAAGTCATACACAATATGATTTGGTATCCCGTATAACATACCTTCTCCTCTTTTATCTGTTAAAACTTCTTTCCCCCCAACTTTTACTTTAACATTATCTATTCTTGGCTCATCTTCATCACAGATATTATTATCATTCAAATCTATAAATGTAATAATTTTTACTCTACAACTATCTAGTGTCTCTACCTTTTCTAAAGGATGTTTTAAATCAAATATTTTATCTACCCCTACTTTATGTTTTTGATTTCCTAATTTATCAAAATTTCCTTCATAAGTAAACCAATCATTAAGTTTCATATTAAACCTAAAAGTAAAAGCCTCTTTTGTTTTTTCAGAGTACCTAGCCTCAAAAGTATAATCAAATGTCTTATTAGTATTTGAAAATAAAGTTAGTCCTACTTCATAATCTTTTCCATCATTTGTCCAGCTATTTTCCAATCTTACAGAGTGATTTCTAAATCCATTGTAATAAACATTTAGATTATATTCAGATTTATCATTTATATATTTTTCATATTCAGCAGTCCACAACAGAGATTTAAAACTTTTCGAGTAACCTACTTTATATTTAGAATTATTTTTTTCAGAACCATCATAATAATATGTTTTATCATATTCATATCCTAATTCTAATGATTTAAAAGGTCTATACTCTACTGTATAATTTTCATCTCTCTTTTCTTCATAATATTTTTCTTTAAAGTCATTTTCAAATTTTAATCTTAATTTATTTATATCTATCTGTCCTTTAAAGTGTTTACTGTTTTTGTCTTTAGTATTTTTCTTTCTATCCTTATCATATATTTTTGTAAATACCCTTTTATCCTCATAGCTTAAAACATATGGATAGCTAAAAAAAGTATCATTATAAATAGCTTCTAAACTACCATTCTCAATATATTCATATCTAGTATTTAAATTTTCTATCTCTTTGTCATATCCTAATCCAAAAGTTAAATTGTCAGTCAATCCATAATAAATTTTTGAATTTGCTCTAATTTTTTTACTCTCATCATCTTCTCTTAGACTTATATTATATTCAAACTGCCCCTTATTTTGTTGATTATAATCACTAGTTGTACTTATCTTCTTTAGAATAATATTCCCTGAAGGTTCGTAAATTTTTAATGTGTATTCTCTATTACTCTTTATTTCTGAATTTTTAAATTCTACACTTCCATTTTTTTCATCTTGTACATCAATAGCAAATCCTAAATATAGTAATTCTACCCTACTTCCTATTGGAACATTTTCTCTTATAATATATGTTTTATCTGATGTAATAATATACCCTTTATCTTTTTTAAAATTTACTCCCCACTCTCTTGCTGCTTCACTACCTACACTGTAATTTCCTATTTCTAAAGTATGTTTTTCCCAAATCTCATTATATTTTAAAGTTATATCTTGAAACTTCTTTTCTTTTAAATCATAATTTGCAGTCAATTGACCATATAAAAAAGCTCCTTGATATTCTAAATTTCCTTCCCAATCTTTCTTTTTAGTATCATCATCTTTAGATATTTCATAAGTTTGCAAAAATTGTGTTCTCAAATATCCCAACTCAAATAATTCAGGTGTATTTGTATATTGTAAAGTTTTCTTATTTCTATCTTCCTCTAATTTTTCCTTAGTTCTGTCTGTTCTTATTTTTATCTCTTCAGGAGTTGGAAAATTTAAATACATACCTATAATATAATTATTATTATCAATTCTTAAATTACTTAAAAATATCTCTTTAAATAAATCTTCAGCTAAATATAACTCCCCATCTTTAGAGATAATATCATCTTTTTCTATTTTTTTAGTTCTCTCTTTATCAACTTTTAATTCCTCTTTTGTTAATATAATCTCCTTTAAATTTTCTCCCAAGTATATTTTTAATTCATTCTCATCTGAAAAACTATAATTTTGAAAATTTATATTTTCAAAAAAACTCTTTAATGGAAAATATAATTTCCCATTTTTTACAAAAACTTTATAAATCTTTGCTTTACTCTCTCCATTTATTTTAAGTTCATAAATTCCTTCGGTTGTTTCTTGATTATTTTCTCCCATTAAAATATTATAGTCTTCTTGTGAGATAATATTATTTCTCAATAACTCTTCTAAATCCTCATAGTTAATATTACTTGAATAACAAAATATATAGTTTAAACAAAAAAGAAAAATAAATAAAAACTTATCTATTTTTTTCATTTAAATCTCCTTATTTTCTTTTCTAAAACATTATTCCCCTCTTGGTCTAATATGATAAGCTTTCCTTTTATTTTTTCAATTAAAAGCTTAACTTCTTTCTCCTCTTTAGAAAAAAGTCTAACTCTATCTAAATAAACTAACTCTTTTTCTTTGGAATCTAAACAATATATTTCAAAGTATTGCCTTATCTCTCCAGTATTTTTAAAAGATATTTTTAAATTCTTATCTTCCCTATAAATATTTGTTATCTCAATCTTTGGTTTTAAATCTCCCACATAACCAGCTAACTCTATTTTTAAATTAGTTAAAATATTTAACTCCTTATTTTTCAAAGGAACTTCAACTTCTTTGATACATAGATTAGTTGTATATTCCCCTTCTCTACTATCATTTGGAGCTGTTATTAGGACTTTAATTTTTTTACTCTCCCCTGGCTTTAATGTAAGTGTTTTAGGAAAAAATTCCACCCAATCACTCATATCATATTCTTTATTATTTTTTTCAATATATATTCTATATTTAGTAATATTTTTACTTGAGTTTGAAAGTGTGTATTCCTTATATCCCCCCTCTCCATCTATTCTTTTATCAAAAGTTAATGGAGTAATATTAACATATGCCCATATTTTTATTGATAAAAATAAAAAAATTAAAATTCTAAACATCTCCATACCTTCCCTTTTATTTAAAATAGGGAGGAATCTCTTCCTCCTTATTTTAAATACATTATTTTTAACCTACATTTTCTACTTTAGCTTCAAATGTTCCTGAACCTATATATAACCCCTCTTTTACAGAAGTACCATTTAAAACTGTTGCCTCTATTATAGATTGTACCTTTGTTTCTACTTCAGTTTCTGTTCCAGTTAAAGTAATTTCATTTTCTCTATATTTTAAATTAGAATCAATTGCATTACCACTACTTACTCCATGAGGTTGCAATTTTAAAGCTGTACTTGTATTAACTTTTGTTCCAGAAGAATCTTTAGCTTCAAAAGTTACCTTATATGCACTGCTTCCTCCAAAAGCTGCTCCATCATCTCTTTTTAATTTTACTGTTTTTTCTACTATAGAATCAGTTACAGCTCCACCTTTCACTAATTTTCCATGGTCAAATATAAGCTTATCTATTAACTTATTATTCTCATCCACTAATACCAATTTTCCAGATTTAGGTAATATCTCTACTCTTACCTCCATAGGTACTCCTACTCTTGCTGCTCCTTGACCACTAGCTGATGCTCCATTATCTCCTGGATTACTTACTCCAAAAGCTAGTGTTGATAGAATACTTACCCCCAATAACATTTTTTTCATTTTTTTACTTCCTCCTTGATTTTTAATTTATTTATTATAATTTTAATTTATAATCCTTATTTTCTGGCAAACGAATACTTGGTTGTTATAATCATAAAAAGATATATACTCAGCTAATTTAGGAATCTCCTCTTCAAGAGTAAGTTCTCCATTATTTCCTAATCTTCCCTTTGGAATTACAGAGATTATACTTCCTACAGAATCTAAAAAACATACTCCTAATTCATAGCCTCTACCGTTTTTATTTTTTAGCTTAGCTGTATAGTATTTTTTGTTTTTTCCATCTTTTGTCTCTTTGGTAACTATTTTTTCATTACTAATCTCAAACTCATTTCCTACTTCTCCTACATATGCTTGCATTTCTAAATTAACTGCTGTTTTCATAGAAACTGCTGGAGTAAGTTTTCCACTCTCTCTTTTTTGTAAAAATGGAACAGGTACTCCCTCACTTCTAAGGATAAAACCATATAATCCCTTTTTTAAAGTAGGAGGAGTTTGTACATAAACCTTTATAACCCCGACACTTTTAGGCTTCACTGTTAAAATTTTAGGATAAACACTGACATACTGTGAAATATTATTATCTTTTCCATTATCCAAAATTGATATTTTATATCTTTGAACATCTAAAGTTGAGTTTGTGTATTGAAACTCTCCATATCCTTCTCCTGTATCTAGCCTTTTATCAAATCCCATAGGACTAAATTCAAAAGCAAAAGAATAGAAACTCAACAATATAAATAATAAAATTTTCAACTTAACTCCTCCCATAAAAAAAAGTGTTTTAGAACATTTTTGCTCTCGAACACTTCATTATAACATTAATATTGTCTTAAAAGTCTATTGCTACACTAGTTAGATAAAAATACAACATATCTTTTCCACTATTTAGACATCAATTTTATAAAAAAAATACATTTATTTTATAACTCTATATTATTTTCTTTTTTTATTTTTTTCCATCTATTTTCTATTTTTTTTAATTTTACTTTACTTAGATATAATATTTGTTGATTTTTAAATACAATACACTCTTCTTTAAAATCTAATATTTTTATAGATTCTAAATTTACCAAAGTTCCTCTATCTACTTTACAAAAAAAAGAAAATTTTTTTAATTTTTCTTCAACCTCAGAAAAGTTTTTCTTTAACTCAAAACTTTCTAAATTATTCAAATAGAAAATTGTTTTTCTTGTTATACTTGAATAAACAATATATGCAATCTCCTTTAAAGAAAAGAAACCTCGCCTAAATTTTTCAAGTAAAAATATATTAGTTTCATTATTTTGTTCTAGTTTTGACATATAGCTTATTGGAAACATTTCATTTTTTTCTTGAGTTATTTCTGCAATTGAATTATGCATATTTATTATTCTCCACTCATCATTTTCTTTAAAAAAAACAGTTGTTAATCTAGTTGTTATTTTTTTCTCTTCCTCTTCAAAATAAATAATTGTTACTTCACAATAAGAAGAAATTAAATCTCCAAAATAATCTTCGACATAATCATTTATATAAAAACTCATCTTTCCTTTTAAATTTTCTATTTGATTCCTTATACTTAATAGAAATTCACTTTTATTCTTAGCTATTTCAAATTGACTAGTTCCTACACTTTTAAAACTTTCAGAAAATAATTTTTCAACTTCATCTAAATTATTTTCTATTAAATAATTAAAAAAAAACTTTTTTAGTATTTTTTCTCCAATATTCATCTTTTATTCTCTCCTAAAAAATATTTTATTCTATATTTTTATAACTATAAAATTAATATTATTAACATTATATGCACTTTCTTTTATTAATGTCAATTAAAATAACTTTTTTTCAGAAAAATTATATTTTTTTTAAATTTTTAAAGATGAATATTTTTGCAGATAGTAAAAAAATAAAGAGGCTTTACAAATTTTTAATTGTAATAACCCCTTTATAATCTATCTATATAATACTCCAATATCTTTTCTAAAGTATTTCTTTTCGAAGTTTACTTTCTCAGCATCAGAGTAAGCTTTTGCTCTAGCTTCTTCAAGGTTATCCCCAATAGCTACTACATTGATTACCCTTCCACCATTAGTAAGAAGTTTTCCATCTTCTAGTTTAGCTCCAGCTACAAATACCATATTATCTACACTATTCATACCTGTTATCTCATAACCTTTGTTATATTTTTCTGGATATCCACCAGAAGCAAGAACTACACAACAAGCTGATTTATTACTCCATTTTACATCTATCTCAGAAAGTTTTCTATCTATTCCACTCTCTAATAGGTTTATAAAATCTGATTCAAGTAGTGGTAATACAACTTGAGTTTCTGGGTCTCCCAATCTCATATTGTACTCAAGAAGATAAACTCCCTTAGCAGTTATCATTAGCCCAAAGAATATAAATCCAGCAAAATCCATTCCCTCTGCTTTTATTCCCTCAAGAGTAGGATTCATTATCTCAGTTATAAATTTATCATATACCTCTTTAGTTACATAAGGATTAGGAGCTATTGTTCCCATTCCTCCTGTATTTAATCCTGTTTCTTTTTCTCCAATTTTCTTATGGTCTTTAGCAGAGATAAAAGGTAGTATAATATTTGAGTCAGTTACTGATAAGATAGAAGCCTCTACTCCATCTAAGAACTCCTCTACTACAATTTGCTCTCCAGCACTGCTGAATACTTTATCTATCATTATCTCATCTACAGCTTTTAGAGCCTCTTCAAGATTTTGGCAGATAAGTACCCCTTTACCAGCAGCAAGTCCACTAGCTTTTACCACTAGAGGAAACTCACAAGTTTTTATATATTCCTTAGCCTTGTCAGCTTCATTAAATACTTCATAAGCAGCTGTTTTTACTCCATACTTTTTCATAAAATCTTTAGCAAAAGCTTTTGACCCTTCAAGTAGAGCAGCTTTCTTATCTGGTCCAAAGATTTTTAATCCTTCAGCTTGGAATTTATCTACAATACCATCTACTAGAAGTTCCTCACTTCCAACGATAGTTAAATCTATTTTATTCTCTTTAGCAAAGGCAAGAATTTCATCTACTCCTTTTAGATTTACATTCTCTCCTTTTTCAAGTAACTCTGTTCCACCATTTCCTGGAGCACAATATACTTTTTCTACCTTCTCATTTTGGCTTACTTTCCAGCAGATAGTATGCTCTCTTCCACCGCTTCCAACTACTAATATTTTCATTCTCTCTTCTCCTTTAAACTTCTAATTTCTAATCTATCTCTCTTAAAAGAAAACTAAGAATTGCTACGTATTTCAAGAAGTTGATTAACTATGGCTCAATTCACTAAAAACACAAAACTCGGCTACGCCTCAAACAGTTGTGTTTTTTAGCGTTCCTTTTCGCTAAGTTAATCTAACTTCTCTCCATAATCTCCACAATTCTTAAAGTTTTCTTAATCTAATTCATAGAAAATTAGTGTTTGAAATGTCTCATTCCACTGAATATCATAGCTATTCCATGCTCATTACAAGCTTCGATAGATTCCTTATCTCTAATAGAACCTCCAGGTTGGATTATAGCTTTGATTCCATGTTTTGCACAAGTGTCTACTACATCTCTAAATGGGAAGAAAGCGTCAGAAGCAAGGACAGCTCCCTCTATTCTCTCTCCAGCTCTTTCTATTGCTTGTTCAGTAGGCCAAATTCTATTTGTTTCTCCATTTCCTATTCCAATAGCCATCTTATCTTTAGCTACTACAATAGCATTAGATTTTACATGTTTTACTATCTTCATTCCAAAATCTAAGTCACTCATCTCTTTTTCAGTAGGAGCTTTTTCTGTAACAGTTTCATAGTGAGTAGAAAAACTTAAATCTTCATCTTGTACTAGGATTCCTCCATCTACTTTTACAAGGTTTACTTTGTCCATAGGTTTATGATGGCATTTTATTACTCTTAGATTTTTCTTAGTTCTTAATACTTCTAAAGCTTCCTCTGTAAAACTTGGAGCTATTACTATCTCTAGGAATATTTTTACTAATTCCTCAGCAGTTGCCTTATCTACCTCTTTATTAAGAGCTACTATTCCTCCAAATATAGATACAGGGTCACACTCATAAGCTTTTACATAAGCCTCATGTATATCCTTTCCAATAGCTGCTCCACATGGAGTAGAGTGTTTTACCCCACAACAAGCTGGCTCTTCAAATTCACAAGCCACTTTCCAAGCTACGTCCATATCTCTTATATTATTAAATGAAAGTTCTTTACCATTTAATTGTTCAAAATCTTTCATAGCTCCACTATCAGTAGTTGATACATAGTAAGCAGCTTTTTGATGAGGGTTCTCTCCATATCTTAAATCCATAACTTTTTCATATGAAGCATTTAAATAGTGAGGCATCTCATCTCCAAGTAAGAAACTAGATATAGCTGCATCATAAGCAGATGTTAAGTTGAAAACTTTTCCAGCAAGTCTTTTTCTTGTTTCAAATGTTACCTCTCCAGCTTCCATCTCTTTCATAACAGTTTCATAGTCAGCTGTATCACTAATTACTACAACATCTTTAAAAGATTTTGCTGCTGATCTTAGCATTGTAGGTCCACCAATATCTATAAATTCAACTTTTTCTTCAAAAGTTAAATCCTCATTTACTTTCTTAAAGAATGGATATAGATTTACAACTACCATATCAATAGTTTCTATCCCTCTAGCTTTTATAGTGGCCATATGCTCTTCATTATCTCTTATAGCTAAAATTCCTCCATGGATTACAGGGTGTAGAGTTTTTACTCTTCCATCTAACATCTCTGGAGCTTTTGTTACTTCAGCTACCTCTATTACAGGTACTCCATTCTCTTTTAAATATCTATATGTTCCACCTGTTGAGATTATCTCCACGTTGTGTTTTACTAAAAATTGTGCAAACTCTAATATTCCATTTTTATCAAAAACTGATATTAATGCTCTTTTCATTATAATAGACTCCTTTATCTTCTTTCTGATATAATTTTTGCAATAGATTCAGGTAAAAGCTTATGCTCTTCTACTAATACTCTCTTTTGTAAAATCTCTGGAGTATCTCCTTCTAAAACCTTTACTCTCTTTTGAGCTATTATCTCTCCACTGTCCACTCCTGTATCTACATAGTGCACTGTACAACCACTCTCTTGCTCTCCAGCTTTTAGTACAGCTTCATGTACCCTTATACCATACATTCCTGGACCACCGAATTTTGGGAGAAGAGAAGGGTGAATATTGATTATTCTCCCCTTCCATTTATTTACAAACTCTTCATCAATGATAGATAAAAATCCAGCTAAAACTATCAAATCAATTCCTTTTTCTGAAACAATTTTATCTATCTCTCTACATAGCTCTTTTTTCAAAACTTTTCTATCTAAGGTATATCCATCTATTCCAGCTTCCTTAGCTCTCTCTACTCCATAGCACTCTCTATCTCCAATTACAACTTCAACTTTACATTGTAACTCTCCACTTTTAGATTTATCTATTATAGATTGAAGATTGCTTCCTCCACCAGAAACTAAAACTCCTATTTTAAACATAGTCCCTTTTCTCCCTTTTGAACATATCCTATTTCAAAAGCTTCTTCTCCATATTTAGCAAGCTCTTCTATTACTCCATCTTTATCTTTAGGGTCTACTACTAGTACAAAACCTACTCCCATATTAAATGTTCCATACATCTCATCTTCTGGGATATCCCCCTCTTTTTGAATATATTTAAATATATCTAATACTCTTAATTTTTCTTTTAATACAACTGGTTGATGTCCTTCACTTATTGTTCTAGGTAAGTTCTCTGGTAATCCTCCTCCAGTTATATGAGCCATACCTTTTACATTATATTTTTCTAATACAGCAAGAACTGGTTTTACATATATTTTTGTAGGTGTAAGAAGAGTTTCACTAATTGGTTTTCCATTGTACTCTTTATTATAGTCAGTTATTACTTTTCTTACTAATGAGAATCCATTACTATGTACTCCAGAAGATGGTATAGCTATTAAGATATCTCCTTCAGAAGTTGTACTTCCATTTACTATTTTAGATTTTTCTACTGCTCCTACACAGAAACCAGCTATATCATAATCTCCTACTTTGTAGAATCCTGGCATTTCTGCTGTTTCTCCACCTATAAGGGCAGCTCCAGCTTGATAACAACCTTCAGCTACTCCAGAAACTAATTCAGCTGCTACTTCAGCATCTAATTTTCCACAAGCTAGATAATCTAAAAAGAATATTGGTTTTGCTCCGTGGCAAAGCACATCATTTACACACATAGCAACAGCATCTATTCCTACTGTGTCATATTTTTTTGTAGTAAGAGCTATCTCTAGTTTTGTTCCTACTCCATCAGTTCCAGAAACTAATACAGGATTTTCATATTTTCCTAACTCATACATAGCTCCAAAACTTCCAAGTCCATTTAATACGTTGCTATTCATTGTTTTAGCAACAGCTTTCTTCATAAGCTCTACTGCTCTGTATCCTTCCTCTTTATCTACTCCAGCTTCTTTATATGAAATTGCCATTTTTTCCTCCAAAATTTTAATTATTTTTTACTCTTCTGTTGGTGTATCTACTGGATACTCTCCATTGAAACATCCTACACAGTAATCACAACCCTTTAGGGATTTTAACATATTTTCCATTGATAGATAATCTAATGTATCTGCATTTATCTCTTTTCTTATCTCTTCTACTGATAATCTAGCTGCTATTAACTCCTCTCTATGAGCTGTATCTATTCCAAAATAACAAGAGTGTTTTACAGCTGGAGAAGCTGAACGGAAGTGTACTTCCTTAGCTCCTGCTCTTCTGATTATCTCTATTAAAATCTTACTTGTTGTTCCTCTTACTAGTGAGTCATCAATTATTACTACTCTTTTTCCTTCAAGATTTACTTTTAATGGATTTAATTTTACCATTACAGCTTGCTCTCTCAAAGCTTGAGTAGGTTTTATAAATGTTCTTCCTATGTATTTATTTTTTACTAGCCCTATTGCATAAGGTATTCCACTAGCTTCAGCAAAACCGATAGCTGCTGGTATTCCAGAATCTGGTACACCTATTACTACATCTGCCTCTACTTTCATCTGTTTAGCAAGTAATCTTCCAGCCTCTACTCTAGACTCATATACATTTAATCCATCTATTACACTATCAGGTCTAGCAAAGTATATGTGTTCAAATGAGCAAGGTGCTTTTTTATTATTTTCTGAATATTTTACAGATTTTACTCCATTCTCATCTATTATTACCATCTCTCCTGGTAATACATCTCTAATTAGAGTTCCTCCCACAGCATCAATGGCACAAGATTCAGAAGCTAAAATATAATCTCCATTTTCATTTATACCTAAGCAAAGTGGTCTTATTCCATATGGGTCTCTTACCCCTACCAATTTGTTTCCAGCTAAGATTACTAATGCATAAGCTCCTTTTATAGCTCCTACTGTACTTCTTATAGCATCTTCAACATTTCCATTAGCTTTTCTTGCTATCATTTTGATGATAACTTCTGAGTCTATTGAGGTATTAAAAGTAGAACCAGCATCTTCTAATAACTCTCTTATTATCTTTGCATTAGTTAAATTTCCATTGTGAGCTACTGCTATTTGTCCTAATTTATATCTACTCTCAAGAGGCTGAGCATTTTCTAATTTGCTCGCCCCTGTTGTAGAGTATCTCACATGTCCTATTGCAGCATTTCCAACAAGATTATTTAAAGTTTCTGGTGTAAATACATCTGCAGTAAGTCCCATTCCTTTATAAGTTACTATCTCTCCAAAATTAGAAACAGATATTCCCGCACTCTCTTGACCTCTATGTTGAAGAGCATATAATCCGTAGTAAGTTATTTGTGCTACTTCATTTACCTCTTTTGAATATATTCCGAATACTCCACACTCCTCTTCCATTTTATCTTTAGCCATTAGAATTTCTGTGCAGTTCATCATTAAGCCCCCAATCTCTTTAATACTTCTATATAAGCCTCTTCTATTCCTCCAAGGTCTCTTCTAAATCTATCCTTATCTAATTTTTTACCTGTTTCTTTATCCCATAATCTACAAGTATCTGGAGTTATCTCATCAGCTAGTAAGATTTCTCCTGCAGCATTTTTACCAAATTCTATTTTGAAGTCTACTAAAGTAATTCCAATTTTATCAAAAGCATCTTTTAATAGGTTGTTGATTTGACCAGTAATTCTATATATCTCTGCTAACTCTTCATAAGTACAAAGTCCTAAAGCAACTGCATGGTGGTCATTGATTAATGGGTCTCCATAAGCATCATTTTTATAGCAGATTTCAAATATTGTGTTAGTTGGTTTAGTTCCTTCTGGGATTCCAACTCTTGCTGCCATTGAACCAGCTATTACGTTTCTTACTATTACTTCTAATGGGAATATTTTTACTCTTTGGCAAAGTTGGTCTCTATCATTTAATACATCTACTAAGTGAGTTTTTATTCCATTTTTCTCTAACATTCTGAATAACATAGCTGTTATTTTGTTGTTCATTACACCTTTATTTACTATTGTTCCTTTTTTAGCTCCATTTCCTGCTGTTGCATCATCTTTATAGTGAATTATTACTAAGTTCTCATCTGTTGTTGAATATACTTGTTTAGCTTTTCCTTCATAAATAAAATCTTTTTTTTCTACTGACATTTTAATTCCTCCTGAGATACTTTTAATATTTTTATACCTTATTTTTATTTTTTATTGAAATTTAAATTTTAAATTTGAAAACTTCTATTATCTGTAACTTTATAAAAAATCTCTTGATTAAAATCAAGAATAACGAAGATTGAGGAGAATATTAGAGCAAGTCAGTGAAAGCGAATGCCCAAAAACACAATAAGCCAAAGGCTTAACCCTTGTGTTTTTAATGAGCTGAGTCATACTTGCTCTTTATTCTTTGAACGAAAGTTATTCTTGAATTTTATAGTAGTAACTTCTCTATGTAATTTACACAACCCTTAGTTTTCAAGAAATTGAAGTTTAAAGTTCTACTCCTGATTCATTATCAGCTATAAACTTAGCTTTCATATCTTTTCTAAAGTTTCTTAATTTCTCTTTTAGTTCTGGAGATTTTAATGAAAGCATTTGTACAGCTAACATTCCTGCGTTGTATGAGTTATTTACTCCAACAGTTGCAACTGGAATTGATTTAGGCATCTGTACTATTGATAATAATGCGTCCATTCCGTTGAAAGCTGCCTCAATAGGTACTCCTATTACTGGTAGTGTAGTTTTTGAAGCTATAACTCCAGGTAAATGAGCTGCAAGCCCAGCTCCAGCTATAATTACATCATAACCTTCTACCTCTAATTTTTCTAATGTTTCTTCTAATTTTTCAGGTACTCTATGAGCTGAAAGTACATGAGCTGAATACTCTATTCCAAACTCTTTTAAGCAGTTAGCTGCTCCTCTCATCTTCTCTGTATCTGATTTACTTCCGAAAATAATAGCTACTTTCATTTGTCCTCCTAAATTATTTGAAATATTTTACTCCATTTTCAAATATTTTTTGCTCTTTATTTCCAATTATATTTTTAAATACATTGTTTCCATATCTTTCTGTATGTCCCATCTTACCAAATACTCTTCCATCTGGAGAAGTAATTCCTTCAATAGCAAAGCTTGAACCATTAGGGTTAAATCTAAACTCATTAGTTGGTTCTCCCTCTAAGTTGACATATTGAGTTGCCACTTGCCCATTTTCAAATAGCTTTTTAATTACCTCATCACTAGCAAAGAATCTTCCCTCTCCATGTGACACTGCTATTTCAAACTCTGAACCTGTTTCTATTCCAGCAAGCCAAGGTGACTTATTAGAAGTTACTTTAGTTTTTACCATTTGAGATATATGTCTACCAATTTTATTGAATGTAAGAGTTGGTGAATCTTCAGTAATCTTTCCTATCTCTCCATAAGGAAGTAACCCAGATTTGATAAGAGCTTGGAATCCATTACAAATTCCTAATATAAGTCCATCTCTCTCTAAGAACTTATGGATAGCTTCTGCTACTTTAGGGTTAGTAAGTACTGTTGCTATAAATTTACCAGAACCATCTGGCTCATCTCCAGCACTGAATCCTCCTGGGAACATTAGGATTTGAGAGTTATTTATCTCTTTTACCATCTTTTCTATTGAGTCATTGATATACTCTTGAGTTAGGTTTCTAAATACTAATATATTTGATTCTGCCCCAGCTTTTTCAAATACTCTAGCCGAATCATATTCACAGTTTGTTCCTGGGAAAGCTGGTACTAATACTCTTGGTTTAGCTATCTTATTTTTGCATACTACTATATTTTTAGTAGTATAAGGAGTCCAGATATATTTTTCAACTTTTTCTACTGTTTTATGAGGGAAAACTGGGAATAGTTTATCTAACCATACCTTCTCTCCAGCAGTCATATCTATCTCAATATCTCCTACTATTACTTTGTATTCAGAGATTGTTTCTCCTAATAATTCTACATTTTTACCAGTAAGTTCTACATTTGACTCCACTATAAATATTCCATATCCTAACTTGAATAACTCATCTCCAAGATTAGATATCTTAGCTCCTATTCTATTTCCAAATGTCATCTTACTTACTGCTTCAGCTATACCACCTGTTTTTAATGTCATAGCTGATACTATATTTCCATTAACTATATTTTCATGTACATATTCAAAGTTTTCTTTTAACTCTTCCACATTAGGCATATAGTTTTCTAACATATGGTGTTTTACTAAGTAGATTTTATTTCCAGCCTTTTTAAACTCTGGAGATATTACTATACTAGCTTTTACTGGAGATACAGCAAAAGATATTAGTGTAGGCGGAACGTGAATATCATTAAATGTTCCACTCATAGAGTCCTTTCCTCCAATAGCTGGTATTTCAAAAGCTCTTTGCATCTCTATTGTTCCTAATAAAGCCGAGAAAGGTTTACCCCAATTTTTAGGATTTTGTCCAAGTTTTTGGAAGTATTCTTGGAATGAAAGTCTTACTCTCTTATAATCTACTCCCACACTTACTAATTTTGCTAATGATTCAACTACTGCATAAGCTCCACCATGGAATTGTGACCAAGATGATAATACTGGGTTATATCCCCAAGTGATAGCAGAAGCTGTATCTGTTTCCCCTTTAAGTAATGGTAATTTTTGTATACTTACATCTGTTGGAGTCATTTGATATTTTCCACCAAATGGCATAAGTACTGTAGTAGCTCCTATTGTGGAGTCAAATATCTCCATAAGTCCCTTTTGAGAAGCTACATTTAAAGATGATAACATATTGTACCACTTAGCTTCCAAATTCTCTCCTTCGTAAGCTACTTTTGTAAGAGGGCTCTCTTCATAAGAGATATTCTCTACTTCTACCTCTGTCTCTTGAGTCACTCCGTTAGTATCTAAAAACTCTCTTGAGATATCTACTATCTTCTTCCCTTTCCAACTTAGCACAAGTCTATTTGTGTCAGTAACCACTGCTACAACTGTTGCTAATAAGTTCTCTCTATTTGCTAATTCTATAAATTTATCTCTATCTTTAGCCTCTATTACTACTGCCATTCTCTCTTGTGATTCAGAGATAGCTAGCTCTGTTCCACTAAGTCCTAAATATTTAGTAGGAACTACATCTAAGTTGATATCTAGTCCAGGAGCTAACTCTCCTATTGCTACTGATACCCCTCCAGCTCCAAAGTCATTACATTTTTTAACAAGTCTTGTAACCTCTGGATTTCTAAATAATCTTTGGATTTTTCTCTCCTCTGGAGCATTTCCTTTTTGTACCTCTGCTCCACAAAGTCTTAAGGAATCATCTGTATGCTCTTTAGAAGAACCAGTTGCTCCTCCACAACCATCTCTTCCTGTTTTTCCTCCAAGTAGTACAACTATATCTCCTTTAGAAGCATTCTCTCTTCTTACCCAATCAGCTGGTACAGCTCCAACTACTGCTCCTACTTCCATTCTCTTAGCTTTGTATCCATCGTGATAGATTTCAGCTACATGCCCAGTAGTAAGTCCTATTTGGTTTCCATAAGATGAGTATCCTGCTGCTGCTCCTGTTGTTATTTTCTTTTGAGGTAATTTTCCTTGTAAAGTATCTTCTAATTTTTCCAATGGGTTACCAGAACCTGTTACTCTAATAGCTTGGTATACATAAGATCTTCCTGATAATGGGTCTCTTATTGCCCCTCCTAAACAAGTAGAAGCTCCTCCAAATGGCTCTATCTCAGTAGGGTGGTTGTGAGTTTCGTTTTTAAACATCAATAGCCACTTTTCTATTTTCCCATCTACATCTACATCTATATATACTGAGCAAGCATTTATCTCATCAGATACCTCTAAGTCATCTAGCTTACCAGTTTTTCTCATCTCTTTTCCACAGATTGTTGCCATATCCATTAGAGATATATATTTTTTCTCAAGTCTTTCTTGATGTACAAATTTTCTTGCTCCCAAATAGTTTTCAAAAGCTTTTTGTAATGTTTCTCCAAAAGCTGATTTTGGGAAAACAATATTTTTTATTCTAGTTTCAAATGTTGTATGTCTACAATGGTCAGACCAATAAGTGTCTAATACTTTTATCTCTGTTTCAGTTGGATTTCTTTTTTCCGTATCTCTAAAATACTCTTGTACAAAGGCTATATCAGCAAATGTCATAGCTAGTCCAAGCTCTTTTCTAAATTTTTCCAACTCCTCAGCTCCATATGTAATAAATCCTTCAAATACAGGAACTTCTTGAGCTAACTCTCCCTCTTCTATCTCTAATTTCTCAAGAGTTTTCTCTCTCATCTCTACAGGGTTGATATAGTAATTTTTTACTTTATTTAGCTCCTCTTCTGATATATCTCCCTCTAAGATTATAACTTTTCCACTTGTTACTACTACATCTTGGTTTTTATCAGATATTAGATTTAAACATTGCATAGCTGAGTCAGCTCTTTGGTCAAACTGCCCTGGTAAAAATTCCACAGCAAAGTATTTTGCCCCTTTACTATCTAACTCTTCAGTTACTCTATCTGTTACTACCTCTGAGAATATAAGCTTTTTAGCCTTTGCTAACTCTTCACTATCTATTCCAAAGACATCATAGCAGTTTAGTAATCTTACTTTTTCTAGCCCCTTTAATTGAAGACTCTCTCTTAATTCATTCTCAAGTCTTTTAGCATCTAAATCAAATCCTGATTTCTTTTCTACAAAAATACGGTAATTCATTTCTCCTCCTGAAAAATTTTAACATAGATTTTTTTATTAGAATAATCCTTCTATCTTTCCATTCTCATCTATATCTATCAACTCAGCTGCTGGTTTTTTAGGTAGTCCTGGCATATCTATTATATCCCCAGCCATAGCTACTATAAATCCTGCTCCTGCTGATATTCTTAGTTCATTTATTGTTACAGTAAATCCTGTTGGTCTACCTATTAATAAAGCATTATCTGATAAAGATTTTTGAGTTTTAGACATACAAACTGGTAAGTTTCCATATCCTAGCTCATCTATTGTCTTTAACATCTTCTTAGCTCCAGAACTAAACTCTACTCCATCAGCTCCATATATCTCTTTTGCTATTGTTTCTATTTTCTCTTTTATACTTAAATCTAATGAGTAAAGTGGTGTATAGTTATCAGTCTCTTTTTCTAATTGAGCCATTACCTCTTTAGCAAGAGCTATTCCTCCCTCTCCACCTTTTGCCCATACCTCACATAGAGCAACTGGTACATCTAACTCTTTACAGTGCTTTTCAATAAATTCAAGTTCTCTTTCAGTGTCGCTTACAAATCTATTGATTGCTACCACAACTGGTAAGTTATATTTTTTCATATTCTCTATATGTTTATCTAAGTTAGCTATTCCTTTTTCTAATGCTTCTAAGCTCTCTTCTGATAGCTCCTTAGCTCCTCCGTGATGTTTTAGAGCTCTTACTGTTGCTACTATTACTACACAGTTAGGTCTTAGATTTCCTTTTCTACATTTTATATCTAAGAATTTTTCTGCCCCTAAGTCAGCAGCAAATCCAGCCTCTGTTATAGCATAATCAGAAAGTTTTAATGCTAATTTTGTAGCTAAGATTGAGTTACATCCATGAGCTATATTAGCAAATGGTCCTCCGTGGATAAATACTGGAGTATTTTCTAAAGTTTGAACAAGGTTTGGTTTTAAAGCCTCTTTTAATAATGCAGTTACAGCTCCCTCTATTTTTAAATCTCCTACTGTAAGAGCTTTTCCATCTCTTGAGTATCCAAATACCATACTTCTAATCTTATCTTTTAAATCCATAAGTGAATTCGCTAAACATAGAGCTGCCATTATCTCAGAAGCTACTGTTATTTGGAAAGATGACTCTCTAGGTATTCCATTAGCTTTTCCACCAAGTCCAATAACTACCTCTCTTAATGCTCTATCATTCATATCTACTACTCTTTTCCAAGAGATTTTTGTAACATCTATATTTAGTAAATTTCCTGAATTAATATGATTATCAATACAAGCAGCTATTAAGTTGTGAGCTACTCCTATTGCATGTAAATCTCCAGTAAAATGTAAATTTATATCTTCCATAGGAATTACTTGTGCATATCCTCCACCAGTAGCTCCACCTTTCATTCCAAATACAGGGCCAAGAGATGGTTCTCTTAAAGCAGCTACTGAAGATTTTCCTAATTTATTTAAAGCTTGAGTAAGTCCTACTGTAACTGTTGATTTTCCCTCTCCAGCTGGAGTTGGTGTGATAGCTGTTACCAATACTAGTTTACCATCTTTTTTATCTTCTAATCTTTTTAGCACATCTAGGTTGACTTTTGCTTTATATTTTCCATATTGTTCTATATCATCTTCAGTAAGTCCTACCTTCTTTGCTATTTCTAAAATATTTACTATTTTTGCTTCTTGAGCTATTTGAATATCAGTTTTCACATTTCCCTCCTTGAAGTTTCTATTAAAACAAAAGGTCTAAGTACACACTCATGCTTTACATAAGTACACACTTAGACCACTATTTATATATATTCTTAAGTTTACAATTATGCCTTTGTTAGTAAATGTTTTAAGCCTACTTTTCAGTCTTTTCTTCTTTTTATTAACAAATAGCATTTTCTCCTCCTAATATTTTTCCCCATATATACTAAAGGAGTCAACAAAAAAATCCTTCAACTCATAGCAGTTTATTATAATGGTAAACTGTAGAAACTCCTCTCCATATTAGAGGTATATATGAGATATATTTCTTTCTATATGTTAAGAATATCACAAAAGTGAAACTTTGTCAAAATAAAAACTTTTTTTCGTATTTTATCTATTTTTTATTTTATAATCTGTACTTTTTAATCAAAAATAAAACTATTTGTTTTTTATTTTTTTATATAAAAAATCTATAGCTAAGAGATATCCATCACTTCCTAATCCACAAATTTGTCCTATACAAGCTGGTGCTGTGAAAGATTTGTGTCTAAATTCTTCTCTTTTATGAATATTTGAAAGATGAACTTCTATTGTTGGAATATCTACACTTTTTATAGCATCATACAGAGCTATGGAAGTATGAGTATATGCTCCTGGATTAATTACTATCCCATCATACTTTTCTAAATATGCTCTTTGTATAAAGTTTATAATCTCTCCCTCAATATTACTTTGATATATTGTTACATCAATATCTTTAGCTAAATTCTCCTTAATATATGCACACATCTCTTCATAGGTTTGTACACCGTAAATATTTTTCTCTCTTATTCCCAGAAAATTTATATTGGGTCCATTTATTACCATTACTTTCACTATTTTTTCATCTCCTCTAATCTCTCTATAACTCTTTTCTCTACTTCTTCTCTTGTATCTCCATCTATATCTATCCCCTCCCAAAGTTCATCACTTTTTATAGCTTGACCTACAAGCATAGATACTCCATCTACACATTTTAAACTACAATTTTTTGCTAATTGTAAAAACTTTGTAGTCTTAGGATTATATACAATATCAACAGCTATATCAAAACGCTTTAAAATTTCCTCATCTAGTGGAGAGCTATCTATATTAGGATACATCCCTAAAGGAGTAGTATTTACAACAATATCTCCACCTATTATATTTTCATAAGATACTACCTCTATATTTCTAAATCTATTTTTCAACTCTCTTCTCTTTGATTCCACATCTCTTGTTACTACAACTATCTCTTTAGCTCCTAAGTCATGTAGAGCTACTATCACAGATTTTGAAGCCCCACCACTTCCTAGAACATAGCATATTTTTCCTTTTACTTTGACATCATGTTTTTCTAGCATCTCTACGACCCCATAGTAATCACTATTATATCCGTAGCTTTCACCATTTTTTATTTTCACTAGATTTACAGCTCCAATTTTTTCTGCCTCCTCAGAGATAAAATCAAGTTGGCTCATCACAATCTCTTTATAAGGAATAGTTATATTAAATCCTTTTATCCCTTTTTCTTCCATTAATTTTAAAATATCTTTTCCATCTTCAATCTCATACAGTGAGTACTCTGCTTCTACTCCAAGCTTATCAAAAATATAGTTATGTATCTCTGGAGATAGTGAGTGCCCCAATTTTTTTCCCACAAGACCATATTTATTCATATCTGCCTCCTGCTTCATATATCTTATCTAACAATGCTATTGCCATTATTGATTCTATTACCACTACTGCTCTCGGTACTATACAAGGGTCATGTCTTCCCTCTATTTCTAATTCACAATCTTTTTTATCTTTTATATTTATTGTATGTTGAAGCTTAGAAATAGATGGAGTAGGTTTTATAGCAACTTTAAAATTTATAGGCATTCCATTGGATATCCCCCCTAATATTCCTCCGTTATTATTGGATTTAGTTTTCACTATACTATTTTTATAGTAGTATTCATCATTTACTTCACTACCATAATATTTTGCTATATCAAATCCTTTTCCAAACTCTATTCCTTTTACAGCTGGTACAGAAAAAGCTAAATGAGCTATACTACTCTCTAATGAATCAAAAAATGGCTCTCCCAATCCTGCTGGTACTCCTATGGCAAAACATTCTATAGTTCCACCAACAGAGTCTTGATTCATTCTAGCTCTCTCTATCTCCTCTTTTATCTCTACTATTTTCTTTTCATCTAAAATAGCCAGCTCTTTTTTAGCCAGCTCATCAAAAAGCTCTTTAGATAATCTATCTTCATTTGGTGTTTCTAATTCTATATTTTTTATACTCTTTATCATAGCTCCTACATATATTCCCTTTTTAGCTAAGATACTCTTAGCCAAGCTTCCAGCAAAAACAAGTGGGGCTGTTATTCTTCCAGAAAAATGACCTCCACCTCTTACATCATTATACCCTCTATATTTTATATATGCTGAATAATCACTATGACTAGGTCTCATTACCTCTTTTAATTTTGAATAATCCTTAGATTTTTTATCTTCATTTCTAATAATTGCACAAAGAGGAGCTCCTGTAGTTTTTCCATCACAGATTCCACTTAAAATCTCAAAGCTATCGCTCTCTTTTCTTTGAGTAGAAAAACTATTTTTCCCTGGTGCTCTCCTTCCCATATCTCTCTCTATACTTTCAAAATCTATATCTATACCACTAGCTAATCCATCTATATTTACCCCTATTGCTTTTCCGTGAGATTCCCCAAAAATTGATAATCTCAAACTATGTCCCCAATTAGCTCCCATACTCTTCTCCTCTCTCTATTCTTCTAACATAATTATACCACATTTTATCAATTTAATGACGTAAATTTAAAATCATCTTATATGATAAGTTTCTTATAGTATTTTTTTCAAAAATATGATATAATAAGGTCTAAAATTAATTTGTGGAGGGAAAATTTTTATGAAATTAAAATCTTTAATAGCAGGAGTAGCACTACTGTCTTCTGTTTCTTTTGCTGCTACACAAGGAGCTCAATTTTCAGTATTACCAGGAGTTCAATTTGGAGCTACTAAATATGATTCAATAGATGGATTCAGTTTTAATGTTCTTGGTGCTGAAAACCAAAATGTTTCAGGGGTAGATTTATCTCTTATTGGTTATAGAAAAGTCAATGGTAATTTTAATGGATTACACCTTTCACTTTTCTTTGAAGCTTTTAGAGTAGATGGAAATATGAGAGGAATCTCTTTAGCTCTTTGGAATGATGTTAAAGGAGATGTAAATGGTGGAAATCTTGGACTTGTAAATACAGTTGGAGGAAATGCTACTTTCCAATTAGGTGGACTTAATATGGTTAATCAAGAAGCTATGGTTCAAATTGGTTTTGTTAACTATGCTCAACAAGTGGGAGGGCTTCAATTCGGATTTGTCAATGCTACTAAAAAACTAGAAGGATTACAAGTAGGACTTATCAACTATGCTGAAAATGGAGTATTCCCTGTTTTACCTATTGTAAACTTTAGAAAAACATTATTTTAAAAATAGAGTGGTTTTCCCACTCTATCTTTGTTTATTTATGTTTATTATTATTCCCAAGGCTGAAAATACTGTTATAAGAGAACTTCCTCCTGAGCTAAAAAAAGGCATAGGTATTCCAAATACAGGAAGTATTCCTAAAGCAACAGAAAGATTAATAGCCATTTGAATTATTATATATCCTCCAATTCCTATTGCTAAATATTTTCCAAAATAGTCCTTTGTTTCTACAGCTGTTTTTTGAATAATATTAAAAAGTAAAAGAAATATCGTCAAAAGGAGTAACATTCCTATAAATCCAAACTCCTCACCATAGGAAGCAAGGATAAAGTCAGTTTTTATCTCTGGCAAATAGCTATACTTCTGTACTCCATTTCCATATCCCTTACCTACTAATCCACCACTTCCAAAAGCTATAAGAGATTGCCCCACTTGATATCCTATTCCATAGTCATATTCATTTTTCAAAAGACCATTTAAAAAACTTCCAACTCTCTTTATTTTATAACTCTCATTTGATAAGTCAGTTAGATTACTTACATAGTAAAATAGACCTCCTATTGATACTAAAACAGCTCCTACACTTCCTACTATCAATTTCATATTTAATCTACTCATAAACAACATAAAAGCAAATATCCCCAAATAGTGTATTGATGTTCCCAAATCTTTTTGTAGATTTATTAATAGCATAAATATTCCCATAACTGGTAACAAAGAAAATAGTATTTTTTTATCGTTGTATCTTTCCTCTTCACATTTTTCCATAATATGGGCTATTATTATAATAAATGGCAATTTCATCATCTCTGATGGCTGCACACTAAAAGAACCAAATCTTATCCAACCTATTGCTCCATTTACATGAGGTATTACCCTTGATAATGATGGTATTTTACTTCCTATTATAATTATAATAAATATAATTGTAGATAGTAAAAGTAAAATTCCACTTATTTTATTTTTATTATATAATTTGTAATTTATCTTTGAAGTAATTATAAAACAGATTATCCCTAAAATTATATAGATAAAATGGTTTCTAATAACCTTTATTCCTTCAAAGTAGATACTATAAAAACTTGCACTAGCCATATTTAAGTTGCTCAATATAACCAAAAAGAAAAGAAGAAGAACTATTCCTCTATTTCTTGCTCTTTTTCTCTTTTCTTTATCTATTTTTTTCAAAGTTCTATTTATTTGATTTCTTTTATAATAAGGATTTTCTGTTTCTAATTTGACTTTGTCCATTCTTTATATCCCTCCAAAGAAATTCTATAAAAATGTTTTTCTTAAATACTTAGCTACTCCATTATCTATATTTTTACCTATCATCTCATTATTAGGAAGCTTTTCTCTAAGTCTTTGAGCACAATTTCCCATAAGAAGTCCCTTACCTACTTCACTTAACATCTCATAGTCATTTAATCCATCACCAAAAGCCATAGTATTTTCTAATGGAATATTAAGTTTTTCCATAATATTTTTTACAGCTTCTCCCTTTGTTACATTTTTTGTCATAAGTTCCAAACACTCTGGTCCAGATAGTGTTATTGAAACCTTATCTCCTATTACCTCTTCAAAATACTTTTCTAGCTTAAATAGTTCCTCTTGATTTTTGCTGATAAAAAATATTTTTATAAATTTTTCTCCAACTATTTTAGAGAAATCCTTTACCTCATATAAAAATCCACTCTCTTTATGAAACTCTATATACTCCTCTTTATGCTCTTCAACATACCATTTTGTATCTGTATATATATGTCTTTCAATCTCTTTGTTACACTTAACATTTAAAATAAAATTAGCTGTCTCTTCATCAATATTTCTCTCATATACTTCATTATTATGCTCATCATGTATTCTAGCTCCATTTGAACTGATAAGATATGAGTCTAATCCCAATTGTTTTTTTATTGCTAAAGCATCTAAGTGATGTCTTCCAGTAGCTATAAATATCTTTTTACCTGTATCTTTAACCTTTTTTATAACTTCCTTTGTTTCATCTGATAATTGATGTTTTTCATTTAAAAGTGTTCCATCTAAATCACAAACTATTGCTTCATATTTCATAAACTTAACTCCTCATCTTTTTTATTTTTATACCTTAATATAATACCATTATTTTTTTTTTTTGAAAAGTAATTTTTTTTATTGACATTTTTTTTAAAATATGATATTATTACTTTTGTTGATGAGACGGAATATAGCGCAGTCCGGTAGCGCATCTGCCTTGGGAGCAGGGGGCCGCAAGT
>OGUJ01000037.1_pt1 | contig 115841 bp, 110 predicted proteins | sample 1573661 | NCBI WGS metagenome assembly OGUJ01 (sample SAMEA2581933, study PRJEB24529) | metagenome | biome: Human gut stool | place: China | collected 2011
GAATATGGAACAATTCTTAGTTTTCTTTTTAAATCATAAATAGCTGAGTAGTAACGATATAAAATAAGCTTCCATCCAAGTGAAAGCTTATAAGTAATTATTCTATATTTATCCTAAAATTATTAAATCCTATTGACTCAGCATACTTAGCTCCCCATTTTACAAGAGATTCTAAGATAGGAATCAACTCCTGCCCCTTCTCAGTAAGAGAGTACTCCACCTTAGGAGGTACAACAGGGTACACCTTTCTATTGATAAGCTCATCTTCCTCTAACTCCCTCAACTGTCTAGTCAGCATTCTTTCATTGATACTGGGAATAAATCTTTTCAAATCACTGTGTCTAGCCACCTTATTTGTATTTATATAGTAAAGGATAATAGGTTTCCATTTTCCCCCTATAATATCTAAAGTCAATTCAAAATAGCAATTATACTGTTTCTCTCTATTCATTTTATCACCCTCTTTGGTATATTTTACCTTTTATGCTCAAAAAAGTAAAGTACAGACAAAAATGTCTGTACTTTACAAAAGGTGTAGTAGAGACTTATAATAAAAATATACAAAAGAAATTTAGGAGGGGAACTATGAAAAAAGTATTAATAGTTGGAGGAGTAGCTGGAGGAGCTTCAGCAGCTGCTAGATTGAGAAGATTAGATGAAAGTTTAGAGATAGTTATATTTGAAAAAGGGGAATATGTTTCTTTTGCTAACTGTGGACTACCTTATCATATAGGAGGAGTTATTGAAAATAGAGAGAGCCTACTTGTACAAACTCCTGAAAAATTAAAAGCTAGATTCAACCTTGATGTAAGAGTAAACAGTGAGGTAACAGAGGTTAATACAGGGGAAAAATCTGTAAAGGTAAGAACAAAAACTGGAGAGGAGTATAGTGAAAACTATGATTATCTAGTTCTTGCTCCAGGGGCTAAGCCACTATTACCACCTATCAAAGGGATAGACAGTAAGAAGATTTTTACTCTTAGAAATATGAATGATATGGACAAGATAAAAAAAGAGTTGGAGTTAGATAGAGTAAAAAGAGCAGTAGTAGTAGGTGGAGGCTATGTAGGAGTAGAAACAGCAGAGAACCTAACTCACTTAGGAGTAGAAACTACTCTTATAGAGGCAGCTCCAAATATTTTAGCTCCTTTTGATGGAGAGATGACTAATATCTTAGAGTATGAGATGACTACTAATGGAATAAACTTGATGACTAATGAAAAAGTAGTGGAGTTTAAAGAGAGAGAAGAGGGAGTAGAAGTAGTACTAGAGAGTGGAAAATCAGTGGTAGCTGATATGATAGTTCTATCTATTGGAGTTACTCCAGATACTAAATTTTTAGTAAATTCAGGAATAGAATTAGGAGCAAGAGGACATATCTTAGTAAACGATAGATTGGAAACAAATGTTTCAGGAGTTTATGCCCTAGGAGATGCCATCTTAGTAGAGAACTTTATCACTAGAGAGGAAAGCTCTATTGCTCTAGCTGGACCAGCTAATAGACAGGGAAGAATAGTAGCAGGAAATATAGCAGGTAGAGATGAGAAATACAATGGAAGTTTAGGTACAGCAATAATAAAGGTATTTGGACTAACAGGGGCTTCAACAGGATTAAATGAGAGAACAGTGAAAAATTTAGGTGTTTCTTATGAGAAAATCTATCTACACCCTAATGACCACGCTAATTACTATCCAGGAGCTACTCCTATCAGTATCAAGGTTATATATGAGAAGGAGAATAGAGAGATTTTAGGAGCTCAAGCTATTGGAGTAAAGGGAGTAGATAAATTCATAGATGTAATAGCTACAACTATAAAGTTTGGTGGAAAGATAGAGGATTTAGCAGAGTTAGACTTAGCTTATGCTCCACCATTCTCTTCAGCAAAATCTCCAGCTAATATGGCAGGATTTATTGGATTAAATATAGAAGAGGGATTAGTAGAGCAGATATTTATGGAGGATTTAGCTAATTACAATAAGGATACACAGATTATCTTAGATACTAGAGAGGAGATAGAGCTAGTTACAGGGATAATTGAAGGTAGTATAAATATTCCTCTTAGCCAGCTTAGAAAGAGAGTAGGAGAGTTACCTAAGGATAAGGAGATTTTAGCTTACTGTGCTGTTGGACTTAGAGGATATATTGCAGCTAGATTTTTATCACAAAATGGATACAAGGTAAAGAATATAGCTGGAGGAATCAAATCTAAAATAAAAGAGTTACACTTTGTAGAGAAAAAAGTAGAGGTAGAAACTCCAAAAGTTAATGTAGAGATTGATAAGAGTGAGTATTTAGATTTATCTGGACTATCTTGCCCTGGACCATTAGTAAAAATTAAAGAGAATATGGACAGCTTAAAAGATGGAGAAGTATTGAAGGTAAAGGTATCAGACCCTGGTTTTTACAATGATATTCAAAGCTGGAGCAAGGTAACAAAAAATACACTGCTATCTCTTGAGAAAAAAGATGGAAACATATTTGCTACATTACAAAAGGGAGATAGTACCAATCTTGATATCGAAAAAAAAAAGACAATAGAGTAATAGAAACTAATGAGGGAGTTACTATTGTAGTTTTCAGTGGAGATTTAGACAAGGCAATAGCAGCATTTATAATAGCTAATGGGGCTTTGGCTATGGGTAAAAAAGTAACAATGTTCTTTACATTCTGGGGACTATCTATCTTGAAAAAAGAGAATCTAGGTAAAAAATCATTTATAGAGAAGATGTTTGCTATGATGTTACCTAAGAATAGTGAAAAACTTCCAGTGTCAAAGATGAATTTCTTAGGAATAGGGGCAAAACTTATAAGATGGACAATGAAGAAGAAAAATATAATGTCTTTAGAGGAGCTTATGAGAAAGAGCATAGAATCTGGAGTTAATATTACAGCTTGTACTATGTCTATGGAAGTTATGGGAATAACACAGGAAGAGTTAATAGATGGAATAGGTTATGGAGGAGTGGGACAATATTTAGGAGCTACTGAAAACTCAAATACTAATCTATTTATCTAAAGATAAGTGGGGAGGAAAATGACAAAAGTATTTTATATAATTGCTATCCTATCTTTGATTATTTCTTTGAAGATACCACTTCTCATATTTGAATCCACAGCCTTAGGTTACAGTTTTTCTATGTTACGTCTAGGACTTAATATAGTTGGAATCCCTGTGATTGCCTTTATCATAAGTGTATTTTTAAAAGAGAAGGACAAAGAGGAGATATGCTCTCTTGCTCAAGAGAGGGAGTAATTTCTTTCTTACTAAAATTTTAGTAGTATGGAATTTTTAAATTAAAATCCTAAAATAAAAATATTTAATATAAAAGAAAAAAGGTAACTACTCAGCCAGCAAATTAATTTAAGAAAATTCAAAGAATTGTATAATTCTTATTCAACTTCTTGAAATATAGAGCAATTCTTAGTTTTCTTTTTAAATAAAAAATAGCTGAGTAGTTATCTCCTTACTTTGTCCTAACTTAAATTTAATAAACTAGGCACTTTTTGAGTTTCTTAGCAAGTTATTTGAATAGTTATAGAGTATCTAATATCTCTCTACCAATATCAGTTCTAAAATACTCTCTATACCCCTCTATTCCCTCTTTATTTTTTTCAAATATATTTATTATCAAATCAGCTTCTATCAATATTTGATGAGAGAGATTATTCAAATCTAAATAATTATGATGATTTTCTATTAAAAAATATATCTCTTTTTCCTCTTTAGGAGATATCTCATATTTTTTAGAGAAATTTGATAAAATCATTTTTACTTCAATAAGTTGATTTTCTAAAGAGGGATTTACCCCCTTATCCTTACAAGATTTAATTCCTATATCATGGAGAATAGCTGCTATCTCCAACAGCTCTAAGGCTTTTTTATCTAAGCCCAATTTTTCAGCAAAGAGCTTAGCTAAAGAGTGAACTTTTAAAATATGTTGAGTTCTTCTAATATGACCATTTTCAAATTTCAAAGCTTCTATTAAAATCTCATTAACTCTACTCATTATTTACTACCTCAATTTTGAATATAAGTATTGTATCAGCATCTGGACAAGCAAATCTGTAATCTCCACTTTTACTTTTTGGTATATCTCCCCCATAACGCAATATATCTATATATGGAAATCCAGAGTGAAAAGCCATAGGACAGAGTCTACCTCTATCCTCGTCAAAATCAAAGGTGTCTCCTATTTTATGCCCTCTATGACATCCACATTTTCCTACTCTATCTACAATTGTCAATTTAATTTTTGGTTTTTTCATACAAGTCCCCCCATCTATTTTAATAAGTTTAATAAATAGTTAAATACCTCATCACTATCTTTTTTAAAACATTTTTCTCCTAAATAATCAAAATCACTGTATACCCCTATCCGATTTAGCGGGTTGGATACAGGAGTTTCTGACACTCCCTTTCTCAGTAATTCTATTTTAGGAAGAGTGCTATTTTTACAACCTTCAATAATTACTATATCCATATCTGACATAATTTCAATCATATCTTCAAGAGATTTGTTATCCTTTTCTACTAAAAGCCATTTATTTTTAGAAAAGACAATACTTTTTTTTGCTCCACTATTAAAATGTTGGAAATTATCTTCCAAATAATTTGTAGTCTCAAAATCATGTCCATCATGTTTAATAGTTCCAACTTTAAAGTTATGTGCTGTAAAAAACTTTACAAGCTTATTTAAAAAAGTAGTTTTACCAGTGTTTTTATATCCACAAATCTGCAAAATAAAAGGTTTTATAGCTCCCATATTACTACCTCATCTCCACTTTTTACTCCATTACTTCCGCTAGGAATCTCAACTAACACATTACAACCTCTCATACTTCCAAGAGCATAGGAGCTATGAAGACCATCAGGTATCTCTATTTTGCCATTATAAAACTTTCCTCTCACAAATCTTCTTTTATCTCCACCTTTAGAAAAATCAGATAGGAGAACTCCACTATTTCTCTTTAAAGGGAGTAAAGAGTCTTTTTGTAAAAATCCCAATAGAGTTCTTCCTAAAATTTCAAAAGTTACACAAGCAGCAAATGGATTTCCAGAAAGAGATAGAACAGGACAACTATCTATTAGAGAAAATAAAGCAGGAGTACCAGGCTTTAAATTAACCCTCCAAAATATTTTTTCTCCACCAGCTAAATCAATAGCTTCATGGAATATATCCTTTTCTCCAACAGATACTCCACCAGTAGTAATTATTACATCTACTTTAGAAACTAACTCTTTTAATCTTTGAGCTAGTTTTAGAGCATCATCTTCAAGATATTCAAATATATCCACCTCATATCCTAACTCTTTTAATCTTTGTGTAAGAAGCATACCATTGCTATCAAAGATTTTTCCCTCTTTTAAAGATTCCCAAGGATTAGAAATCTCATCTCCAGTGATAATGAGAGCTATTTTGATTTTTTTATAGACCTGAATTTCAGTAACACCAATGCTAGAGAGGAGAGCAAGACTTATATAGTCAAGTTTTTCTCCCTTTTTTAGTAGTAATTCTCCCCTTTGAAAATCCTCTCCTAAAAAACAGATATTATCTCCCTTTTTTCCATATTTTTGTATAACAACTTCCCTTCCTTGAAAAGAACAGTACTCTTGTGGAATTACAATATCACAGTCAGGTGGAAGTTTAGCCCCTGTCATTATTCTATGTATTTCATTTGAGCCTAGTGAGATAGAGCAGTTATCTCCAGCATAAACAGTAGATTTTATTGTAAACTTAAAATTTTCTTTTAAATTTTTAGAGTTTAAAGTTACTCCGTCCATAGCACTTTTTGAAAAGGGAGGTTGATTTATAGGAGAGAATATATCTTCTGCCAATATATATCCCAGACCCTTAGATATACTAATTTTTTCTATTCCTATATCTTTTACAGAACTCTCAAAAATTTTAAAAGCCTCTTCTATCTCAATGTTTTTTTTCATTTTTTCCTCACTTTATATATTTCTCATAATCTTCAAAGGTATTTATATTGATAAAATAGTTCTTAGATATTTCCAAATCCTTCATTGAAAGTTTTAAACAGTTTTTATTTTCAAAGATATCTTTAAGTTTATAATTTTTTTTCTCTCTCATTTTTTCCAAAATAGGAAGTAATTTTTTTGTGTATATAGCACTAAGTGGATATGTTAGATTGTTTTCATCATAGAGGATAACCCCTGAATAATTTTTTAAATACTCTAAAAGTTTAAGAAAAATCTCTCTAGTAATAAAGGGCATATCACATCCAATTATAAAAAGAGTTTCCTCACTGCATCTATCTAAAGCATTAAAAATAGCTTCAAAAGGTGTATATTCCACATTTGTATCATATATGTATTGGACTTCTCTATCTGTGCAGTACTCTTTTTTAGTTGAGATATAGATTTTTTCATCTCTAAAATTTTCTATTATGATATCTAAAAAGGTAGAGTTATTATACAATAACTCCCCCTTTTGACAATATCCCATTCTACTTCCTTTTCCCCCAGCTAAGATTAAAACTCCTCTACTCATAATCAATCTTTTCTTATCCAAATGAACATATTTAATAGAATGTAGAAGATAATTCCAGAAGTTAGATAAATCTGTATTCCAGATAGCTGAGTTAAGAATATAGCTAAATCTAAATAACCAATAGTTTTTAAATATCCACTCATCTTAGTTGTCGCTACTATTCCTATTGCCATAGGGAATGTAAGTCCAGCAAATGCTGGAGAAAATCCAAATGAGAAAAATTTAGGTAACTTATAAATTATAAAAATAAGTGCTAAGAGTACACAGATATATAGGTACCCTAGTAGATAGATATTAGGATTTTGTACACTGTTTAGATAGCTCACTGTACATAGAGAACTAGGGGCTAGTACAATGGCTTGAGTGTGATAGAAAGCATCTTTTAAATCATGTTTAACCAGACGATAAATCATAAAAGGAATGATTAAAGTGAATACCCCTATTCCATAGTAAGTTACAATCTTTAGAATAGTTGGCTCTTTCATCACTCCACCTATAACCACTGATACCATTATACCATTGTAAGTAACAAAATAACTAGGAACAAATGTGTCCATCTTGAAATCCTTTACTATATTTCTATAAGTGAAGATAAGAATATGTAAAGTATGTAATCCTAAACCTAATGACCAGAATAACTTCCCCATTTCAGGACTAAAGTCAAATATATAGCTACCAAGTATCATCATAAGCATAGTAAATCCAGCATATAAGCTACTAGGAACAGTTGTTTTGTACTCTGATTTACAAGTTTCAAATACTAGAAAAATTCTAACTAAATATATCAACCAAATTACAAGAGCAGAAATCATAGTAATATGACGTACTATTGGAAACCCTTGAGCTAGATATACATTAGAAAGTGTACAAGCTCCTACCATTGTAGGAAGTAAAGGAACAGGCATTTTTTTCAGTCTGTCTATCATTAATTATTTCACCTCATCATAAGTAAATTCAAAATTCTCTGTTGTATGGAAAAAATCAGAGTAATCTATATCAAACAATCTCTTTTTGACCTTAGACACATCTATTTTTAGACGTATAAGTTGTGTCAATATCCCAGCATAAGAGAGGTCTCCTTGTAGTATAGCTCCATGGATAACTCCATCTTTGTGGATAATTTTTTTATAGTTACCAAGATTATCTAAATCTATCTCTTCAATATAGCTTTCATCATAGCCAGAAGTTATACCTAAAGACATAGTAGGAATACCTAAAAAATTCATAGTAGCCTTACTAGCAAAAAAGTCGTCCATAGATTTTTCTATTCCACTCATATTGTAAGCAGCTATGATACCTTCCTTTACAGCCACTGGCCAGATAGGAGCTCTTCCACTGACATCTCCAGCTCCATAGATATTAGGGATATTAGTTTCTCCCTTTTCATCAAATAGAAGTCCCTTATTGTCATAGTTTACCTCACTCTCTTTTAAGAACTCTATATTACTTCTAATACCAGCAGCACTTATAAGTAAATCACAAGGAAGAATCTTACCATTTTTTAATACCACTCTTTTTACTACTCCATTTTCACTTCCTACTAGTGCTATACCATTGCTGTAATACTGTTTTAGTCCCTCTTTTTCAAAAGCTTTCTCATATACTGTAGCACTATGTTTGTCTAGCTGGATAGGTAACATTCTATCTCCCATTTCAACTAAATAAAGATTTTTATTTTTATGAAGTAGTCCAGCAGCAACATCTATTCCTACAAGTCCCCCTCCCATAATTACAATATCTTTTACATGGGGAAGTAATTTTTCAATCTCTTCAACATCTTCAAAGTTTCTAAATCCTACAATATTTTTTACTCCCTCTATTCCCATTATTTTAGGGATAAAAGAGTGAGCACCAGAAGCTATTAGAAGTTTATCATAGTCAACCTCTTCTCCATTATCTAATTTTACCTTTTGTGAAACAGTGTCTAAACCTATTACCTCTTTTCCTTTTATCCACTCTACTCTATTTTTTTCAATAAAATTTACCTCAACAAAGGATAATTTTTTTAAGTCTCTAATACCCTTTAGATGATGGTATAGTATACAACGAGAGTAAATATCCTTATCTTTAGATATCAGAGTTATTTCAGAGTTAGGATTTAATTCACGAAGTTTTCTAATGGCATTAATACCAGCAGCACTAGCCCCAATTACAACAAATCTCATTATTTTTTCACCTCTTCAAATGTTATAGCTTCCATAGGACAACGTTTTACACACTCAGGGTCTGCCTCTTTTCCTTCAAAAGAACACATATCACACTTCATAATCTCTTTATGAGTTAAGGTATCACTTTTTAATACTCCATATGGGCAAGCCATTATACACATATAGCAGCTTGCACACTGCTCTTTATTATATTCTACATACCCAGTATCACTATTTTTACTCATAGCCCCAGTCATACATGTAAATACACATTCTGGTAAATCGCAGTGTCTACAAAATATTGGAGCAGGTTTCTTTTGAGAGTCTATAGTTATTCTATTTCTAGAATCACTAGAATTATGAGCTACACAACAGGCAGTAACACAAGTAAGACATCCTACACATTTTTTTCTATCTATTTTTATACGTTTCATAATTATTTACTCTCCCTTTAAAAAGATATTAACAACTGCACTTTTATATGATGGCTCTTTTGAATAAGCATCATATACTGATGGAGTAAGTTTATTACACTCTATATAGTGGATAGGAGCAAAGAGCTCATTATATTTTACGTCCTCAGTTAACATAGCTATAAATTCAGCACTCTCTCCATTTTTAGATTTTACAATCACTTTAGAGTTTTCAGTTATACCCTTTTCCTCTGCTAGTTTACTATTTATATAGAGATAAGCTTCTTTAGATACAGCATCTATTACAAATGGAATCTCTCTAGTTCTACTTTGAGTATGCCACTGTCCAACTGTACCCCTTCCTGTATTAAAAATATAAGGGAACTCTTCACTTGTAGGAAGCGGATTTTCAGCTACTTTTTCAAATAGGAATTTAGCCTTTTTATTTGGAGTAAAATATTTTCCATCTTCATATAATCTTCTCTCATCAGTTACCAATTTATCTCCAGATTTAAATGGCCATTGAATACCATGGCTTTCAGCTAAATCCTCATATTCAACCCCAGTAATATCACAAGGCATTCCTTCAGAACAAGCTCTCATAAAGTTAAAAGCATCTTTAGGAGTTTTCCAATTTTGAGTTATATCTTCTAGTCCAAGAGCTTTAGCCACTCCATAGAAGATTTCATAGTCCATCAATTCATTTTCAGCCTTTTCAAGACATGGTCTTACTGCTGATAATCTTCTTTCAAGATTGATAACAGTTCCCTCTTTTTTTACTCCAGGAACAGCAGGAAGATAGATATCACACATTTCAGAAGTTTCAGTATCATCATATATATCTTGTACAATTAGAAGTTCAAGTTTTTCCATTGCCTCTCTAAAAGTTTCATTGTTAGTCCAAGAGTGACGTGGGTTAGTACATACTACCCAAAGAGCTTTTATCTCTCCAGCATTTATTTTTTCTATGATTCTATTATATGGAAGAGTAGGTTTATCAATGAGTAATGATTCATCTATCCCAAGAGCTTTAGCTACCTTTGCACGGCGATTAGGATTGTCAAAATCTCCACCACCAAAAAGTCCAGTGGTATTACTAAATACCCTTGAACCCATAGCATTACTCTGTCCAGTTATAGAGTTTGCCCCTGTTCCCTCTCTACCGATATTTCCAGTCATAAGAGCTAGATTGATAATAGCTTGTACACTTCTTACTGCCTCATGTCCTTGATTTATTCCCATAGTCCACCAGAAAGAAACTCTTTTACCAGAGTGGATTAGCTCTACTAACTCCTCAATCTCTCCCTGAGTAAGTCCACATATCTCTGAGGCTTTCTCTACTGTGTACTCTTTTACAAAATCTTTAAATCCCTCAAAGTTTTCAGTGTTTTCCTCTATATATTTTTTATCAGTATAATCCTTTTCAATAATTAGATTAGCTAAGGTATAGAGTAGAGTTAAGTCTGTTTTTGAGTTTATTCCATACCAATAGTCAGAGTTTTTAGCTGTCTCTGAATAACGAGGGTCAATAGTTATAATCTTTTTATTAGGATTGTTTCTTACTCTTCCCCAAAGTATAGGATGAGCAACAATAGGATTTGCTCCTATAAAAATTATTGTATCAGAAAGTTCTAAATCTTTAAGTGTATACCCAGGTGCATCAAACCCAAAACTTTGTTTGTGAGCTACAGCTGCTGTAGCCATACATAGACGAGTGTTCCCATCAACATTAGCTTTTAAATGATTTCTCATCATATGTCCAAATAGAGCAAACTCCTCCACTGTCATCTGTCCAGTACTAAGAGCAGCTACACTTTCATTCCCATATTTTTCCCTTATTTTAGTTAATCTTTCAGCTACCTCTTTAAATCCATTTTCCCAAGTTAAATATTCAAAACTTCCGTCAGCTTTTTTAATACGAGGTAGTGGATTTGGTTTAAATTTTGTTTGTTGCTTATCTAGGGATATTCCTTTTACACAGCTAAAACCGTTATTAACAGGATATCCTTTTGTAGGAACAATTTTTATAATCTTGTTATCTTCTACATAGAAATCAAGATTACAATCAATTGCACAGTAGTTACATGTTGATTGAATTTTTTTCATTTGTCTCTCCCTCTCTTTAAATTTTAATTTACTTTCTAAACAATAATTTCATATGATATTTATCTGTGATAAATATCATATTGACCATTTTAATTATATAAAATTTTATTTTTTTCTACTGTGATATTAATCACTCAGAGAATAAAAAAGAGGATTTTTTATACAAAATTTTGGCAACTTCGATAGTAAAATCCTCTTTAAAATATATTTAATTTTAGTATTTTATTCCCTTCCAATAGATAGGAGTATATACCTCTGTTTCTGGAGATATTTCTACCTCTTTAAGAGCCCATTTCTTAAACTCTTCAAATCCTGTTCTATCCACTATATAACCTATATGTTCCTTTCCACCTGGAGCATCTTTAGCAATATATTCAGTAACATAGTCATAGGTATTTAAAATAATCTTAGTTATAGTCTCTTCATCAGTCCATTTTAAGAAATCCTCTCCAAGACGTGGATTTTTCTTTCCAGTACGTCCCATAATAGTTAGTCTGTAATATTTTTTCTTACTTCTAGTCCAAGCCATATTAGGACAATTAATTACACACTCTCCACAACCTATACATTTTTGATGGTCTCTTTGAGGTCTGTAGTTTACACTTGTTAGAGCTCCAGTAGATTTTTTCTTACACGCTCTTACACAAGCTCCACAACTGATACATCTATCAGGTTCAAATTGAGGAAGGGTCATTCCCATTATTCCAAAGTCATGCATTCTAACTTTAGCACAGTCGTTAGGGCAACCAGTTAAAGCTATTTTAAAATGTAAGTCATGTGGAAATACAGCTTTTTCAATTCTTTTAGCAAAGGCAGAAGTGTCATAACAAGCAAAAGGACATACACGATTACCTATACAAGCTGTAATATTTCTTGTTCCAGCAGCAGAGTATCCCTTATTTTTTTCAGGCTGATTGATTCCTAGAGTTTCGATAATAGGTTGTAGTTTGGCATTTACTTCAGGTATTTTATCAAAAGGGATTCCAGGAATTTCAAAACCTTGACGACTTGTTAAATGTACAGTTCCATTTCCATAAGTTTGTGCTATCTCTTGAATCATAGAAAGAAGCTGAGCATTTAAATGCCCTCCAGGAACACGTACCCTAGAAGCTGTTTTCCCACGCTCCTTAGTAACTCTAAAAGCATTTTTCTTAATTTTTTTTGTATTTATATCCATCATAATCCTAACTCCTAATCTAATAAAGTACGTCCCTTAACATAGTTAAAGACAGGTCCATCAACACAGATATAGACATCTCCTATTTTACAATGTCCACACTTACCAATTCCACAACACATCTTTCTCTCTTGAGATATCCAGATATTTTCCTCTTTAAATCCAGCTTCTAAAAGAGCAAGAGCAGAAAATTTCATCATAGCTGGAGGTCCTACAACTATTGCTACAGCTTTAGATATATCTTCAAATTTAAGTTGTGGTATATATTTAGTTACTAAACCAACTTTATAATCTGGAGTTTCTTCCCCACTATCTACAGTGAGGATATATTCCATTTTTTCTTTCCATTTAGGGATATCATCTTTAAAAAGAATAAATTCTGGAGATTTAAAACCAGTAATAAGTTTCATATTTTTAACTTCATTATTGTGTTCTGCAAAATACTCGATAACTCCTCTTACAGGAGAAACCCCAGTACCACCAGCTACTATTACTAGCTCCTTATCTCTATAAAGGTTTATATCAAATCCATTTCCATATGGTCCTCTGATGAAAAGCTTTTCTCCAACATATTTTTCAAAAATCTCATTAGTTACTTTTCCCACTTTTCTGATGGTAAAATCAATTGTCCCATTTCCTATTCCACTTACAGATATGGGAGCTTCTCCATATTTAGGAATAGAGATTTCAAAGAATTGTCCAGGTTTTACATCATCTTTTTCATATCTCATTCTAAAAGTATACTCAATATCAGTATGTTTTATAACCTCTACAATTTCAGATAAAAAAGGTAAATATTGGTTAGTCATTTTTCTTAGTTACCTCCTCCATAGCAGCTTCTAATTTATTAATAGAGTTAGAGAATGATATGTATTCAGGGCATATATCATCACATCTTCCACAACCTACACACATATGGTAACCACTACGTTGTTTAAAGTCTAAAACTTTGTGTAAAACTTTAAATCTCATACGTTGACCATATTTTTTACGATAGCTTTCTCCACCAGCTACATCTGTATATCCATCTACCATACAAGAAGCCCACACTCTTCTTCTCTCTCCAACTTTTCCATTATCAGTATAGAAGATATCTTGCATAGTAAAACATGTACAAGTAGGACATACAAAATTACATCTTCCACAAGCTATACAACGAGAATCATACTCATTCCACATACTGCTTTTTGCTACTTCAGAAGTTAAATTTTCAGGTATATTCACTCTGACATCATTTTCAGTTACAAAATTAGGAGTAACTTCTAACTCTCTTTCAGAATTATTTTTTAAGATCTCAGACCATTTTTCCTCTTTACAATCGACATAGAAATCCTCATCTCCATAGTTGATAGCTAAAGAGTACTCATCACATTTGTTACTTTCCATATCTACACAGAAACAATTTTCAAAAGAGTGGTTACAAACGATTAAGATAAATTTTACTCTATCTCTTAATCTTTTATAGTAATAATCCTCTCCACCATTGATTAGATACATCTCATCTAAACGTTTTACAGCATTTAACTCACAAGCTCTCAAAAAAACTATGCTACCCTTCTTTTTATCATCAGCTTCCTTAACACTCTCTTCTGTAAAATAAAACAGTCTTTGAGTAACAGGTAAAATACTCTCTTTAAAAGAGTAATTTGATTTTTTTTCAAACTCTATTTCATCAATAGAGTTAATCTTTGCATATCTGATACAATCTGTGTCTGAGAAAGTTCCACCACCTTCAAAAACTACTGGAGCATAGATATCGTAATCATTTTTTAATGAATCTAAAAAGAGATTCAATCCTTTTTTACCAATTTGAAAACCCATATATATCTTCCTTTCATAATTTTAATTTACTTTGTTTTAATTATATCAGGAAGAATAAAATAAAGTTGTGAGAGAACTCACGAGTTTCTAAAATATTTTAAAAGTTTTTCTCTATCTACTACTATAAATCTATTCCTTTTTACAATAATCAACTCTTTTTCAGAGAGAATTTTTAGCTGTCTAGATACTGTTTCCCTTTTAGAGCCTAACATATCAGCTAGATATGAAATAGAAAGATTAAAATCAATCTCTATTCCTTCATCAGTTTCTTTTCCAAAGTCCCTAGATAGTTTCCAGAGTTTAGAGGCTATCTGCTTATCTAATCTTATAGAGTTAGAAGTATTTTTTAGTTGATGATACAATCTTCTAATTTTATAAGCCATAGAATCAATTACATTTCTTGAAAGTTGGAAGTCACAACTCATTACTTCTAAGAATTTAGTACTAGGGATTTCTAAAATTTCAGTATCACAAAGAAATTCACAGTTTAATGAACTCATATTCTTTTGAAGAATAACCTCATTTAAAATTTCCCCCTTTCCATAGATGAAAATAACTTTTTTATCATGAGCTGAGTTCAATTTATACAGAGAAGCAATTCCAGCTAAAACAAAATAGATACAATTAACTTTATCTCTATCTAAGAAGAGATGCTCTCCCTTTTTATATTTTTTTATTTTACTATATTTTATTAAATTTTTTTTGCTTGAGCTATTGATATTAGAAAAAATCTTAATAGAGTTAAATTTATCCATTTTATTCCTTCTCCTTTTTTTATTAGTTAAAAATAATATATACTATGGGAATATTTCTTGTCAAATAAAAAGTATAATAAAAAAAGAGCTGTTGCAATTTAAGAAATTATAACTAAATTCAAGAATGACTTTCGCTCAAAGAATAAAGAGCAAGTAGGCTTAGCTCACTAAAAACACAAAACTCGTTTCACTCAAACAGTTGTGTTTTTTAGTACTCGCTTTCGCTGACTTGCTCTATTTATTCTCCTCAATCTTCGTCATTCTTGTGTTTAAATTTTTTATTCAAAATTGAATAATAGATTATACTCTCTCTGGTTTTATAACTAAGATATTTTTCTCATTTACATATGTAACAAATCCTGGCTTAGCTCCCTTAGGTTTGTTGATATATCTCTTTTGAGTATAATCTATACTTATCTTATCTCCAGTAAATCCCTTACTATAATAAGCAGCTATCTCTGCTCCTTTCATAAGTAGTTCCTCACTTAGTTCATCACATTTGATAATCACATGAGAACCAGGAATATTTTTAGCATGTAGCCAGATATCATTTTTATCAGCTACTTTAAAAGTTAGATTATCATTTTCAATGTTATTTCTACCAAAGAGGATTCTGTAATTTTCCCCTTCAATAACTCCATAACCTATCTCTTTATTTTGCTTTTTAGGTTTTCCCTTTTTATTTTGGACTCTCATATATCCTTGAGAGATAAGCTCTTCATGTATGATTTTCAAGTTATTTATATCATTACTATTTTCAATAAAAAGTTTGATACTGTTTAAATAATCTAAATCTTCACTAATCTCTGTTACCCTTCTAGCATTGGCTTCAAGTCCTCTTTTTAACTTATTGTACTTTTTATATATCTTCTCAAGATTTTCTTGAGGAGTATTTTGAGGTTCAAGAGGAATCTTTATCATAGTATCATTATAAAAGTCATAAGTTTCTACAAAAGTCATACCTTTTTTTACATTGTAGATACAAGAAGCTAATATATCCCCTTGCTCCTTATATTTTTCATAGTCAGATTTTTCCTCTTTTTCCTTAGCAAGTACAGTTAAGATTTTCTCATCTTTTTTTATTCTTTTTAAAATATTATCCATCAGTTGACTTTTTAGAGAGTCAAAGCTACTAGATAGATTTTCCGAAGATATATAGTAATTTACAGCCTCTCTAAATGAGTCAAACTCAATAACCTCATCATATTTAGATTTAGGGGCTATATCTAACACAGTTCCTAAAACTATTCTCTTGTTATTTAGATATATTTTGGGAGATATTTTTTCCTCTAATATAGTTTTAAATTTTTCAAAGGAATCAATATTTTGTAAAAATAGTTTTCCAACTCCCTCTATATTTTTAAGTAGAGTTCCCTCTTCTAAGAATGAGTTAAAACTACTACTATCTACCTCAAGTGGAGATATTTTTTTCTCAATTATTGGTTGTTCATAGGTAATTCCTGGGAACATAGCTCTCAGTCTATTCTCCTCCAAAGAGAATCTCTTTAACAAGTCAATAATTTTATTCTCTCCATCAGTAAATACAAAGTTAGAGTATTTACCCATTATCTCAAAATAGATATTGTAGTTTTTGACCTCTCCTAGCTCATTTATCCTAGAAAACTTAAATTGTAACACTCTATCAAAACCAAGTTGAACCACATCTACTAACATAGCATTTAGTAGATGTTTTTTCATATTGGCAGCCAATCCAGCACTGCTCTCCAACACTCCCTCTTTAGAGTTTGTAATATAGCAGATAGGAAAAGACGGGTTACAAGAGAAAACTAACTCTGTTTTTCCAAAATATATTGATAGAGAAGTTTCAGTATTTTTAGTAATTTTATTTATCTTTTTCCCATAGAGGTTAGATTTTAACTCCTCTTTTATTTTATTTAAAGATATTCCATCAATATAGAACATTTTTGCTCCTTTTTAGTCTGCTTTTATTCCTATTAAGTTTTTAGCATCAAGAATGTCTAATTCGATAATTTCTCCAGTAGGAGATTTTATTACAAAATTTTCCTTTGAAGTAGGTTTCATTATCTCAACTATACTAAAGTTTTCTATTCCGTGTCCAGCAAAATAGTTTTGAACAATAGGAGTACCTTTTATCTCTACAATAGAAACTCTCTCTCCTTCGTTGAAGTCCACAATAGTAAGAGGTCTGAAGTAATCAGTTTTCTCTTGTAAAGCTCCAAGTATTAGTTCAAAAATCTCAATAAAATGGCTTAAATCTTTATCAGCTATATTTTCAGTGATACTAGACATTATCATTTTATGATAGTTGTTGTGGTAAGTTAGAGCCTTGCTTCCCTTATCAGTAAGAGAAACATATACCTTTCTTCTATCAGAATTAGAACGAACTCTAGCTATAAACCCTTTTTCAGTAAGCTTAGATACTGCTACAGTAGCAGTTCCCATAGTTATCCCAACTCTGTCAGCAAGCTCATTCATAGTAAGTGATTCTTCCCCAATAGCTTCTATTAGGTGTAACTCTGTATGAGTTAAACATTTGATACCTCTTTTTAGAGCCATATCTTCAGTTTTATAAAATAGTTTGTAAAACTCCTCTAATATTTCATTTACTTTATTAATATTTTCAGTCATAGCAGTCATATTTTTAACCTCTCTTTAAACTCTCAATTCTCTCTTTATAATCTCCAGAAAATACATAAGAACCAGCTACAAATACATTAGCTCCAGCCTCTATACATCTTCCTATTGTTTTATCAGTTATTCCACCATCTACTTGTATATCCACAGTTTTGCTCAAAGCTCTTACATCTTTTATCTTTTGTACAGCACTCTCTATAAATTTTTGCCCTCCAAATCCTGGGTTTACACTCATAACTAGTACCATATCTAAGTCGTCAATTATATATTTTAATACATCTACTGGAGTAGCTGGATTTAATGAAACCCCTGCTTTTTTTCCAGTGGCTTTAATTTGTTGGATTACTCTATGTAAGTGTATAGTAGATTCAGCATGAACTACAATGATATCAGCACCAGCATTGGCAAAGTCCTCTATATATCTCTCAGGTCTATCTATCATTAAGTGTACATCAAATACTAAGTCAGTTTTATTTCTAATAGCTTTTATAACAGGAGCTCCAAAAGTAAGGTTAGGAACAAAAATTCCGTCCATTACATCTATATGCACATAGTCAGCACCAGCTTTATCTATTGCTATTACTTCCTCCCCTAATTTACTAAAATCTGCTGATAGTATTGATGGAGCAATTTTTATATTACTCATATCTATTCCACCTCTCCTCTTTCAATTTTTCATATACTTTTTTATAGAAATTATATCTGCTTCTCTCTATTTCTCCCTCTCCAACACTGTTTTTTATAGCACAACTTGGCTCGTTGAGATGTAAACAGTTATTAAATTTACAGTTTCCTCTATTAGTAAACTCTGGAAAAAGAGCTATCAACTCTTGAGCATCTTTTATATCTGGTAACTCCACTGATGAAAATCCAGGAGTGTCTATTATATAACCTCCTCCTATCAATTCAAGTAGGTTGGTATCTTTAGTAGTATGTTTTCCTCTTCTAAGTCTTTTACTAGTTTCTCCAGTTTCTAATTTTTTTTCATTTTGTAAAAGATTTATTATACTAGATTTTCCCACACCACTAGGACCACCAAAGGCAGTGATTTTATCCTTTAAAAATACCTTTAATTCCTCAATACCAATATTCTCTTTTTGTGAAATTAAAAAGTATTTTATATCAAGTTTATTTAAAAACTCTAAGTTTTTCTTTACCTCTTCTAACTCCTCAGCTGAAAGTAAATCAATCTTATTGATGATAATTACAGGTTTGATTTTGTAATAAAAACTTCTAAGCAAAAGGATATTAAGTCTTTCATAATCTATATCTGGGTCTTTTCCAGCAAATTGTATTACTAGATAATCTATATTGGCAACTAGAGGTCTCTCTACAAGATTTTTTCTCTCCTCTACATTAATAATATAGTTATCTTCTGAAATCTCTACTATATCCCCAACAACACAGTTATCTTTGCTCTCTTTTCTTTTTAAAATCCCTCTCAATTTACATTCATAGACTTTATCTTCAGATTTTACATAATAAAATCCTTGAATCTTATTAATAACTCTTCCTTTAATATTTAATCCCTCCTAGAGTATTTTAGTTGTTAATAGTCAAATCCACAGCTGAACCAGCTGGAATTTTTTCTCCAGATTTAACACTACTCTTTATTATAACATTTTTTTGTACTTCTGGTATAGATGTAAACTCAACATTTCCTACTATTAAGGAGTTTTTAGTAAGAATTTCAAGAGCACTATCAAAAGAAATACCTATTATATCAGGCATTTTTACCTCTACTACTTGTTCAGCACCATTTACAAGGAAAGATATCTTCTCTCCTCTAGTCATAAGAGTATTAGTATTAGGGTCAGTAGCCAATACTTCGTTATACTCCCCTTGAGCTTTTACTGTAATAACTTTATCTATAATAAGACCTTTTTGTTCAGCTATAACCTTGGCATCTAAGTAATTCATTCCTCCAAGATTAGGTACTTGTACAAGGGCTTTTCCCTTACTTACCCACACCTTTATAGTTCTGCCTTTTTTTACAACAGAGTTTGCTTCTGGCTCTTGTAAGAAAATCTCTCCAATAGGTAAATCTGAAAACTCTTCCCCAGCCTCTTTTATACCTAGTTCACTATTTTTTAATGCCTCTGTTACCTCTTTCACTGTATATGATTTTAAATTTGGAACTTTGTAATATTTCTCATTAAAGTATACTATTTGAAATATTTTAAGAGAAAAAAACATTATAAAAATTATTCCTAAAAGTCCAGCTAAGGAGATAAAAACTGTTTTTTTATTCATTACTCCTCCATTATTTCTAAATCTTTATAATAATGATAATATCATAAGATACATAAAATATCAATAATTACTTGATAATTTCTAGATTAAATGATAAAATATATCGTAATTGATTTTATTAAAATGTAACTTGCCAAAGTTATGTTTTAAAAGGAGGAAATAGAGTGGATTATACTATTAAGACTCTTTTAACAAGAGAAGAGGTTGAAAAAAGAATCAAGGAATTAGCAAAAGAGATTGAAAAGGACTATTGTGGTAAAGACCTTTTAGTTATTGGACTATTAAAAGGTTCAATAATGTTTATGAGTGACTTAATCAAAGAGATGGATTTACCAGTTATGATAGACTTTATGAGTGTTTCTAGTTACTCAGGAACAACAAGTACTGGAGTAATAAATGTTTTAAAAGATACTGACATCAGTGTAAAGGACAAAGATGTTTTAATAGTTGAGGACATCATAGATACAGGATTAACACTAAGTCACGTGAAAAAACTTTTAGAAGATAGAGGAGCTAAATCTCTTAAAATATGTACTCTATTAGATAAACCAAGCAGAAGAACTATTGAGATGAAAGGGGATTATGTAGGTTTTGAAATCCCTGATGAGTTCGTTGTTGGATATGGATTAGACTATGACCAACACCATAGAAACTTACCATATGTTGGAATTGTAGTAAAAAAATAATCGGAGGAGAATATGTCCTTTAAACATAAGAAAAAATTTGGACAAAACTTTTTGACTGACCAGAGAGAAGTCCTAAGAAAAATTATGGAAGTGTCTAATGTACAAGCTGAAGATACTGTACTAGAGATAGGACCAGGGGAGGGAGCTTTGACTGCTCTACTTCTTGATACAGCCAAAAAAGTTGTAACTGTGGAGATAGATAGAGATTTAGAAAAAATCTTAAGAAAAAAATTTGATGGAAATCCTAAATATACTCTTGTAATGAATGATGTATTAGAAACTGACTTGAGAGCCTATGTAGGAGCTGGAACAAAGGTAGTTGCTAATATTCCATACTATATCACTTCACCTATAATCAATAAGCTTATAGAGAATAGAGATGTAATAGATGAGATATATATTATGGTTCAAAAAGAGGTAGCTGAAAGAGTTTGTGCTAAAAAAGGTAAAGAGAGAAGTGTCTTAACTCTTGCTGTGGAATATTATGGAGAGGCTGAATATCTATTCACTATCCCTAAGGAGTTCTTTACTCCTATTCCTAAGGTGGACTCTGCTTTTATGTCTATTAAACTTTACAAGGACAATAGATATATAAATCAAGTTGATGAGGATACTTTCTTTAAGTATGTAAAAGCTGGTTTCTCAAATAAGAGAAAAAATCTATTAAACAACTTCTCTACTTTAGGATATTCTAAAGATGAGTTGAGAGTTATCTTAGCTAAGGCAGAGATACCAGAAACAGAGAGAGCAGAAAATCTTTCAATAGAGGATTTTATAAGATTGATATCAATATTTGAAAATAAGTAATTAAAAAATCAAGAATAACCTTTTTCGTTATTCTTGAATTTTTATATAGAAGGTTTGGAGGAACTATGTTATCAAGCTATGAGTTTTTAATACAGAGTAGAAAAGAGGACATAGATTTTATCAATAAGGTAATAGAAGCTTATGAGGGAATAGGAGTAGTGAGAACAGTAGATGCCAATGCTGGTATTGTAAATGTAATCTCTACTGATGACTTTAAAGATTTCGTAAGAACTATTATAGAAGACTTAGATAAAAACTATGGAGTAGAGGCAAAAATAACAGAAGAGGGACCTTGGAAGGGTTCTCTATACATAAATAAAAAGTAGCTAGGAGGAAAAATGGAAAAATTAGAAAAATTAATGCAATATATAATAGGAGAATTAGTAGATAATAACTCTGAAACAAGAATCAGTTATGATGTAGTAGATGATACTGTTATATTCAAAGTGAGTGTAGCTCAAGGAGAGATGGGAAAAATAATAGGAAAGAATGGACTTACAGCTAATGCAATAAGAGGAGTTATGCAAGCAGCTGGAGTAAAAGATAAACTAAATGTAAATGTAGAGTTTTTAGACTAGGGGGTAGTATGGAGCTTTTAACAGTAGGAAAAATATCTGGAACTCACCACCTAAAAGGAGCAGTAAAGGTTGTATCTAATATTGAAAATATTGAGATACTATTAAATAATAGAATAGTAGTGGAAGTAGGAGAGAATAATCAAAGAATCCTTACAGTAAAATCTGCTTCTCATCTAGTGGGAAATAAGTGTGTATTAGAGTTTGAGGAGATAACTAACAAGACAGAAGCTGGAAATTTAAAAAATGGATTTATAAAAGTAAGAAGAGAGATATTAGGTGTTGGAGAAGATGAATACTTATTAAATGACTTACTAAATATGAAGGCGATAGATATAGATACTGAAGAAGAGTTAGGAACAGTAGTTGATATTTTTGAAACAGCTGCTCACGATATCTTAGTGATAGAGTCAGCTAAGTGTGAGGTTATGGTTCCAGATATAGATGAGTTTGTAAAGAAGATAGATTTTGATAAAAGAGTAATATATATCCATCTAATTGAAGGAATGAAAGAGGAAAAGGGAAAAAAATATCAACAAGATGATGGAATGGACGAGGAGTAATATGAAAATTAATATTCTTACTCTTTTTCCTGAGATGTTTTCAGGATTTAAAAGTGAAAGTATAATAGGAAAAGCTCTTGAAAAAAATCTTTTAGAGATAAATATTGTAAATATCAGAGATTTTTGTTATGATAAACATAAACAAGCTGATGATATGCCTTTTGGTGGAGGAGCTGGAATGGTTATGAAACCAGAGCCACTTTTTAGAGCTCTAGAAACTGTAAAGGGAAAGGTAATCTATACCACTCCTCAAGGTGTGAGATTTAATCAAAAACTTGCTATTGAGTTGGCTCAGGAAGAGGAGATAACTATCATAGCTGGACACTATGAGGGAATAGACGAGAGAGTAGTAGAGAGTAAAGTTGATTTGGAAGTTTCCATTGGGGATTTTGTTTTGACAGGGGGAGAGTTACCAGCTATGATGATGGCAGATTGTATAGCTAGACTTGTTCCTGGTGTAATCAAAAAAGAATCCTATGAGAATGACTCCTTTTTCAATGGACTTTTAGATTACCCTCACTATACAAGACCAGCTGAATATGAGGGAATGAAAGTTCCTGAAGTGTTACTTTCTGGACACCACAAGAATATAGAAACTTGGAGATTAAAGGAGAGTTTAAAAAGAACTTATCTGAGAAGAAGAGATTTGCTTGTGGGAAGAGAGCTAAGTAAAGAGGAGAAAAAGCTTTTAGCTGAGATTAAAAGAGAGCTTGGAAAGGAAAAAAATGATATATAAGTTGGGAGAAAAAACTCCAAAAATAGGAGAGAATAACTATATAGCAGAGAATGCCACTGTAATAGGAGAGGTAGTTACAAATGAAAATGTATCTATCTGGTTTGGAGCTGTTGTGAGAGCTGATATGAGCAAGGTTACTGTGGGAAGAGATTCTAATATTCAAGATAATTGTACAGTTCATGGAGATACTCCATATCCAGTAACTATAGGAGAGAGAGTAACTATTGGACACAACTGCATTATACATGGTTGTACTATTGGAGATAACTGTGTAATTGGTATGGGAAGTATACTTTTAAATGGGAGTGTAATTCCTAAAAATTGTCTAGTAGCTGCTGGTGCTGTTGTAACTCCAAAACTCCAAGCAGAAGAGGGAAGCCTTATAGCAGGTTCCCCAGCTAGAGTAATTAGAGCTTTAACTGATGAAAATAGAGAGTATCTTCAATATGCTCATAAGGTTTATATTGAGGATATTGAAAAATATAAAAACCTAGAAGAGATAAAATAGTTTTTAAATTTTTAAGGAGAGAAAATGAGAGAAAAAATTTATTTAGGATTAGTTCACTATCCTGTATATAATAAAAATAATAGCATAGTATGTACATCAGTTACAAACTTTGATATACATGATATTTCAAGAAGTTGTAGAACATACAATGTAGCTGGATATAGACTTATAGTTCCAGTAGATGCTCAAAAGATGTTAACAGAGAGAATAATCGGTTATTGGCAAGAGGGAACTGGAGGTCAGTTCAATAAAGACAGAGAGGATGCTTTTTCTATTACTAGAGTGATGAATAGCATTGAAGACACTATTGCTGAGATAGAGGAAAGAGAGGGACAAAGACCTGTTATCATAACTACTTCAGCTAGAATTTTCCCGAATACAGTGGGATATAAAGAGTTATCAGATAAGATATTTGAAGATGATAGACCTTACCTATTACTATTTGGAACAGGTTGGGGGCTTACAGATGAGGTAATGGATATGTCAGATTACATATTAGAGCCAATTAGAGGCAATACACAATACAACCATCTTTCTGTAAGAGCAGCAGTAGCTATCATATTAGATAGATTATTAGGAGAAAAATAATTTCTCTTTGGAGGAACAATGAATAGAAATGAGATAAGAATAAAACCACAAGATGGTATCTTTAGAAAAATGGGTATAAAAAATGTAGATGTTACAGAGATTATATTTTCAGAAAGAAATAAAAAGATGAGATTTATATGTAATGTTCCTTCAGTTGATGAGTTAAATGAATTAGATGTCATCTATGAAAATATTAAGAAAAACTTTGGTAAAGAGTTAGAGGTAGATTTTACAGTAAGTTTTTCTGAAAATGATATAAGAAAAGAGCAATTAATAGAGATAGTAGAGAGAGCAATCATAAGATTGAAAGCTAGAAACGCTATCTCTAAATCTTTTTTATACCTATATAGAATAAGTATTGAAAATGAGAGCATCAATATTACTCTTGCTGAGCAGAGTGCTATTGATATTTTGAGAAGTTCTCAAATAGATGAGAAACTAGAAACAATCTTAGAAAATTTTGGGATATACAATTTCAAGGTAAAGTTTGTATTGGGAGATTTCTCACAAGAGGTATCTAAGATAGAAGAGGAAAAACAAAAAGAGATCATCACTCTTTCAGCAAAGATTGATATGGAGAATAAAAAAATTGCTGAACAAAATTCCAATAAGCCAAAGGCTCAAGAGGTAGTTATAAAAAGTGTTAACTTCTCTAAAGGGGGAGGTTTTTCAGCTAATAAAACTAAGGAGATTAAAGGAAGCTCTATTCCACTAGAGGAATTTTTTGAACTCTATGATGATGATACTTGTGTAGTAGAGGGAGAGATCTTTGGAATGGAGTCTAGAGATATAAAAAATGATAGAGTAATTCAGACTATTAGAATAACTGATAACCATACCTCTCTTACTACAAAAATCTTCTTAGAAAAAGATAAACCTCTAGATATAAAAATTGGGGATTTTGTAAAGATAAATGGTAAAAAGCAAACTGATAGATTCTCTGACAATGAAGAGATAATGATGATAAACTCTATCAATAAGCTTGATAAGGTAAAAGAGGAAAAGGAAGATAAAGCTGAAGTAAAAATGGTAGAGCTACACACTCATAGTAAGATGAGTGAGATGGTAGGGGTAACTGATATAGCTGATATTATAAAACAGGCTATAAAATTTGGACACTCTGCTGTGGCTATTACAGATTATGCTGTTGTACACTCTTTCCCATTTGCTTATAAAGCAGCCAAGGGAAAGGATATAAAACCTATACTTGGTTGTGAGATGTATATGGTAGATGATGAAGCTCTTATGGTAAGAAATCCTAAAGATGTACCTCTATTAGAAGAGAACTTTATTGTATTCGACTTAGAAACTATGGGACTTAACTCTCATGAACATGAGATAATAGAGATAGGTGCTGTAAAATTAAGAGGGAATAGAATAGTAGATAGATTTTCACAACTTGTAAATCCTCAAAAACCTATACCTAAGAAGATTCAAGAGTTGACAAATATAACTCAAGAAATGGTAGATAATATGCCAACAATTGAAGAGGTATTACCAAAGTTTATGGAGTTCGTGGGAGATGCTACAATGGTAGCCCACAATGCAGCTTTCGATATGGGATTTATAAGAAGAGATGTAAAAAGGCTTTTAGGATATGATTACACTCCAGCAATAATAGATACATTACAGATGGCAAGGGACTTATATCCAGATTTAAAAGGGTATGGACTGAAAAACTTAAATAAGGTATTGGGACTTTCATTGGAGAGCCACCACAGAGCTGTTGATGACTCGCAGGCTACTGCTAATATGTTTATCATATTTATGGAGAGATATTTAGAGAAGGGAATCACTAATCTAAATCAGATAACAGGAGCTTTTCCAATAAATCTTAAAAAACAGGACACCCATAATGTAATGGTACTAGTACAAAATCTTGCAGGATTAAAAAATATGTACAAGCTAGTTTCAGAAGCTCATATAGACTACTATGGAAATAAAAAACCTAGAATTTTAAAATCTCATCTGGAAAAATATAGAGAGGGATTGATAGTAGGAAGCTCTATGACTGTACACTTTTCCAATGATGGAGAGCTTACAGATTACTATATGAGATATGACTATGAGAGTATCGAAAAAAATATTGGTTTTTATGACTATATAGAGTTACTTCCTAAGGGGGCTTACTCTGAAATTTATGAAGGTGATGGAACAGGAAGTATCTCATCTTTTAAAGCTATTGAAGATATGAATAGATATTTTTATAACTTAGCTAAGGAGAAAGGCATCTTAGTTACAGCTAGCTCTAATGTACACTATCTAGATGAGGAGGACTATAAGATAAGAAGTATCCTACTATATGGAAGTGGAAATGTATTTAGAGCAAATCAATATAAGATAGATAATAAATTTTATTTTAGAACCACAGATGAGATGTTAGAAGAGTTTAGCTACTTAGGAGAGGATATAGCTCGTGAAATAGTTGTAACTAATACCAACCTAATAGCTGACAAGATAGAGAAGATAAAACCTGTACCAGATGGGTTTTATCCACCAAAGATAGATAATGCTGAGAATATAGTTAAAGAGATGACCTATGAAAAAGCTTATAGAATATATGGAAATCCTCTTCCAGAGATAGTTAATGCCAGAATAGAAAGAGAGCTAAATGCTATCATTGGAAATGGATTCTCTGTACTTTATCTATCTGCACAAAAACTTGTTAAAAAATCCTTAGATAGTGGATACCTAGTTGGTTCTAGAGGTTCAGTAGGTTCTTCATTAGTAGCTTTTATGATGGGAATAACTGAGGTTAATGCCCTATATCCTCACTATATCTGTACTAATCCTGAGTGTAAAAACTCTGAATTTATTGAGAGAGAGGGAGTAGGTATTGACTTACCAGAAAAGAATTGTCCTAAGTGTGGAAAACCATATAAAAGAGATGGATACTCTATACCATTTGAAGTATTTATGGGATTTAATGGAGATAAGGTACCAGATATAGACCTTAACTTCTCTGGAGAGTATCAATCAGAAATACATAGATATTGCGAGCAACTTTTCGGTAAAGAAAATGTATTTAAAGCAGGAACAATCTCTACTCTTGCTGAGAAAAACGCCGAAGGTTATGTAAAAAAATATTTTGAAGAGCATGATATGAAAAATAATAAGGCTGAGATACTGAGGCTTGCTAAAAAGTGTGAGGGAGCAAAGAAAACAACAGGGCAACACCCTGGAGGAATGGTTGTAGTGCCACATGACCACACTATATATGAGTTTTGCCCAGTGCAAAAACCAGCTAATGATGAGAAAAACGATTCTATCACTACACACTATGACTATCACGTAATGGATGAACAGTTAGTAAAACTGGATATACTTGGACATGACGATCCTACTACTATAAAACTTTTACAGGAGTATACAGGAGTGGATATATACTCTATTCCACTATCAGATCCAGATACCTTGAAGATATTTTCTAGCACTGAATCTTTAGGAGTTACTCCAGAACAGATAAACTCTGTTGTAGGAACTTTTGGAGTACCAGAGTTTGGAACTCCATTTGTGCGTCAGATGTTAATAGACACTATGCCTAAAACTTTTGCTGAGCTTGTAAGAATATCAGGACTTTCTCATGGTACAGACGTATGGCTTAACAATGCTCAAGAGTTTATTAGACAGAAACAAGCTACTCTTTCACAGGTAATTACAGTACGTGATGACATAATGAACTATCTTATTGACCAAGGACTAGAGAAAGGAACAGCCTTTAAAATAATGGAGTTTGTAAGAAAGGGACAACCTACTAAAAATCCAGAAGGTTGGAAAGCTTATTCCGACTTGATGAAAGAGCATAATGTTGCTGAATGGTATATAGAGTCTTGTAGAAGAATAAAGTACATGTTCCCTAAAGGGCATGCTGTGGCTTATGTTATGATGGCTATGAGAATAGCTTACTTCAAAGTACACTACCCACTAGCCTTCTATGCTGCATATCTATCGAGAAAGGCTGAGGATTTTGACTATGAGATAATGGGAAAACCTGAATCAGCAAAATCTCATTTAGAGATACTTTCTAAAGAGCCTAAGCTAGATGTAAAGAAAAAAGCTGAGATGGCTATATGTGAGATTGTAGTGGAGATGTATGCTAGAGGATTGGAATTTTTACCAATAGATATATACAAATCAGGTGGAGTAAAATTTACTATTGAAGATGGTAAGATAAGAGTGCCACTTATAGCTTTAGCTGGACTTGGAGGAGCTGTTATAGATAATATTATCAAGGAGAGAGAGGAGAGTAAGTTCCTATCTTTTGAAGATTTAAAGAGAAGAACAAAGGTTTCTCAAACTATAATTGATAAGTTAAAGATGATAAAAGCTATCGATTCTTTAAGTGAGACTAATCAAATCTCATTATTTTAGAAAAAAATTATAAAAACAGTTGTAAAATAAGGAATGTTGTGGTATAAAAGATAGTATACTACTTATAGTAATTGCTATAAAAATCAAGGAGGATTATCAAATGACTAAAAAAGAGTTTGTAGATTTATATTTTCAAAAAGGAGAGTTTACAACTAAAGTAGATGCAGAGAAAAAAGCTATGGCTTTCTTAGCAACTATTGAAGAGGTTTTAGAAAAGGGAGATGAAATTTCTTTCTTAGGATTTGGAAAATTTGAAGTTACTGAAAGAGCAGCTAGAACTTGTAGAAACCCTCAAACTGGAGAAGAAATGAAAGTTGAGGCTAAAAAAGCTGTTAAATTTAAAGCAGGAAAAGCTTTATCTGAAAAAGTTAACAAATAGTTTTTAATTTATAGAGTGAGGGTGTAAACCCTCATTTTTATTTTGCTTGAAAAATATCAAAAATTAAAGTAAAATAAAGCTATAAAGTAAAAGGTATAGAAATTAAAGATTGGAGGATACATGAAAAAATATTTAATAGGGATGTTCATTTTGATGAGTTCAATTTTAACATTAGCAGAATATAAATATCCTTTTCAAAATCCAAATGTAGCTACTATAATTGGAAGCTCAACTCTTATGACTGAAGGTGTAACTACAAAAGTACCTGTGAAGGAGTATAAGATAACTCTACCTTGGTCAGAGCCAGTACCAGAAAATTTTTGGTATAATGAAGGATTTAAGTTTTCATTAGTTTCTCAAAATAAAAAAGCTCCTTTAGTATTCTTACTAGCAGGGACAGGGTCAGCTCACAATTCTATAAGAATGGAGTATTTTCAGAGAATTTTTTATGATGCTGGTTATCACGTAGTGTCTATCTCTTCTCCTATGAATAGCAACTTTGTCATCAATGCTTCTACAAGTAAGATGCCAGGAATGATAGTAGAAGATTCAGAGGACATCTATAAAGTAATGAAGGAGATTAATAAAAAAATTTCTGATGAGGTGGAGATTAGTGATTACTATCTAGTAGGATATAGTCTTGGAGGAACAGAGGCTGGAATACTATCTTGGATAGATGAAAGGGAAAAAGATTTTAATTTTAAAAGAGTATTTATGATAAATCCAGCTGTGGATCTATACAAGTCTGCACAAAAATTGGATAAATATATGGATTTTCCTGAAGAAGATAGGGCAGAAAAGATTTCTCAAATGATAGAGAATATAATAGATACAGTTGTAAGTAATACATTACCAGAGTATTCTTCTGTTGATGTAGAAACAATCTACAAGATATTTTCACAAAAACAATTGAGTGATAAGGAGATGGAGCAACTTATAGGTGGGGCTTTTAGATTGACTTCTATTGATTTAAACTATATAGTAGATGTGTTAAATAACAGAGGAGTCTATGTAAAAGAGCCAGTGGGAAAATTTACTCCTATGTTTGAGATTTTTAAAAAGATTAATTTTGCTACTTTTGAAGAGTATATTGAAAGACTAGCTCTGCCATATTATCAAGAAAAGTTAGGAAAAGAGTTAGGGTTAGAGGATTTATTAGTAAAGGCTAGATTAAACTATATAGAGGATTATTTAAAAAATACTCCTAAAATAATGGCTGTTACCAATGCTGATGAATTGATATTAGATAGTGAAGATATAGAGTTTTTAAAGGCAACTTTTGATGATAGATTGATAGTTTATCCATATGGAGGGCACTGTGGAAATATGTTTTTTACTCCTAATATAAAAGTTATGCTAGATTTTTTAGAGAAAGGAGAGGTAGAGCATGAAAATAAATAGATTAATTGTTATACTTATGCTGATTTTATCTATCACAACTTTTTCTAAAGAGAGTGAGGAAGTAAAAAATATAGATAACTCTTTTGAATACTTTGAAGTATATGACCCATTAGAGCCTATCAATAGAAGAATTTATTACTTTAACTATCACTTTGAAAAATATATATCTCTACCAGCAGTAAGAGTGTATAGAAGTGTTACTCCAAGTCCAGTAAGACAAGGGATAACTAATTTTTTCAAAAATACTGACAATATATCTACTACTGCTAACTCATTGTTACAATTAAAAATAAAAAAGGCTATGAGAGCAATTGGAAGATTTACCATGAATAGTGCTGTGGGAGTTGGAGGCTTTGTAGATGTAGCTTCAGATATGGGGATGCCTAAACCGTATGAAGATTTTGGGCTTACATTGGCTCATTATGGAGTGAGAAAGGGACCTTATTTAGTGTTACCAATATTGGGACCTAGCTCTTTAAGAGATGCCTTTGGAACAGGAGTAGATGTTTTAGGGAGAGGTACTCTATACCATACAGTTGATTTAGATGAGATGAATAATATGTTAGTAACAGGATTATATGGGATAGATAAGAGAAATAATATACCATTTAAATACTATGATACTGGCTCTCCTTTTGAATATGAGTACATGAGATTTCTGTATTTTAAATATAGAAAGTTACAAGCAGATTTAGGAAGTGAAGTATTCTAATCATATAAAATAAAAGTTGGAGGTTTTTATGAATTTACAAGAGAAAGTTTTAGGTTACAAAGATGAAGTAGTAAAACACATTCAAGGTTCTGTACAACTAAAAAGTGTTATGGAGCCAGCTAAAGAGGGTATGCCTTTTGGAGAGGGACCAGCTAAAGCATTAAATTATTTTGTAGAATTAGGAAAAGAGTTAGGATTTCAAGTAGTCAATTATGATAACTATGCTGCAACAATAGAGTTTGGAGAAGGAGAAGAGGTACTAGGAATATTAGGACATGTAGATGTTGTACCAGAAGGAGAAGGTTGGGACTATCCTCCATATAGTGGTGCTATTGTAGATGGTAGAATCTATGGAAGAGGAACACTAGACGATAAGGGACCATCTGTAATCTGCCTATACGCTATGAAAACTATAATGGATTCTGGAATAAAATTAAATAGAAAAGTTAGAATGATATTGGGAGCAAATGAAGAGAGTGGAAGTAAGTGTATGGATTACTATTTCAATACTTTAAAGATGCCACAACCTACATTAGCTTTTACACCAGATTCAACTTTCCCTGTTACTTTTGCTGAAAAGGGAATAGTACGTATCAAATTAAACAATAACTATCCTACTCTAAAAGAGGTATCACTTGTAGGAGGAAATGCTTTTAACTCTGTTCCAGAGAGATGTGAATTAAATATTCCTAAATCATTTGTAGCTGGAGTAGAGGAAGCAATAGAAAAATATAATGCAGATAAAGAGTATAAAGTAACTTGTGAGTTAGTAGGAGAAAACTATTTAATCAACTCTTATGGTAAATCTGCTCATGCTTCTAAACCAACATTAGGATATAACTCTGTATCAGCACTATTTGAGTTTTTAAAACTTGTAGATGTAAAAAATGAGGAGTTAAAATCTCTAGTAGAATTCTTTAACACTTATATTAAAATGGAGTTAGATGGAGAATCTTTAGGAGTTAATTTTGAAGATAATGAAAGTGGAAAGCTTACTTTAAATATAGGAAAAACTACTTTAAAAGATGGAGTTTTAGAAGTTTGTATAGATATAAGATGTCCAGTTCATGTAGCTAATACAAAGGTTATAGATACAATCAAAGAAAAAGTTGGAGATAAGATGGAAGTAGAGGTAGCTGGAAATACTGCTCCACTTTATGTTTCAAAAGATAGTTTCTTAGTATCTACTCTTATGGGAATCTATAAAGATATAACTGGAGATACAGTAAGTGAGCCTATCGCTATCGGTGGAGGAACTTATGCTAGAACTGTAACTAATGGAGTTGCTTTTGGAGCTTTACTTTCATCTCAAATAGATAATATGCACCAAAAAAATGAGTATCTAGAAATAGATAAGATAGATACACTATTAAAGATTTATGTAGAGGCTATCTATCAATTAGCTAAATAAAAATTTATAAAGAGATTTTATCTTACTAAAATTTTAGTAGAATCGAATAAAAAATTAATAAAGATAAAAATTCTACTATATTAAGATTTAAGTATAGAAGAAAAATATAATAAATCAAGAATGACTTTATTTTTATAGAAGAATAATATTGTCATTCTTGTTTTTTTATATCCCTAATAAATTTATTAAATTGAAATAGTATAAGGGTAGAAAACTTTATCTTACTAAAATTTTAGTAGAATCAAATAAGGAACTAATAAAAGAATCTTAATTAGATTTTAGTGTTCATTATAATGAAGTTTTTTTCTTTTCTCATTTGTAACGAATAAAAATAGGTAAAAATATTGATTTTTAAATAAAAAATAGTTATAATGATAAATAGAAATGTGACAAAACTATGATGAAAAAATGACAAATAAAGAGGGGGAAAAATGAAAAAGATTTTAGTAATATTGTTTTTAGCTTGTTTAACCACAATAAGCTTTTCAAAAAATATTTTTGTAGTTTATGATGATTCTAAATCAATGAATAAGGATAATAGAAGTGTATATGCAAATTATGCTATGCAAACTTTGATTTCCTTGTTAGAGCCAGAAGATAATTTGGTAATAACAAAAATGAGTGATGTTGATAATCAATTTAGGAATAAATTAGTTATAGATTTGAAAGATATTCCTACAGAAATAGAATATTTTAGGGAAAAAATAAATCCAAAATCAAATGTAACTCCATATAAATCAGTAGAATCTATGATAGATTATATAGGAAAAATGGATATAGAGAATGATACAAATTGGTTGATTGTAATCAGTGATGGATATTTTGAAGATGGAAAAGATATACCAGATTTAGAAAATATTAGAGAAAAAATAAAAATAGTAGTAAATAATAAAAAGATAAAACCAATATTTTTACTTATAGGTTCAAATGAGAATGAGTTAAATACTTATGAAAGTCAAAAAGGAATTGAAATTTGGAAAGAAATATTTGGAAGAGGAGAGTATCCAAAAATTTATAAATCAATAGGTAAAAAAGATATTGTTGATAAGATGAATGAAATAGCTCAATTACTTACAAATAAATCTACACCAACAGAAAAGAATTATAAGATTGAAGGAAATAAGATAGTTTTTTCGCCACTTTTTCCATTAAATAAAATAATCTTATTAGACCAAGATGGAGGAAGAGAAAATAAAATATCAAAGATAACGGTAGGAGATAATGAGTTGGAAAATATAAAAATTTATTCTCCTAAGAAAAGTGTTAAAAATTTAAATTTAAGTGGAAATATTATTCATATTGATAGTCAAAATAATGATTTGTTGAATAAAGGACAACTTATAATAGAGTTTAAAGATAAAGTTCCAGAGAATATACAACTTTATCCAGAGGTTGCAGGAAGATTTATAGTAACTCTATATGATGAAGAGGGGAATGAAATAAAAGATAGATTCAATAGTATAGAAGAGGGAACAGAGGTAAAAGTAGTAGGAAAGATTGAAAATATCAAGACTAAAGAGCCATTGGAGTATATAGATGGAACAATAGTAGTAATAAATTATGGGGGAGAAAAGATTCAATTAAACTATAATGAAAAAACTCATAATTATGAAGCCAAGTTAGTAGTATTAAAGGACAAAAAATCAATAGATGCAATAGCAGAGTATGAGGGATATTTCTATTATCAATCAGATATATATATTATAGAGGGAACTCCTAAAAAAGTGGTGATATTACCACCAAAACCAGTTATAGTAGAGCCACCAAAGGTAGAAATACCAAAGGTTTATACCCTTCATATAGAGAAAAATTTAAAAGAGGAAGAACTATCTCAAGAGGGAATTAAAAATTTAAACATAGAGATTGTCTTAAAATTAAATGATGAATATCTAACAGATGAGGATTTTGAAACTTTTGATATAGATTTCGATTCAGAATTAGATGGTAAGTTAGAAACAAAAAATAATAAGTGGATTTTTACTCCAGAGGTATATAAAGGAAAATATGGGTATAAAAAACCTCAAGGAGAGTTTGAAATAGAAGTAAAAATTGATAGAGATAAATTAGAGCTTGAAGATAAAATAATAGTAAAGGTAGAAAAGTTATCTTTTATTGAAAATTATGGAAGATTAATAGGACAAATATTTGGAGTAATTGTTATAATAATTTTAATATATGGTTATGCAAGCAAAAAAAGATTTGAAAATAAAGCCAAAATAGTAATGAAAGAGTATAGAGAAGATTTTGCTAAACCAGATAGTTATAAAAAATTGAAAGCTAGTGTAGGAAATAACTTAACTCCATTTGTACCACATAGTATGAATGTAGATGGGATAATATTTACAGCTAATGGACGTTCATTGGCTTTGAGTGGAGATAATTTGGCTAAAAAGTTTGGAATAAGTAGAGTAAAGAAAATATATATCAATGGAGATTTAGTAGAAAAAGAGGAAATAGGAAAAAGAGCTAAATATTCATTATATAATGAAAGTAGTATAAAAGTAATTTATGATGATAAATTAACAAGAGAATATATTTATCAAAAAAATTAAAAATATCTAGGAGGAAAATATGGCAAATAAACCAGTATTATTAATTGGATTAGGTGGAACTGGAAGTAAAATAGCAGCAAAAATTTACAATGAAGTTCCAGAAGAGGAAAAGAAAAAAGTAGTAGTTCATATCTTTGATACAGATGTTAATGAAGTTTTAGGATTAAAAGCATCAGATAGAACTATTATAAGTACAGATTTAACAGTAGAAAAATGTTTGTTAAAAGATTATATGAGACAGTGTAATGCAGATGCATGGTTTCCAGTGGAATATCCTACTATTATGAAAACAAAATTTTCAGATGGAGCAGGACAGATTAGAGCAATTTCAAGATTAGCTTATATGGATGCTATAGCTAGTGGAAAATTAAAAGAATTAGAAAAAAAATTACAAATTTTTTCACAATTAGATGGACATGATAATAATGATGATGTAAGAGTAATGGTAGTATCATCTTTAGCTGGAGGAACAGGTTCTGGAATATTTTTACAAACAGCTTTATTTATAAAAGATTATTTTGAATCAAGAGGAAAATCTGTAAAGATAAGAGGAGCTTTTTTACTTCCAGATATATTTGTAAAAACAGGAACAATTAGTGGAAGTAAGATAAATAATATATATGCAAACGGATATGCTTGTCTAAAAGAGTTAGATGCAATATTAAAGTCAACTATTGGAAATAAGAATGATGATAATATAAATATTCAATTAGCTTATAAACCTGGAATGACTGATGAAAAAGTATCAATAGCTCCATACGATTTAACATTCTTGTATGACTATGAAAATGTAGATGGAAAACACTTAGCAAGTTTTGAGCATTATAAAGACCAAATATCAAAAGCATTGTATTTACAATTATTTAGTGATATAGCTGGAGCTAGTGAATCAGATGAGATAAATATGTTAAGTGGAATAGTTGAAAAAGATGGAATGGCAAGGTATGCAAGTGCTGGAGTAGCAACTTTAGTATATCCATACAAAGATGTTGTAGATTATGCTACTTATAAATTAGCTTCTGAAAAAATGGGAGAAAATTGGTTAAAATTAGATAATATTTTCAAACATGAACAAGAGGAGATAGATAATTATAAAAAGCAAGGAATCCATAGAGAGCCATTAAAGAAATATGTTAGAATAAATGAGATATTTGATAATGAAGTACAAAATGATAATATTTTCTTTAAAAATTTGAATAGAAGTTTACATGTAATAAATAAAGAGGGAGAACTAGGAGAGAAAAAAACAGCAGAATTTATTAAAAGTGTAATTCAAAGAGTAGAAGAAGATATAGAGAATGCTAAAGAATATAAAGATTTTAAACTATATAGAACTCCAACAGAAAATCTTTTTGCAAAAGCAGATGATATGCGTAATGAAGTAGAAGCTTTTGAATCTCATTTAAATAGATTTAAAAAAGTAGTTACAAATAGTATAGATGATAAGAAAAATCTAATCTCTAATAATGTAATGCCTATACATATAATAGAAGATAATGATATTAGAAAATTTAAATATCAACTTGCTTACTGGGTATTAGGAGAAAAAGATGGAGAAGCTATGCAACCTATAGTAAGCAGATATTTCTTATGTGAATTAAAACAAATATTGATGGATAAAGTAAGAGTTTTAAATGAAGAAACAGAAGATTTACATAGATTAATGGAGCAATATGCAAAGGATTTTGGAAAGGATAAGAGTGCAAGTGAGGTAGCTGCAGAGAAGGTACAAAATTCTGGTGGTTTCTTTGGTATGTTCAAAAAAGAATACAAAGTTTTTGCTGAGGAATATAATGAAAAAGCAAGTAAACAGTTTAAAAGAATAGAAGAATATGGATACAAGAAAATTCTATTAGGAGTCTTTGAGGATATTTTAAAAGGTGTAGACGATTTAATAGAAAATGGAGAAGAGCCATTCTTTAGAGTATTGAGAGATATTATAACTGATTTTTCATTAAAAGCTGATAACTTAGAAAAACAACATGAAGATAGAACAGATGTAAGTAAAGTTTATATACTAGCTGGAGCAGATAGTAAGATAAAACTATATGAAGAGTTAGCACAAAGTATAGATGTAGACAACGTATTAAAAAATACTTATACTGGAATCTTTATGGAGAAATATAAAGAGTTTGTCTCAAGAAGAAAAAGAGAAGTTAGAAGAATAACAATCTCTTCAAAAGAAAATTATAAAAATAAAATATTAGAAAGCTATAAAGAGAAAATAGTAGAAAGTAACATTTTAGACTTTGATGTTATTACAGCTCTAAGAAAAGAGTGTGAGTATGAAGGATATGATTATATAGCACAAAAAGAGAGACTAGAGGATATAGTAAGAAATATTAAAAATAGAGCTAAACCATTTATGCTAAATTATGGAGAAGACCAATTTAAAGCTTGGGGATTAAATCCAGAGGTATTGAGTAATCTATCTGAAGATGAGATAGAAAAATTATTTGGAGATATAAGTGAAAGAATAACAAATAAAGGATTCTCTAAATATGAGATAATAAGATACACATCAATATTGGGATTAAAGGCTCAAGAGTTTAATAAATTCTCTTCTGGTGATAGTCAAGGATTGAGAGTTCCTGGAGCATATTTTGAAGCTTATAAAGAAAAAATAGATAAATTAAATAGAAATGAGTCTGCAATAACCCCACACTTAGATAAGAGATGGCACTATGTAAACTATATGCCAGATATTAATGATACTGAAGCTATGAAAGATAAAAGTTCAATAGTTAATGGATTTGTAAATGGACTTCTATTTGAAAATATAACTATCAGAAAAAAAGAAGGTACAGATATTTGGGTATTTAAGGATATCAATGGAAATGCTAAAGAGATAAAAAATGGAGAGAGAGAGCTTAAAGCAGAATATCCTAACTTATTAGTAGGATTAGGAAACAATCCATTTATAGTAGATGAAATTCAAAAAATAATGAAAGATAAGAAAGAAAAAGATTTCAATATCTTCAGCAGAGAATTAGAAAAACATATATATATGAATTTAGCAAGAGCAAATGCTCAAAATCTAGTAGATATATTAATAAAGTATGTAGTTCAAACTGAAAAAGCAAAAGAGAATGAAGCAAAAGAAAAAATTATAGAGATTTTAAATAACTTTATGGATAGTTCTAAAGATTACATAAAAGAGTATTATGGAGTAACAAAAAATAAAACAGCAGTGGAAGTATTTACTAAATTTATCTATATTATTTTAAATAACTCGTCTGAGTTTAAAAATAGTGATAAAGGAATAGATTTTATTGATGATATTGCCCAAAGAATATTTACAAGAGTTGAAAATGAGTTAAACAACATAGGATTATCAGCTAATAAATATGAGTTAGAAGAGTTAAAATTTGATGATTTAGTAAATTTCATTAAAGAGAGAAATTAAAAATAACTAAATAAGAGAGATTAGAGTTTCTAATCTCTCTTATTCTAAAGGGGAAAAATATGATAACATTTTTAATTAATTTAAGTACAGAAAAAATTAGTGAAAGTACAATGAAAATTTATCTATATCCATATTTAAAAGAGAATAAATTGAGAATAATAGAGGGATATGGAGTAGATTATAATGATATAGTAAATGATATAAAATACTATATTTACAATAGTAATAATATAAAGTCTGAAAAAAAAGAGTTTCAACTTTTAATAGTATTACCAATATTTAATGAGAAAGTAAAATATTTTGGAGAGAACTTAACAAATAATATATATGAAGTAAGTGAAAAAATAGAGGAGAAGTTATTAGAAGAGAAAGTAGAGCCTAATGAAGTGAGTTATCTTGTATTAGATTACTTAGAGAGAGACTTCATGAAAAAGGCTATTAATATCAATGGAGGAATATCAGAAGAATTAAATGTAGATGGATATATTTCAAGTCCAATTTTTGCTATTGATGATATAGAAAAAATAGAAAAATTGTATAAGAAAAGTATAGCTGGAAAAGAGAGTAAAGAGGATATACGTTCTGATTTAAGAGAGGAATTAGAAAACTTTTTTAGAGAGAAAAGAGAACTGGTTCTTGAGAGTGAAATTGGAAAGATAAAAGACTCAGCTATAATGGAACATCCAAAGAAGTATAGGGCAATATCAAAGGACTTAGGAAGTACTTTAGAATACGAGCTAAATAGAGGAAATATTCAAAATATAGATATTTATACTAACTTAGTAGAAATTTTAAAAAGAAATGATTACTACTATGACTTTCTTTTCAATGTTTTTGATTTAAGCAAATTACAATATATTTGGGAAAAAAATAATATTGTAATGAGAGGAGAAGAAAGTTACAATCTTAGTGATGAGTTTATAGAGAAAATTGTACAATTAAAGACAGAATTATTTGAAGAGATAAAGAAAATAATCTCTCAAAAGAAAGAGGCTTTAAAAAATATTAAAACTGAAAAGGGCGAGAATTGTTATTTAAAAGAGAGAACTTTAGATGAAGTACAAAAAGAGTTTGTAAATAACTATCTAGAAAAATATTTAGGAGAGATAATCAAGACAAAGGCTCTAAGAACACAAAGAATAGAGACTCCACTAGAAAGAATAAAATATCTTTTAAGGAAATATTATAGTTTACAAAAAATTACAGCTCTTCAAAGAAATAATATTTATAGAATACCTTTTATAAAAAATAATACATTGAGATATAATGAAAATTTGATAAAATTTATATATTTGATTATGTTCTTAATAGAATATGGAGAGCAAAAAGAGGGATATATAGGTAATGGAAAGATTCTTTCATTGGAAGATGTAAAGTATAGAAATTATTACTTAGAAGAACTATTTAATAAATATCAAAATACTCTAAGAAATGAAGAGGGAAATATAGATATAAGACAGAAAAATTTAAAGAGTAGTGCAGAGGTAAGTTACTATGCTCCACAAAATAGTGCATATAATGTAACTAGTAATGAGACTAGAATAAGCGAGAAAGAAACTCCAGAGTTTTCGAAATATTATGAGGAAAATGATATAAAGGAGTATAAAAGAGAATGGTTAGAAGATATAGATGCAAAATTAGATAAATATATAGATGAGTCTAATGAAGCTCTATTTGATTATCAAAATAGTAAAAATAAATTTATGCTAACACCTAAAGGGAAAAAAGAGATAAATAAAGATATTAAAGATGAAGTAAAAGAGTGTCAAGAGATACTAGAAAGAGCAAGAGAGGATTTATTAGAAGTTGAAAAAAATGTAAAGACAGAGATAAAAAATGAATGGAAATTGAGAAATAAAAATGAAATTTCCTTAGTTGAATTAGAAAATATATTAGATATGAGACCATTAAAGGGGGATACAATTTGGTTAGTGGTATTATTGATTTTTGCTTTTATCCTTTCTTTAAATCCTAAAACAAGTTTAATCTCTTTACAGTTTGCTATAAGTGGAGTTATAGTTTTTGCTTTAATGGCTATTACTTTGATGGTGTTGACTGTAAATGGACATTATGGAAGAATTAAGCAAATGATGAATACTTCTAAAAGAATAAGAGATTCATATGTAAATGAATTGAGAGAGTGTTTCAATGTAAAAAAAGAGTATATAGATAAACAGATACTTTATAGAGTAGCAGAGAAAAACTTTTTATTGGCTAAAAAAGAAGAGAAAAAAATAGAGGAAAAAATAGAGTTGTTAGGTTGCTATAAGGAAATAATAGAGAACCATTGTCAAATAACTGATAATATATTAAATACTTTAAAAGGAATGAGAAATGATTCTGTTGATGAAAAAGAGTATAGAAATGAAAGATTTAGTAATAAATTAGAGGATTTAGACTCTAAAAAAGCTCCCTTTGAAAATGATATTTTCAATTTAAGTTGTTATATAGAGGTAGAGGAGTATAAAAAGTTTAATGTGTTATATAATGACCAAGAAAATCTATTTATCCCTCAAAATATATTTGGTTGTGACAGTATAAAAATATATGAAGATGAAATTTATAAAAAGGTGGGAGAGTAATGATTAGTCTTGTCGTTATAATATTGATAATAATAGCTTTATTATTAGGAATGTTAGGAATATCTAACTTGCTAAATAATAGCAAAGAAAATAGATGTCTACAAGGGTCAAATATAAAACTTTTAATAGGAATATTATTAGTAGATTTTGTATTGTTAGTATTATCTTATCTAGATTTTTATGTAGAAGATATGATAAGTTTTGGAGTGAGTTTGATTTCAATTTTAATATTCTATTCAATAAAATCTGGAAATAAATTAAGTAGTAAAAATAAAACTCCAAGTGGAAATTATTGTGGATATACAGTAGAAAATGGAAAAGTATATTTAAGTAGAAATGTGGTATTACTTAAAGAGTATTTGAATAATCTGAAATATGGTGTGGTAGTAATAGAAGTAGCCTATATCTGTATTATGTCAAAATTAATTGCTAAAGTAGTAGAGGCAATGAAATTGAAAGAGAGTATAGAATATTCAACCATTTCTTGTTTTACAATGATGACTCTTTTTGTTCTTTTGGTAAATGAAATAGCTCAATATTTAGATGGAGAATTACCAGAAGTTTTCCAAAGTAATTTGAAAGATGAGATAAAAGAAGAAGAAGTTCCAGAGGAGAAAAAAACTTTCTTACCTTTATACAATGATTATAAAAAAATATGGGGAAGAAATATTTTAGCAGATTATAGACCTAAAACTATAAGAACAGAAGTTGAAGAAGAGGAACTATTGGTAGATGAAAGAGTGATAAAAGAGAATTCTAATAAAGAATTAGAAGATATTTATCTACGTCTAAAGAAAGAGTATAAAATTACTTCTCAAATTTTAAATGTTTTAAATGATTTGTTGAATAGAGAGGATATTATAATAGGCAATTCTAATTATGAAGAGTTAGCTCCAGTATTATTTTCATATCTTGAAACAAGTATTATAAAAGGAAAAAAAGTTTTAGTTCTAGCAGAAAATAATTTATATAATAATTTTAAAAGTAGAAATACTTTAAAAGAGTGGTTTAGTGCTTGGTTTACAAAATTATATAAAAAAAGTTTAAGAAATATATCTGATTTTAGTGAATGGATAAATAAAAATGAATGGGATATCTTAATAGCTACACAAAATGAACTTATAAAATATCAAGAGGAATTTATAAAGAAAATTCAAGAGGAGCAGGAAGATATTAAAGATATTATTATTCTTGTTATCAATGAAAATTCAGAAGAGGTAGCAGAAAATATACTTACATTAAGTGTACTAACTAATATTTTAAATACTTATTTTAGAATAGATAAGAAAAAAGGAGAGAGTGGAGCTCAATATATTATCTTATCAAATGAAACTTCTAATTTAAATGAATCTATCAATAAAAATTTAGGAATAAGTGCAAAGAGTATATCTTTATCAGATAAAGAAGCAAACAATGTTTATTCAATAGTTTGGAGAACAGATAGTAAAAATAAATATTATACAGATATTATGGATGGAATTCCAAAAAATAATATTGGAATATCAAATATATTATCTTATCTGTCTTGGGAACAAGGATATAGCAAAGCTGAATTTATAGACCAAGAAGAATTACCATATGAGAGATATAAAGCAGGAGTAGAGACAGCTAAAAAATTATTAAAAGAACGTCCTATTGTGAAAGAAAAGATAAAAGGAGTATATGAGCATTTTGCTAAATATAACTTTATATCTTCTATTATAAAAAAAGATAAGCAAAATCTTTTGTATATCTATGATAAAAATCAAAACTTTCCAGTATTATTAAATAAATATTCATCATTAGGAGAACAAGAAGTATTCTTAAATATAGTAACACCTGTTTATTTATTAAGAGATTATTTTGTAGATAATATTGAATATTTTACAAGTTCTCCAATCTATGGATATACTCCTAAAGTTGAAAGTGATAAGTTTAAAGTTGCTTCTTATTTAAAAGAGGTATTAACAAATGAAAAATTGGACATATCAGAAGATGATATAAGAAGTGAATTACTAACTATTCAAAGTAAAATAGGAAATATAGAAGAAGAGTTAGTAAAATTATTTGAAGATATTTACTCAGTAGATATTTTAAAAAATGATTATTTAACAGTTATTAATAAGCAAGTATATAACTTAGAAAATAGAAGATTTGAAGAGAAAAAATTCTTTAAATTGAATAGAGCAATTAATGAGAGTAATTATTTCCAATGGTTTGAAAACTATGAAGTAATAGATACAGGAAAAACAGTATATAGATTAATTCCATTAGAGCATATATATCAAAACTACTTACCAGAGCAAATACACTATTTTAATGGAAAATCTTTTAAAGTAGATAAGATTGATAAGTTAAATAAAAGAATAAATATATCTCCTACTGAAAATGATAGATTTACAATCTATAGAAATAAAGATGTAATTGATTTATTAGCAGTAGATAAGAGCGAAAATCCAGTATATAGTCAAAAAGGAAGTGCTTCATACAATATAATTAAAAAAGTAAGCAAAGTTGACTATGACATAAAAACTCTAGGATATTTTGAATTTTTAGATGATATTAGTATGACAAATCAATCATACTCATACAGAGATTTAGAGGATACAGAGTTCTATATAAGAGAGTATAAGAAAAGTAAAATGCTGACTTTAAGCATAGAAAAGAAAGATGGAGAGATAAAAAATTGTGATAAGGTAGCTGTTACATTAACAGTTATTTTAAATGAGATGTTTAAATCACTTTTCCCAGGAAATAGTAGGTATTTAAAATTATTCCCTATGGTGTCAGAAAATTTCTTTAATGAAGAGATAGATGAGATATTTAAGGTTGGATATAAAGCACCAGAAACATTATCTCAAATACTTCCAGCTATGGTAACAGTAGAAAAAGGAAATTATACTGATATATTAGAAAGAATGGAAGAAAATAAACTATCAGTATATATATTAGAAGATTCACATAAAGATATGGGATTATTACAAGCGGTTCAAGATAATTTTGAAAAAATATTGGAGTTAGTTCAAGATTATTTAAACTGGTTAAATGAAGATAATTCTCCAGAAAAAGGATGGAATAAAAATAAATTCTCTACAGAAGAGAAAAAATCTTATTTAAAATATGGATTAGATGAGTTATCAGAATATATTTCATTAGATGAAGCAAGAGAGTTTTTAAATGAGATATTAGGAGCCAATGAGTATACTTCAGCAAGAAAAAGATTTTACTCAACAATTATAAATGATGAATCGGAAGATGAATTTGATAAAGAGTATGGATATTTAAGAGAAAAAATAAAAGAAAGGAAAAAATAATGTTAAAATTTTTGGAAGAAAATACTTTTACAATGATATGGGGAATAGTAATATTTTCGTATTTTTTAAAAGGATTTATAGGAGATTTATTAAAAGTAAAAAAATTAAATGAAGAGCTATTAAAATTTCTATTAAAAATAAAAAGTATAAGAAATGAACTTGAAGAGTTAGAGGAAAATACTGTTCAATCTAAAATAGAGATACAAAGAATAAGATATTTTGACGATTTATTAAGTGAACCAGTAGAATTTATGGGAAGTTATAAAATTATAAAAGATATAGGAGTAAGTTATTTAAAGGCTTTAAAAAGAAAAGGATATAAAGGAGTAAAATCCTCTTCATATTTTAATGAAGAGGAGATACTTCTTAGCAATTTTAATATTAGCCAGATAACTCAAAGAGCTTCTGCTTATGTAGGGTCAGGACTATTAGGAACTTTTATTGGAATTGTATCAGGATTATATAAATTGGGAAATGCTCAAAGTACTACTGCACAGATTTCTTTAATAGATGAAATATTACCATCTATGTCTTTGGCTTTTATGACAAGTATAGTAGGAATATTTTGTTCTTTGGTTTATAGTAGATGTGAAAAAACTTGGATAGGTGAAGTTTCATCCAATATATTGAAAATAGAAAATAATTTAAATTTAATTTTTCCAAGTCAAGAGGAAATAACAAAATCATTAGAAAATATAGAGATAAGCTTAAGAAATTTGAGTCAAGGATTATCTAAAAACTTAGGGGCAACAGTGGCTCAAAGTATTGGAGATAATACAAGAACTCTTTTTAATGGATTTAATAGAGAAGTTCAAAATTTAGGAGATAATATTTCTTCGAAAATTGGAGTTGTTTTTAATGAAGTTTTCAATAAAGAGTTTATACAAGAATTTAAAGATATTCATGCAAGTTTAACTAAGATGAATAGAACACTTCTAAATACTAATAAAGCAACAGAAACTTTATTGGCAGGAATACCAGAGTATACTGATAAATTTGAAAATTTAAATAGTGTAAGTGTAAAACTTTTTGAAACATCAGAAAGAGCTATTAAAAATTATGATAAGTTTTTAATAGAAGTACAAAGAATTGAAGAAGTAATGAAACAGTTAAATATGTTTAAAAGTGAAGTTACAGAGATGGTAAAATATTCAAATGAAAATATAGTAGAAAATTCTCAAAAATTAGAAGAGATTTCAAAAGCAGTGTATGAGACATATATAAGAATAGGACAGGAAATTAAAAATGTTCTTGAAAGTGGAAAAAATGAAACTTCTAATTTATTAAAATCTAGTAATAGTATACTAGAACAAAATCTATCAAGTGTAAATTCTGTAAATATTAAAATGGGAGAGACTTTGAATATATTAGAAGAAAATTTCAATACTACACAACAAGTATTGGTAAAAAATATGCAAGGGTTGGGAGTAGCTATTGATAGAAATAAAAACATAATAGAAGAAGAGTATCAAAAAATGGCAAATAGTCAAAATACACTGGCTCAAAAAACTAGAGAAACTTTAATAAATTATGATAATACTATATCTAAATTAAATAAGGAAATAGCAGAGGTTGTTTCAAATATAAAAGATATGGCAGGGAAGTAGTGAAGTAGTATGAGAAAAAGAGTAAAGTTAGAAAGTAATAATGTTTTTTTCATGTCTATTAGTGATTTAATGACAGGTCTTCTTTTCATATTTATACTTTTATTTCTAAGAGAATACTTAACTTCTAATAAAGAAGAATATAAAAAAATATTAAATGAATACAAAATTTTAAAGTCAGAAAATGAAGAACAACAGAAGAAATTAGAATTAGAGAAAAAACTTAATAAAGAGCAAAAAGAAAAAATTGGATTATTAGAGATAGAAAATGAAAAGTATAGAAATCAAGATAGAAAAATAGAGGAAATCTATCAAAGAATAGAAAATAAATTAAAAGAGGCTATTAAAGATAATCCATATGTAAAAATTGATACAGTGAAACAGGAGTTAGTTTTAGATAATAGTGTTTTATTTGATAGTGGAGAGTGGAAATTAAAAGAAAAAGGAAAAGAAACTCTAAGAAAGGTTTTACCTACATTTTTCTCTACTTTCTTAGATGATAAGGAGATAGTTAGTTATTTAGAGCAACTTACTATAGAAGGACATACTGATGACACTGGACCTGGAAACTCTCAAACTAACTATTTATACAACCTAGATTTATCACAGAAAAGAGCTTTTGAAGTAGTTAATTTTATCTATGACGATGAGATTTTAACACAAGCTTTAGATGAAAATAGATTGAAAAAATTAAGGATATATCTATCTTCAAATGGTAAAAGTAATGCTGATTTGATATATAAAGAGGGAACAGGCAAGAAAGTAGTAGATAGACCTAAGAGTAGAAGAGTTACAATAAAATATAAATTGGATATTCAAAAAATTAGAGGCGTAACTAAGAGAGGATAAATTATGGAGTTTAATTTACCAAGACCAGAAAAAACATTATCACTTTTAAATGAATTTCAAAAAACAAAAAAAATTCTTAATATATTTGATGAAGAAGAAAAGCTTGTGAATTTTTTAGACAATAATTCTACAAGATATAATTTAACAGGGAAGATAGAAGTTGTTCTACATAATTTTGAAAAAAATACATTATTTTTATATAGTGATAAGAATAAAAAAAGATTATTTCAGTTTTTAAATAGAAATGAAATGGTTTATAATGTACCAGAAAATATTTTATATAAAATGTATCTTTATTTTTCTGGAGTAGTAGAAAAAGAAGAGCTAAAAAGATTATTAACTAAGTATTCTGGAAATACTATGAAAAATTTAAATTTTAAAGAATTTGTAAAAAGAAATAGTTCAAAATTATTTACTGAATACTCTTTTCCTAAAGAACTGAATGGAGAATACTTAATTTTAAGTGAATTAGCAGATTCAATACAGGAGAAACCTAAGATACTAAAAGATTTGGAATATTGGCAAGAGAATATTTTAAAATATATAGTTGATAAAGAGATAGATAGAAGTATTTTGGATGGTATTTATAAAGAGATATTAAAAAACTACGATAAAGAGGTAGAAACTTTTTTTGAGAAAAATAAGAAGATTAAAATAAAAAATATAATAATAGAATTTAAAAATTTAAATAATAAAAATTTTAGATTAATCAGGGTAAAATTAGAAAAAAATGACATTATAATATTTGCTGAGAATATTATCTTAAAAACTAATAAAGGGTATATGGAAAAAAAGGAAAAATATTTTTTTTATTTTGAAAAAGAAAAAAATATACCAGAAGATTTAAAAATAAAAGATGAGAATAAACTAAATATAATGTCAGTATTAGAAAATTTAAAATATAATTATTCTTTAAATAAAATTTATTCTATAAAAATGAAGTTAAAAAGGTTGTTTTCTAAAGAGAAATAAATGGAGGAAAAAATGGCGGAGAGATTAAAGCTCTTGATAGAGGAAAAAATCTATCAATTACAAAATGATTTAGATAAAAGAAAAATAGAAGCTAAAACTATGGCTGAATTCGCTGTTGTATTTTATGAAAAATATGAGGAGAATTACAATGAAAAATTGTTAGTTCAAATTTGTAAAAGAACAATGAATTTTTATAATGAAGGGTTAAAAAATCTTCCAGATGAAAAGAAGGAATTTATATTGACTAAGATTACTAATGGAGTAGAGAAGGTACAAGGAAAATTAAAAACCTTATTAGGAAACATTGAAGCAAATATAGAGTCTACCTCTGGAAATAATGAAGTTAATATAGAAGTTATGGAGAGTAAATATAAATTTTTAGTAAAAGAGTTGGAAGATTTAGGAGAAAAAAAACCATTTTTTGGAAGAAAAAAATGGAAAAATAGTTTGGAAAAAATTAGTCAACAATTAAATAGAATAAAGTTAGAAATTGAAAATTATATAGAGAGAGAAAAAAATAGTGAAAAAAATAGAGAATTAAAAGAAAGTTTTAAGACTATTATGGAGGATTTAAAAACTTTTAATTTGGAAGTAAATCCAGAAATAGGAGTTGAATTAGCTACAATAACTTATGAAGAGGCTATGAAAAATGAAAATCAGTTAAGAAGTTATATATATGAAGTAGTTATTGCAAATTTATACAAATATTTTATAACAAAAGCTTAGATTTATAGAAAAATAATTTTAAGAGGAAAATTTTATCTGACTCTTGAGTAAAAGAAGTTGATAAATTTTCCTCTTTTTTAAAGAAAGTAATATTAGCTAATACTATAAATGAAAATCAAAAATATTAGTGTTAAATAGATTAGAGAATAGTGCTTTTTTAAATATAAATGAGGATTTTTAAAAGAAAATTAGAAAATAGATAAAAGTTTTAGAAAGGTAGGAAAGATGGTTAGAAATAAATTTTATAAAAATGGACAAATAAAAAAAGAAGTAGAATATATAGACAATGTAAAAAATGGAAAGATAAGATGGTATTATCCAAATGGGGAATTAAAAGGAATAGGATTTTATAATGATGGAAAATGTGATGGAGATTTTATTACTTATTATAGAAGTGGAAAGATAAAATCTCGTATAAGATATAAAGACGGAGAGCCTATTTCATTAATAGAATATTTTGAAGATGAACCTAAGAAAAAAGTAAGTATATCAGAAAAAAAGATTGAGAAGAAAATTAAGGCAAAAAGTTCTAATGGGAAAAAGTTTTTAATAATAGCTTTGTTACTAGTAGGAGGACTTATTTATACCTTGTTTAATTTATTGAGTAGTGAGAAAGATAAAATAACTAAAATACCAGAGAATATAAAGGAAGAAGAAATTATAAAGAATGAGGTAATTGAGAAGAAAATAGAAACAAAGGTAGAGCAGAATCAAGATATAAAAGAAATTATAAATGTAGCAACAGGAGAGAAAGAGGAAAAAATAGAAAAGGTCGAAAGTGTAGTTTTAGAAGAGAAAAAAGTAGAATTAGAAGAGAGTAAGGCAGAAAATTTAGAGGAAGAAAAAGATAGTGATGAAAATATTAAAAATATATTGGGGGTAAATAGTATTGAAAAGATAGAGAGAACTGAGGTATTTCCTAATATACCAAAAGAACTTTTAATACCAGAAGAAGAATTAGAAGTAAAAAAAATAAGAGAAGAGGAAAATAGAGTAGAAGAAGAGAAAAAAGAAGAAAAAAATAATTTGTCAATAGAAACTAAATCTGAAGAATCTCTTTCATCTATAAGAAAACTTCAAGAGATACAACAACAAACTAAATTGAAAGAGGAAAGTATTTCTCCTATAAAAGCTCAAGAGAAGAAAACAGTTAATCAAAAGAAAAGTCAAATACTTCAAGAAATAAAAACTGATGAAGTAAATATAGATTATATAAGTATGATAACTACAAAAGATAGAGAAGAAGTTTTAAAGGGAATTATGAAACCTAAATATAATGTATATGAAGATGAGAGATACGGATATAAATTTGTATATCCTTATAATATTGTAGAGCTTTCTAATTTTCAAACTAAGTATTTAAGAGGAAAGGCTTTCAGTGCTAAGGGAGGATATCTTTTAGGAAAATTGATGGTAATTCCAAGTAGTGAGTTAAACGAGTTGAGAGCTTATAATATACAACGACTATTTGAAAATGAGTTAAGAAGTAAGTATCCAATTATTGAGAAAAATTTAGATATAGAAGATGGAAATTATGAGATAAAATTTCAAATGAATAACAAATATTTAGAAAGATATGTAATATCATCTAAAAATGGAGATTATTATTTATTCTTAACAATGGAATATAATCAAATATTAGAAAAAGATTTAAAGAAAATAATTAAAAAAATGAAAAAAGAATTGAAGGCTAACTAGGGAGGATTTTATGTTATTTATAAAAGGTGAATTAGAAAATTATAGTCATAAAATAGAGAGTAAACAAAAAGAGTTAAAAGAGTTAATTAGAGATATTTTAGAGAGTAGCCAAGAGCTAAATAGACCAGAGAAAAATATTTATAACTTAAAGCAAGATATTCTCATTGAGGTAAAGGATAACTTACATATGATATATGAGGTTCTGGATAAATTTGAAGAGGATATGAGAATAAAAGAGATAAGAAATGAAATTTCGTTTGAAAATATCACTATAAAAATTTCGAACATTTATAGTGAGTTAGAAAAAATAAAAAAAATTTCAATACCACAAATAGATGAAATGGAAAGTTTTTTTAGAGAATATAATAGAAGTTATGAACAAATAATAGGAAGTTTAAAAGGGGATTTTTTATTAAAAAGTATAGAGGAAAAATATTTTGTTACAAAATTTGATAAAAATTTTATAACTCTTGACGATAGTGAGAATAGAAAAAAGCTTTTAGAGGTAGAGAAGTTTTATAATGAGTTAGCAAATTTAGTAAAAAATTATGAAAATTTAAAAATGAAATTTAATAGTTTTTTAGAGTTGACTCAAAATTTTTTAGAACAGAAAGAGTTATTAGAAATAGCTTTAGAAAAAGGAACAGAAGAAATATATGAATCTGCAATGAAAGAATTAGATGAAAAACAGCAAAATTTTTTAATAAAGAAGCAAGAAGAATATAATAATATTTTAAATAAAGTAGTTGGAGAGATATATTTGAAAAATAAGGAAAGAAAAAAACTATTATTTCTAAAATCTAAAAAGATAATACAAACTGAAATAGAAGAAAGTATAAATTTAGAAAAAGCGATAGAAAAAATTTTAATATATTTAAATATTACTTCTAAAGAAAGAGAATTATTAGAAAATTTAGATTTATTATTAAAAGAAAAAGTAAACGAAGAAATAAATATATTTAAATTTAAGACTTCATATAAAATATGTCAGAAATTGATAAATGACGAATTGGAGAAGGAAGTAAAATTAAATTCTAAAATTTTAAAAAATAGTATTCAAGAACTTGTAGAAGTTTTTAAATTAACAAAGAAAATTTTAACCGAGGAAGTAATAAATACTGTTGAAAACAGAGTAGAATTTTCTAATGATATGAGAAGAGTTTTAAAGGTAAAAGAAAATATTTTAGAAGAATTGGAAGATAGAATAGAGATGAAATATCCTCACTTAAAGAATGGAGAAAGATTATGAAAAAAATAATTATCATGTTGTTCCTAGTAAATATATTATTTTTTGGTTGTACAAATAATATAATTTTATTAACAGGGGCTTTAGAAAAAAATATGGAAATTTATAAAATTAAGCAAATTAAAAATATGAAGTTGAATGAAGGAATAACTTTAGAAGAATATATTAATATAATAATTACTTTAGGAGAAACATATTATACTAATAAAGAATTAATAAAAGATGATTTAGATTTAATTTTATTAGGAACAGATTCAACTGAAGAAAATAAATATATAGATAGAAAAATAAGGAAATTAACAAATCAATATAGAAAAATTGATTGGAAAGTAGAAGAAATAACAGAAGAAGAAGTTTTTTATATAGTAGAGAGTGAACACCTAAAAATAAGTTTCAAAACTTTACGTATGGGGATGAAGGAGATATTTTTAGGAGATTATATTTTGATAGATAGTCTACAAGATGAAAAATACCAAGAAATAGAAAAAACGTTAAAATTTTTAGAATTATTGCTGTCTAACAAAGATTTAATTTCAAATTATGATTCTAATAATACATATAAAAAATTGGAGGAATATACTGAATTAAGTATAAAAATTTTAAAAAATGAAAATAATGAATATAAAATAGAATATTATCCAAGTGGAAGAATTAAATTTTTAAAAGAAGAATTTAATGATGTAGAAATGAAAGATGGAGATAATTTCTCAAACATTTCTGAAAAAGTGATAGAGTTTTATTATTTAACAATGACTGAAAATTTGATGGATGGGATGATTTTAGGAGAAGAAATTGAATATATGATAGCAATTGAATGTATAAATCAAACAATATATCCAAATAAAATTAAGAATAAAAAAATAGATAAGTTAAAAAAGCTTCATACTTCAATATATAATTTAAATATGATGTTAGCTTTTTAAAAGTCTAATTAGAAAAGAGGGAATTTATGAAAAAATTAGTATTATTTATTTTAATAACAAGCTCTATTTTTGCAAAAGATTGTAAATTTTCAACAGAAAAAGAATTAAAAGAATATATGATATTAGTTAATAAAACTCATGATTTTGTACAAAAAACACTAGAGTATCCAAGAATGAAAAATATAAAATTATCCTATAAGAAAATAAGAAAAGTAGAAGAGAAAATAGACCACCTGGTAAATATACATTATAAGGACTTGTCAAAAAAAGAAATAGAAAAATTACTAGTAACAAAGTTAAAAATTTATGAAAATAAAAAAGAGTTATATTATAACGAGAAAGCTTTAAAAGAGATTTATAAAAAGAAATAAACTTTTCAAAATATAGATAAATAAGGATAATTCTTTCTTACTAAAATTTTAGTAGAATCAAATAAGGAAAAAATAAAGATAAAAGGCACTATACTAAGATTTAAGTATAGTGAGATGAGTTTAAAAAATGATTAGATTTTATAAAATCACAGAAAAATTATTCTATTTTTTCTAATTATGAAATATGATATAATATGGTTAGGGGGTGTTAATGTGTTAAAAAGAATTCCAATAGCCGTAGAAAATTTTAAAGAGATAGTAGAAGAAAATTATTATTATATAGATAAGACAAAATTTATAGAGGATATATTAAATGATGGAACAAAGGTAAAACTTTTTTGTCGTCCAAGAAGATTTGGAAAAACTTTAAATATGTCTATGCTTAGATATTTTTTTGATGTAAAAAATAGAGAAGAGAATAGAAAACTTTTTAATGGACTATATATAGAAAAATCCCCAATGATATCACAGCAAGGAAAATATCCAGTGATATTTCTTAGTATGAAGGGAATAAGTAATTCAAATTTTGAGGATGCTCTTGATAAGATAATGGATAAAATAACAAGTGTTTATGAAGACTATTCATATATTTTAGATAAATTAGATGAGAGAAGCAGAAAAAGATATGATGCTATACTTGATGGTAATATAAATAGAGCCCAATTAGAAAGCTCCCTACTCTTTTTAACAAAATTGTTATACAAATACTACAACCAAAAAGTAGTTGTATTAATAGATGAATATGATTATCCAATAATGTCATCATATGAAAAAGGTTATTATGAGGAGATGAGAGATTTTCTAAAGGCTTTCTATGGAGATGTACTTAAGACCAATGAATACTTACAAATGGGAGTGCTAACTGGAATAATTAGAGTAGCACAGGCAGGAATATTCTCTGATTTAAATAATTTTATTAGCTATACAACACTACATAATGATTATAGCCAAAGCTTTGGACTAATAGAAGAAGAAGTAAAAGCTATGCTAGATTACTATGAGATAGGTTATGAGATGCCAGAGGTAAAGAAGTGGTATGATGGATATAGCTTTGGAAAAGATGAGATATACAATCCTTGGAGTATTCTAAATTTTGTAAAAGATAAAGAGTTAAAACCCTATTGGATAAATACAAGCTCTAACTTTATGATAAGAGAGCTCTTAGAACAGACAGGGAAAGAAGGATTAGAAACCCTTGAGAAAATTTTTAACCAAGAGGATATAGCAGTAAGAATAACAGATAATGTAAGGTTTGGTAATAATTTATCAGTAAGCGAAGTGTGGGAACTAATGGTATACTCTGGTTATCTAACTGTAAATGGTAGGGTAGAAGATGGAAGATATTTAGTGAGAATACCTAATATGGAGATAATGAATTTCTTTAAAGATGAATTTATAACTATTATATTTGGAAATTATGATACAGTAGATAGATTAAGAGATGCTTTGAGGGATAAAAACTTAAGGCAGTTAGATAGAGTAATAGAAAAAATCGTTTTAGATGTAATGAGTTTCCACGACACAGGAACAAACAATGAATACTCATATCATATGCTATTAGCAGGATTTTTCTATGCCTTAGATAGTTACTATATTACCAAGTCAAATGTAGAAGCTGGCTATGGAAGAGCAGATATAATACTATTTCCAAGAGATAAGTCAAAGGCAGGATATATTTTGGAGTTGAAAAGAGCATACACTAAAACTCCAGAAAAAGAAGTAGAAAAAGCACTACAACAAATAGATGATAATAAATACTATGTAGAGTTAGAGAGATATGGAGTAAAAGAGATAATTAAGTTAGGTTATATTTTTGATGGGAAAAAAGTAGCAAGTAGTAATTTATCTTATTAGAATTTAAATAGCTTAAGAATTACTCTCGTTCAAAGAATAAAGAGTAAGTAAGGTTCAACTCGCTAAAAACATAAAACTCGGCTACGCCTCAAACAGTTATGTTTTTTAGCACTCGTTTTTACCGACTTACTCTAATATTCTTTTCAATCTCCATAATTCTTAAAGCTATTTCTTTTTCAACTTCTTGAAATAAGGAACAACTCTTAGTTTTTATTACTATTTAGGTAAATTTCTATTTCTCCTCTTTTTTAGCAAGATGCTCCTGTTGAACTATCTCAATCACTTCTAACATCTTCTTTTGAATATGAGCATATCCTACCTCTTTTATATGTGGTAAAATACAATTTGAACAATCTTTTATTCCATGAGGAGTATATTTAAAATTTCCACCACACTTATCCCCTAGCATATATAGAGGACAATAGCAAAACATACAGTTAAAATCCTCTAATTTTTCCATTTGATGACAAGGGAAAAATTCACACTCTTTATGATGTATAAATTTATAATTATTCATAGTCTTCCTCCTTAAATTATTTCTATATAATTAAGTATACTTTTTTTCTATCTACTTAGCAAGTCTATATTATATATCCATTTGAAAATATATATATATTTTTAAAATTTATGGTATAATATGGAAAGAGATTAGAAAATGGAGTTGATATTATGATAAGAGGGAATACAGAGGGAATAAAGGATTATATACTTAAAGAATTGGACTCTCTCTATGAGATAAATGTAGAAAAGAATAAACTTATTGAGCCAGAGATGCTTATGCTCATAGCTCAAATAAGTAACAAAATAAATAGAGAGATAAATATAGCAATAGATAGAAGAGGGAATGTTACAGAGATTTCAATAGGAGATAGTAGCAGTGTACAGCTTCCTATTATGGATATACAGGAGAGAAGACTTTCTGGAGTGAGAGTTATACATACACATCCTAGTGGAATTTCAAATCTATCTAACATAGATATATCTGCACTTATAAAATTAAAACTAGATTGTATAGCAGCAATAGGAATAACTGAAGACAAAATTACAGGAGTAACTTTAGGATTTTGTAATGTAGAGAATAATGAGTTAACACATGAGGTAGTAGGACCACTTAGTATAGAAGAAGCAGTAAACTATCCTATGATAAATAAATTTGATGAGATAGAGTCTCTTTTGAGAAAGAGAGATATAGTGGAGAATGATACTGAGTATGCTGTTCTTGTGGGAATAGATACACAGGAGAGCTTAGATGAGTTAGCAGAGTTAGCTAGAGCTTGTAATGTTCAAGTAGTAGGGACATTTATGCAAAAGAAAAATAGAGTGGATTCATGTTTCTTTATAGGTACAGGAAAAGCTCAAGAGTTGGCAGTATACAAGCAATTAAAAAGAGCAAATCTGATAATTTTTGATGAAGAGTTAACAGGTATGCAGGTAAAAAATCTTGAGATGATAACAAGTTGTAAAGTCATTGATAGAACTACTCTTATATTGGAGATATTTGCTAGAAGAGCTAGAACTAGAGAGGCAAAAATTCAAGTGGAGTTAGCACAATTGAAATATAGAAGTACTAGACTCCTTGGACTTGGAAGTACAATGTCAAGAACAGGGGGAGGAGTAGGAACCAAAGGACCTGGAGAGAAAAAACTTGAGATAGATAAAAGAAGAATAAGAGAAACTATCTATGACTTGAAGCAAGAGTTAGAAAAGATAAGAAAAACTAGAGTTACTCAAAGGGAAAAGAGAGAGGAATCTGGTATTCCTAAAATATCTTTAGTAGGGTATACAAACGTAGGAAAATCAACTTTGAGAAACCTTTTAGTAGATATGTTCCCAGCAGATAATACTTCTAAAAAAGAGGCTGTTTTTGCTGAAAATATGCTATTCGCCACTTTGGATATTACAACTAGAGCTATAACTTTACCAGATAAGAGAGTGGCTTCTCTTACAGATACAGTAGGATTTGTAAGAAAACTCCCACATGATTTAGTAGAAGCTTTTAAGTCTACTTTAGAGGAGGTAAGCTTTTCAGATTTGATTATCCATGTAGTAGATGCCTCTAGTGATACTGCTATTGAACAGATAATAGCTGTTGAAAAGGTATTAACAGAGTTAGATGCTATGGATAAGCCAATGTTTTTAGCTCTAAATAAGTGTGACAAAGCTACTGAAGAGCAACTTAATACTATAAAAGAGAAGTTCCCAGCTTATAAAACTATTGAGATAAGTGCAAAATCTCAAATGAATATAGATGGATTCTTAGAGATGATGGTGGAATCTCTACCTCAAACAACAAGAGTATGCACATATCTAATCCCTTACAGTGACTCATCAATGGGGGCTTACCTACACAGAAATGCTATAATCCAAAGTGAAGAGTATGAGGGAGAGGGATTAAAAATATCTGCTGTGGTAAATAATGAGGTATACAACAAATGTAAAAAATATTTAATAGGGGAATGATAGTATGAAAAAAACTATTGGAGAGATTTTAAAATTAGCTCTACCTGCTGTGGGAGAGATGATACTCTATATGATGATATGGGTATTTGACACTATAATGGTGGGAAGACACAGTGGGCAACTTGGAGTTTCTGCAGTAGGACTTAGTTCAGAGGTAATATATACTTTTTTTAATATATTGGTGGCTATGGGGATTTCTATCTCCGTTACCTCTATTGTATCTCGTTCTTTAGGAGCAAAAAATATAGATAAGGCTAGCGAGGTATCAAATATTGCTATAAAGATAGGGATTTTTCTAGGTGTAGTTTTAAGTGCCATATATTTTATATTTGCTGAAAATATCTTAAAAATAGCAGGGGCTAGTGATGACGTTATCAGCTTAGGAAAGGTGTATCTAAAGATTTGTTCCTTTGGAATAATCTTTAATATGCTCACTAATATTTTCAATGGAATATATAGAGGATGTAAAAATACTAGAACTCCACTCTATGGAGCTGCTATTATGAATATTGTTAATGTGTCATTAGATTATATTCTTATCTTTGGTAAATTTGGAGCTCCAGAACTAGGAGTAAAGGGAGCTGCTATTGCAACAGTAGCAGGTATAATTTGTGCCTTTATCTTCTCTTTTTCACAATTGAAGAGATTACCTTTTAAGATACAGCTAAATAGAAAAATCGTGATGAAAGATTTTAAAGAGTTAGTTTATTTGGCTATCCCATCAGCTTGTCAAGAGGGGGCTTTCAGTATCAATAGACTTATCAATGTATCTATAATAATGGGGCTAGGAAGTCTTGCCTTTGCAGCAAACCAGATTACGATAACTATTGAGAGTATAAGTTTTATGCCAGGTTGGGGATTTGCTGTGGCTCTTACTACACTAGCTGGACACTCAGTGGGAGAGAGAAATTTTGAAAAAGCAAAGAAATATATCTATTACACAGTAACTCTCTCTATAATAACAATGGGATTTACAGCTATTATATTTTTTCTATTTCCCAATGAGCTAATCTCACTATTTATAAAAGAGAGTGAAAAAGAGGTAATAACATTGGGGGCTATGTGTCTGACATTAGCAGCAATAGAGCAAGTACCTATGGCAATAGCTATGGTTATTGAAGGGGCTATGAAAGGAATGGGAGATACTAAGACACCATTTAAAGTAGTATTATTTACTAACTGGATAATAAGGTTACCACTTATATACTATTTCCTTTACCTTCAAAGATATCCAGTGACTACATTTTGGAAAGTGACAGCTCTTCAATGGAGTATAGAGGCAATAATTATAGTTTTTGTATTTGAAAGAAAATGGAAAAAATATTATAGAACAAAAAAAACTACAACTTAGTAGTTGTAGTAGTAGTCAATGCCAAGAGCTTTTATTTGAGAAAGTAAAAGCTCTTTTTCTTTTTTTAGATTAAAGATAAAAGGAGCATTAATAGAAGCAGATGCTTTGATAAATACTAATGTATCAATGCTTCTTGGCTCAATAAATAGAGCTTGAGAATTAATGATACTATTGATATTTAATTTTGTCGTTCTGCTCTCTCTTAAAATTATATTGTAACTGAAAATATTGGAGTATTTATTATGAAACTCACTCCAATTATCAATTCCTTTAATATCAAAAACAATCTTCTCTTTATCCAAATTCAATTCATCAACTATTTTATCAATAGAGTGAAAAAATGATTTTATATCTTTTATATAATTTAGTCTAAGGGTATAAAATAAATAATTATTAGAAAAATTTTTCTCAATGCTATGAGTATAGGCTTTTTTTAGAAGTTGAAGAGTAAAATTTTCAAAAATACCCATATCATATGCCAATTGATACATATACTCTTTGTCGTTAAATCCTAATTTAGAAAAATCTTTTATAATTCTATAACCTAGAATAGAATTATCTCTGAAAGAAAAAATAGGGACAAAATTAAATTCAAGGTTATTAACAATCCTCTCAAAATATTTTAAACTCATATCTCACCCCAAGATTAAAAGTTATCAAGTCTTTTTATAAATTCAGTAAGAATATTTAAATCAATAAATCTATATTTTTCTAGCTCTGCCTCTTCAGTATCTGATATAATTTTTCTAAAAGGTAATTTTTTAGCTATTTTAATAGCTGAATCTATCATTTTCTTTTGAGAATCATCTCTTATTAAAATCTCTCCTAAAAAGTCAGCCTTAGATATAGCAACAGATTTATAAGGGTTATCTAAATTATCAAGTGTGCTAAGAATAGGGTCAGATAGTAAAATGTGACCAGCATAAATTTTCTCCCTGATAATTTCTAATAAATCTATTAAATCTTTTTTTTGATAAAAAAGTACCTCATTAGTTTCTTTGTAAAAATTGTAAACCTTGCTATTATTTGTAATTATAATGTATTCCATAAAACAACCTCCTGTTATTTTATTAGCACATAAACTATATTTCGTCAAGTAGTTAATAAAAAAAATATAAATATAGTCATAGTACAAAAAATATGGTATAATGTATAAAATGTTCTATTCTATATATTAAAAAAAATTTAAAAATTTAAATGTAAAAAAATGTTGACAGAATTTAAAAAAATAGTTATAATTACTTTTAGTAAAAAAAAAGGTAAAAGATGGAGGGAGTAGAGATGAGAAATATATTATTTAATAAAAAGCTAAGATTTAATATTTTTCTTGTTGATATTTCATCTTATTTTTCTTTTAAAGATATATTTATTTTAAAATTTATTAATTTTTATTTTAGAAATGATATGACTTTTTAGTTATATCATTTTTTTTGGGAAAAAATTTTAGTATTAGAATTTATAGGAGGTTAAAGTGAGAGGAAAACTTATTCTTGAAAATGGTATGAGTTTTGAAGGAAAAATTTTTGGTGAGTTAGGAGAGTGTACTGGAGAATTAGTATTCAATACAGGAATGACTGGTTATCAAGAACTTTTAACTGACCCATCATACTGTGGGCAAATTGTAGTAATGACATACCCAATGATAGGAAACTATGGAATCAACTTAGAGGATATGGAGTCTAGTAAAATTCATTTAAAAGGGTTTGTAATTAAAGAAGATGCTAAACTTCCTAATAACTTCAGATGTGAAATGACATTAGATGGATTTTTAAGACAAAACAGTGTAGTAGCATTTAAAGGTGTAGATACAAGACAACTTACAAAAATAATCAGAGAAGAGGGAGCAATGAGAGCTATAATCACTGCTGAAGACTTAACTGAGAAAGAGATTTGGGAGCGTTTCAATGCATATAGTAATAAAGATGCTGTAAGCCAAGTAAGTACAAAAGAGATATATGAGATTCCTGGAGAGGGAAAAAGAATAGGAGTAATGGACTTTGGAATAAAAAGAAATATCCTAAGAAGCTTCTCAAAAAGAGGTTGCCATTTAGTAGTTTTCCCTTGGAATACAACAGCTGAAGAGATAATGAAATATGATTTAGATGGATTATTCCTATCTAATGGACCTGGAGACCCAGCTGATTTAACTGGTGTAATAGAAGAGATTAAGAAAATGGTAGGAAAACTTCCAATAGTTGCTATCTGCTTAGGACATCAATTATTATCTTGGGCATTAGGTGGAACTACTACTAAATTAAAATATGGACATAGAGGATGTAACCACCCAGTTAAAGACTTAATAAAAAATAAAATCTTTATAACTTCTCAAAACCACGGATATGTAGTGGATAGAGTACCTGAGGCTATGGAAGTAACTCATATTAACTTAAACGATAACTCTATCGAAGGAATGAGAAGTAAAGATTTAAGAATTATGTGTGTACAATATCACCCAGAGGCTTGGCCAGGACCATCAGACTCTGACTATCTATTTGATGATTTCTTAGATGTTATAGAAGGAAAATAATTCTTAAGATTTAATTAGTGTATTTTAAAGGAAAATTTTTGGGAGGATATAAATGTTAGATAAATCTATAAAGAAAACACTTGTTATAGGTTCAGGACCAATAATCATAGGACAAGCAGCAGAGTTTGACTATTCTGGAACACAAGCTTGTGAAACATTAAAAAAAGAGGGAATAGAAGTTGTATTAATCAACTCTAATCCTGCAACAATAATGACAGATAAAGCAGTAGCTGACAGAATATATATCGAGCCAATCACAGTTGAGTTCGTAGAAAAAGTAATAGCTAAAGAGAGACCTGACTCAATACTTGCTGGAATGGGAGGACAAACAGCTCTTAATATGGCAGTTGAGTTAGCAGAGAAAGGTATCTTAGATAAATATGGTGTAAAAGTAATCGGAACTCCTATTGAATCTATTAAAAGAGGAGAGGATAGAGAGTTATTTAGAGAGGCTATGGAAAAAATCGGAGAGCCTATCATCAAAAGTAAAATTGTTGAAAGCTTAGAAGAGGGATTCAAAGTAGCTAACGAAATAGGATACCCAGTAGTTGTAAGACCAGCTTATACACTTGGAGGAACAGGTGGAGGATTTGCTAACAATGATGTAGAGTTAGAAGATATTCTTTCAAAAGGTTTAGCACTATCAAGAGTTGGACAAGTTCTAATTGAAAAATCAATCCTTGGATGGAAAGAGATAGAGTATGAAGTAATAAGAGACGCTAATGGAAATGCTATCACAGTATGTAATATGGAAAATATTGACCCAGTTGGAATACATACAGGAGACTCAATAGTAGTTGCTCCATCACAAACTCTATCAGATAGAGAGTATCAAATGTTAAGAACTTCAGCTCTTAAAATAGTAAATGAGATAGGAGTAGTAGGAGGATGTAACGTTCAATTCGCTCTACACCCAAAATCATTTGAGTATGCTATTATAGAGATTAACCCAAGAGTATCAAGATCATCTGCACTAGCTTCTAAAGCAACAGGATATCCAATAGCTAGAGTTGCTACTAGATTATCATTAGGATACCTATTAGATGAAGTTAAAAACGAAGTAACTGGAAAAACATTTGCTTGTTTTGAACCAGCTCTTGACTATATAGTTGTAAAAATCCCTAAATGGCCATTTGATAAATTCAAAAAAGCAAACAAAAGACTTGGAACTAAGATGATGGCTACTGGAGAGGTAATGGCTATTGGAAATAACTTTGAAGCTGCTTTCCAAAAAGGATTACGTTCTCTAGAAATAGGAAGATTTAGCTTTGAGCACCCAGTTGTTAAGAAGATGACAATAGAAGAATTAAAAGCTGCTGTTGTAAAACCAGATGATGAAAGAATTTTCGTAGTTGCTGAGATGTTAAGAAGAGGATACATCAAAGAAAGACTTCAAAAATTAACTGGTATAGATAAATTCTTTATGGAAAAAATCGAATGGATAGTTAAACAAGAAGAGTTATTAAAGAAAATGAAATTTAAAGATTTAGATGAGCACTATCTAAGAAATCTTAAGAAAAAAGGATTCTCTGATAAAGGAATTGCTAGCTTAATGGGAATTTCTGAAAGAGATATCGAAAGAAAGAGAAAAGCTTACAATATAATCCCAACTTATAAAATGGTTGATACTTGTGCTGGAGAGTTTGCTGCAGACTCATCTTACTTCTATTCTACTTATGACCAATTTGATGAAGTAGTAGTAAGCAACAACAGAAAAGTAGTAGTTATAGGTTCAGGACCAATCAGAATAGGACAAGGAATAGAGTTTGACTACTGTACAGTACATGCTGTAAAAACTTTAAAGAAATTAGGAATTGAAAGTATAATTATCAATAACAATCCAGAAACAGTTTCAACTGACTTCTCAACTGCTGATAAACTATACTTTGAGCCATTAGTAACAGAGGATATTATGGCTATCCTAGAAAAAGAGAAGCCAGAGGGAGTAATTCTTCAATTTGGAGGACAAACGGCTATAAAACTTGCTAATGATTTAAGTGATAGAGGAATAAAAATCATCGGAACAAGTGCTGATAAGATAGACGAAGCTGAAGATAGAGAAAGATTTGAAGAGATGATGGAAGAGCTTAACATCAACAGACCAAAAGGAAGAGGAGTTTGGGATGTAGCTCACGGAATAGAGATAGCTAATGAGATAGGATATCCTGTACTTGTAAGACCTTCATACGTACTTGGAGGACAAGGAATGGAAATCTGTCACGATGAGTATAACTTAGTAAAATACTTAGAAGCTTCATTTGAAAGAGATTCTGCTAACCCAGTATTAATAGATAAATACTTAAACGGAATAGAATTAGAAGTAGATGCTATCTGTGATGGAGAAGATGTATTAATTCCTGGAGTAATGGAACACTTAGAGAGAGCTGGAGTTCACTCTGGAGACTCTATAACTATCTACCCTCAACAAAATCTATATGAAGGAACAGAGGAAGAGTTATTAGAAATAACTAAGAAAATGGCTAAAGCTCTTGAAGTAAAAGGTATGATGAATATTCAATTTATCGCTTACCAAAATAAATTATATGTAATTGAAGTAAACCCAAGATCTTCAAGAACAGTTCCATATATCTCTAAAGTATCTGGAGTACCAGCTATTGAAATAGCTACAAGAGTTGCTCTAGGAGAGAAATTAAAAGACTTAGGATATGGAACAGGAATCTATAAAAAACCAAATGTAGTTGCTGTAAAAGTACCAGTATTCTCTACTGAAAAATTATCAAGTGTTGAGGTATCATTAGGACCAGAAATGAGATCAACAGGAGAGGTTTTAGGAGTAGGAAACAATGTAGATGAGGCAATCTTCAAAGGATTATTAGGAGCTAAGAGAGTTCACCTAATTCAAGATAGAAAAATACTAGTAACTATTAGAGATAAAGATAAAGAGGAATTCTTACCAATAGCTAAGAGTTTAGTAAAACACGGTTCTACTCTATTTGCAACTAAAGGAACTCAAAAATTCCTAGCAGAAAATGGTGTTGAGTCTACTCTAGTAAATAGAATAGGAGAGGAATCACCTAATATCAACGACGTATTAAAAAATAGAGAGGTTGACTTATTAATCAATACTCCTACTAAAGCTAACGACGCTCAAAGAGATGGATTCAAAATGAGAAGAACAGCTATTGAGTATGGTGTAGATGTACTTACTTCATTAGATACTATCAATGCAATCTTAAGAATGCAAGATAGCCATATTGATGAGAGCAAGTTAGATGTATTTGATGTAAGTAAAATTTAATAGTATAATATTTTCATAGAGAATATTATTTAGAAAATAAAAGGAGAAATCTTTACTAGAGAAGTAAAAGTTTCTCCTTTATCTATTTAAAACTAAAAAAGAGTATAATTTTAGAGGTAGAGTATGAAAATAAGAATTGCGGAAATAGAAGATTTAGAAAAATGGATAGATTTAGTAAAAAGAGAACAAGAGTATTTTCCAGGATTAGAAATAAAAGAATATGAAAGTATAGTAAAAAAATTTATTCAAAATAAAGAGGCTATTTGTGTGGAAAAAGATAAAAAAATTATTGGAAGTCTTTTGTTTTCTAAAAAAGAAAAAGAATTATGTTTTTTAGCAGTAGATAAAAATCATCGTAAGCAACATTTAGGTAAAAAAATGATAGAAATGATGTTAGAAAATTTTGAAAGTAATGATAGAATAAAAGTTTCAACATATAGAGAAGAAGATGAAAAAGGAAAAAATACAAGATTATTTTATAAAAAATTAGGATTTACAGAAGGAGAATTAAGTATAGAATTTAATTATCCAGTTCAAGTTTTTTATTTATTAAATAAAAAATAAAGAGACTGTTGCAATTTAAGAAATTAAAGTAATTATAACTAATTCAAGAATGACTTTTGTTCAAAGAATAAAGACCAAGTAGGCTTATCTCACTAAAAACACAAAACTCGTTTTACTCAAATAATTGTGTTTTTTAGCGTTCAATTTCGCTAACTTGCTCTATTTATTCTCTTCAATCTTTGTCATTCTTGAAGTTTATTATCTATTCTAGAAAATTTTTTAAATAGAAATTAGTGTAGAAAAAGAGCAAAAAAAGGAAAAAATTTACTGTAATGAGCCTTGCATAAGCACCAGCGATTGGAAGTAAACTTTTTTCCTTTTATATTATTAAATTATTTTATTTTGTATATTCTAAGTACTCCTCTAAACTTTTTATTATACAATTATAGAAAAAATCATAAGCTGGAGCATAATCTTCGTAATAACTTTTATTTAAAACTTGGTAATACTCCAACCTATCAATAGTGAGAATAGTTATTGGAGGATATCCTAATTTTAGCAGTTCAAGATTGGTTAAAAGTCGTGAAGTTCTTCCATTCCCATCAATAAATGGATGGATATTAATAAATTTACAAGTAAACTCTATTATTCTATTAATTGTAATTTTTTCTGAATGATACCATTTGAAAAGTTCATATATTTTCTCAGGTACTAAAAAGTTAGGAGTAACAGGGTGTGTAGCACCACTAATTTCAACATTAACTGTTCTATATCTTCCAGCATTAAGTCTATCAATACCATCTAAAATTATAGAGTGTATAGATTTTAAATCATATTCTGAAAGAGGAGAATCTTTTAAAGTTTCTATAAAATCCAAAGCTTCAGCATGATTTTTTACTTCTAAATGCTCCCTTAAAGTTTTTTTTGCCACAGTAATACCTGTTTCTATAATAACTCTTGTTTCCATCTCAGTAAGAGTATTCCCTTCAATAGCATTGGAGTTATAGGTATTTTTTATTACATAATTCTCTCTGATTCTCTTGATTAAACTCTGAGAAAGAGGTCTTTTACTATCAAGTTCTCTTTTCAAAGTATAAATTTTTTCTAGTTTATCCATTTTTCACCTTACTTTATTATGTTACTACTCAGCTATTTATGATTTAAAAAGAAAACTAAGAATTGTTTCATATTCCAAGAAGTTGATTAACTATGAGCTTATCTCACTAAAAATGCAAGGGTTAAGTCTTCGACTTATTGCATTTTTTAGTGTTCGATTTCACTGAGTTAATCTAACTTCTCTTCATAAATTATACAATTCTTTGAGTTTTCTTAAATTAATTTACTGGCTGAGTAGTTACATTTTCTAATATTAGTAATTGAGCAATTCTAGAAATTCATACTACTAAAATTTTAGTAGTATGGATTTACTTATCATCAACCTTTAATTGTAAAACATCAGGTCTAGAATAGTGACCACAAACATCAAATTCCATTCTACTCATAGGAACTTTACTCATATCTAACTCTGCATAGATAATCTCTTCTCTATCCCAGACAGGCTCAGTTTCATAGTGTCCATAAGGGTCAACTATACAGCTTCCTCCTCTACAAACTCTATTATCCAATCTATCTATCTCCTCTTTAGAAAGTAAATCTTTAGGATAGTCATCTTTAGTAAAATACATATCACAGTTGATAAAGTAGCAGTGTCCTTCGATAGCAATATGTTTTATTGTATCTTGCCACTCTTTATTATCATTTGTATTAGGAGAGATATAGATAGTGATACCTTTTTCATAAAGAGCTACTCTAGCAAGAGGCATATAGCTTTCCCAACAGATTAAACTTCCAATGTTACCCCAAGGTGTATCACATACAGGGAAATAGTACTTGTTGGCATCTCCCCATACCACTCTTTCACTTCCAGTAGGTTTTAATTTCCTATGTACTGATACAATCTCCCCTTCTGGAGAAAATATAATATTACTATTATATAAAGTAGCAGTTTCTAAATCTCTTTCTGACACTCCAATACTCACATAGACTTTATATTTTTTTACAACCTCAGCAATAGCATCTGTTTCTTTTCCAGGAATAACTATTGAGTTATCATAGTATCTTTTCCAATCCACTCTTCCAAACTCTTTTCTGCTTCCAACAGTAAAACCAAATGTCATTCCATAGGGATATCCAGGGATAAAAAGTTCAGGAAAAACTATAAGTTCACTTCCTTTACTAGCACTTTCCTCTATATAATCTATAACTTTTTTCACACACTCATCTTTGTTGAAAAGTATAGGTGCTGCCTGTACAACTGCAATTTTACATTTTTCTTTTAACTCTTTCATATTAAACCTCCACTTTAATATATTATCTAATCCCCATATTTTTCTAGTGCTAACTTATATTTTTGTATAAACCACTCCTTTAGAGAGAGAGGCTCTAGTATTTTTACATCATCTAAAAAATATGCAAAATATCTTTTAGCTTGCTCTTCAGAACACCTAAATTCATAGATATCTCCATTTTGAGAGATAGTCTCTGGACGGTTGAGTGCAAGGGTAGAGAGAAGTTTTTGTCCTTCCTCTGTTAAAGAAACTTTTATTTTCTTTCCTTGAGATAAAAAAGGGTCAAAGTTTTTTATTACATTTTCAATGAAATCTTTATTTTCCCACTCTTTTTCCTCTTGAGTTATAAAAATAGTTTTGATATTACTAAGCTTATAGTTTTTATATCTCATCTCAAGAAAGTCATAACAAAAGATATAGTTTCCCAATTCCAATTTAGAGCTACCAATGTAAAAAGGGAGAATAGAAGTTTTTCTCTCATCATCAAAGGTAAGTTTTAAAACTCTTTTATTTTTAATTCCATATTTTATACGATTTACAATATCCTCATAGAGAAATAGCTCTCTCGAACTTTTAGATTGATGAGTATATCTATATATCATTTTTCTTATAAAGTCAGCCTCTATCTGAATTTTTTGCTCAGCTAAAATATCATAATAAATATTTCTATTGTTTTTATTAAGATTGAATTGAATAATCCCTTTATTATCCTCTTCACTATAAATGTTTTCAATTCTTTCTTCTTTCAATTTGTCAAAGATATAATTTATAAGAAAGTTTTTAGTAACTTTAAAACTCTGACAATCAGCCTCAATAATATCAATAGCACATTTATTAAGTGTTACACGAATTTTTTTTTCCATTATATAATCCTTTCAAAAAATATAGAGGAGTTTCCTCCTCTATATTGTAACATATTTAAATAGTTTTCAGCTATCTTTTTCTATCTACTGATTTCTTATATTTTTAAATTGAGATTTTATTAAATTTAATTTTTCAGGAGAGGTAAGTAGTTCATATCCTAAAATGGCTAAGGCTTTTCCTCCTAAGATTACAGCTTCATTCCCACAAGATGATTTAGCAGCTTCAGCAAATTTCAAACTATGTCCTGCAACATCAGAGTTACAAATTTTTATACTAGGTTGAATAGTTGGAATAACTTGGCTAACATTTCCAACATCAGTAGAACCTATTCCTTTTTTATGTTCCTTACTAACTTCTGCTCCTAATCTTTTCATAACATCAACATAAAAATCATCAAATATAGGAGTAGGTATTACATTATCAACTCTGTTTTGAAAACTTGAAACTTTCTCTTTACAACCTGTCATAGTAGCTGCACCTTTAGCTATTGCAACTACTTTTTCAGTCACTTCATCACAACCTTCTTTAGTAGCTGCTCTTATATAAAAACGAGCTTTTGTATAGCTTGGAATAATATTAGGAGCATCTCCACCATGAGTTATGATACCATGTATTTTTATATCAGGAGTAAGATGTTGTCTTAAAGTAGCTATTCCATTGAAAAAGTGTAAAAGAGCATCTAAAGCATTCTTTCCTTTTTCAGGACAACCTGAAGCATGAGCTGGAGTTCCAAAGAACTCAAAGTCTAAAGGATTTACAGCTAAACTTTTTCCAGTTGTTAAGTTCTCTGTACCTGGATGTATAATCATAGCTACATCAATATCTTTAAAAAGGTTTTCCCTAACAAAAGAACCTTTAGCACTTCCATTTTCTCCTCCCTCTTCAGCAGGGCAACCAAAAACAATAATTTCTCCAGAAGTGTTTTTTAAAGTTTCTCCTAGAGCAATAGCTCCAGCTAGACTAATACTTCCTATTATATTGTGCCCACAAGCATGCCCTAAGTTTGGAAGAGCATCATATTCAGCTAAAAAACTTATCTTAGGATAAGCTCCAAGAGGAGATTTTTTTCTAGCTATAAATCCTGTTGGATGACCAACTATATTTTTTTCTATTTCAAAACCATACTCTTTTAAAGTGTTTGTAAGTAATTCACAAGCAAAATACTCTTTATTTCCAACTTCTGGATTTTTATGAATCTGTTGGCTCACTTCTATAAATTTTTCTCTATTTAAATCAATAAAATCTATAATTTTTCTTTCCATAAATATCACTCCTATTAGTTAACTATTATATTTTTTAGAATACAGGAACAGATGAACCTTTGTAATATTCGATTATTAAATCTTTTATTTTTTGTGATTGATAAACTTCTACTACTCTTTTTACAAGAGGATTATCTTTGTTGTCTTCTCTACTAGCAATAATATTAAAGTAAGGTTTTAACTTTTCATTTTTAGCATCTTCCAAAAATAATGAGTCTTCTAATGGAGAATAATTAGCTTCTACAGCAACTCCATTATTTATAACAGCTATATCCACATCATCAATAGATCTAGGGATTTGAGTTGCTACAAGTTCAACAATTTTTAAATTCTTAGGATTAGATATTATATCTTTAATTCTAGGAAACAATCCTGACCCTTCTGCTAATTTTATAAGTCCTGCTTCTTGAAGTAGGATTAAGGCTCTTCCAGAGTTAGAGCTATCATTGGGTATAGCAACAGTTGAATTATCCTTTAGTTGTGATAAATCTGTAATTTTTTTAGAATATATTCCCATAGGAGCTATCACAGTATAAGCTATATTTTCAATAGTTAAATTATGTTCTTTCTTAAAAGTATCAAAGTATATCTCTGTTTGAAAAGCATTTAAATCTATCTCTTTTTCTTGAAGAGCTAGATTTGGTCTAATATAATCTCCAAAACTAACAAATTTCAAAGTTATGTTTTCCTTTTTTAATTCATCTCTCACTGTTTCCCAAACAATACTTTCATCTCCATTGATTCCTAGTTTAATTATATTTTCTTGAGAAGTTTTTTCACCACCACAGTTAACAAAAAGCAGTGTTAGAATTGATGTAATAATGATATATTTTAATTTTTTTAACATAGTATCTCTCCTTTTATATTTTAGTGTTTAATTTTTTGAATAAGTTTTTCCCCTATCCATTGTATAGTTGTAATCATAAGAATTAAGATTATAATAGTTACTACCATAATATCTGTTTTAAAATGTTGATATCCATATCTGATGGCAAAATCTCCAAGTCCCCCACCACCAACTGTACCAGCTACTGCAGAAAAACTAATAAGACTAACTGTTGTAATAATTAAAGCATATATGATTTCTGGTAGAGCTTCTCTTAGAAGAACCCTATAGATTATTTCAAATGGAGAGGAACCCATAGCATAAGCTGCTTCAATTACTCCAGAATCTACACTAGATAGAGCTGATTCAATCTGTCTAGCTATAAATGGAGCTGACCCAAAGATTAAAGGAACAATAGCTCCCTTTAGTCCTATTGTAGTTCCTACTATAAATCTAGTTACTGGGATTAAAGCTGCTAATAGAATAACAAAGGGAATAGACCTTAATATATTTATTATTCTAGCTAAAGTTGTATTTATAAAGGTATTTTCTAAAATACCATTTTTTTTAGTAACAGCTAGGGCTATTCCTAAAATTATACCAATGAGAGTTGAAATTATACCAGCTATAAATACCATTATAATTGTTTCTCCAAGTGCTGTATAAAGTTCTTCACGATAGTATATTACATTTTCTAAATATTTATATGCAAATTCCAACATTTTTTAAAACCTCCGTATCTATATTGTTTTGGTTTAAGTAGTTTATAGCATTTGAAACCTTTTCTTCACTTCCTTCAAATTTAACAATGAGCTTTCCAATAGATGTTCCTTTAATAATTTCAATATTACCAAAAAGAATACTAGCATCAATATCTAATTCTCTAGAAATTTTTGAAATATAAGCTTCCTCAGCATTTTCACCTATATATGATAGCTTTATAAAATGCTCATCAGGTTTTGATGGTAGATTTTCAAGATATTCAGATATTTTTTTACTATTAAATATTGTAGAAAGAAATTTTTTTGTAATGTCAGCTTTTGGTCTTGAAAATACTTCTACAATATCTCCTTGTTCTTTAATTTCTCCATCTTCCATAACTATAACTCTATCACATATTTCTTTTATTACCTCCATTTGATGTGTTATTAGGATAATTGTAACTCCTAATTCTTGATTAACTTTTTTTAGAAGCTTCAGAATAGAAATTGTAGTTTCAGGGTCTAGAGCAGAAGTAGCTTCATCACACAGAATTATATCTGGTTTGTTAGCAAGTGCTCTTGCTATACCTACTCTCTGTTTTTGTCCTCCAGATAGTTGAGATGGATAATTCTCCTTTTTCTCTTTTAAGTTAACTAGTTCAAGTAACTCCTCTACTCTTAAATCTATCTCCTTTTTAGATAAGTTACTTCCCTTTAATGGATAGGAGATATTTTTAGAGATGGTTCTACTTTTCATTAGATTAAAGTGTTGAAATATCATTCCTATTTTTTTTCTAATTTCTCGAAGTTCTTTATCATTTAGAGTATTTAGTGTGACTCCATTAATGATAACTTCTCCAGTAGTGGGTGGTTCTAAGAGATTTATACATCTGAGTAGTGTACTTTTACCTGCTCCAGAGTATCCTATAATCCCTACGATTTCCCCAGGATTAAAAGAGAGATTGATATTTTTCAATGCCTCTACTTTTTTTCCATTGTCATAGTAAGTCTTGCTGATGTTCTTTAGTTCAATCATAAAATCCTCCCTAGAAAAAAATTATAAAAAAAACTCTATTACCATCAAGTAATAGAGTTGGATACAAAATTAGTATCTTCCATCTGTCTGGAATTAGCACCACATCTATAAGATAGGTTGCTGAAACGTCATAGAGCCAGTCTCTCGGTTTCTCTTGATGGTTTGTTTTTTGTTGTTGGGGTAATTATATACCTGAGAATACTATTTTGTCAATATTTTTTTATAATAATTCTCTATATTTTTTGATATACTGTTTTTTAACTAGTGTAACTAGTAGCATATATCCTACTATTGTTAGGATTAAGAAGAACCAATAGATAAGTGGTAATTGAGTTAATCCTAATAGATTTCCTAAAGGAGTATATGGAATTATTGAAACAATTAAAATTCCTAACATTGTAAGTACAGTTACAGGTAAAGAAGTTATACTTTGAATAAAAGGAATTTTTGGAGTTCTTATCATATGGATAACTAGAGTTTGCGACCACATAGATTCAATAAACCAACCTGTTTGGAACATAGCTTCATAAGCTGCTCTCAATGTTTCTTGCTCCACTGGGATAGAGTTGTATAGCACTCCATTCGATAAAAACATAGGACAGATTACAAAATACATCAATAAGTATGTAGTTATATCAAATATAGAGCTAGTAGGTCCTATCCATAACATAAATTTTCCAATAGAGCTTGCTTCCCATTTTCTAGGAATTTTTAAAAACTCTTTATCTACATTATCCCAAGGGATAGCAGTACAAGATAGGTCATAGATTAGATTTAATAGAATTAAGTGTATGCTCATCATTGGTAAAAATGGTAAGAAAGCACTAGCAGCTAATACTGAAAACATATTACCAAAGTTAGATGAAGCAGTCATCTTAATATACTTAATCATATTAGCATAAGTTTTACGTCCCTCTATAATTCCCTCTTCTAATACCATTAAATCTTTTTCAAGTAAGATTATATCAGCAGATTCTTTAGCTATATCCACAGCTGTATCAACAGATATTCCTATATCTGCCTCTTTCATAGCAGCAGCATCATTTATTCCATCTCCCATAAATCCAACTGTATGTCCATTCTCTTTTAAGATTTGAACAATTCTAGTTTTTTGCATAGGAGATAGTTTTGCAAAGATATCTACCTTTTCAACAACAGTTGAAAGTTCTTCATCACTCATATTATCTATATCTGAGCCAAGTAAAATATTTTTACTATTAAGTCCAACTTTTCCACAAATACTTTTAGTAACTTTATCATTATCTCCAGTTAGAACCTTAGTTCTTACACCATACTCTTTTAGAGCAGCAATAGCCTTAGCAGTTGTAGGTTTAGGTGGGTCTAAGAAAGCAAGATATCCCATAAGTACCATATCCACTTCATCTTTTACTCCAAAACTATCCACAGGAGATGGATTAGTTTTTTGAGCAAGAGCAATAACACGAAGTCCGTCTTCATTGAAATTTTCAACAGTTTTTAAAACTTCCTCTTTTATCTCATCAGTAAGTAAAACTATCTCACCTTTAAACTCTGTATATTTACAAATAGATAACATCTCTTCAACAGCACCTTTAGTTATCATCTGTCTTTTTCCTGATTTATCCTCTACCACCACAGTCATACGACGACGAGAAAAGTCAAAAGGAATCTCATCAACTTTTGTATATATCTTTTCTAATTCTAAAAGAGAACTATCTTTTTCTCCCTCTTCATGAGTTTTTTCAATGATAGATAAATCTAATAGATTTTTTAATCCTGTTTGAAACCAGCTATTTAAGAAAGCATGACGCAATACTCTATTATTTTCATTTCCATGTACATCCATATGATACTCTAGAACGACTTTGTCTAAAGTGATAGTTCCTGTCTTATCTGTACAAAGGATATCCATTGAACCAAAGTTTTGAATAGAATTAAGATTTTTAACAATAGTTTTCTTTTTAGCCATAGATACAGCACCTTTAGCTAGACAAGTTGTAACTATCATAGGTAACATCTCTGGAGTAAGTCCTACAGCTATTGAGATGGCAAATAGTAGAGCTTGTACCCAGCTTCCTTTTGTAAATCCATTTACAAAGAATACAATAGGAACCATTACCATCATAAAACGGATAAGTAACCATGAAACAGAATTGACACCTTTTTCGAAACTAGATTCAATTTTTTCATCTGATACTAAAGTTTTAGATATAGAACCAAGAAGTGTATTATCTCCAGTAGAGATAACAACTCCAATAGCTGAGCCACTGATAACATTGCTTCCCATAAAAGCTATGTTATTTAACTCTGTTACAGCAAGTTTATCATCTAGTATAATTTGAGCTTTTTTCTCTACTGGCTCACTCTCACCTGTTAGAGAAGATTGGCTGATAAAGAAGTCTTTACACTCAATTATTCTTAAATCAGCAGGAATAATATCCCCAGCAGCAAGATAAACTATATCTCCGATTACTACATCTTCTAAAGGAATCTCCTTTTTATTTTCTCCAAATCTTTTAACTGAAGTAGTAGTAGTTATCATAGCAGATAAGCTTTCAGCAGCATTATTACTTTTTTCCTCTTGAATAAAACGTAATAATCCAGAGATAGTAACCATAGTAGTGATAATGATTACTGTAATAGGAGAAAAATCTTCTGGAGTGTTACTGTACCAAGGAATAATCATATCAGTAACAGTAGATACAAGAGCTAGACAGAAAAGTACAGCTGTAAAAGGATTTACAAAAGCCTCTACTATTTTTTTGAAGAAAGATTTTTTCTTTCCATGAGTTATTATATTCTTTCCAAATATATCTAAGCTTTTTTCAGCTTGTTCCTTAGTAACTCCCTCTAAAGATGTATCTAATTTTTTTAGTAACTCCTCTGTTCCTAGAGAAGAGTACACTCTTATTTTTTTGTTTTCTTCATCTTTTAGATTTCTTGAGTTGATTTCAGTTTTATTAATGTTTTTAAATTTTTTCATTGCTATCCTCCTTAATTTTAAAATATCTTTAAATCTTAAACAGGGTAGCATATATTTAAAAGAACAAGGGCGAACTTAAAAACAGACATAGAAAAAGATGTCTGATAAATATTGAACTTTTAAATACATACTACTGCCACTATTTTCTACGTCCATTTTACACCTCCTAAAAAATCAAGAAAATAAAAAACTCCATACCAATTCAAACAGTGGTATGGAGTAATATCCAAATAAATATAAAAAATAAAAAACTATTTTTTACCACCGTTTGAGCTTTAACTCTGTAGGGCGGTGAAGTTACATTAGATAACACCTTGGTTTCGATGTTGCCTGTTCAAACCAGCGCATAGTGTCTCCACTATTTTGCGGCAGTAACCCATATCCCTATAGTAGCCTTACTTACCGGAACTATTAAGTTGCCTAAAGTATAGTATAATTTTTTTTATTTGTCAAGCAAAAATTTATTTTACTTTTTCTAAAATTTTAAAAACTTCCTTCATTTCAGAGTTTAAGAGCATCTTTCTAGTTTTAAAAATTTTTCTATAATAATCAGTTTTTTCTTTTTGAGGAAGATAATTTTTATTAATCTCTAAATTATTTTTTATTACCTCTTTTAAATCTTTTATATCTCCAAGAGCATAAGCCACAGTTAATACATTCATCATCACAGCTCCACCAGATTTCTTAAAAGTCTTAGTTTTTGTATTTAACATATCAGCTTTTATCTGATTCCAAAGGTTACTTTTACTTCCACCTTCAGTTATAGTTATCTCCTCTAGAGATACTCCACCTTTTTTATAGATATCTGTGATTCCAATATAGTCATATCCAATAGCTTCAAGCACAGCTCTCCACAGTGTAGCTTGATCTGTATCCATTCCCATATTCAGAAAACAACCAGAGGCATTTGCTAATTCTCCAACTCCTTTAGTAAGATATGGTAAGAATAAAACTCCATTAGCTCCAGTTGGAATTTTTTCTGCTGCTTCAGAGAGCTTATCAAAATATGAGTCCTCACCAACTTTATCACAGATATTATCTCTAAACCATCTAAGAGCAAGTCCACCTGTTCTTATAAATCCCCAATAAAAATATGAATTTTCTAAAGTTCCACTATTAAAAATCAATCCATTTTCTGGTTTACTTAATTCCTCTTTTATTCCATCAGTTGATACACAGAACATAGCACAAGTACCAGCTACATCAGCAGCCATATTTTTCTCTAAAAGTCCACACCCTAACATAGATTGCATAGTATCTCCAGCACCAGCACAGATAGGAATACCTGCTGGTAAACCTGTAAACTCTGCCATCTCTTGAGAGAGATTTCCAATTATATTCCAAGGTTTTACTATTTTAGGAAGATATTTTTTATCTATATTTAAAATTTTAAGTTGCTCATCTGACCACTCTTTTTTATAGACATTGTATCCTAATCCCCAACCAGACATAGTTCCCCAATCTATAAAAGCATCTTTAGGAGATAATCCAGCTAGATTCATCAAAATATATGGAGCATTGTGAACAAATTTACAACCATTTTCAAGAAATCTAGTATTTTTTAAAAACCATCTAGCTATCATAGCTGGAAACATACAGTTAGGAGTAGGGTTTCCAGTTTCTTTAGCCCAGATATCAAAATTTTTACTTGAAAGCTCCTCTACATCTTTTTGGCAACGAGAATCTAAGTAGTTTACATATGGTGTTATAGGCTTACCATTTTCATCTATTCCAGCAATACCACAAATTATTCCATCACCAAAAATTCCTCTCACTTCATTTGGATTTAAGCCTTTTTCCTTCATCTGTGTAACACAATCTCTTATCCCTTTTTTACAAGCTTCTAAATATTCATTTACATCCATCTCTACCCAACCAGATTGAGGATAATTGAGAGTAGTAGGATAAGATTTCTCAGCTACACACTCCATTTCTAATGAATAGATAGCAACCTTAACACTTTGAGTTCCAGCATCAAATCCAATATAATATTTGTTCATAACAACCTCCATAAAAAATTTAAATATTTTTAATGGAAAATTTAAAGATAACTATTAAAAAAGCCCAGAAAAAATCTGGGCAGGATAGACGAAAAATAGTATATCTTTTCTTCTTCCATCCAGACTATACTGTCGGTTTTGGAATTTCACCAAATCAGAATTAAAAAATTCTCGTGGACTATAACCACCGGTCGGGAATTGTTACCTCACCCTGCCCTGAAGATAAAATATTCTTACTAATTTGAATATATCACTTTTAAATCTAATTGTCAATATAATATTCAAAAGTTCTGAAAATGACATATTAGTGTGATAAAATTAAAATGTAAACTTGTAGTTGCAAAAAAGTATGTATATAGTTGGTTGCTTTTTTTAAAAAAAGAAAGTATAAATTATTAAAAGGAGGGGTGAATATGAACTTTGGTGATAAAATTCAGCTTCAGAGAAAAAAGAAAGGAATGACACAAGAGGAGCTAGGAGAGGAATTAAATGTTTCTAGGCAGACTATAACTAAATGGGAATCTAATCAATCTTTTCCAGAGATAAAAAAGATTATAAAACTTAGTTATTTCTTTGATGTAACTATTGATTATTTATTAAAAGATGAAATAGAAGATGAAGAAAGAAATGTTATAAAAATAGAGAAAGAGGAGAAAAATATTTTTTCCACAAAAATAAAGTTGCTAATAATTCCATTGATTGTTTCATTGGTAGGTATGCTTATATTATATGTAGATTCGTATATTCATCCTATAACTACTACTGATTGGGATGGGACTTATTATGATGGATTTTGGGGATATCTTTATATAAATGAAAGAAAAGAGTTGTTTTTTATTTTATTACTGGTTTTTTTAATAAATTGTACATTTATTTTGTATTTTAACAAAAAAGGTAAAAATTAGGTTGGTGATACTATGTTTAAAATAATAGGATTGATACTTATATTTATAGGAGTATTTAACCTTTTTCAATATAATAAAGCTCAAAAGGGAAATTTTTATGTAAAAGGAACTTTTATTGATTATCGTTATTCTTCGGCATTAAATAAATATTTTCCTGTCTTTAGATATACCATAGATGGAATAACTTATGAAGAAGAGTATAGGGGAGTTTATAAAAGTAAAGAAAAAATAGAAAAATTGAAAAATATAGATATTGATGAGATACCAGAAGTTACTAGAAAATTTATGAAAAAAATAAAAGATGTTAATTATATAGAATTTGAAATTGGAAAAGAATATAAATTATTAGTAAATAAAAATAATCCTAAAGAATTTTGGATAGCTGAAGATGGAACTAATAGGGGAAGGGAATATATTTGGATAGGAGTAGGAGTTGTGTTTTTAATAATATCATATCTTTTTGAAGTTATAAAAGGAGTATTTTAAAAGTTAGAAAGAATTGAGGAGGAAATCTATGAAAGTAAAGATAGTATTAGGGATAGTAGCATTATTAGGAATAGGAGTTGGAACTTATATTTATCAAAATAGATATTCTTTTTATAGATATTTACCTGCTGAGAATGAAAATAAACTTCAAAGTATTAACTTTAAATTATGTGATGAGAATGGAAATTTATTTAGTGGAAGAGTTAAAAGTGGAAGTGATTTATATTTAAATATTTATTCCTATAAAGATGGGGAGTTAAATGGATTAAATGTAATCTATTATAAAGATAGTATAAAAGAGTTGGGACATTGGAAAGAGGGAAAACAAAATGGACTTTTTCAAATGTACACAGAAGATGGAATCTTAATTGATAGTGCTAATTTTAAAAATGGAGAAAGAGATGGACTAACAGAACAATATTTTAGTTCCACAGGAAAATTAAGAGTATCAGCAAATTATAAAGAGGGAATACTTGAAGGAGAATATAAGGTATATTATCCTGATGGAACTCTTCAAGGAGAGGTAATTTATAAGAATGGAGAAGTGGATGGAGAGTTTAAAGAGTATTATGAAAATGGAAATATAAGATTTACTGGAAGTTATAAAGAGAGTTTACAAGATGGAGAGTGGAAATTTTATTTAGAAAATGGAAACTTACGAACAATAGTGAACTATAAATCTGGAAAGCTTAATGGATTAAAAGAGGATTACTATGAAAATGGAAATTTATGGACAAGGCAGGAGTTTAAAGATAATATTCCAGAGGATATTTATGAAATCTATTATGAAGATGGGACACCTCAATTAAAAGCTAAAATAAAAGAGGGAAATATTATAGAGGAGAAAAGGTTTAATAGAGATGGGACACTTTATGATGAAGATGATGATAGAGTAATTATAAGTGAATCTGTTGATAATAATTTTGATGATATTTCCTTTAGTGAAAATAAAGAAGAGATAACTATAACCGAAATTGATGAAAATGAAATTATAAGAACAAACTAAGAGAAGCTTTATCTAGTTTTATACTTAAGATATGATATGTGGAGTGGATAGGATATGAGAAAGAGATTTTTAATAGTTGTAATTTATTTTATATTGTTTATTCCTATAATTGTGGTGGGAGCTAATAATTCAAGAGTAATTTCAGAAGATATGGAGGAAAAAAATAAAATGAAATTAGAAGTTGAAATCAATGATATATACTTTTCTGTTCCTAGCACCTTGAAAGAGGTTATAGCTAAAGGATGGAAGATAAGTGATAGAGAGCCGTACTTTTTAAAACCATTGATTGGAGAAGATTACTATGAAATGAGAACAAACTGGTCATTGTCTAAAGATAAAAAAAGTATTGCTAAGGGGGGAAGAATTATTAGACTTTTAGAAAAAGATGGAGTACTTTTAGAAGTAACAATAGCAAATCAAAACATTGATGAAGATGATGAACCATTCCAAAAAATTGAAGAGGGGATAGTAGATTCTATGGTTGTTTTCTATGATAAGACTCATTCTAGTATAAAATTAAATGGGATAGAGTTAAAAGAACTAACACCTGATATTATACTAAAAAATTATCCTGTAAATGAAGGTTGGGAACATATTCCAACAAACTATAGGAATCATCCAGAATTTGAAACTTCATTAGAATATACAGTTATGAAGATTGTAGGTAATAGTGAGGAGAGTATCACTATATATTTTGATTTAGATAATAGAGCTTATAAGGTAGAGATATTAAATCAAGTAACAAGTATATAAAATTGTAATAGGGAATTTTTTTATAATTTATAGCATATTTGGAGGTAAAAATGAAAAAGGTAATTTTAGTTTTAGGATTATTAATATCAACAATAGCATATTCAGAAGAAAAATCAGCTGTAACTGAGGTGGTATCATCAGTAGTATCTGGAGTGGTATCTACTGGAAAGAATGTTTTAAAAGGGGTAAAAGAGGGAATAGATACAGGAAGACAAGATGGTAAAAGTATAGATGAAGCTTTAATAATTTATGATAAAGAGCTATTTGAAAAAAATATAAAACCCTCAGTTCTATCAGTAACAAAAGATGAGGGAAGATATAAAGTAGTAGTTGGTTTAAAAAATGAAACAAATAGAATGATAAGATTGACAAATTTCCATGAACAAAAATCTTTACAACTTTTAGATACTGATGGTTTTGCTGTATTTGGATTGGGAGTTGAGGATATCAATATACCAAAAAAATCAGCAGTAAAAGCAACTTTTATGTTTCCTATTGATGGTAAGCCAGAGATATTAAAAATTTATGAAAGTGAAGTAAAAATTGAGGATAAGGTGATAAAACAGTAGTTAAAATGCTACTTAATATTGTTATAGAGAGATGATAAGATGGAAATATTTAAGAAAAGTAAAACTTTAAAAATTATCTATAAGGATACTTCTATTTCTTGTACTTTGGGATTTAATATTACAGATTTAGAGAATGCTATTAAAAAGTTAAAAGTTAAAAAATTATAAGGAGGAGTTTATGATTAGTTTAAAAGATAATAATTCGTTAATTAGAAAAGTTGGTTTTCTTTTTATGCTAGTTATTTTATTACAGATACCAATGTTTTTTATAAATAGAATAATAGATGAGAGAGAGTATTCTTATAGAAATATGGTAAGGGAAATAGGTAATGAATGGGGTGAAAAACAAACTATTGCTGGAGCATTTTTAATAATACCATATAGTGATGTAAAGGTAGAATATGATGAGTATGGTAAAAAAATAGAGAGAAATGTTGTAAAAGATTGGATATTACTTCCAGATAAATTAAATGTAAAAGTTGATTTAAAAGATGAGGTCAGAAAAAGAGGGATATATAAGACAACTGTTTATAGTGGAGATATTATATTAGAGGGAGAGTTTCCTAAATTACGTGATATACTTCCAGCTAATCTTAATCCATATAACATGGGAATTGGGTTAGGGATAACAGATACAAAATCTTTGATGAAGGTGGAGGAGTTTAAAGTAGAAGGAAAAGATATCTATTTAGAATCGGGAACAGGAGTTACTCAACATCTATTAAATACAGGAATATCTGGAACTGTCAGTGAAAATATATTACAAAAAGATAAGATAAAATTTTCTATTAAGCTCAGTCTAAGAGGGAATGGTGGGATAGAGATACTACCTTTTGGAAAGGAAAATCACTTTGAAATAAGTTCTACTTGGAAATCTCCAAGTTTTTATGGAATTTTACCAAGTTCTAAAGTCATAGATGAAAATGGATTTAAAGCTCAATGGGATGTATCATTTTTTGTAAGAAACTATAAACAGGATTTTGCTGAAGGATATTATTCTGATATTAGTGAAGGGAAAATAGGAGTAGACTTATATGAAGGGGTTACCCATTATAGACAGGTGATGAGAGCAGTAAAATATAGTATGTTGTTTGTGATGTTAAGTCTTTTTGTAGTATATATCTTTGAAGTGACTAGCAAAAGATTTACTCACTATATTCAATATGGAGTAGTAGGTTTTTCATTGACACTATTTTATTTAGTTTTACTTTCAATGTCAGAGTATTTTAATTTTAATCTAGCATATATTATAGCCACTTTGATGGTTGTTATTCCAAATTCACTATATATAAAAGCAGTAACTAAAAATAAAAATTATGGTTTGGGAATGTTGGTATTTTTATCAGGAGTCTATGCAGTATTATATTCTATATTAAAGATGGAACAGTATGCTTTAATGACAGGAACTCTTCTATTGATGTTAGTTCTTTATGTGATGATGTATATTACAAGAAACATAGAAATTTCTCAAGAATAGGAGGTATTTATGAATAATCCTATCAGTGATTTATATGTAAAATTTATGGAAACAATAGAGCCGTATATAAAAAAATATCCCTATCTTTTTGGAATAATTATAGGAGGAATATTTTTCTTTGGAGCTATTTTTAAATGGAAATGGATATGTGATAGTAGAGGTTCTACTAGGTTTATGAGAAATGTATATGAGTTTTTTGGAGAAGGTGGAATAAGATTTTTTACAGGACTATTTGGTGTAATAATAATGATTATTTGTATATTTGAATGGATAAAAAAATAATTTGTAGAGAGGTAAATATATAAAAATAAGATTTAGAGAATACTAAGTAAATATGAATATAAAAAATCTTGGAGGAAAAGTATGGATAATTGGAGGAAAAGTATGGATAAAAAGTTTATAAATTTAACAATTGAGAATATAGAGAGTGAGCACTTATGTTGTGCAATTTCAGATAAAAAACATCAGATGGGAGTAGTTGCAAAAAAGAATTGGTTAAAAGAAAGAATTATTGAAGGACATGTATTTCGTAAACTTGATGAAAAAGGAAAAGTTTTTATTGAATATGCTCCTTTAGAAACTGCATGGGTACCTATTTATGGAAATAATTATTTATATATTTATTGTCTTTGGGTATCAGGTTCTTTCAAAGGTAAGGGGTACGCAAAATCTTTGATTGAATACTGTATTAATGATGCAAAAGAAAAGGGAAAATCTGGTGTTTGTATTCTTAGTTCAAAAAAGAAGAGACCATATTTAATGGATAAAAAATTTTTACTTAAATATGGGTTTAAAACTGTAGATGTAATAAAAGATGAATATGAATTATTAGCATTATCTTTTAATGGGGAAAAACCTTATTTTTCTGAAAAAGTAAAGGAGATGAAGATAGATAACAAGGAATTAACAATATACTATACTTTACAATGTCCATATGTTCTTAACTGTATTAAAGAAGTAACAGAGTATTGTAGTAGAAATAATGTATTATTAAGCTTAAAAATTGTAGATACTTTAGAGAAAGCTAAAAATCTTCCATGTATTTTTAATAATTGGGCAGTTTTCTATAATGGTAAATATGAAACGAATCATCTTCTAAATGAAACTTTTTTAAAAAAGAAATTTCAACTATAAGAAAAATTATAAATTTTTTAAAAATCAATTAAGAGATTTTTAGTCTATAGGAGGTAGTTATGAGTTTAAAATATAAATGCCCAGAATGTGGAACACCTTTAGGATTTGAAGGACTTTGTTGGAGATGTAGAGCTAAGCATCATAGAGAGGAAGTAAATAATTGGACAGAAGATGAGATACAGAAAAAAATAAACCAAGTACTAGAAAGATTAAAAACTTCAACAGAAGATGAGTTTTATAAAACAGATGAGTGTGATATATTTCAAGATTTAATGACTAGAGGGATAGATATAGAAGAAATTTCGAAAGTAGCCTGTGAAAGGGAGATTTATTATCCAAGTGAACTATATTATAAAGCTAGTGAAGAGGTTAGAGATAAAATAATAGAAAAAATTATGAGTACAAAATCTGCTGATGATGGTGGAAGATTTTTACAATGTCTTGCTATGATAGGAGATAAAAAATCAAAAGATATATTATATGAACTTAAAATAAATCCTAGACCTTGGAGAAAGAAACTCTATGTAGATTCAGATATATATGCTGAAGAGGGTGGTTGGACTTTTGATAGTAAAAATAATTATATAAAGCTTAATTATGATAAATGTTTCTCTTTTGAAATAGGAGAGAATAAAGATGAGAATAGAACTTTTATAGCTAGAAGAAGAGGGGAAAAATGTCTTCATTGTGGTGGTGAGATGCTAGATATTCTAGTGATAGATGGTAGAGATGAGAGATTTTCATTTTTAGGATTAGATGGAATAATCACAGTAAGTTGTTGTCCTAACTGTGTAACTTTATGTGAGGGAATATCTACTAAATTCAATCTTGATGGAACAAGTGAAGTGCTAGATTATGAGGGAGAAGAAGAGAACTATTTTAGTGAAGATATAATAGATGAAATGGTAAATAATAAATTTGTTGTTTCAATGAAAGAAAAACCTCTATTTTATGGTGCTTTTGGAGATGATGTAAGCACAATAGGTGGATTTGCTAGTTGGGTACAAGATTGGGAGTATAGAGAGTGTCCAGAGTGTGGAAAGAAAATGAAATATCTTGCTCAAATTCATTGGGATACTATAATGGATTCAGCAGAGGGAACTCTATATATAGAGATTTGTCCAAATTGTAAAATTGTAACAGCTTTTCATCAACAAACTTAATTAAAAGTAAGTGATAAAAATGAGAGATTTTGATATAGTAGCTTTTATCTGTTCAATAATTGTAATTTTTATGATTGTTGGTTGTACTTTGTTTGTTATAAGAGAGTTGAGATATAACTTAAAATTTACAATTATAATATTTATCTCTGTAATAATAGGATTAGGACTAATTTGCATATATAATTATTTTAAAAATTTTTAATAAGTTAGAGGGATAATATGGAAAAATATAATTTATCAGCAGAAAAAACTGTTAAATTTTTATACAGAGGAAAGATAAATAGATTTAAAGACAACAAAGGAGTTTTTACTGATAACAGTTCTAAAGAGAAATTTGGTAGTAATTTTTTACAAAAATATTTTAGTCCAAGCAAAAATAAATATGTAATAAGTTGGGAAGAGATAAATAGAACAGAGATAAAAAAGAGAATAACATTACCTAGAGTTTTAAAAGATTATTACCATGAATGTGGAGATTTAGATATAAATACAGCTTGTAGTGAACTTTTTAAATTGGAAGATACATATTTTTCCCATGATGGTTTGAGAGAATTTTTAGAAGATGATGAGTATTCAGAAGAGCAAATAGAGAAAATTTTACAAAAAACAGAAAATATCCTTATATTTTGGTGTGAAAATCAAGGAATATGGAATGCTGGAATAAAAAAGGAAGATTTATCTTTGAAAAATCCACCAATATATATGAGTACTAATGATGATTTATACTCTTGGGAAAAAGTCACTGAGGATATAGATACTTTTATTATCTCTCAAGTGATAGATAATATTGAATCAACTGAAATTTATACAGAAATTGTAGAGGGAGAGGAGATAGAAAATATTTTATCAGAGAAAAAAATCTCCTATGACGAACTCCAAAAAAGTAGATATATCAGTAGTAATGGGGAAATAAAATTTTCTAGTTATGCTGATTATGATAGTGATACAATTTATCTTTTTATTTTAAATAGTGATGAGATAAAAAGAGTTTATATTGTAAAACCTAAAGAGAAGAAATATGAGTAAATATATTCAATTAAGAGTTGACTTTGCTAAAAAAATATAGTATTTTCTATTATAAGATAAAAAATATTAAGCTATATGATAAATATAACTGAAAATTTTGGTAAAGGAGGAAATATTATGACAAAGAAAAAATTTACTGAAGAAGAATTAAGATTTAATGAAGATATTAAAAAAATTGTTTTAGATATTTTAGAAAAGAATAAAAAACCAATGATAAAAATAGAAGTATCAGATGATAAACCTAATTTATTTCAAAGTAAATTTGGAGGATTACCATATTTGCCAAAAGATAAGGAAGCACCAAGAGATAAAGAGAATAGACAATTTACACTACTTGCTCAAATAAATATAAAAGAGTTACCAGAAAATAATATCTACCCTATGAAAGAGGGAATATTACAATTTTGGATATTAAATGATGATGTTTATGGACTTGATTTTGATAACCTTTTAGGAAATGGATATAAGGTAGTATATTATAAAGAGATAGATAAAAGTGTAACAGAGGAAGAGATATTAGAGAAATATAAACCATATGAAGAGGATGAGAATTATTTTCCAATAGAGGGAGAATTTTCTTTAAAATTTGAATTAAGAGATGGATATTTTTCAGATAGTAATGATGATTTTAGAGAGATAGTAGATGAAGAAATGAAAAAGTTTTATCTTGAAAATAGAGAAAAATATCCAGAGATATTAAAAGTATATAAAGATGAAAAATATTTAAATTATTGGGATATATGGGATATATTAGAAGAAAATAAAGAAATAGGGGAAAAATTATTTGAGGCAGGACATAAAATAGGAGGTTATCCTAATTTTACCCAAAGTGATGTAAGAGATTTAAAAGCTGGATATAATATTTTGCTTCTACAAATAGATAGTGAAGGAACAGATGAACATGAGATTATGTGGGGAGATTGTGGAATAGCTAATTTCTTTATAAGAGAGAAAGATTTAAAAGAGCTTAACTTTGATGAGGTAATATATAATTGGGATTGTTGTTAGAATTTTGCATAAAAGATAGGAGGGGATGATATGAGTATAAGTTTTTTTATAAAAAATTTAAACAATAAAGAAAGTATAACTCCAGCAAAAGTATTAGAAATAGGGGAAGCTATTTCCCAATATAATTTAGATGAATCTGATGAAAATATAGAAGAGTTTTTAAATGAAAAGTTAGAAAATTTTGAATGTATTCTTCTTGGAGAAGAGGGAAGAAGTGCTAGAGGTTTTGAACTTTCATATAGTGATGAAAATAGATATTATGGAATAAGAGTTTTTACTCCTTGTAGTATAGGAGATTGGGAAGTAGTATTTGAGTTTATTGAAAAGTTGGGAAAATTTTTAGAAAATAATAATTTAGTAAATGAGCATGGAGAGGAATATACTTTAGCAACTATTAGAAATTATCCATATATTGAAGATATAGAGTATGGTATAAAAAGTATAGAAGAGAATTTGAAGGAAAAAGGAAGTGAGATTTCTAAATTATATGGAATATATAGACCTATTTCTTTTAATAATGAGTTATTAGAGAGTATAAAAAATTCTGAAAATCCAGTAGAAACTTTTAGTAACTTTATAACAAAAACTCAATATATAGATGCGTATTCAGCAAGACAAAGGTTTTATAAAAATAATAATGATGAGATATTTGGAATGTACACTCTAACTGAAACTGTAAGGACAATACTACCTTTTAAACCAAGTGTTGAGTATGAAAACTTTGGTATAGTAAAAAATGAAGATGTAAAATTTTGGAGATTAGTTTTTGTAATTATAGCTGGAAATCCAGATGATGAAAATTCTTATAAAATGTTAGGAGATATAGATTATTTTAAATTTATAGAAAATTTACCTAAAGATAAATACTCTTTTATAGATGGAGAATATATGGTAGTAGAATCTTTAGAGAAAGAAGAGATAGAGAGATTATATAATTTATTAGTAGAATAAGTTAGAAAGTCTAACTAAAGATAGTTTAGAAAAAAGAGAAATTTAAGAGATTTTAAAACTTATAGGAGGTTGAAATTATGTTAAAAGTAGAAGATATTTTAAGAGAAGATGTCGATTGGGAAGATATAGAGATAGATGAAGATGAGTTTGATGAGTTAGAAACAGCTTTAATTATAGATTATCTAAAGAAAAATACTCCAAAAGAAAGACAACTTTTAGCAATAGATTGGAATTTTGACAACTCTAAAGAAGTTATTAAATGGATAGCAGAACAACCTGATACAGATAAGGGGACAGCACTATTTTTATATTGGTATATGAATCCTCAATTTTTCAAAAAATATAAGGATAGAGAAGAGTGTGAAAAAGATGGTGGTTGGATTTTAGAAGATTATGATATTGTGGAAACTCTTGAGAAAAACTATATATCAGGATTTTATAAAAATCAAAAATATGCTTTTGACCCTAAAAAAGATGTATATTCTGGCTATGATTGGACAAAGGAAGTTGATGAAGATGAGATGAAAGCTAAGATACCTGAAGAGATGTATATAGCTTTAGAGGGAGAAGTTTTAGAGAGTCCAGGTTGGGAAGAGGGAATCCCAGATGAGATTATTCCTATTTTTGATAAACTTTGTGAAGCTTTAGGAGAATAAGATGAAAAATATAGAAAAAAATCTCAAATATATAAAAGAGGTAAAGACTGAAGATATAGAGTGGACTAAACTTTTTGGAGCTTATAGTTATGGAAGAAAAATAGGAGAAGATATAAAAAATAATAATCTTCTTAATTTAGAGATTTTAAAAAATATTAGAGGAGAGATAGAACACCAATCAACATTATGGACTTTGACTCCTTTTACAATGATTTTTCTCATAAGACAGTTAGAAAAAGAGTATGGAGAGAAAAAAGAGGAGTATTGTTACATATTAAAAATTTATAAATTGATAGTGGAAACTATAAAAGATATAAAAAATCTTGCAAAGGAAATATTAGAAAATTTTTAGGAGGTATTTATTATGGTTAAAAAATTAAATAAAGATTTTATTTATTTAAAAGATATGTATAATGATGATTACTATCCAAAATTTTTAGTAGATAAAGTAAAAGATTGTATAGTTGAAGTAGTTGAATTTTTAGAGAAAGAAGAGTATGAAGATTTAGAAGAAGTTCAAGAGAAACTTGATGAGATGACAGAGAAAATTAATGATTTACAAGATGAATTTGATGAAAATGATAGTGAGATAGAAACAGTAGCAAGAGATAGTATAGGAGTAACAGTAGAGAAAATACTCGAATATTTTGGAATTGATATAGATATAGAAGAAGCTATAAGAGAAAGAGATTGGTAAGATAAAAAGATAATTAAAGTGAGGTGGTGCTTATGACATTAGTTGTTCTTTAATTTAATGTAAGGAACAGCTTTGTCATGGGCATTTTTTATAGGAGGGATTATGGAAAATGTAAAATTTTTCCCTGATTATAAAGAGGTTTTTATAGATGAAAGACTAAAATATTACTTTAAACCTATTTGTACAATAGGAAAATATCATTTCTTAACTATTGATGGAATATTTTGTATAAAAAACTATAAGTTTGCAGAGAATGATTGCTTTGGTTTTAAGTTAAAAGATGGAAAATATGAATTTTTAGGAGATTTAGATTGTTTTGGAAAAAATGATGTAGAAAGACTTTATGATATTTTAGAAAAAGATTTTGAAGAGAATAAAAAGTCTTATCTGGATAAAAAAATAAAAATAGCTAACTATGTAGAAAATATTTTATCTAAGATAGGAGAAATAATATTTGAAGAGGAGCAAGATTTAGAATATTATATTGAAAGTTTTTATTGTTATAATATGGCAAAATACTATTATGAACTCAATAAAAAAGTAGTTTCTGTAAAAGCTCTTACAGAAAATTATGGAATAACTCCTGAAGATGAATTACTTATAGATAAAGAAGAGTTAAAAAATTGTTTGGGAGATTTCTTTATTAATATTGAATATGAATTAGAATTGACACCAGCACCTACTGAAGATATGTGTATAATGGGAGTGGATGTTGTAGAGTTTACAATGTGGGGAGAGATAGTAGGTCTTTTATATGATGAGAAAGATAATATCATTTATTTAAAAGAACAACACTCTTAAATAGTAGGGGGAATTATGGAAAGATATAATTTATCAGCAGAACATATAGTCAAATTATTATATAGAAAAGAGAATAATAGAGTAAATATTACGAATACAGATACTTTTTTTCATAATCCAATTGTAGAAAAAGTTTTTGCTAATAAGGGTAGTTATAAAATAAGTTGGGAACAGATAAATAGGATAGAGATTAGATTAAAAATAGCTTTACCCAGAGTTTTAAAAAGATATTATCACGAATGTGGAGATTTTGATATAAATAGTTGTTTTAGTGAAATTTTAAATTTAGAAGATATTGAGTTTTCTCATAATTGGTTGAAAGAGCAATTAGAAGATGATGATTATTCTCAAGAGGAGATAGAAAAAATTTTAAAAGAAACAGATAATTTTCTGATATTTTGGACTGAAAATCAAGGGGTATGGAATGCAGGAATAAAAAAAGAAGATTTATCTTTAGAAAATCCACCTGTCTATATGACAACTAATGATGATTTATACACTTGGAAAAAAGTTACAGATGATATTGATACTTTTATTTTATTGCAAATTATTGATAATTTATCAGATAGTAAATTCTATTTTTTAACTTTTGATAGTGAGCAGATAAATTCTATTTTATCAGATAAGAAAATTTTAAAAGAGAGCTTGATAAAAAATGCCTTTGAGATAAAAGATAGAAAGATAAAACTATCTACCTATACAGAGTATGATTATACTCAAGATAGAGTCTATATTTTTAAAGTAAATAATGATGAGTTTGAAAAATGTTGGCTTATAAAATCAAAGGTAAAGAGAGATAAAACTTCCTATGTTGATGAGGTTTTATTAAAAATAGCAGAGCTTATCTCTTTTAATGATAGAAAGATTGTAAAAGAGTTAGAAGTAATTTTAGAGGATTTTCATAATTATTTAAGAAAAAATAGTAACTTTAATTATAGCTTTGATGAGATAAATTATCTCTCAACTAAAGAGAAGATTGAACTGAAAGTTGTGGCTATGGTTTTACTTTTAAATAAAAGTGGCTATATTTGTTACTTAGATTGGAAATGTGAGCTAGAAGATTTTAAAATATTTTTTGATGTAATTAAAAAACTTGGTATAGATGAAAATATCTATAATTTTAATAGATTAAAACTTAATGAAGATGATGATATAGAAGTTTGGAGTAGAGAGTTTAATAAAGTCTTTAGTAAAAAAGGAATTTTCATTGGAAATATAAATACAAATTCTGACAGTTATTCAATTTTTCCTACAACTAAGAAAAGTTTAGAAGAGCTAAGAGAATTGGGAGATAAAATTGATATAAAAATAGATTTTTTAGCTTACGTAGAGGAGGATAGTATGGATAAAAATTGGCAAGAGATGTATGAAAGAAACAGAGAGAAATTTAGATGTAAAATAGATTTAGATAGTTACTTTACTGAAAAGAAAATTGGAAAGATGGAAGTAGATATCCTAGATATTGGAGAGGTAAACTTACCTACTGGAGAAATTTTAGCTTGTGACCCATTGGTAGAATTAGAGGACGCAAAAACATTTATCCAAAGAGTTCCCACTGGGAAATATCCTGTAAAGATAGCAGTAGTTCCAAGTAAAGAGCATGGAGATAGATATGCCTGTGTAAAAGTAGAGCTCAATAAAAATAAACCAGTAGTTTATGAATTAGCTATAACAGGAGTAGAAGAAAATATGGACGAAGCTAATGAAGATGAATTTTATGGATTTGGTGTTGACGCAGGAATGGGTTGTGTAGTAGATAAAAAAACTCAAGAGGAGTATATAAAATATTGGGAAAAATTAGTGGAAGAGGAAGAGGCTGACAATCCATTTGATGATATATTTGATGATTTATTAGCAGAGAGTGCTAAAAAATATCCTAAATATCAAAGAGAATATGGAGATTGGGCTAATTGGACAATTCCGAATACAGATGTAAATATTCCAATTTTTACATCAGGGTGGGGAGATGGATATTATCCATGTTACTTTGGATACGACAAAGATGGAGAGCTTTGTGGATTTTATATCCATTTTATAGATATTGAAAGAGAGTATTCTGATGAGGAAGAAGAGGAGTAAAATGGAATATAGATTAATTCAAGATGATGTATTCAATCATAAAGATTGTTATTATGCTCACTGTATAAGCAGAGATTATGCTCTTGGAGCTGGAATTGCTGTGGAATTTGATAAAAGATACGATATGAGAAATAGATTATTAAAACTAGCTGAGGAAAAACCAGAAACTTTAGATGAAAAATGTATAGAAGTAGAGAATGTATTTAACTTGATAACTAAGGAAAAATATTGGCAAAAACCAAGTTATAAATCTTTAGAAGAATCCTTATTAGAGATGAAGGAGAAACTATCTAAAAATAAAAATATAAAAAAATTAGTTATGCCAAAGATAGGTTGTGGACTTGATAGATTATCTTGGTGTAAGGTTGAACCTATGGTACAAGAGCTATTTAAGGATTTGGATATAGAGATAGTAGTATGCTATTTATGATAGGAGGAATGAAAATGACTAAGGATTTACAAGAGAAGATTAAACCATTTTTCTGGGTAGAACATGATAATTCATACTCAGTTTGTTTGACAGTAGGAGAATATTTACAGGAAGTATTTGATACTCGTGTAGAAGAGGGATTTGAAGGAAATGGATATGATTGGGCTAGTTTAGCACAGGTATTTTTAGATGAAAAATGTCCAGAGTTACAAGAGAAGGTAGATTTTGACCCAGAGGGTAGTATGTTTGTAGCATATTCAGAGAATAAAGAGGCTTTAATAGATTTTATTTCTAAGTTTAAAGAGGCTTGTGAGAATAGAGAGGAGATTTTAGATTTATTTAGTAGGGCTGAATTAGATTAATAGGAGGGAGTTATATGTCCAAGAAAGTATGTGAAAGAAAGGCTGGTTATTTAGCTTTTTGGGCAGGAAACTTTAAAGATGTAGAAGATTTCTATAAATATATTCAATCATTTTACTGTATCTTTGAGGGAGAAGAGGACGAATATAATCCTGAATATAACTTTTTAGAAAAAGATTTTAATAAAGAGTTAGAAAAAATCTTTTCTGTAGAAAGAGAGTGGAAAGAAAAATTTGAAGAGATGTTTGAAGAAGCATTTAATAGATTTGAATATGATTTTGGAGTAACTTTTGATGAAGATTTTCAAGTTTGTGGAAGTAGTGAAGAGCCAACAGATGGATTAGAAGTTTTATTTAAAGATTGGGAGGAATTAATTGAGCCTGTAAAAAAATTCTTAGGTAAAGATAAATTTGATAAAAAATATAATTGTTTCTTTGGGATACCATCTTGTAAATATAGTGGAGTTATCCCAAAAATTTCTAATGAATGGGGAGAACTTGAATTTTTAGGAAATGTAGAAGAAAATACTTTTTCAACTGATATGGCAGAAGAGTATAATTGTTAAAAGGAAAGTGATATTATGGTAGAAATGAGTGAATTAGCAAAAGAATTTGTAGAATTTTTTAACTGTGAGTATGAATATTTCCCTAATAATACCTATGAAGAGATAATGGAAAAGTTTGAAAAATATGTGGAAGAGGGAAAAGAGAAAGGATATTTTCCTGTTATTGTAACAGTAGATGAAACTCTTTTAGAATGTTTAGCTTTTAATGTATCAGATGATGAAGAGTTTACCATAGAAGATGTAAGAAAATACAGAGAAAAGTATATTTCCTCTATCTATTCAGAAGGTGGAGAAAATATATTGAGAGATTTAATAGCTAGAAGAAAAGATGAAGCTGAAGATGATGAAATAGCTTGGGAAGAGGAAATAATAGGAGAGTTTGAAGATAGTGGAGAGGATAGACTTAACTCTCCAATAGGATTTTTAGATTATAGAACAGAAAAACCTGTTGAACTATTTATAGTAAAAGTTCCTGTAAAAAATCCTTGGGAGATATTTGCTTGGTTACCAATGGGAAATTGGAATGAGTGTCCTACTACTTCAGAACATATGGCAATATCAAGGTATTGGTTTGAGAAATATGGAGCTGTACCAATTAGTATGACACATGACGTAGTGGAGTATAGAGTGGAAAAAGTTATAAAAACAGAAGATGAAGCTATGGAAGTAGCAATAGAGATGTATGGATATTGCCCTGATGTAGACCAAAGTTATGATACTCTTGGGTTATTAGCTGGTAGTTTAGTAGATTCTAGTGTTTGGTATTTTTGGTGGGATTAGAGGTGGTTAATATGCTAGATAAAAAAGAATTAGAACCTTTAAAAAAAATGCAATAGTAATAAATTATAATGAGGAGAATAGAGAAAAAATACCTAAAGGAAGTTCAAAAATTGGAGGAAAACCTGATTTACCAAAGGATTTTCAATGGTATTACTACAATGGAGAAGATTATAAAAGAAAAGTTGCAAATAGACCCCTTTCATTCTTAATGCAAATTAATTGTGAAGAGGTATATAAATACGATAAAGAGAGCCTTTTACCAAAAAAGGGAATACTATATTTTTTCTATGAGTTGATGACTATGACTTGGGGATTTTCTCCTAAAGATAGAGGAAGTGCAAGAGTTTTCTATTATGATGGAGATATAGAAGATTTGGTGTCTACTGATTTTCCAGAGGATATGGAAAAGGATTGTATAATTCCTGAAGCTAAAATAGATTTTGAAAGTATGAATGATTATCCTATTGATTTTTTAGATTACTATGATGATGAAGATAGTAATGAAGAGATAAGAAGAAAAGAGAAAGAGATTGAAAAAGATTTAGAGGAATTAGGATATAAAACTGATACAACAAAACTTTTAGGACACCCAGAACTTATTCAAGGAGAGTATTTTGAAGAGTGTGAGGGAGTTGCTAGGAAAAATCTTTATTATGGTTCTGCACCTATAAAATATGGAGATTTAAAAGGTGAGATAAGGGAAAATGCTAAGGATTGGATACTGCTTATGCAAATGAGTGAGTTTGAGTTTGAAGATTATGGACTATATTTTGGAGATAGTGGAAAGATATATTTTAATATTAGAAAAGAGGATTTAAAAAATAGAAACTTTGATAATGTGTGGTTAATTCTTCAATGTTACTAGGGAGAGGAGGTTTTTATGAAGAGAGCCTTTGAATTTATTGATGAAAAATCTCATAAATTTTGGTGGATAGAAACATCAGAAAATAAATTTGTAGTCAATTATGGGAAGATAGATAGCATAGGAAAATATGAGATTAAAGAATGGGATAGTGTAGAGGAGTGTGAGAAACAAGCTACAAAACTTATTAATTCTAAGATAAGAAAGGGATATAAAGAAGTTAATTTTGATTATAATAATCACTATTATTTTGATGATATGGAGTATGATATTGATTTTCTTACTTCACACCCTAACTTTAGAGAACATTTTACTGATGAACAACTTTATTGTAATTGTGGAGATGAGGAAACACCTTTTGGAAGTGATACAGGGAATGATGTACTTCATATAATAGAGGAGAAAATAAGGAAAAATAAAAATTTTAGTTTTGTAGATTTTCCAAAAAATTTAGTAGAAAAAGAGTGGGGAATAGAGTATTTTGAACCTGTATCTATAAATGATGAGAAAGTTTTTGCAGAGGAGTTAAAAATAAAAGATAAAGGATTAAGTAGAGAAGCTATTATCAATGAAAGTGATGAGGTAGTTATAGCTACAGCTTTTGCACAGATAAAAATAACAGGTAAGATAGATAAAGAGTTAAAAGAAAAGGCTTTATTATCTTTAAAAAGAATGGAATTGATAGCTAAAATCTGTGGTTATGGAGAATCTGAAATTAATAAACAACTTTATAATGATTTAGAGAGTTTTACAAATAAAGAAAATATAAAATTAAATTAGCTTAAAAAAATTTTGTTGGGGAGAATAGTATGAGAGAAAATAAATATTTAATAGAATTTTATAATAATTATTCTGAAGAGGAAAGATTATTATCTAAATCTGGAAGAGTAGAATTTTTAACAACTATACATTATATAGAAAAATATTTAAAACCAAAAGATAAAATAATAGAAATAGGAGCAGGAACTGGAAGATACTCACATTATTTAGCTCGTCAAGGATATGAAATTGATGCAGTAGAGTTAGTAGAACATAATATAAACATTTTTAATAACAATACACTTCCAGAAGAAAAAATTTCAATAACACAAGGAAATGCACTAGATTTATCCTTTATTCCAGATAATAAATATGATATTACTTTATTATTAGGTCCAATGTATCATCTTTATACAAAGGAAGATAAGATGAAAGCTTTGAAGGAGGCTATTCGTGTAACTAAAAAAGGTGGGAAGATATTTGTAGCTTATGTTATTTCTGATGGTTGTTTGATAGATGAGGGATTTAATCGTAGTAATATTGATGTTAAAGATTACATAAAAAGAGGGTTAATAGATGGAGAAAAATTTACAACTAAATCAAAACCAGAAGATTTATTTGAACTTGTTCGTAAGGAAAATATAGATGAATTAATTCAAGATTTACCAGTAAAAAGACTTCATTATGTAGCTTCAAATGGTTGTTCTTTATTTTTAAGAGAAGCTATTGAAAAAATGGATGATGAACTTTTTGATATATTTATGAGATATCATCTAAATATATGTGAACGTGAGGATTTAGTAGGATTTACAAGTAATTCTTTAGATATTTTAGAATATATAGGAGATTAATTATGGAATATATAAAAGATTTTCTAAAAAATGAAGATAGAGAAAGCTTTGACAAATTATGTGAAAATTGTACAAAGCTTGTTTGGATAGATTGGAGAGAATACGATGAGGATATAATTAATTATATAGAAAATGTAATCCAATCTGGAAAACTTATTGGAAAAAATGAAGATGCTGATAATAAAATGGGAGTTAATATAATTATAGAATGGAAAGGAAAGAAGTATAAAATATCTTATCCTAATGAGGAAGGGTCTGATAGAGATACTACAATAAAAACTTTAAATAAGGTAATACAGCCAGAGTACGAAATAAGATTGTTTATGGAAAGCTTAGGAAGTGATACTTTAGCTTTTGTTCCTCTTGCTAAAGAAGAATGGGAAGAGTTTGAAAGAGAATTTGGAGAGGAAAAAGTAAATTATTATTTTTCTAAAATAGATGATAATAGTAAGATGTTTGAGTTGGATATGGATGAACTTTTTAAAATTTTAGATAAGAGAAAAGAGATAAAAAATTTCTTTGATTAGAGGTGGAATATGGAAAAATTAAGAGTAGATGATTTTGAAATAGAAGAAAATGAATGGGGATATGTTTTTTCAACCTATTTTGACTTTTGGGAAGATGAAGTAGGAGTAACATTAGATTTAGATTACAATATAAAAGATGAAAAAGAGCTTTCAGAAGAGGAAATCAGAGAAGTTATAGAAAAAGCTTTAAAAAATCTGAATCCTCTATTGAAAAAAGCTGAAAGTAATAGAAATCAACTCATAGAACTTTTAAAAGAAAAAAACTATATAGAATTAGCAAATGAATGGATAGCAGGAGCTGAAGAAGTAGAGGGAAAAGAGGGATATTATTTAATAGATGATGAAGAAGTTCATATCCCTATTACAGAGGAAGAATTTGAAAAAAGTATTAGTTGTGGAGGAGGAATAGGAGCTACTATTGGTTTAGATGGAGAACTAGACTTTATATCTATTTACTTAGTATTTGAACCAGATTATTTTGCTGGACATTGTATAGAATGTTATATAGAAGAAGATGGAAGTTTTTCAATCAATGGATTAGCTGGATAAGGAGGTAATTATGGGAGCTTGGGGTATAAAAGCATTAGAAAGTGATGAAGGATTAGATGTTGTAGATGTTTTAAGAGAATACCTTGAAGGATTTAAAAATAAGAAAGTGATTACTTTAAAAGAAATAATAAATTTAATGATTGAAGAAGGAATGTTAGGAGAAACTCTTGAAGAGATAGAATTTCTTTATGATAATACAGCAATAGCCATATCAGAACTTTATTTTGATTTTAAAGAGAATGGAAAATTAGATTATGATGATGAAGAGGAAGATGAAACTACTTTTTCTAAATTAGAAAAATTTTCTAGTGATAAAAAATCTTTAAAATACCTTATTGACTATTTAACTAATATTTATAATAAAGTTCCTGATGAAGATGGCGAAAGAGAAATAGTAGATTTGTGGTATGATAATGGACAAAATCCAAGTTATGAAGAATGGTATAATCATTTAAAATCTTTGATAGAAAAATTAAAAGTTGAATATGGAAACTAGGAGATGTTTAGCTTATCAAATTTTAGAATATACTAGTTGTCATATATGAATAATAAAGAAAAAACAGTAAATATATAAGTGAACTAAAGACCTAAAGTGAGGGAAAAATATTTAATGGATAAAAAAAGTAAAAAAATTCTGATGAATTATATGAATGATACAAAAAGAAATCTATTATCATATGAAGAAATTGCATATGCAAAGGAACAGGGAGCTATTTTAGAGGATTTGCCTATTTCATCTGAAGAAGCTATATCTATTTTAACACAAAGTCTTAAGTGTATTTCTCTTAATGATGTTGCTAATGCTTTTTTATATAGTTTATCTACTCGTGATATGGAATATAGATATATTTTAGCGTCATATGTGTATGCTGTAAGCTGGTTGAAGTTTGACAGGGGAAGAACAGACAAAGTTCCATCTCAACTGGATAGAACATTTTATAATTGGGTTAAGTACAAAGGTGGTGGGATTTGGGGTGGAATAGGAAAACCAATTTTTTATCTTAATGAATTTACTCATATGGATAAAAAAATCCCTACAAATATTGACAATGATATTTTAGAGAAAATAATATCAATATCATCTACAATGAACGACGGAGCTACAGGCATTATGTTATGTAAAAAAATTCAGGAAAGAAAACTGTTACCTTGTAATAAAAGTGAGATTATTGGAATCCTTGAAACACTTGCTATTTGTGGAATTTTAGAAACACCAGAGCATAAAGGATATATAGATTCTTTTACTCCACCATTAATGAGAGATACTGGTAATTTAAAACAAAGTTTATCCTATCCACTCAACTGGTGGCATGGAGAAAATAAAGTAAATTATGATAACTGCTACAAAATTTTTAATATTGATTTTTCTTATTTATCAGAAAAGTAATAAAATTAGAAATTGAATATGGAAGCTAGGAGATGATTGTATGGGAAAAGTCTATAAACTTAATAGTGAAAAATCTTTAGCCCATCAAGTTTTAGAATATGCTGGTTGGTATGAGGGAAGAAAAGTAGATGTAGAAAAAATAATAGAGTATTACCAAAAGAACAATTATATTCTAAATGATTTTGCCAAAAAATTTTTACAAGAATTTTCAGGTATAAAAGAGAATTGGTTTTTCAAATATATTGGTAAAAATGGAGAAGTACGAATAGATGGAAATGATTTTAGCTTTTCTATTCCTTATGATTTACCTTTTGAGGAAGAAGATAAAGAGTATGAATTAAAACAAATTCCAGAAGAGGTAAGAGATAAAGTAATTCCAATAGTTGAAACAGGCTGGCATATTGGTGGCACTTTATGGATAGATGATAAAGGAAAATTTTATCATACTCTTTATTATAGAAATGATTGTATGGAACAGTATGATTCTATCTTTGATTATTTAGAATATAACTTTAGGTACTATTTAGGAAATGAAATTTATGTAACTTTTGAAAATCAAAGAGATTTAGAGAAAAATTAATATGAAAAAGTATAGGAGGAGTTTTTATGAAAAAAGAATTACCATTTTTTAAATATTATCCAGACCCTTTAAAAACAGGAGAGTTTGAAACTGACGAAACAGTAACATGCGAATGTTGTGGAAAAGAAACTGATGTTTATTATACAGGACCTTTTTATTCAGTTGAAAATATTGAATATTTATGTCCAGAATGTATAGCTAATGGAAAAGCAAGTAAAAAATTTGATGGTGATTTTGTATCACTTTATTTTGGAAAAGTTAGTGATGAGGAAAAAATTGATGAGCTAATACATAGAACTCCTAGTTATTGTGGTTGGCAACAAGAGTGTTGGATAACTCATTGTGATGATTTTTGTGCTTTTATTGATTATGTAGGAGCTAAAGAATTAGAAAAAATGGGAGTTTTAGAAGAAGTTATTAAAAATGGAAATCCTGATGATGGAAATGAATGGAGTAAAGAGCAGATAGAAATAATAAAAAATATGGTTAATGGTGGACATGTACAGGGATATTTATTCAGATGTTTACATTGTGGAAAACATTTTTTATATTTTGATGTTGATTGAGGAGAAAGAATTATGAGTTTATTAAAACAAGATTTTTTTACAATAAATAATATCCCTGTAATTTTATGGGGAGAAAAGAGTAATAAAATTATAATAGCAATTCATGGAATGATGTCAAATAAAGCTGATATTCCAATAGAGATACTAGCTAAAATTTCAATAAAATATGGCTATCAAGTTTTAAGTTTTGATTTACCAAAGCATGGAGAGAGAAAAAATGAGATGATACCCTTAACTCCTCAAGTTTGTGTAAAGGAATTAAATAATATATATGAAAAATTACAAAAAAATTGGGAAGAAATTTCTTTATTTGCTAATAGTTTAGGAGCATATTTTAGTCTTTTATCTTATAAAGATAAAAAAATAGAGAAAGCTTTCTTTTTATCTCCACTTGTGGATATGAGAGAACTTATTGAAAATATGATGAAAGCATTTGGAGTAACAGAGAAAAAGTTAAAAAAAGAGAGAGAAATAGCTATACCAATAGGAGAAACTCTGTCTTGGGATTATTATTTATATGTTAAGGAAAATCCAATAACAATATGGACTCCTTTTACACATATTTTATGTGGAGATAAAGATGAAATTTGTAATATAGAAACAACTAAAAAATTTTCAAAACAATTTAATTGTGAGTTAGAAATTTTAAAAGATTCAGAACACTATTTTTACAAAGAGGAACAATTAAAAAAATTAGCTGAAGACTTAGAAAAGTTTTTAGAAAATAAATTGGAGATAAGAGAGATAAAGAGAAGTGAATACCACTTATTAGATGATTTTTTATATGGAGCAATTTTTATTTCTGAAAATGAAATTACTCCACCAAGAGAGATTACTAAACTTTCAGAATTACAAATATATATTAAAGATTTTGGAAATAAGAAAGATGATATAGCTTTAGTTGCTGAAGTAAATAAAAGAGAGATTGTTGGAATGATTTGGACTAGAATAATGAATGATTATGGGCATATAGATGATGAAACTCCATCATTAGCAATATCAGTAACTAAAAAGTACCAAAATAAAGGAATAGGAATGGCTCTTTTAAAAGAGATGATAAAAATTATGAGAAAGAAAAATTATAAGAAAGTATCTTTATCAGTTCAAAAAGAGAATTATGCAGTAAAATTATATCAAAAAGTAGGGTTTAAAATTTATAAAGAAAGTGAAGAAGAGTTTATAATGTTACTAGAATTATAATAGAAATTTATAAGTACTATTAAAATAAAGAGGTAAATTATGAAAAGACTAATAATGTTGATATTTTTTAGCTTAATAACTTATTCTTTTAGTTATCAGATAGAAGAAAATTTTACAGGACAGATAGTAAAAAAATATGAAAGTGGACAAGTACAATCAATAGAAAATTTTAAAAATGGTAAATTATATGGAGAGTTTAAAGAATTTTATAAAGATGGAACTCTAGCTCAAATAGGAAGTTTTAAAAATGGAGATTTAGAAAATATAAAAGCTTTTTATGAAAATGGAAATTTAAAATTTGAAGAGATTTTAAAAGATAGAAAAGGAAAATATAAGGGATATTATCCTAATGGACAGTTAGAAGAAGAGGGAGAAGTTTTTCAAGGGGAAGAAGCAGGACTTTGGAAATATTATAATGAAGAGGGAAAATTACTTTCAGAAGGAAGATATAAAGAGGGAAAAAAGATAGGAAAATGGAAGTTATATAATTTTGATGGAAGTTTATTAAAAATAGAAAATTATAAAGAAAAATAGGGAGGGACTATGTATAAGATTGGTTACATTGGAAATTTTGAAACAGTACCTCAAGTAGTGGAATATATTATAAATAGTGATATTGAAAAATTGGAAGAAGAATATAAAAAAGGTTGGGATATAAATAAAAAAATATTTATACATGAATTTGCAATAGAAACTCCTTTAGAGATAGCAATACAATGCATAAAAGAAGAAGTTATAATGTGGCTTTTAGAAAAGGGAGTAAATGTAAAAGCTAAAATAGATGACTGGGGAAGTCCTATTTCAAGTGCAGGACGTTTTTTATCTTCAGATATGTGTGAATTATTAATAAAACATGGAGCATTGGAAAATTTAACTAAGAGGCAATATGAAAGAATTTTTGCTGATATTTACTATGGAAAAAAATTTGAAAATATAGATATTTTTGAAAAGTATGGAGTAACAGTTAAAAAATACGGAAATAACTGTCTAAGAGAGGCAGTTTATGATAGAAATATAGAGTTAGCTCAAATGTTTTTAGATTATGGAGCTGATATAAATTATCATGAATATGAAATGGTTTTTACTGACAATTCAACTCCTGTGATGGTAGCTGTTCAAAGAAACTCTTTTAAATTAGTAAAATGGCTTGTAGAAAAGGGAGCAGATATTACAATTAAAAATAAATTTGGAGAAAGACCATATACAATAGCAGTTTTAAATAAAAATCAAGAGATAATGGATTATATTAAAAGCTTAGAACCAGTAGATTTTCACAATGAAGAAGCTAGAAAAGGTATAATAAAAAAATATAAATTGCCAAAAGATATGGTAGAGTTTTTTGATAAAGGAAATTTAAAGATAGAGTTTTCAGGTAATATTGATAGTAAATATATTGAGTTTTTTAAATTGGAAGATACAGTTGAAATGACTTGGAAAAGAAAAAAATATCTCTCTTTAGTAAAAGATTTAGAAAATTATTGGTTACATCTTTTATGGTATTCTAAAGAAAAAATATTGTATATTTTTGATGGAGAACATGAGGAGATTTATAAGATAGGAGATTGGAACTATTTTATAAATAATTGTGAAGAGATTGTTGGAAAATTCATAAATGGAGAGCTTTAAAAGGGGCTGATATTATGCTGGAGATATTTGAAATTAGTGTATCAGAACTTTATAGAAAGTCATTTAGAATAGCTTTAATATTTTTACTAAATCTAGCTATTATCTTTGGAATAAATAAATTTGATATAAAAGTTGAAACCTTTACTATATTTATTCCAGCTATGTTGGGAACAGTTTTTATAGAGGAATGGAAAGGAAAAAGGGGAAAAGATATAGCAATAAATAGTTTAATCTATATAGTTGTTTTCTCTTTAAATGCTTTTTTACTCTATAAACAGATAGAAATTTTAGATAGAAATGAGTTTTTAAGTAATAGTCAAATACTTTTCTTTAATCTAAAAACAGTATCTACTGATATTATAGTATCTATCTTTGTTATGGGATTTTTATACTCTTTAGTAAGAGATTTAGAGTATAAAGTAGCTGTAATAGATATGTTTAGATATTTTAAAGAAAAAGCTTCAAGAATTTTAGTCCTATTTTATGGAGTAATTTTTACTCTGTATATCTCTGTCTTAATATTTTATGGGCTGAATACTGATATTTGCCATAATTTCTTAAATCTGTTTTATCTTTTGTTTGTAACAATTTTTATCTGTTTTCTGATGTTAGTTTTTAAAAACTTTCTAATTTCAGATAGAAAAGATGAGGTTACTTATAGATTAAGAGAAAAATCTTTAGGATTTTATATGAAATCTATATTAAGTATAGGAGCAGTAATAGTTATATTTGGAACAGGATTATCTCTTTATTTTGTAATTAGTATTTTGGCAGATAAGATACTTTTATTGATAGTTTGGGGAGCATTAGTTTTATTGGTAATAACAGGATTAGAAATTTTAATTCTAAATATGTTAATTAAAATTAATGGAAGAGTTCAACCAAAATCAATGAATGTAAGAAAATTTTTCAATATTTTAATTATTAATATCATAGGAGGAATACTTTTATCAATTATTGTATTTATAGAATATAGTATTAATATGAATTTTATTCTTGAAAATAATTTCTTACATAATTTTTTACTTATTCTAATGATAAGTTTTGCAGGGTTAGTTATAAATTTTCAAGTAATAAGTGTTTTCAATGATAATTCACTTATTTTAGCTTTAAAAGATGGATTTAGTTTAACTAAAAAATTTTTAAATCCTAAAGTTCTGTTAATTTTAATAGGAGAAAACACATTCTTAATGATTAGTATTTTAAATGGAGGTTTTACAGGGCTTATATACTTTATAAATTTAATTATATCATTTTATTTAATAGAGTTTTATTTAAAAGAAAAGGAGAGATAAAATAGATAAACATTTTATATTTTAAAGGTAGTCTAATTAGAAAATTGGGCTACTCATTAAAATATTGAGTAAGGAGGTATTATTATGGAATATACTCAAAAAGAAAGAATAGAGATTATAAAATTTATAGAGGAAAATTTTGGAAGAATTGAAGAGGTATATGAAGTTGATTATGGTAATTTCTCTTTAGATGTAGCTCAAGTTAATCCAACAGAGGAAAAGCCATATTATACCCTTATAACTCTAGGAATGGGAGAGCATAAGATGTATAATCAAAACAATGAAAACTTTTCAAGCTATGCAGAGCTTATGATTTCTCTGCCTCCTGATTGGAATTTTGAAAATAAAAAATATAATTGGGGATTAGATGAGTTAATGCATCTAGCACATATCCCTTTCTCATTTTACTATGCTTATGAGTGGGGACACTTAGAAAATAATTTTGAGCCTTTTAGTTCTGAAACTAATTTGAGTGCAGTAGCTATATTATATCCAGAAATGAAAGAAGAAAACTCTGGACTTTTAAAACTTGAAAATAGAGATTTACAATTTTATCAGCTAGTTCCTCTATATGATGAAGAGTATAATTTTGCACTAAAAAATGGAATGAAAAATTTATTGTTACTAGATGTAGAGAAAAAAATAAATTATGTTGTGGATATGCAAAGAGAAAAAGTCCTTGAATATTCAGAGGATGAAAAAGAGTTACAAGATGATATTATGGATTCATCAGAGTGGCATTTGGGAGATTATTACTTAAAAGGGATAGAGGTAGACGAGATAAATGTATATAATCACTTAGCTATTTTTCTTCGTTGGGCTATGGAAAATAGTTTTTTAGCTGATAATTTCTTAAAAGCTTATAGTAAAGAGCTTGAAAAATACACCTTTCAAGATTTTATAGATTTAAGAGAGTTTGTAAAATATAGATTAAAAGGAGATTTAAGAAAATCGTTCTTTAATGATGTAGGAAAAGAGTTTGTTAGGTATTACTATGACTATGATTTTGATGATGGAGATTTTTTCCCAGCAGATATAGATAACTATGCTAAAAGAATTTTTGGAGAAAAGAGATATTATTCTCCAGAATTAAAAAGAGAAGCTTATTTATATCTAAATTTTGATGAAAAGTACTATCAAGATATGAAAGAGGTTATAGATAAAGTCTATAATAAATGGTTAAAAGAGTTAGAAAATTATAGTAATTAGGAGAATCTTATGGAAAATTATAGGATTGAAAGTAAAATAAATATTTTATCAAAAATGATAGATAGTATTTTTATAATTTTTACTTGTTTTCTAGTTTATTTTGGATTAAAAACAAAGGTTACTTTCTCTAAAAATAGTTATATAATTTTTACAATTTTATTGGTAATTTTTTATGGTTGGATATTTATAAGAGATTTTCTTTTGTATAAGACTATGAAGATTACTTATTATGAACTGATATTTTTTTATCCAATTTTAAGAAAAGAAGTTAGAATTAAGAAAAAAGATATAGAAAAAATAAAATTTATAGAAAGTGAATTTATACCTAAACTTTATATTCACTATTATAGAATTAAAATAATTACAGAAAATAAAAACTATATTATATCTTCAAAGGATTATAAAAATTTTTGGAGTATATTAAATAATATAGGGACAAAATTACCAAAGAGAAAAATTGAGACTTATAGGAGAAATATTGGGATATAGAAAGGAAAAAATTATGAAAGTAGAATTAAGAAAATGGACAAAAGAGTATAAGGATGAATTGAAAGATATTTGTAATAAAATAGATAGAAAATATTTATCAGATAGAATTCCTAATCCTTATAAAGATGAAGATGCCATTTGGTGGCTAGATTATGTAGAAAAAAATGAAGGAAGCAATGGAGTTTTTAGAGCTATTGTTGTAGATGGAAAGATTTGTGGAACAATAAGTATTGAAAAAAGAGGAGATATTTATATTAAAGAGGGAGTTTTAGGCTATTATCTTTTAACTGAATATTGGGGAAGAGGAATAATGACACAGGCAACAGAAAAAATTTGTGAATTAGCATTTGAGCAGTTAGATATTATTAAAATAATGGCAACTACTTTTAAAGATAATATTGGTTCAAGAAGAGTAATTGAAAAAAATGGATTTAAATTAGAGGGAATAAGAGAAAAATCTATTTATAAAAATGGAATAATTTACGATGAATGTATATATGGAAAATTAAAATAAATAAGAAAATTGATTGGAGGGATACTTATGTCAATAGTAACTAAAGAATGGACTAAAAAATTTGAAGAGGCAGAATATCTTGATGAAATAATAGAAGGATTAGAGGCATTACAAAAAGAGAATAACTATAGTGATGAAGAGATGGATAATGATTTAGATGTAGCTCTTTGGAGAGCCTATGTGTATAATAATATGGATTCTTATGAATATTATGAGTTATCAGAAAAAACTCTTGCTAAGGTAAAAGATAAGGGAGTGAAAAGCGGAGTTTGGTGTTATAGATATTCTTGTGCCTTAGTTTATCTTAGAAGATTTGAAGAAGCTCTAGAGTATAGTAGATTGGGAACAAAAGTTGAGCCAGATTATCCTTGGGGTTGGTTACAACTAGGAAGACTTTGCTACAAGTTTAATTTATTAGATGAAGCTTTTAATGCTATTGAAGAGGGACTAAAACTTGTACCTAATGATTATGAATTTTTAACACTGAAAGATGATATAGAAAATGATAGAGGATATGCCTATACTAACTCTCACTATATAAATGAGGAGTATGATAAAAGCACAGAGAAAAGACTTATAGATATTGATGATGACAAGTTATATAATGAGTTTTTAAATAAGAGTGATTTAGAGAAAAAATTAGACATTTTACATAAGGAGAATAAAAATCAAGAGATTATAGATATAATTAACTCTCTACCTAAAGAGGAACTAACTTATAATATTCTGGGAAAACTTGCAAGAGCTTATAATAATAATGATGAGTATGACAAAGGAATGGAGATTTTACTCTCTGTAAAAGATGAGGGAGAGAAAGACTCACTATGGAATTTCCGTATTGGATACTCTTGTTATTATTCTGGAAGATTAGAAGAAGCTCAAAAATATTTTGAAAGAAGTTTGGAGATAAATCCAGAAGAGCCAGATGCAGATGTACTTTTAAGATTTACTTATTCAGATTTAGGAACTAAAAAGATAGATGAGGGAAAACCAGAGGAAGCTTTAGAGTATTATAAAAAATCAAGAGAGTTAGCAAGAGATACAGACGGAATTATCTTTTCAGAATCAGATTTAGCTTGGGCATATGACCATCTTGGTAAGTATGAAAAAGCCTATGAATATTTAAAAAATATAATTTCATTGGGAAGAGATGATATCTGGTTACATTCAGAAGTAGGGTTCTGTTTAGGTGGACTTGGAAAATATGAAGAAGCAGCAGAGGAATTTAAAAAAGCTATTGAAATGGGAAGAGATGATTCTTGGATTTTTGCTAGACTTGGACAGGCATATAGAGAGTTAGAAAAATATGATGAGGCATTGGAAACATATTTTAAAGGATTGGAAATAGATAAAAATGATATTTGGTTAAATTCAGAGGTAGCTTGGATTTATGATACAATAAAAGATGACTGTAATACAGGATTGAAATATCTAGAGAAGGTAAAAGAGTTAGGAAGAGATGATATCTGGATAAATTCTGAATTTGGTTGGGTATATAATCATTTAGAGAGATATGAAGAGGGACTACTTTATTTAGAAAAAGCTAAAGAGTTGGGAAGAGATGATATTTGGATAAACTTTGAGATAGGATACTCTCTTGTGAGATTAAATAGAGGAGAAGAGGCATTAAATCATTATAAAAAAGCCAAAGAATTAGGAAGAGATGATATAGGTTTAAATAGTGAAATGGGTTATTGTTTAGATAGCTTAGAAAGATGGGAAGAAGCATTGCCATATTTAGAAAAGGCAAGAGAGCTAGGAAGAGATGACAGATGGATAAACTCTGAAATAGGTTTTTGTTTAAATAGATTGGATAGATTTGAAGAGGGATTACTATATTTTGAAAAAGCTAAGGAACAAGGAAAAGATGATATTTGGTTATATTCAGAGATAGGATATTGTCTAAAAAGATTAGCTAGATGGGAAGAAGCTCTTTCATATTATCAAAAAGCTAATGAAATGGGAAGAGATGATGAGTGGTTAAATGTTGAGATAGGTGAGTGTCTTGGAGAGATGGGAAGAATAGAAGAGGGAATAGCTAGACTTCAAAAAACTCTTACATTAAAAGATTGTGATGAAGTTTTAGTAAACTCTCAAATAGGATATCTGTATGGAAAATTAAATAACTCAAAAGAAGCATTGAAATATCTGTATAGAGCTGAGGAATTAGGAAGAAAAGATGTGTGGCTATATTCTGAAATAGGTTGGAACTTGGCTGATGATAGTGAAACTTATGAGAAAGCACTTGACTATTTTAATAAAGCAGTAGAATTAGGAAGAGATGATACTTGGATAAATGGACAAATAGGATTTGTTCAAAGCAAACTTGGAAACTATAAAGAGGCTATCTCTCGTTTTGAAAGAGTTTATTTTGCTACTCCAGAAGATAATTGGATAGCTTTTCAATTGGGGGCAGTATATAGAAAAGCTGGAGAGATAACAAAAGCTATTGAGATTTTAGAAAAATCAGTAGAAAATACACCATTTAGAGGTTGGGTAGAATTAGAATTAGCTATCTGTTATGCTCTTATAGAAGAAAAAGAAAAAGCACAAGAGTATTTAGATAAGGCAGAATTATATATAGGAGGAGAAAGAGAAAACTATCCAGATGTGAAAAAAGATTTTGAGATGGTAAACCAACTTCTTAAAGCTACTAGTTATTTATCCTAATAAACACTATCCCTTTTTATTATAGATATGATATAATAGTACCGAAGGGAGGATAAACAAATATATGTTCGATTTAATAGGGAAAATAGTAACACTCGTAGAATTTATCAAGTTAGTAATAGCTTTGATAAAGTTTATAAAGAGAATTATTAGGAGATACACAGGGAAATAACTTCCCTCCTCCCTTCCCCTATTAAAAAACAGGAGTGATAAGGTTGAGTGATAGATTTTGGCATATTTTACTTATAATAGTAGTTATTGGAAAAATTATCGAATGGGGCTATAAATTATATAATTGGTATAAAAATAAAAAAGGTAAGAACTAAATAGCTCATTACCTTTTTTATGTTCAATTTAATAGGTACTTAAATTATAACAGTTATTAAAAGAAAAGTCAAGGAGAAAGGAAGTAAGAAGATGAAGATAAGATTCTTTGGAGAGATTGATATCAATAAAGATTATTATGAGACTACTATTCATTTAAAGGATAGAGATATCCAATTAGATTTGAATTTAGAAGAGGTAATAGGAAAAAAAGATTGGATATTAGAGTATGATGAATATATTTCAAAATTATCTATCTATAAGGAAAAGATAGAAGAGAAACTAAATGAGGATTTTGATGACTGGGGTCTTACTAAAGAGTGGATAGATTGGCATATAGAGGGATTTGATAAAAAAGATATAGAAAAACTTACAGAGGGAGTAGATAAAAATCTTCCAATAGATGAAAAACTTTTTAGTGTAATAAACTTAGAAAGAGTAGGGATATACCCAGGATATGAAGATTATGCTATATGGGATTTTATGCTAGATAATGAATTTAGTGATCAAATTCTTGTAGTTGTTACTGACAATAAGGGAGAGATAGTAGATATTACTTGGGAAAGTTAAGGAGGAGCTATGGAAAAAAATAATGTAATGAATGGATTTATACTTTTTAAAGACACAGTTTGTAATTTTGATGAGATTAAGAAAAATTTAAAATCTGATTGGAATATTGAGATGAATGGAGAGATAAAAGAAGAAGCAACTGTTTTTAATATTGGAAATACTATGGTAGCTCTATCTTTTATACCAGCTCCTGTACCGAATGGAGAGGCAGAAGCTAATGCTAAAAATAATATCTTCTGGGAAGATGGAGTTAAGAAAACTTCTGAACATCAAGCACAGATGATAGTAGCTGTAACAGGTGGAAAAGATGCAGTAAAAAGTTCTAAACTTTTTGTAAAAGTAGCTTCGAGTATTTTGAAGTTAGAAAATACAATAGGAATTTATAAATATCCAACTGTAATTCCAAGTGATATGTATATTGAAGTTGCTGAAGAGTTAAAAGAGGATTCTTTCCCAGTGCTAGATGTGGTATATATTGGAATGTATAGAAGTGATAATGGAATCTGTGGATATACAGAGGGATTAAAATATTTTGGTAAAAAAGAGATAGAGGTAATAGACACTGATGTAGAAGTGTTTGAGTTGTATGAGTTTTTAATAGATATAGCTAACTATGTAATAACTTGTGATGTAAAATTAAATGATGGAGAAACAATAGGATTTTCAGCTGAACAAAAACTTCCTATAACTGTAACTAAGGGAGTAGTATTTGAAGAGGATACTATTAAGATAGAGTTTAATAATAGTAATAAAAATTAAAAATAAGGAGAGAGTAATGATAAATATAAGTGAAGATTTATGGTGGGATACTTTTGAAGAGTATTCTATAAAATTTGGAGAGGTAAGACCAGATTATAAAAAGTTAAAACCAGAGGAAGCAGAGATAGGAGCACTGTTTAATATGGAATTGGATATGCACAATGGAGGTTTTTTACAATTTTTCTGCAATTGGGGATATGAGGCATATATCTATGCACTAAGAGGGCTAGAGAGTATAGGAGCAATAGAAACTAAAAAACTTCTTGAAAAACAATATGGAGTAATAGCTAGATTAAAAGATGATAAAAGAGTAGATGAGCTATGGGCTATTCCAGAGTTCTTAAAGGAGAGCGAGCTAGATAAGTTAGATAAATTAGATGAAGAGTATTGGGAAGATAAAGAGAAGATAATGGATAAGATGTATACTCACTATATTGAGAAAAAATAATATAAAAAGTTGTAGATAAAAAATAAAAATCTGTGTATAATTAGAAAGTTAGTATTAAAGAGTTGTTCAATATAAGACTTTAATAAGTAAATATTGAAGCAAAAAATAAGGAGAGATTTTAATTATGACAGATTTAACAACAGGTAGTCCTACAAAACAGATGCTAAAATTTGCTATGCCAGTGTGCCTAGGAAATTTATTTCAACTTTTTTATAGCTTAACAGATACTAGAATAGTGGGAAGTACTTTAGGAGAAAATGCTCTAGCAGCTGTTGGGGCAAGTACAGCAATAAGTACTCTACTTATTGGTTTTCTAACAGGGCTTACAAATGGATTTTCTATTATTATTGCTCAAAATTTTGGAGCAAAAAATGAAGAGAAAATAAGAAAAAGTATAGCGGGAACAATTTTATTAGGTTTTTTAACAGCACTATTTATAAGTTTTTTTAGTGTTACATTTTTAAAATCAATACTTAATATATTAAATGTTTCTGATGAAATTTTTCCACAATCTTATGGATATATTAGAGCTATTCTTTTAGGAATAATAGCTACTATGTTTTATAATGCTTTTGCTGGAATATTGAGGGCTATTGGAGATACAGTAGCTCCTCTTATATTTTTGGTTATAGCCTGTGGATTTAATATATTTTTAGATTTATATTTTATTCTTGGACTTGGAAAAGGGGTAGCAGGAGCAGCTTGGGCAACAGTTATTTCTCAAGGGATATCAGTGCTATTTTGTGTAATATATATGTGGAAAAAATATCCAAATCTTAGATTAAAGAAAGAGGACTTCAAAATAGATATACAGCTTGTAAAAAAACTTTATGGTTCAGGGTTATCTATGGGTATGATGATGTCCCTTGTATATTTTGGAACTTTAGCTTTACAAATAGCTATCAATATTCTTGGAACAAATACAATAGTAGCTCATACAGCAGCTAGAAAGATAACAGAATTTTTTATGCTGCCATTTGGAGTGATGAGTATTACAATGGCAACATATTGTGGACAAAATAAAGGGGCTAGAGAGTATAAGAGAATAAAAATAGGAATTTGGCAAGCTCTCTATATAACTTGGGCTTGGTGTGCTTTTATTTTAGTATTGAGTTATACAATTTCTCCACAGTTAGTATATTTAGTTACAGGTACTGAAATCTCTGAGATAATTGATACAGCAGAAAAATATTTGAAAATAAATACAATATTTTATTTTGTACCAGCTATGATATGTATATTGAGAAATGCTATGCAGGGAATAGGAGATTTAATAACACCAATATTTTCTAGTTTTATTGAGTTAATTGGAAAAGTAGCCATAGCCTTTTTCCTTACACCTAGTATAGGATATATGGGAATAATAGTTTCTGAACCAATTGTATGGGTATTAATGGTAATTCCTTTAATAGTAAAAATTATAAGAAATCCGATATTTAAAAATTTAGATAAGGGTGAATAAAAAATGGAAGATAAAATCTTAAAATGGGCAATAGAATTACAAAGTCTAGCACAAGCAGGATTATATTATGGAAAAGATATCTATGATATAGAAAGATTTCAGAGAATAAGAGAGATTGCTAGTGAAATGGTAGCTGAAAAAAGTGGACTCTCTTTAGAGAAGGTAAATGATTTATTCTGTTGTGAAACTGGGTATCAAACTCCTAAGTTAGATACAAGAGCAGCTATATTTCAAGAGGATAAGATTTTACTTGTTCAAGAGCGTAATGGAAAATGGTCATTACCTGGTGGTTGGGTAGATGTAGCTTGTTCAATAAAAGAAAATACAATAAAAGAGGTTTGGGAAGAAGCAGGTTTAGAAGTAAGTGCAGATAGAATAATAGCAATAGAGGATAGAGATAAACACAATAAGCCTGAATATATTTATAAGGTTTGTAAAGTTTTTGTGCTTTGTACTGTAAAAGGTGGAGAGTTTAAAAAGAATATTGAAACTTTACAAAGTGGATATTTTTCTTTAGATGAATTACCTGAATTATCAGAGGATAAAAATAGTAGAGAGCAGATAGAGATGTGTTTTGAGGCATATAAAAATCCAGATTGGAAAGTATTTTTTGATTAAAAATATTTGGAGAATGTATGGATAATTATATTATTAGAGAGATGAAAAAAGCAAAATGATATTTTGATTTTATTTTTGAAAAGAGAGGAAAATATGTGGACTTGGTTTTTATTAGGAATAGTTTTTTTAGGAATTGAAGCTATAAGTTTTGGCTTAATATCTATTTGGTTTGCTATTGGAGCTTTTGTAGCTATGTTTTTTACTCATCTTCCCATAGATTATCAATTTTTTATCTTTATAGGAGTATCAGGTATCTCACTTTTACTTATTAGAAAAACAGCCTTGGTATTTTTAAAAGGAAGAGGAGAAGAGCTAGATAGAATTACAAAGTCTAAAATAAAAGTAGAAAATATAGAGCAAAGAGGAAATGTTGAGATATATTTAGTAAGACTAGATGGAAAAATTTGGGAAGCTATCTGTGATGAAAAATTAATAATTGGAGAGATAGCTCAAGTAGAAAAGATACAAGGAAATAAACTGATTTTAAATAAATTAAATAATTAAAAAATACAGAGAAGATTGACATATTGTAGTCAAAAACTATTGTTAAAGTTATTATATAAAACAAACTAAGGAGGAAATTATGTTTTTTATATTTTTATTAATTTTAGTTGTAATTATATTATTAGCTACACATGTAAGAATTGTTTCACAATCACAAGCTTTTGTAATTGAAAGATTAGGAGCTTATCTAACTACTTGGGACGTTGGACTAAATGTTTTAATTCCATTTATAGATAGAATTGTTAGAAAAGTTTCTCTAAAAGAGCAAGTTTTAGATTTTCCACCACAGCCAGTTATTACAAAAGATAACGTTACTATGCAGATTGATTCTGTAATATATTTTCAAATTACAGACCCTAAGCTATATACTTATGGAGTAGAAAAACCTCTTAGTGCCATAGAAAATCTAACAGCTACAACTCTTAGAAATATAATTGGAGAGATGGAGTTAGACCATACTCTTACTTCTAGAGATACTATTAATACAAAAATGAGGGCTATATTAGATGAAGCAACAGATCCATGGGGAATAAAAATTAATAGAGTGGAGTTAAAAAATATTATTCCACCAGCTGAGATACAAGATGCTATGGAAAAACAAATGAAAGCTGAAAGAGAGAGAAGAGAATCAATCTTAAGAGCTGAAGGACAAAAGAAATCTTCTATTCTAGTGGCAGAGGGAGAGAAGGAAGCAGCTATTTTAAGAGCTGAAGCTAAAAAAGAAGCTGAGATTAGGGAAGCAGAAGGTAAAGCGGAGGCAATACTTAAAATACAAAATGCTGAGGCAGAAGCAATTAGATTATTAAAAGAAGCTGGAGCAGATAAAGCTGTACTTGCTCTAAAAGGTATGGAGGCTTTTGCTAAGGTAGCTGATGGAAAAGCAACTAAGATAATTATTCCTAGTGAATTGCAAAATGTAGTTACTCTAAGCGAACTTTTCCATGAGAGTAGCAAAAAAGAAGTTAAATAATTAGTAAAAAGAATGAGCTTATAAAACTATGTATAAGCCATTCTTTTTTCTTTTTAAGGGAAATATATCTCTATTTTTATATCAATTTTAACGGCTTTAAATAGTGTTTTTAGAGGCGGTTTAAGACTTGAAATAAAGAGGATTAGAGGAGGTAAAAATTTCAAAAAATAAAACAAAAAACCCAAAAAGTTTACTTTTCAGGTTTTTTAGAAGAAAAACATGTGTTTTTTAAATAAAATTATTAATCTTTTTCTTTAGAGTATTGTACTTTTTTAGAAGCTATATCTTCTGGTTTGTGATGAGTTATAAATTTAATATGGTCCACATAGATATTTTGAATATCTTCATTTTGACCTAGTCCCATTAAAATAACTTTTGATACTGTAAATCCAGCTTTTTGTAGATTTTCATTCCAATCTCCAGCTATATCATTTTGAGCATGATCTCCAGCTACAAACATAAATGGCATAAGAATTACATCTTTTACCCCTCTATCTTTTAATTTTTTTACTACATTGTCAAATTCTGGATATCCTTCAACTGTTCCTACAGCATAATTTTCATAACCTTCAGCAGAGAAAACATAATCCATCATAGCATAAGCTGAACCACCAAAGTGATGAGTACCATGTCCTACTAAAACAACTCCTTGATTTTCTTTTAGTGGACCAATTTTTTCAGCAATAGCTTTAGCTACTTTCTCATAGTCATGAGCCTCTGTAAGAAGAGGAGCACCTAATCTTATATCCTTAAATGAATCTTCATAAGAAGCTACCTCATTTTTTAAGTTTTCACTCTCTACTCCATTCATTATATTTGTACCTTGAACTAATACATGAGTATAGCCTTGTGCTTTTAATTCATCAAGCACCTCTTGAGGATTTAATTTTACAATTCCTCTCTCTTTCAACCTTCTCATAATAATTCTAGAAGTATAAGCTTCTTTTACATCTACATTTTTAAATTCTTTTTTTACTTTTTCATTGATTCTGTCAATAGTTAAAGCTCTAGTGTCGTCAAAAGTAGTACCAAAATGTACCATCAAGATAGCTGCCTTATCATCTTTCTTCATTCCTTTAAAAAAATCTTTGTCCACAAATCCTCCATCTGAATGAGCTAGTGCCATAGTCCCATTGACTAAAAGCATTGAGCTTAGAAATAGTTTTGTAATTGTTCTCATAAAAGTCCTCCTAATTTTATTTTAGGGAAATAAAAAATCCCCATATTCTAGGGGACAGATATAGACTCCAATAGAGTAAATATCCTTGTCCTCGCAAGATATTTTAAAATAATGTATCAAGGCTGGTCTCCTGACTTAGCTTCAATTTACTCAGTAACCTTCCCAACAGAGTCAGTGGCATAACTACCTTTCATCAGCAACACAGTGGCGGGACCGTGGAGGAATAAAACCTCTCTTCCCAATTAATCTCAAAAGAGAACCTCTAACATATATTTCATCTAATATCAATATACTATCTTTATTTTAAAAAGTCAATCCTTTGACGGTGAAAAAATATGATTATATAAAAAGAATATCTTTTA